>Ga0196963_10000258_pt1 | contig 49671 bp, 42 predicted proteins | sample S1_5metaG_FD_148600 | JGI IMG/M metagenome (GOLD analysis project Ga0196963, IMG submission 148600) | Soil microbial communities from Anza Borrego desert, Southern California, United States - S1_5 | ecosystem: Environmental > Terrestrial > Soil > Desert | place: USA: California | collected... | reverse complement strand
TCAGGTGGCCCGGGCGAAGCGACAGGGCCAGGATGCCTCGCACCTCTTCGAAGCGAGCAAGCAGCGCGGGCAGAAGATCAAGCAACTCGAGATCGAGCTCGAGCAGGCCGAGCGGCAACGCACCAAGCTTCTGGAAACGCTGCCCAACCTGCCGCATGAGAGTGTTCCCGTAGGGACTAGCGCTGCCGACAATGTTGTCGTCCGCATTTGGGGCGAACCGCGCACGTTTGATTTCGAGCCGAAAGCGCATTGGGATCTCGGCCCGGAACTTGGCTTGATCGACTTCGAGCGCGCGACAAAAATTTCCGGGACGCGATTCTCGATCCTGATGGGCGCCGGCGCGCAGCTGGAGCGGGCGCTCATCAACTTCATGCTCAACCTGCACACCTCGGAGCATGGCTATACGGAAGTCCAGCCACCGTTCCTGGTGTCGTCATCAACGCTCTACGGCACCGGACAGTTGCCGAAGTTCGAGATGGACCTGTTCAAGATCGCCGGCGAATGGGATCTCTACCTGATTCCCACCGCCGAAGTGCCGGTCACGAACCTGTATCGCGGAGAGATTCTGGACGGCACGCGGCTGCCGTTGAAGTACACCGCGTATACGCCGTGCTTCCGCAGCGAAGCGGGATCGTACGGTGCCGACACGCGCGGCCTGATCCGGCAGCATCAGTTCGACAAGGTGGAACTCGTGAAGTTCACCACACCGGACACGTCTTACGACGAACTCGAGAGCCTCACCGCCAATGCGGAGAAGGTGTTGCAGCTACTCGGACTTCCGTACCGGACGATGGTGCTGTCGACAGGGGACATGGGATTTTCGGCGGCGAAAACCTATGACATCGAAGTGTGGTTGCCGAGCCAGAAGGCGTATCGTGAGATTTCCTCCTGCTCGAACTGCGAAGCGTTCCAGGCGCGGCGCGCGAACATCAAGTTCCGGCGCGACGGCACCGGCAAGGCGGAGCACGTGCATACGCTCAACGGTTCCGGTCTCGCCGTCGGTCGAACTTTGATTGCGATCCTCGAGAACTACCAGCAGAAAGACGGTTCGATCGCCATTCCCGAGGTGTTGCGGCCGTTCATGGGAGGTAGGGAAGAGATCGGGCGATGAGGTCCGCCTGCGCGCTACGCGCTTCGGCGAGACAGCCTTCGCCTGGCTTGCCCAGCCGAAGCTCACGCTTCGGCAATCTACGCGTGAGTGAAGGCTGGCGGAGAGGAAGTCCGCCTTCGCGCTACGCGCTTCGGCGAGACAGCCTTCGCCTGGCTTGCCCAGCCGAAGCTCACGCTTCGGCAATCTACGCGTGAGCGAAGGCTGGCGGAGAGGAAGGGATTCGAACCCCTGGAGCCCGTGAAGGCTCAACGGTTTTCAAGACCGCCGCTATCGACCGCTCAGCCACCTCTCCGCGCTCTTCTATTCTAACTGGGCCAAATCTCGCATAGTTTTCGGCGGTCTGCACAGATCCGTAAGCTCAACCAGACAAAGTGCTTATGGAATGTGGCAGCATCATTGGTCCGTCAGTGAGGATGGTCATGATGCTGAAGCGAATCCTGTTCGTGTCGCTGTGTTTCATGGTGGTGAGCATCGATCTGCCGCAGCCGTTTTCGGGACGTGCTCTCGCCGACGTGCCGACGGTTGTCGATCCGATCTTTGGCGGCGACTTGCACACGTTGCCGCTCGACATGACGCCGTTCCAAAGCATCCGGCGCGATCCGCGCGCCGCGTCATACATTCTGCTTGGCAACGACGGCCGGCTGCGCATCATCAATCTGCGGAACGCTGGAACGGTCGCCGACTTTCAGCCGCTCGGCACGTCATTTCTCGAACCCTTCAGCATCGAGTTGTTCAGCATGGGTGATGGGATGACGCCGGATACGCTGCTGATCGGTCCAAACCAGCCATCCCAACGCGGGCTGAGCGGCTTCCGGTTGACGTCACCACAACCGACGCTGTTGGGCGAGACGCCCGACGATTGGATTCGCGCCGGAGGACTACGGATCGCGTCGGGCAATCTGTTCGGCGACCACACTCCGGAAATCATCTTTTCGTCCGGCCCCAACGGCCCGGGCTCGGTGATGGCGTCTTCGCTCGGAGCGAATCAGCAATTCGGGTTCGGGCCGTTTGGAGATTTTCGCGGCGGCGTGTTCGTCGCGGCGGGCGATTTGGACGGCGACGGGTTCTCCGAGATCCTCTCGTCCACGGAAACGCTCGGCGGCCTGGTCAGCATCGCCAGCGTCCGCGATAACGGCGTTCGAGGACGCGGCGTCCTTGCTCCTTTCGGTCCGGGCTTCAACGGCGGCATCCGCGTCGCCGCCGGCGACCTGACCGGTGATGGCCGCGCGGAATTGATCACGGCGACGGCGTCGGGTGCGCCGATCGTTCGCGTCTACACCCAGTTTCAGGGATCGACGAGGCTGATCGGGAACCTGACCAACTTCGCGGACCCGAACCCGTTCACGACGGCAGACACCGGCGTGACGCCATTTACGTTTGTGATTGACGGCAACCCGACCCTCGGCGCGCTGTATCACGATCGGCTGTGGTTCTTTCAGGCGATGGATTCAAGAGGGCTGCTGACAATCGACCCGTCCAATGCGGTCGGATCTCTGGCGCAAAGTCCCTTCGACAGCGTCGACACCTGGACGCCGCTCCTGCCGCGCTGATCCTGAGACGTTCGGCCGCCGTGAACGGGTATGATCGGCTTGTGAAAGCCGCCGCTTTACTTGTCGCGTTGTTGATGGCTGTCGCGTGCGGCAGGAGTTCCACCGAATCCTCCGAGGGCGCGCCGATGGCTGATAGCGGAATCAAAGAACTGCAGATTCAAGACGTGACGGCCGGATCCGGAACCGAAGCCCGGGCCGGCCGGGTCGTCAAGGTGCACTACACGGGTTGGCTGTACGACGCGAGCGCCGGCGACAAGCGCGGCAACAAATTCGACAGCTCGAAGGACCACGGCGGCCAGCCGTTCGAGTTCTCGCTCGGCGCCAGGGAAGTCATTCCCGGGTGGGATGAAGGCGTCGCCGGCATGAAGGTCGGCGGCAAGCGCGTCCTGACCATTCCTCCGCACCTCGGTTACGGCGCACGCGGCGCCGGCGGGGTGATTCCGCCAAACGCGACGCTCGTGTTCGAAGTGGAGCTCCTCGACGTGAGGTGATTTGCTCCCATTTCGGCGTGTGCGGCGGTTGTACGCTGCCAGGCGTGCCGTATCCCGATCAACTGGCTCGAAAGCGGCAAGAATTGTCGCGCCTGCTTGGGATGGAGGTGCCGCCGCTGATTCCCTCCCCACGAGAATCGGGCTTTCGTAACAAGGTCGCGTTCGTGTTCGGCTCGGGCGTGATGGGCCACTACGCGCTGCGCTCGCAGAAGATCATCCCGATCCGGGAATGCCCCGTGCATCACCAGCGCGGCAATCGCATCGCCTTCGCGCTTCGCGATCACCTGTCGCGCGTGCCGGCCGGCATTCTTCGTCACGTCATTGTCAGGACCACTGACGACGGCCGGGAAGCGTCGGCGATGCTGGTGGTGAGACGGAACGACAAGTCGCTGCGGGCACCGGTGAAGAAGTTTCTTCAGTCCGCCGACCGTGCCGACGGATTCTTCGTCAACATCCACGACAAGCCCGGCCCGTACATGGTCGGCGACGAGACCATCAGGATTGAAGGCCGCAGCCACGTCAAAGAAACCATCGATGGCGTGTCGTATCTGGTGTCGCCGACAGCGTTCTTCCAGACCAACGTCGGCGCCGCCGGCGTGCTGCTGCAAGTGGTAATCGACGCGGCCGCCACCGCGAAGCGCGTGCTGGATTTGTACTGCGGCAGCGGACTGTTCTCACTGCCATTGGCGAAGCGAGGCGCGCAGGTGTTGGCGATCGAGGAGAACCGCGATGCGATCGCCGACGCGGAGGCCAACGTTCGCGTCAACCGGCTCGACGCCTCGCGCATCCGGTTTGTCGCCGCGAGAGTGGAGGATGCGTTGGTGCGCGCGGCCCGCGACCCGTGGGATGTGGTGATCCTCGATCCGCCGCGCCAGGGGTGCGCGCCTGCCGTGATTGCCACGGTGTTCGGCCAGATGCGGCCGCCGCGCGTGGTCTACGTGTCCTGCAATCCCGAGGCGCTGGCGAGCGAACTGCCGGCGATCAGGAAGTCGGGTTATCGAGTGGCGCGCGTGCAACCGGTTGACATGTTTCCGCACACCGACCACATTGAGACGGTCATGGTCCTTGAATGCGCCTAGCGCGGATCATCATCGTCGTCTCGACGATCGCCGCGGCGCTGCTCGAAGCCTACCTCGCAACGTCGTTTCACCCACGGTCGTTCTGGATTGCGATCGCCGGTTTCGCGGGACTGCTGGTCGCCGGCGAGCGGCTGCGTCCGGTGTCGCTGCCGCTCCTGCTGGCGGCGTCCTATGTCACACCGGCGGCGTACATCCTGTTCAGCGGCGGCAGCAGTTTCGCCCTGGACGCGATTTGGGTGCTGCCTCTGCTTGGACTGACGCTGTCGGGCCGCGGTGGGTGGCACTGGTCGCTGCCCGGACGGTGGCAATGGCCGTTGATGACGTGGGCGCTGATTGTCGCCGTCAGCTGGCCGATCGTATTCCTGCGGGAGGCGGATTTCGCACCCTGGATTCTGCCGCTCGATCGCGTCTCGAATTCCAGCGTCGGCGGCAGTCCGTGGGACGTCGGCTTGAACGTGACCTACTTCGTTCTTGGCCATAACGTCGGCATCCTGTTCGTCGACGCGATGTGCCGTTGGTACGACGGCAGCCGCGCGGCATTCCGCCGCGAGGTGCTCGCGCCGCTACTCGCGGCCGTGTCGATCTCTGCGGCCGTCGCCATCTATCAGGGATTTGTCGACCTGACCTTCCTCAACCACGGCTTCTGGGCGTACATGATTCGCGCCGCCGGCACAGCCGGCGACCCGAATCTGCTGGGAGCGATCGCCGGCTTCTGGACCATCGGCGGCGTCGCGTATGCGAGAGGTCTGCGCGGGCCGTGGTCGATCGTCGTGTCGATCGCCGCGGTCTCGCTTGGCGCTGCCGCTGCGTGGTTGTCGGGATCGCGAACCGGGTTGGTTGCCGTCCTCGTCAGCGTCGCGATCGCCACAATCGAGACATTGCGCTGGTCCAGGCTGGACGTTCGCCGGCTGGCGATCGGCGCTGCCGGCGCGCTTGTCATCGGCGCCGCATTGGTGTTGGCCTTACAGCGCGCTTCGACGCACACCATCGTGCAGCGCGGCACGCTGGGCTATCTGCCCCTGATCGGCGACCGCGGCATCGTGAGGAGCGCGGACGAGCTGTTGTGGGATCGCTTCGGATACGGCCCGACCGCGATCCAGATGATCAAAGAGCATCCCATCGAAGGTGTCGGGCCCGGCCTCTACCCCCCGCTGTCGCATGACTTCGGCAAAGCGATCGGACGCGTCATTCCAAAGCCCGACAACGCGCAGGCATGGTGGCGCCATAACCTCGCCGAGCTGGGCATCGTCGGGTTCATCCCGCTGCTGTGGTGGTGCATCGTCTGCGGTCGTGAGCTGTTCGCGCGTCGTGCCGCGGCCGATCGTTTGTCGTCAGGCATGCTTCGCGGTGTCCTGGTCGCGTTCTTCATCGCATCGCTGTTCGGATTGCCGTCCCAGAACCTCGCCGTCACGATCACGTTCTGGATTTTCGTGTTCTGGTTCACGGTCGAACGCGGCGCTGCGGCCGCGACGGAAGAGACGGCACGCCCGGATCGCCGGCTGCTCGTCGGCGCGGTCGTGCTGTGCGTGGCGCACCTTGCGATGACGACGGTGAATGCCTTTGGCGACCTTCGGCCGCGCGAACGATCGATGCGTTTCGACTGGTTCTACAAGTACGGCATGACGGAGTTGGAGCCGGAACCTGCCGGCGGCACCGTCGGCCGCCGCTTCACGACGGAAACGAAATCGCTGGCGGTGGTCAAAGTGCAGGGGAGGACGCTCAAACTCGCGGCGTGGATTGATCATCCCGACGGTGAGCAGAACCCGGTACACGTGCGCATCTGGGCAGACGGGAACCTCGTCTACGAGGGTGCCGTGAAACGAAGTACTCCGGTCTTTTTGAATATTCCGCCGACACCGGGACGGACGCACGTCATCATCGAGACCGAAATCGATCGGCTGTTCCGGCCGAGCGACTACGGCAGTCGTGATCGGCGGACGCTCGGGTTGTCGTTGCGCGACTGGGTCTGGGAGTAGACCACACACCCGCGGCAGCCGGTCAGTGAAACGCGGGACAGCGACGCTACGAGGTGGGCGTTCGCTTGACGGTTTTCTCGAGGTAGCGCCTGATAGTGTCGTAGGTATGCTGCTGCATCCATTCCTCGGCGACGCGCGCGTTGACGTCCGCCAGAAGCCGGACGCGCTCGAGAATCGGCGCAACGAATGCGGCTTTGGTCAGCGCAAATGCAGTTGCGGGAATCGACATCAATCGCCGCGCGACGTCATGTGCGCGATCGAGCAGGAGCCCCTGCGGACACTTTTCGTCGATCAGGCCCAGCGCCTTCGCTTCATCGACGTCAACGGTGCGGCCGGTAAATACCAGCTCGCGTAGGGCCGCGTCGGAAAGACGCGCCGCCATGATCTGCAGCGGCAGCGCCGGAAACGGCACGCCCACCGCGAGCTCGGGAATGCCGATCCAGCCCGCGCCGTCGGTCATGATCCGGTGATCGCACGCGGCCGCGAGGATGCAGCCGCCTGCGATCGCGTGACCGTTGACGGCCGCAATCACCGGCTTGGGTAGCGTCAGTGCCGAGCGGAGGAATTCGTCCAGGATTGGCAGGAATCGACGCGCGTAGTCGGGGCCGTCGTTGATGAGCCGAAACAGATCGACGCCCGCGGAAAACGATGAACCGCTACCGGTGACAATCACTGCTCGTACCGCCGGATCCATGGCTGCCGCCATTTCATGCGTGAACGCGTCGCCGAGCTCGACGTCCATCGCGCTGACCTTGCCGTGCGCCAGCTTCAGCACGCGAATGCCGTCAGCGTCTTTTCTTTCGATCACAGCGACAGATTACACTGGCTTGTGGCCGATATCGCCGTCGCCCGTCCCGCCGCCACCGTCGTCGTGCTGCGTCCTGGAGAGCCGTTCGAGATTCTGATGGTGCGGCGCAACGACACGGTCGCGTTCATGGCCGGATCGTACGTGTTTCCCGGAGGCCGCGTCGACGAAAACGATCGACCGACGCACGGCGCATCGCTGCCGCCGCCAGTGTTCACGGATCTCAGTGCTGCGGATGAAGCCGCATTTCGCACGGCCGCGGTCCGGGAGCTGCACGAAGAAGCCAACGTGCAGATCACCATCGACGATCTGATGCCGTTTGCGCACTGGGTGACCCCCGAGATCGAAACGAGACGGTACGACACGCGGTTTTTCCTGGCGCGCATGCCCGACGACCAGGTCGCGAAGCACGATGAGGGCGAAACGACGGCCCTGGCGTGGTTGTCGCCGCACGACGCGCTGGCGCGCTTTGCCCGCAAGGAAATGCTGCTGCCGCCGCCGACATGGACGACGATCTGGCAGCTTGCCAGGCGTTCGTCGATCGAAGACGCCTTCGCGTGGGCGCGCTCGCGTCCGATCGTCCGCGTGATGCCTGGCTTCTTCAATAACGGCGACGAGGCGACGCTGACGCTGCCAGGTGATCCGACATTTCCCGAGATTCCGGGATGGGAAACACCGGACGAGACACGATTCGTTCTCGAGGACGGAGTGAGATGGGCGCCGCGCAAGGCTTGATTCCGGCGATCGACGAAATCATCGAGAACTTCAATAAGCGAAGACTCGATCTGCCCGATGGTCTCTTCGATCGCAAGACGCAATTCATCGTCAACGGCTCACCGTTCGAGACGTTGCTCGGCGCGAATCCGAACGATCCACTGGTGTTGATGCTGGCGCGCGGTCCCGCGGGTTATCGCTTCACCGCCAAGGCGCTGCAGCATGCCATTCCGGATGCAACGGTGGCGAGAGGCGACGTCACCGTCGCGGGCGAGACCGCCGCCTTTCAACTGTGGTTATCGGGCACGCCGCGCGGCACCACTGACGCCATCAACGCGCTGGTGTCGGTGAACCTGCGTCTGACACCCGACGGCGTCGTCCAGGTCGTCGACGCGACCATCGATCCCGCGCAGCTGGTGTCGATTCGCGACGCCCGCGTTCGTCATTGAGACGGGCGGCCCTCCAAACACTCCGCGGCACGCCCTGGAGACATCGATGCAACTGATGCTCGCGCTCGTGCTCGCATTTCAGGCCGCCGTCGACCCGTTATTGAGCCGTCTCGCCGGCACCTGGTCGGGTTCCGGCACCGTGCTCAACCAGCCGGCGAAGATCGAAATGTCGTGGTCGTGGGAGCTTGGCGGTCAATTCATCCGCCTCACATTTAGAAATGAGATGCCCAAGGCGACGTTCGAAGGCCATGCCTACTATCGCGCTACCGCCGAGGGGCGCTATCGTGGCATGTGGTTCGACAACTCCGGAATGTCGAGGCCGATTGACGGCCGACAAGAGCAGGATGCGTTGGTCTCGCAGTGGGGCACGCCGGACACCGAAGAAGGGGAGACGACCTACTGGTTGATGCCCGACGGGAGGCTCGAAGTCATCGACCGCGTCAAAGGCAAGGACGGATCGTGGCGTGAGTTTGGCCGGTCCACCGTCATCCGCCAGCGTTAGTCGATGGAACGCGCGGCAAGACGACCAGCGGCGAGGTCATCGCCGCGACCGGTCAATCAGGGTTGATGAATCGATAGAGCACACGGACGATCCGATACGCATCGGGCATCGTCGCCCGCGAAAATTCCACGGTATCGGGCGCCACGAGCGTAATTTCGCCGAACGCAGTCGCTACTTCCGGAATGGTCATGTTGCGGAACTGCATTCGTACTTTGTAGGCGCTCTGCCGATCTGGCGCCGCCTTTTCGGCAGCGGCGACGGCTTCCTTTGCCGCGGTCTGAATCTCGCGGCGCGCTTCCGCGAGCGGCCGGCTTTCGACCGCGCGCATGTTGATCGCGCGTTTCACAACGACCCCTCGCACCGCCGGCGTCCATTCCTTTTGCTGCTCGACGGCGACATCGTCGCCCGAAATCATCACGACGGGGACGCCGTACCACTGCGCCATCAGCGTGTTCAGGCCCCCTTCGCCGGCCGATCGTCCGTTGACCTGCACGTCCTTGACGACGCCGGATCCGGTATGCGCAAACAACCCGCGAGGTGAATCGGCTTTGGCGTGATAGCCGATGAATATCACTGCATCGAACGTCGCATCCAGGCCTTCGACCATGCCATGGCGTTTGAAGCTGTGGCTGATCAGCCGCGCGCGCGGATCGAGATCTTCTGGAAGCAGGTTGCGCTGGCTGCCATGTGAGTCGTTGACGACGACTTCCGTGGCGCCGCCCTCGAACGCACCACGGATCGCGGCGTTGGCATCCTCGGCCATCAACTTACGCGAACGGCCGTATTCGGATTGTCCCGCGCTCGTCTGATCGTCTCCGACGACGCCGCTGATGCCCTCCATGTCGACGGAGATGTAGATCTTACGTGCTTGCGCTTCGGCACGACTGGCCACGAAGGACACGAAGGCCACGAAGCAAAGGCTTATCACTGCAAGACGGCTGCGAACCACCGGGCCTCCCAAAATTGTCTTCTTCGTGTGCTTCGTGTCCTTCGTGGCGATGTCCCCCACGACTGGCTATGTAGCCGTCTCTTCTGGCAATTGCAGCGCCTGCCGGACGAACATCTGCTCCGGTAAGCCGCCGAGAATTTCTATCGTCTCGTTGACGATCGTCTTCGGTACGCCGGTGACGCGGTACTTGCGGCTCAATTCGATGAATTCGGTGGCTTCGATCGCGTCGGCCGTGATGTTCGGATTTGCCGCCGCCATTTTGTGAGCGAGGACGACCGCCCTCGGACAGTGCGGTCAGGTGGGGGTGGAGAACACCTGGATGTGCGTCGGCTTGTCGACGGCCTGGATCCACTTCATCGTTTCCGGGTCGAGCTCGATCTTGCTGGTGCCCGCGGTCATGATCGCCTCGACGAGGCCGACGAACTCATAGCCGGTCGGCGCACCGTACAACTTCATGCGCGTGTTGACCCCGTCGCTGAGGACGACGATCGCCGGCGCCTTGTCGACGTTGTATTTCGCCCGGTCGTCCGTGTCGAGCACGAAGCTTTTCTCGACGACTGTGATCTTGTCGTTCAGCGCCGCGATTTCGTTGAGGATCTGTCTGGCGACATCGCCGCTTTCGGAGCCGCCGATCGCCTGCGTGAACAGGACGAGTTCGACCGGGATGGAGATCGATGAAAGATGTTCTTTGAGCGTCGCTTCGTCTTGAGGCGATAGGAGTCCCATCACCCGATTATCGCCGGTTCCCGGTTCCCGGCTGCCGGTTCCCGTCAGAACTTAAAGAGGTCGTCGAACGCTTTCTTGGCACCGCTGGGCTCTTTCGGGTTGGTGCTCTGGCTCGGCACAGCCGTGGTGGTCTCGCGTTCGATGGTGGTGCGGATGCCAAAGTGCTGGCAGTCGTTCGACGAATCCTTCGGTGACACCCGGGCGGTCAACCGGACCGCGCACTCGAAGGTGGTGCCTGGATCGAAGTTGACGCACTGGATGCATGATCGCAGATCGACCTGGCATTTCGGGCACTTGCTGAGCGACATCACCTGCGTATCGACGATGGTTCCGCACCGGGTGCAGCGTGCGACTTCGCGCGAGCCCATCATGCGCGGATTGCGGGCGCCCTCGGATGAGATGCGGCGGGCGCCGGCCGGCGCACCAGGTTCCCGCTCGGGCTTGTTCGCTCCGCTGTCGGGGCGCGGGCCGGACGGGCGTCGATCGCGGTCGTCGTCCTGGTAGCCGCGCTGGCGATACTTGCGTTCGTCGCTCAAGGGGTTTTGAGCACTATACCCGGGGCCACAGATTAAACACAGATTGAACACGGATTGGGGGAGGGGAAAAGCGCGGCGAGGAACGAGGAGCGAGGAAACAAGGGAGAGGGAAAGCCCGCGAGAGGGGAAGACGCGAGAGGAAAAGGGAGCGAGAGAGATAGCGCGAATTCCGACTTAAACAGTCGGCATTGCAATGACTTGTCTTGCGTTGTCAGCGCGGCATACAATCAGCTTGAGAAATTTTTCACAAGATTCTCGCGCCGGCAAAAACGAGTAAAGTGAGCAGCTTTGGCGTTGCCCGAACCGTAGGGCAGGGCCACTACTAACCCAGGGGCCGTCTGGATTCGCATGTCGCAGGTATTCCCAAAAAGCGCTAACGCGTGGTCGAAAGCCAGCATCTTCGCGCTGCTGTTCGTCGTCGCGTTTCTCGGTTGGCTGATCCTGACCATTCAGCGATCGGACTACGTCACGACCGCCAACCATTTCGTGGAGCAGCCGGTGCAGTTCAGTCACCAGCACCACGCCGGCGGCATCGGCATCGAGTGCCGCTACTGCCACACCTCGGTGGAGGTATCGCCCTCGGCCGGCATTCCGCCGACCAAGACGTGCATCAACTGTCACTCGCAAATCTGGAACACCAGCCCGTACCTCGAGCCGGTGCGCGCCAGCTTCCGCGACGACCGGCCGCTCAACTGGATCCGCATCCACGATCTTCCGGACTTCGTGTATTTCAACCACAGCATCCACGTTCGCAAGGGCGTCGGGTGTGAGACCTGCCATGGGCGCGTCGATCGCATGCCGCTGATGCTGCAGACCAGCTCGCTGCAGATGGAATGGTGTCTCGACTGCCACCGCGATCCGGCGCGGTTCGTCCGCCCGCGCGACCAAATCACGACGATGGGGTATGTGCCGGCGAAGGCGCAGGCGGAATTGGGACCGGAGCTGGTTCGTGAGTACAAGATTGCGGACACAGAGCGTTTGACGAACTGCTCCGTCTGCCACAGATAAACATGATGGATACGCAGAAACGCGGATCGGCCCTTCGTCTGCGCCCAGGGCAAGCGCTTCCGCCTGGCTCGGAACATACCGGATCCGGGTCAGGGCACGCGATCGACGTCGCCGCCGTCCGCGCGAAATTGCAGCAGGCCGGCCCACAGGTGTGGCGCAGTCTCGATGAGGCTGCCGGGACACCCGAATTCCAGGAATATCTGCATCGGGAGTTTCCAAGCAACGCCTCGGAGTGGCTCGATCCCCTCGGTCGTCGAAACTTCCTGAAGTTGATGAGCGCCTCGATGGCGCTCGCGGGCGTGACTGCGTGCACGGTGCAGCCGCAGGAGCTGATCGTTCCCTACGTCCGGCAACCCGAGGAAGAGATCCCGGGCAAGCCGTTATTCTTTGCGACGGCGATCACCCAGGGCGGCGTGGCTTCGGGGCTGCTCGTTGAGAGTCATGAGGGGCGGCCGACGAAGATCGAAGGCAATCCCGATCATCCGGTGAGCCAGGGTGCGACCGACCTCTTCGCGCAGGGATCGATCCTGACGCTTTACGATCCGGATCGCTCGCAGACGATCCTGCAGCTCGGTGAAATTCGTCCGTGGAGCTCGGTGATTGCCGCGATCCGCGGCGGTCTCTCCGCACAGTCGGCGTCGAAGGGCGCCGGCTTGCGCATCCTCACGGAAACGGTGGCGTCGCCGAGTCTGGCGGCACAGATCCAGCAAGTCCTGACACAGTATCCCGGCGCCAAGTGGGTGCAGTGGGAGCCGGTCAACCGCGACAATGCGCGCGCCGGCGCCCGCGCGGCGTTCGGCCAGTACGTCGAGCCGATTTACGACCTGACACAGGCTGATGTCATCGTGTCGCTCGATTGCGATTTCCTCGCGTCGGATGGCGCTCTGAACCTCCGCTACATGCGGCAGTTCGCGACCCGCCGCCGGGTTGAAGACAACCCCGACAACCTCAATCGCCTGTATGTGGTCGAGTCGAACCACACCTTGACCGGCGGCCGCGCTGATAATCGCCTGCCGCTGAAGTCGAGCCACATTGAATCGTTCGCGCGCGCGATCGCCGCGGGCGTCGGTGTCAGTGGCATCACCGGCGCGGCTCCGGCTGGATCGGAAGCGTTCGCGGCGGCAGTCTCGAAGGACCTGTCCGAGCACAAGGGCCGCGCGGTTGTGATGGTTGGCGATTCGCAGCCGCCCGCGGTGCACGCGCTCGCGCACGCGATCAACGCCGCGATCGGGGCGCCCGTCAGCTACGTGCCGCCGCCGGAAATTGTCCCGAGCGAACAGGACGCTGCGTTGCGGGAACTGGTCGGCGAGATCAACGCGGCGCAGGTGCAGATGCTGGTGATCATCGGCGAGTCGAACCCGGCGTTCAGCGCGCCGGCCGATTTGAAATTCGCCGAGGCGATGCGCAAGGTCGCCCTGGTCGTGCACTCGGGCCTGTTTTTCGACGAGACGGCGACGTTGTCCCACTGGCACGTGCCGGCGACGCACTTCCTCGAAGCGTGGAGCGATGCACGGACCCTCGACGGCACGGTGTCGATCGTCCAGCCGCTGATTCAGCCGCTTTACGGCGGCAAGTCGGCGCACGAGTTGATCGCGGCGATGTCCGATCGGCCGGAGCGCGCCGGTTACGACATCGTCCGGGAATACTGGTCCGCCAACGCCGGTGGTGCCCGCGTCAGCGCGGCGACGGCGAAGCCTGTCGCGAATGCTGCCGCCGGCGAAAGCGGCACGGGTCCTCGGCCGCAGACCGCGACGGCGGCCGACGCAAGTAGCGCGCAGGGCGGCTCGCCGTCGACAGCAGCCGCCCAGTCCGCTGCGCCAAGTGCGTCCGCGGCAAGCGCTTCTACTCCCGCCGCTGAATTCGAAAAGCGCTGGCGCAAGTGGCTTCACGACGGCATCGTCGAAGGCAATGCGGCCGCCGACGCGGCGGCAGCCGCGGCGCCGCCGGCCGTTGCTCCTGACGTGGCCGCTCGCATCACTGCCGGTACGGCGATCGACGGGCTCGAGATCAACTTCCGCCGCGATCCGACGATCTACGACGGGCGCTACGCGAACAACGGCTGGCTGCAGGAACTGCCGAAGCCGATGACGAAGCTGACCTGGGACAATGCCGCGCTGATGGCGCCGGCGACCGCGGCCGCGCACGACCTCCATAACGAGGATGTGATCGCCGTCAAGGTCGGCAACCAGCCGCCGGTCAACATGCCGGTCTGGATCATTCCGGGCCATGCCAAGGATGCGATCACGGTGTTCGTCGGTTACGGGCGCACGCGCGCGGGCCGTATCGGCAACGCCACCGGCTTCAACGCCTATGCCCTTCGTGAGTCGACGGCGCTGCATTTTGCCGCCGCGTCGATGACGCGCACCGGTGACAGCTACGAGCTTGCGAACACGCAGGACCACTGGGCCATCGAAGACAAGAACACCGGCATCGTCCGCTCCGCGACGCTCGACGAGTTCAAGAAGAACCCGTCGGTGATCAAGGAGATGGAGCATCTCAAGCTCGAAGGCCGCATCTCGCTCTATCCCGACAAGGAATACACCGGGCAGCAGTGGGGCATGGCCATCGACATGAACACGTGCACGGGCTGCACGGCATGCGTGATCGCCTGCGTCGCCGAAAACAACATCCCGGTGGTGGGCAAGGCGCAGGTCAAGCGCAACCGCGAGATGCACTGGCTTCGCATCGATCGCTACTTCGCCGGCAACACCGACACGCCGGATACGTATTACCAGCCGCTGCCCTGCATGCAGTGCGAGAACGCGCCATGCGAAGTGGTCTGCCCGGTCTCGGCAACGGTGCACAGCGCCGAAGGCCTGAACGACATGATCTACAACCGGTGCGTGGGCACGCGCTATTGCTCGAACAACTGCCCCTACAAAGTGCGCCGGTTCAACTTCCTGCTGTTCCAGGATTGGAACACGCCGCAATACAAGCTGCAGCGCAACCCGGACGTCACCGTCCGCAGCCGCGGCATCATGGAAAAGTGCACCTACTGTGTGCAGCGCATCAACGCGGCGCGCATCCAGGCCAAGCGCGAGGATCGCGCGATTCGCGACGGTGAAATCCTCACCGCCTGCCAGGCGGTCTGCCCGACCGACGCGATTGTGTTCGGCGACATCAACGATCCGAACAGCCGCGTCGCCAAGCTCAAGGCCAGCCCGCGCAACTACACGATGCTCGAAGATCTCAACACCCGGCCGCGCACGACCTATCTGGCCGCGGTGAAGAACCCGAACCCCGCCCTGCCGCACAACGCTACGGTCGGCGGTCACCACGATTCGACGCATGACGCGTCGGCGCCGAGCGAACACTAATGGCCAACCCCGCTCACGTTCACACGACGGCGCTGGAAGAGACTCCGGTCATTCTTCCGGGCCACGACTTCGAGACGGTCACCGAGACCGTCGCGGAGATACCGCTTTCGAAGCGGTTCCCGCTCGGCTGGATCGGGCTGCTGTTGATCGCGCTCGGCGGCGCCGGCATGCTGCACATGGCCCTCGGCTACCTGCTGCTCAAGGGCATCGGCATCTGGGGCAACCAGGTGCCGGTCGGCTGGGCGTTCGACATCATCAACTTCGTCTGGTGGATCGGCATCGGCCATGCCGGCACGCTGATCTCGGCGATTCTGCTGCTGTTCAAACAGCAGTGGCGCATGTCGATCAGCCGCTTCGCCGAAGCGATGACGATCTTCGCGGTGGTCTGCGCGGCGATCTTCCCCGTCTTCCACACCGGCCGTCCGTGGCTGGCTGCCTACTGGCTGTTCCCGTACCCCAACGCGATGGGGCTCTGGCCGCAGTTCAAGAGCCCGCTGATCTGGGACGTGTTCGCCGTCTCCACCTACGCGACCGTCTCGATCGTGTTCTGGTATGTCGGCCTGATCCCCGACCTGGCGACGATGCGCGATCGCGCGGTGTCGAGAGCGAAGGCGACCATCTACGGCATTTTGTCGCTTGGCTGGCGCGGCTCGGCGCGTCACTGGCACCGCTACGAAGTCGCGACGCTGATTCTCGCCGGCCTGTCGACGCCGCTGGTGCTGTCGGTGCACACGGTGGTGTCCTTCGACTTCGCCGTGTCGCTGATTCCCGGCTGGCACGCCACCATCTTTCCGCCGTACTTCGTCGCCGGCGCCGTCTACTCCGGCTTCGCGATGGTGCTGACGCTGGCCATCCCGGTGCGCCGCTTCTACGGCATGGAGAGCCTGATCACGATGCGCCACATCGACAACATGGCGAAGGTCATGTTGACGACGGGGCTGATCGTCGCCTACGGCTACGCGATGGAAGCGTTCTTCGCGTGGTACAGCGCGAGTCCGCACGAGCGCTTCATGATGTACAACCGCATGTTCGGCCCGTACGGCTGGTCGTACTGGATGCTGATCTCGATCAATGCCGTGATGATCCAGCTGCTGTGGCTGAAGAGCGTGCGTAACAACACGGTGATCCTGTTCGTGATGTCGATCTTCGTGAACATCGGCATGTGGCTGGAGCGCTTCGTCATCATCGTGACGTCGCTCAACCGCGACTTCCTGCCCTCGTCGTGGGGCATGTATTACCCGACGCAGTGGGACTTCATGACGTTCTTCGGAACGATCGGCTTGTTCCTGACGCTGTTCCTGCTGTTCCTGCGGTTCGTGCCGATGATTTCGATTTTCGAAGTCAAGACGCTGCTGCCGCAGGCGAAGGTCAAGGCCGAACACTGATGTGTACCAGGGCCACAGAAAGCACAGAGTAATTGTTATGGCGCACACAGTCGCGACAACCAATACGATGCATGGCGTGATGGCCGAGTACGACTCCGCGCAGGCGGTGGTCGATGCGGCGCGCAAGACGATCGCGCAAGGCTTCACGCGCGTCGAGGCCTACACGCCCGTGCCGATCGAAGAGCTGAACGACATCATCCATAAGAGGCGGACGATTCTGCCGAAGCTGGTGCTGGCCGGCGGCCTGGCGGGCATGGCGACCGGCTTCGGCCTGCAGTACTGGGCGTCGGTGATCGAATACCCGATGAACATCGGCGGCCGCCCGCTGGCGAGCTGGACGACGTTCATCGTGCCGTCGTACGAGCTGACGATTCTGTTCTCGGCATTGACCGCGGCGATTGGCATGATCGCGCTGAGCGGGCTGCCGCAGCCGTACCACCCGGTGTTCAACGTCGAGCGGTTTTCGATGGCGAGCTCGGACAAATTCTTCCTGGTGATCGAATCGACCGATCCGAAGTTCGCGGATGCGACGAGCTTCCTCCACACCACGGGCGCGAAGGGTGTTTATGACGTTGCGGATTAGCACGGAGGGCGCGCCGGGACGTCGGTCGCCGAGCCGTGCATTCACGAAAATGCAGGCGGTCCTCGCGGTGTTGCCGCTGGTGCTGGCGGCGGCGGGCTGCCGCCAGGATATGCACGACGCGCCGCGTTACGAGGCCTTCGAGGCGAGCTCGACGTTCCCCGACAACCGCGCCTCGCGACAGGCGCCGGTGGGAACGGTGGCACGCGGCTGGTTGCGTGACGACGAAGCGCTCTACACCGGCAAGGTGGCGGGGCAGCCCGTCGACGAATTTCCATTCGCGATCGGCCGCGACGAACTGGCGCGCGGCCAGGAGCGGTTCAACATCTATTGCACGCCGTGCCACGGCAAGGTCGGCGACGGCAACGGCATGGTCGTCCAGCGCGGCCTGCGCCAGGCAGCCTCGTTCCATCAGGACCGGCTGCGCCAGGAAAAGCTTGGCTACTTCTACGACGTGATCACCAACGGCTTTGGCGCGATGCCCGATTACGCGGCGCAGATACCGGTTCGCGATCGCTGGCTGATTGTCGCCTACGTGCGCGCCCTGCAACTCAGTCAGCACGCGTCGGTCGACGATGTCCCTGCGGATCGGCGCGGCTCGCTGGATGCGTCCGCCTCCGCCGCGGGTGCAGCCGGCGCGGCTACGGCGGGACAAGGCAAACCCGCGGAGAAACACTAGTGACGTCGACTCACGTAACTTCCGATTCGTTCATGCCGTCCGGCGCGACGCTGCCCGGCATGCGCCAGTTCGGCATGATCGCCGGCGTGCTCGGCGTGGTGCTGGCCGTGGCGGGCTTCTTCATGTCCGGCCTCGATCGCTTCTTTCAGGCGTATCTGGTCGCCTACACCTTCTGGATGGGCGTGCTGCTCGGCGCGATGGCGCTGTTGATGGTGCAGCACCTATCCGGCGGCGTCTGGGGCATCATCCTGCGGCGCCCGTTCGAAGCGGCGGTCCGCACGCTGCCGATCATGACGGTGCTGTTCGTGCCGTTGATCTTCGGTATGCACTCGCTCTACGAGTGGACGCACGAGGGGATCACCGAGACGGATACGGTGATTGCCGCCAAGTCGGCGTATCTGAACACGCCGTTCTTTCTGATTCGCCAGGCGATCTACTTCACCGTGTGGAACGTGATGGGCTTCCTGCTGACGAAGTGGTCGGCGGAGCACGATCGCACGGGTGATCCCGCGCTGCTCAACAAGCTGTCGGTGTTGTCCGGCGCCGGCCTGTGCCTCTACTTCCTGACGGTCACCTTCGCCATGGTCGACTGGACCATGTCGGTGAACCCGCACTGGTTCTCGACCATCTGGGGGATGCTCTACATCGGCGGCCAGGGCCTCTCGGCATTCGCGTTCGGCATCGTCGTGCTGGTGATGCTGGCGCAGGCGGCGCCGCTCAACCGCGTCTTGACGAGCCACCACTTCCACGACCTCGGCAAGTTCCTGTTCGCGTTCCTGATGCTGTGGGCGTACTTGAACTTCTCGCAGTTCCTGATCATCTGGTCGGCGAACATCCCGGAAGAAATTCCGCATTACCTGAATCGCTGGGAGAACACCTGGAAGTTCCTCAGCATCTTCATCGTGGTCGGGCACTTCATGGTGCCGTATGCGCTGCTGCTGTCGCGCGACCTCAAGCGCAACTACGGCAAATTGCGCATCATCGCGACGTGGATTCTGTGCGCGCGTGTCGCCGAGTACTACTGGCACGTCGCGCCGGAGCTGCACAAGGGCGGCTTCACGCTGAGCCTGCTCGATGTGGCGCTGCCGCTCGCCATCGGCGGGATCTTCATCTCGCTGTTCGTGTCGCAGCTCGGGTCCCGCTCGCTGCTGCCGGTCAACGATCCTGCTTTAGACAAGGCGCTGCACCATCATGTCCACTGAGCACTCGAACGGCTACGATCTCGAATACGGCCCGACGCCGCCGGGCGCGAAGTACGAGCACACCGACATCGATCCGAATGTCGGGTACAAGTTCGCGCTGTGGTTGACGGTCGCAATGGTGCTGTCGTTCGGCATCGTCTATGGCGCCTTCCAGTTCTTCGAAGGCCGCGAGCAGGCGGCCAACGCCGCCGCGCAGAAATATCCGCTGGCCGTCGACCGGGTCAAGGAGCCGCCGACGCCGCATCTGCAGACGCAGCCGTTCAAGGACATTTACACGCTTCGCGCGGACGAGGCGGCGAAGTTGGGCAGCTACGGGTGGGTCGACAAGGATGGCGGCGTGACGCACATTCCGATCGATCGCGCCATGGAAGTGCTGCTGCAGCGCGGACTGCCGGCACGCGCCGAGGGGGCAGAGTCGCTCAATGCCGTCACGCAGGATGCGTCGTCGGGAAGAACGGTGGCGCCGCGGTAGAGCACAGTCACCAGTCGACAGTCGGCAGTTAAGAGTTGAAGTTACGCAGTCAACAGTTGAAGTTATGCAGTCAACAGTTGAAGTTACGCAGTCAACAGTTGAAGTTACGCGGTTAACAGTTCGAGTCTGCAGGTAACAGTTGAGTCTCCAGTTAATGAGCGGAGGCTCCGGTCAAGAGTTGAGTCAACGGATGGCAGTCAGCAATCTCCGGATCGGGCTTCTCGCGATGGGCATGGCGCTCGTCTCGGGAATCGTGTCGGCGCAGGGCAACGCGCCGGGCGTTCGGCCGGATCCAACCATTCCGTCCAACCAGGTGCCGGGCGTGTTGAGCCGCGTGTCGTTCGAGCAGCGCTTGAACGAGCGGCTGCCGCTCGGCCTGCCGTTCAAGGACGAGCACGGCCGCGACGTCAAGCTGGGCGACTACTTCGGTCGCAAGCCGGTGGTCTTGACCTTCGTTTATTACGAGTGCCCGATGCTGTGCACCGAGGTGCTGAACGGCCTCGAGAGCGCGCTGCGGGTGCTCAACGAATCGATCGGCCGCGAGTTCGACGTCGTGACGGTGAGCTTCGACCCGAAGGAAACACCGGTGCTCGCGCTCGGCAAGAAGAAGGCGTACCTGGAGCGCTACAAGCGGCCCGAGGCGGAGCAGGGCTGGCATTTCCTGACGGGGGACAAACGATCGATCGATGTCCTCACCGAGGCCGCGGGTTTCACCTACACCTGGGACGCCGCGTCGCACCAGTTCGCGCACCCGAGCGGCATCGTCGTGGTGACGCCGCAAGGCGTGGTGTCACGTTATTTCTTCGGCGTCGACTATTCGCCGCGCGACGTGAAGTTCGCGCTGATCGAGTCGTCGAACGAAAAGATCGGCTCGCTTGCCGACAAGCTGCTGCTCTACTGCTATCACTACGACCCGAAGACGGGTAACTACGGCTTCGTGGCGATGCGGGCGGTGCGCATTGGCGGCGCGATGACGCTGCTCGCGCTCGTCGGCTTTGTGTTTGTCTCGTTACGGCGAGAGACGAACGGACAGTAACTAATGAGCATATTCGGCATACCCATCTTCCCCGAGCAGGCTTCGACGTTCGCCAAGGACGTCGACGCGCTGTATTTCTTCATCCTCGCGACCTGCGCGTTCTTCGCGATCGGCGTGTCGGCCGCGGTGATCTGGCTCGGCATCAAGTACCACAAGACGCACGATGGTCAGATCGGCGCCCGCATCGAAGGCAACCTGCCGCTCGAGCTGCTGTGGAGCGTCATCCCGACGATCATCGCGATGTTCATGTTCGGCTGGGGCGCGTCCGTCTTCTATCACCTGCGGCGTCCGCCCGAAGAAGCCCTGCACCTCTACGCGGTCGGCAAGCAGTGGATGTGGAAGTTTCAGCACCTCGAAGGCCAGCGCGAGATCAACGAGCTGCACATTCCGTCGGGCCGGCCGATCAAGATCACGATCAGCTCCGAAGACGTGCTGCACAGCCTGTATTTCCCGGCGTTCCGCACCAAGATGGACGCGATTCCCGGCCGCTATACGGAACTGTGGTTCGAGGCGCAGACGCCCGGCGTCTACCACATCTTCTGCACCGAGTACTGCGGCACCAACCACGCCGGCATGATCGGCAACGTCACCGTGCTCGAACCCTCGCAGTATCAGGCGTGGCTGCAGGGCGGCGGCATGGAGGGCACCCTCGCGCAGCGTGGCGCGAAGCTGTTCAACGACCTCGCCTGCAACACCTGCCATCTCGATTCGGGCCAGGGCCGCGGGCCGTCGCTCAAGGATCTGGTCGGCAAGACGGAAGAATTACAGGACGGCACGACCGTCGTCGTCGACGAAGCCTACTTGCGTGAATCGATCCTGCAGTCGCAGGCGAAGATCGTCAAAGGCTTCCAGCCGCTGATGCCGACCTTCCAGGGTCTGGTCAGCGAAGAAAATCTCGTGGCGTTGATCGAACACGTCAAATCGCTGTCGCCACAAGCGACGACGGCCGCCGCGCCCGCCCCCGTAGCGGCCGGCTCGGGCGCTGCGACGACGGCTAAACCGGTGGAAAAGAAGTAAGCCATGCTCGACACACTCAAGATTCCCGAGCGTCATTACCTGAACAACGGCCACGGCCTGAAGTCGTGGTTGTTGACGAAGGACCACAAGCGGATCGCGATCATGTACCTGATCTCGATCTCGGTGATGTTCCTGCTCGGCGGCCTGTTTGCGATGGGCGTTCGCCTCGAACTGGCGACGCCGCAGGGCGACTTCGTCACCGCCGACACCTACAACAAGTTCTTCACGATGCACGGCGTGATCATGGTGTTCTTCTTCCTGATCCCGTCGATTCCCGCGGTGCTCGGCAACTTCATGATTCCGCCGATGATCGGCGCGAAGGATCTCGCGTTTCCACGCATCAACCTGTTGAGCCTGTACATTTACTGGCTTGGCGGCATCCTGACGCTCGGCGCGATGGTCGCCGGCGGTGTCGACACCGGCTGGACGTTTTACACGCCGTACAGCTCGACGGCCTCGAACACGCACATCGTGCCGACCGCGCTCGGCGTATTCGTCGCCGGGTTCTCGTCGATTCTGACCGGACTGAACTTCATCGTGACGATCCATCGCATGCGCGCACCGGGCATGGGCTGGTTCCGCCTGCCACTGTTCGTGTGGGCGCATTACGCCACCAGCCTGGTGCAGGTGCTGGGCACGCCGGTGATCGCGATCACCATCGTGATGCTGTTCGTGGAGCGCGCGTTTGGCTTCGGCATTTTCGATCCGGCGCGCGGCGGCGATCCGGTGCTGTTCCAGCACCTGTTCTGGTTCTACTCGCACCCCGCCGTCTACATCATGATCCTGCCGGCGCTCGGGGTGATGTCGGAGCTGATCTCGACATTCTCGAAGAAGATGATCTTCGGCTACAGCTTCGTCGCCTTCTCGTCGCTGGCGATCGCGGTGTTCGGCTTCATCGTGTGGGCGCATCACATGTTCGTCGCCGGCATTTCGACTTACGCCGCGATGGTGTTCTCGTTCCTCAGCTTCTCGGTGGCGATTCCGTCGGCGGTGAAGGTCTTCAACTGGACGGCGACACTCTACAAGGGCGCGATCTCGTTCGAAACGCCGATGCTCTACGCCTACGGTTTCATGGGGCTGTTCCTGATTGGCGGCCTGACCGGCCTGTTCCTGGCGACGCTGGGCATGGACATCCACCTGCACGACACCTACTTCGTGGTCGCGCACTTCCACTACATCATGGTCGGCGGCGCCATCATGGGCTACATGGGCGGCCTCCACTACTGGTGGCCGAAGATGACCGGCCGCATGTACTCGGAGTTCTTCTCACGCATCAGTGCGATCCTCGTGTTCGTCGGTTTCAACCTGACGTTCCTGCCGCAGTTCGTGGTCGGCTATCTTGGAATGCCGCGCCGGTATCACTCCTACCCGGATGAATTCCAGGTGCTGAACGTGATGTCGTCGGCCGGCGCCAGCGTGCTGGGCCTCGGCTATGCGCTGCCGGTGATTTACCTGCTGTATTCGCTGAAGAACGGCGCCGTTGCCGGGCCGAACCCGTACGGGGCCTCGACGCTGGAGTGGGCCACGCAGTCGCCGCCGCTGACGGAGAACTTCGTCGAGGTGCCCGAGGTGATCGGCGAGCCCTACGAGTACGAGCACGTCGTCGCCAAGGAGAAGCATCTTGTCTAACGCGGTCGTGCACGCCGACCCTCACGACGCCCACGCGCACGCGCATCATCCGGCGCTGCAACATCACTTCGACACGATGTCGCAGCAGAAGGAGGCTGCGGTCATCGGGATGTGGGTGTTCCTGCTGACCGAGATCCTGTTCTTCGGCGGGCTGTTCGTCGCCTACATGATCTACCGCGTCTGGTATTTCGACGCGTTCGCCGAAGCCAGCCGTCGTCTCAGCTTGTTCTGGGGCGGTCTCAACACCGCGGTGCTGATTGGCAGCTCGCTGACGATGGCGATGGCGGTTCGATCGGCGCAGATCAACGCGCGCAAGGCGACCGTCAACTGGCTGATCCTCACGATGATCCTCGGGTCGGTGTTCCTCGGCGTGAAGGTCATCGAGTACGAGGACAAGTTCGCCAACTACGAGGTCCCCGGCGCGAACTACAACTGGCTGTACCACGAGCAGCACGCCGCGGAAGGCGGCGATCATGCGGCCGCGGCGCCCGGCAGCGATGCCGATCACAGCAACCTGTCGCTGACGCCCGAGCAGCTGCAGAACACGACGCAGATTTACTTCAGCCTGTATTTCACGATGACGGGTCTGCACGCGCTGCACATGATCGTCGGCATCGGGTTGATGGCCGTGATCACCTGGATGGCGTGGAAGGGCAGGTTCGACGCGGAGTACTACACGCCGGTCGAAATGGGTGGGCTCTACTGGCACTTCGTCGATATCGTCTGGATCTTCCTGTTTCCGCTGCTTTATCTCGTGGAGAGGCCGTAAATGTCGGCAGAACACGCACATTCACACGGGGCGGGGCACATTTCGCCGGTGTCCCTCTACGTCACGATATTCCTCGCCTTGATGGTGCTCACCGCGGTCACGGTTGGCGCTGCTTACGTCGACCTGGGCATCTTCAACTTTTCGGTGGCGATGCTGATTGCCAGCTTCAAGGCGTCGCTGGTGATTTGGTACTTCATGCACGTGAAGTATCAGAGCCACCTGACCAAGCTGACCGTCGCGACCGGTTTGTTCTTCCTGGCGATCCTGCTCGGGATGATGCTGATCGACTACACGTCGAAGGATTTGGTGCCGCGCCTGGTGCCGGCGCAGACCGATCCAATGGGTGAAATTCGGCGGCCTACGCACTAATAGTCGCCAGGGAGCTAGGGAGCTAGGGAGCGAGGGAGCTAGGGAGCGAGGGAGCTAGGGAGCGAGTAGCTAGTAGCTACCAACGCGCGCGAAGGCGTTGAACCCCTTGGACTCGCTGCGGTCGCTGAGGCCCTGGTCGACGCCGACATCCTCGAATTGAATGGCGTTTGCGCCAATCTCCGCGAGCGCATGCAGCAGCCAATGTCGGCGTTCATCCGGCACGCCGAGCACGGCGATTGCGTGCGTCGCTTTCGCAAACATGCGCGCGAGCACGCCGCGCATGTAATCCAAATCGGCAGCGCCCGCGAAGGACCGGCAGACGATCACGTCCCAGGGAACGGAAGGGTCGAGCGTCGAGGCCATGCCGACCTGAAATACCCCTTCCGGCATTGCGGCGATGGCCGTCGCGATTGCGCCGGCCTCTCCGTCGATCCCGCCGACGATGTAGCCGTTTTGATGGAATGGAAAGAGGAAGGCGCCGTCGCCGCAATCGACTTCGAAGATGCGCGTACCGGGTCCGACGTCCAGGACCTCGGCGACATGTTCCGCCAGCTCGATCAACTTACTTGTCGAGACCGGAGATATCGATAGTGGCGGTGTCGACGGTCACCGACGCCACTTTGGTACCGGCCGGCACGCGGAACGGAAAGTTGCACTTGTACTCGGGCACCGAACCCGCGTCGATGATCGACACCGAGGTCTGATAGGTCTTGCCCGACGCGTCCGTCAGAACCGGTTTCTTGACAATGGTCTTGGCGTCGAATGCGGGTGTGACCTTGAAGGCCAGCGCCACGACCGCGAACTCGGTGCCCTCGAGGGCGTTGCCGCGGACGCTGTTTTGTCCCGGCGGGCAATCCACGAGCGCAACGTTCTTGGCGCGCTCTACGCCGATCGGCGTGATGTCGAGGCCTTTGTAGGAGACCGGCTTGGCCGGCTGCGCCGACGTGAAGAGCGAAACGTGAAAGGTGAAAAGCAAGCCGGCTACTATTCCACTCTTCACGTTTCCGCTCCCTACGCCTTTAACTTTTAACTTTTAACTTTTAACTTCCTAGAGCGGCGCATCCGGATTGGCAATCGTCCGCCACATGTGCGCGCTCGGGCTGTTGTCGTTGCCGAGCCCTTCCTTCGGCTGCTTGAAGTGGCGGCCGATGATGTCTTCGAACGGCTCGATCGACACCTTGGCGTTCGCGTCGAACGCGTAGAGATCGTTGACCGTGACCAGGCGCGGCTCCATGTACCACTTGTGGTTGCGGAGCATCTTGTAGGTCGCTTCGATGTGGGCTGGCGGTTTGTAGTCTTCGCCGAAAATCCGGTAGTACTGATCGGGATATTCGTAGCCCGCATCGAGGTCCGGGTAGAACCGAAGCGTCTGGTGGTAGCGGATCGCGAAGGTCGACTTCTCCGGAATGTACGGTTCGAACAGCTGTGCGCCCCACCAGCCGTGATCCGGCTTGATCAGGTTCAGCACGCAGTCATGCAGCAGGCACGCGAGCGTCACTTCCTCTGACATGCCGGTCTTGAGCGCGCGCGTCGCGCTTTGCAGCACGTGGTTGGCCGGCGCGAAGCGGAGGCGGAAGAAGTCCTGGAGCGTTGGATTCTTCGGCATCGGCTCGAGCTTCTTGACGTTGCCGCGCGTGTTGACGAACAGGCTGCCGACGCCGCGGCGATAGTTGCGCGTTTCGATTTGCGCTTCGATTTCGGCGACCGTTGGGAACTTCGGCGGTGCCTGTCCCTGGTTCGCGGCGACCTGCTCGTCGAGCTGCTCTTCCATCCAGTGCTCGAGGGCGTCGGCCTTGGCTTCCGAGTCCATCATCGCGACGGCCGCCGTGCCTCCGAGGCTGGCGATGAACGCTCTGCGATCTATTTCCATGAGTCCCACCTCTACGGCCTACGGCCGCCAGGGGAAACACTACGCCGAGTCCGGCCCTCGTTCAACCGGATCTTTGTGCTGCGCTGGCGCGTCGCCTGCTACTTCACACCCTGACGATGCAGATCGTCGAGCCATCGTTGCGCGAAGGCGCGAGCGGCGTCGGTGGCGGGTTTTCCGGCCCGAAAAGTCATTTTCCATGCGGCCGGCTTGGCTTCGAGCGTGGGGTCGGCGAACACTTTCTTATCGCCCTTATCGACGAGCTTGGCGTTGAAATCGATGTCTTTGGTCGTGTCGAGGAAGTGCCGGAGCCGCATCGCGACCAGCGCTCGCGAGTCAGCCGGATAGACTTTTTCCAGCTCCTGCATCGCCAGATCGCGGCTGCGAACCTGCTGGGCGCGTTGTTCACGAAGCACCGCTTCGATTTCCTTGCGGCGCTCGCCTTTTTCCATCTCGTCAAGCTGCCGCCGCATGTCGGTCCATCCGGCTTCGAGCGTGGCGCGCTGTTCCGGGGTGATCTGATCGAACAGCTTGCGCATCTCGACCACCTGGTTTTCGAACCCGGTGCGCTGTTTCGCGAATACCTGATCGACGGTTTGCTCGTCCGGCAGCGGGTCGGGGCCGTTCGCTTCGCGATGGTCCGCGTATCGGCGCTTGAAGTCGTCGCTCTCCGCGAACGTTCGCGCCATGGTCAGCGCGAAGTTGACGAGCGCGACCCGCGCCGCATCCGGCATGGCGATGAACGCAGCCGGCTTGCCGGCGATTGACACCGCGTCGGCGACGAAGGAGTCGAAGATTGCTTCCTTGGCGCGCCCTTCGCTAATCCCAAGCGTCGCCAGATGATCCTGCGCCGCGGCCGCGGCCGCGATTACGCAAACAAGCGTAACGGTTACGTAAAGTCGCATAGCAGGGAGTATAGCGTTAGGGAGCTAGGGAGCTAGGGAGCGAGGGAGCGAGGGAGCGAGGGAGCGAGGGAGCGCGAAAGCCGGGGAGCGCGGGAGCCGGGGAGCGCAAGTCTTGCGATCACGACATGGTTTCTACTGCGCAAGAATTGCGAACAGGTTCGGCGCAAATTGGTGATCTGCGAACAATTCCGCGTGGCTCGCAGCGTGCATCGACGTGGCGCATGCCCATTAGGTCGTTTCAAGATTTGCTGGTGTGGCAGCGCTCGATGCAACTCGCCCAAGACGCCTATCCGATGATCCGTCGGTTGCCTGCGGATGAACGGTTTGAATTGTGTGCGCAGATGCGGCGAGCGGTGGTCTCGACGCCCTCAAATATCGCCGAGGGCTTCGGCTACGGCTCCACTCGTCGCTACGTCCATCACCTGCGAATCGCACTCGGATCGAATGCCGAGTTTCTCACGCACCTGATGCCGGCCGAGCGATTACAACTCGTCTCCGCTGACGAGACCAAACCATTAATCGACCATGCGTCGCAAATTGGCCGGATGCTCAACGCGCTGATCCAGTCGTTGCAACGATATGAACGTGGCTCGCTAGCTCCCTAGCTGCGCCCAGCTCCCGCGCTCCCTAGCTCCCTAGCTCCCTAGCTCCCTGGCTCCCTGGCTCCCTAGCTCCCTAATTCCTAATTCGCCGGCTTCGACTGAACGGTGACCTTCTGGCCGCGGATCTTGGTTGCTTTCAAGGCGACGATGATTTTTTGCGACACCTCCTCGGGCACCTCGACGAGCGAGTAGTCGTCGTGCACTTTGATCGCGCCGATCACGCTTGACGGCACCCGCGCTTCGCCGGCGATGGCGCCGACCAGATCGGCGGGGCGGACGTTGTGTTCCTTACCGACGCTGATTCGCAGCAGCGTCATCGGGCCCGCGTCGCGAGTCGCAGCCGGACGCCGTTCGCGCTGCGGTCCGCGGTCGTCATAGCGGTCGCGTGAGCGCGTGTCGGGTTCCGTTGCGACGTCGGCAATGGCGCGCTCAGACCCGTCGCTGGCGAGCGCGATCGCGGCCGCGGCGACATCCATCAGATCGAACTCGTCGGCGAGCTCCTGCACCAGCTCGCGGGTCAGTTCAAGGCCGCCGGCGGTAATCCGCTCTCGCAGAGCGTCCTTGGTCGCTTCCATGCGGCGCTTGCGCAGGTCCGCCTCCGTCGGCAGCTTGCCGATCTCGATCTTCTGCTTGGTCAAGCGCTCGACGAATTGCAGAAACCGCTGCTCGCGTGGCGATACCAGCGTGATCGCGACGCCCTCGCGGCCAATGCGCCCGGTGCGGCCAATGCGATGGACGTAAACTTCAGGCGCCGTGGGTAGATCGAAATTGACGACGTGGGAGACGTGCTCGATGTCCAAGCCGCGCGCGGCGACGTCGGTCGCGACGAGAATCTCGGATTGTTCGCTGCGGAACCCCTGCATGACGCGATCGCGCTGTTTCTGCATCATGCCGCCATGCAGTGCCTGCGCGCCGTAGCCGTGGGCGTTGAGGGTGTCGGTGAGCTCGTCGACTTCGATGCGGGTGCGGCAGAAAACGATCGCCGACTTGGGGCTCTCGAAGTCGAGAATCCGGCTGAGCGCGTTGATCTTCTGGCCCCTGCCGACGATGTAGGCAACCTGGCGCACTTGCGGTAACTTGCCCGCGGCGCGTTTCTCCTGCGCGATCTGCACCTTCTTCGGACTCTTGAGATGCCGTCCGGCGATCGCCATGATCCGCGGCGCAAACGTCGCGGCAAACAGCGCTGTCTGGCGGGTCGCCGGCGTCTCGTTCACGATCGCGTCGATGTCTTCCGCGAAGCCCATGTCGAGCATCTCGTCCGCTTCATCGAGCACCAGCACCTTCACCTCGCCCAGCTGCAGTGTCCGCCGGCGCAGATGATCGAGCACGCGACCCGGCGTCCCGACGACGATGTCGGCGCCGCGGCGCAAGGCGCGGATCTGGTGATCCATCGGCGCGCCGCCGTACACCGGCACGACGACGAGGTTCGAGCCTTTGGCGTATTTATGGAGCGCCTCGGCCACCTGCATCGCCAGCTCGCGCGTCGGCACTAACACCAGCGCGCGCGTGCGCCCGCGATCGGCCTTGCCGTCTTTGGACAGGGTATCGAGCAGCGGCAGTGCAAACGCGGCGGTCTTGCCCGTGCCCGTCGCGGCCTGGCCGAGCATGTCGGCGCCGGACAGCAAGGTGGGAATCGCTTCGCGTTGAATGGGAGTGGGTTCTTCGTAGCCCAGTGCGGCGACCGCAGCCACGAGGGCGTCGGTTAGACCGAGTGACGCAAATCCAGCCGACTCGGCCGAAGGATTCTTCATCCTTCAACGTTACTTCATCACTAATCCGGGGAGTTTGGGGCTAGGGAGCTAGGGAGCAAGGGAGCTGGGGAGCGAGGGAGCTGGGGAGCGAGGGAGCGAGGGAGCGAGGGAGCTGGGGAGCGAGGGAGCGAGGGAGCGAGGGAGCTGGGGAGCGAGGGAGCGAGGGAGCTAGGGTGAATCAGTCGACCCGCAGAGCGATGACGGGGTCGACCCTCGTGGCGCGGCGAGCGGGGACGTACGAGGCGAGCAGCGCGATTGCCGCAAACGTCGCGGCGACGACGGCGAACGTGGCGGGATCGCGGGGCTCGACGCCAAACAGCATCGATTGCAGGAACCGCGCGCCGGCCGCGGCGGTGGCGATGCCGATCGTGATTCCGATCGCCGCGCAAGCAACGCCGCCGCGCATCACCAGCGCCATGACCTGCCCGCGCTCCGCGCCGAGCGCCATTCGAATGCCAATCTCCTGCGTGCGTTGAACCACCGAATACGCGAGCACGCTGTAAACCCCGATTGCCGCCAGTACGGCGGCCACGGCGGCAAACATGCCAAGCAGCACGGCATAGAACCGCTGCCGCGCCGTTGAATACCCGACCATTTCATCCATCGTGTGGATGGCGTCGATGCTCGCGTTCGCGTCCACGGCGCGGACGGCGTCGCGCACCACCGGAAAAAACGCGACCGGGTTGCCGCGCGTCTTGACGCCGAACGACATGAAGCCGAACGAAATCTGCTCTACCCGGCCCTTCGGAAAGTTCATCCGTTCGTGGATCGCTCGCACCTGACGGTAGTCCATGAAGATCTCCGCATATGCGGGTGCTGCCACGCGGCCCTGTCGAACGTCCTCCACGACGCCAACCACGTGCAGCGGCGCGTCAAACGGCCTCAATGTCGGATTGAGACCGGCACCCGTTCGCCAGACAATCGTCTGCCCGACGGGATTTGCGTCACCGAAATAGCGCTTGGCCACCGATCGGCTGATGACGACGTTGACGGCGCCTCCGACGACGCCATCGCGTTCATCGAGATACCGGCCGCCGAGCAGCGGCACCCCCATCGTCTCGAGGTAGCCGGGGCTCAGCGACTTCAATCGCGGCTTTTCGGGCTCCGTCTGCATCTCTTCGACGGTTCGACCTGGTGGGATGAACACACCGACCGTGTCCTGGAGACCGAGCAGGATGCCCGCGTACGCAAACCCCGCATGCGCAACGTCGGTCTTGTTGCGCAGCGCGGCCAACAGCGATTCAATCGTCGCGGCCTTTCGCGCGGTGGCGTATTCGGCCGGCAGCACGAGCTGGAACGCGACCACGTTCGAGGGGTCGTAGCCTTTCTCGACTCGCGACAGGCTGATGAAGCTGTTGACGAGCAGTCCCGCTGCGACGAGAAGGACCGTCGCGAGCATCACTTGGCTGACGACCAGTATGGTGCGCGTGCGCGTCTCGCGCCGCGGCCGCGAATGGCCACGCGCTCCCAGCGATTGCAGCTGGCTGACCCGCGAAAGATGCCAGGCCGGCAACACCCCAAACAAGGCGCTCGCAATCCCCGACAGCGTGAGGGCGATCAGCAGCAGCGTACGGTCGACCGACACTTCCTGCAGGCGCGGCAGCAGGTTGGCGCCGAACACGATCCGAAATACACCCTGTGCCTCGATGGTCGCCAGATGTTTGGTCACAGCCACGCCGGCGGCGCCCAACGCCGCTCCCAACGTCCCGCCGATGGCGGCGAGGACGACGCATTCGGTCAGGATCTGGCGCATTACGCGCGAGCGGCTCGCGCCGATCGCCAGACGCACCCCGATTTCTCTCGCGCGCGCGGTGCCGCGCGCCATCAGCAGGTTCGCCACGTTGGCGCAGACGATCAGCAGCACAACGGCGACCGCGACGAGGAACACCCGTAACGCCGGCCGCATCGGCGCGACGAGGTCCTCTTTCACCGAGGACACCTTGAATCGCGGCCGCGTCAGGGCCGGCGCCGTTGCCGGCCGCGGCGGCCGAATAGCGTTGCCAATAGCGTTGGCCTCGCTTTCCGCCGCCTGAAGCGACACGCCTTCTCGGAGACGCGCTCGCACTGTCACCCCGGGTGGCCGGCTGTACATGCCGCGCACCATCGGCATGTAGAACTCGAACGCATCACCATAGGTGTCGAATTCAGGCGGGAGGACGCCGATGATCGTCAGCAGCCGGACGGGGTCACCGGCCTGTGCGCCGAGGTTGCTGGGCCCCTGACCGATGCTGCCGCGCAGCTCGATGACCGAGCCAACCGCACTCGGATCCCTCCGGAAGTAGTTACGCCAGGTACCCTCGGTAATAACGACGACGTCGCCCTGGATGTCGTCCTGCCGATCGATCAGCCTGCCCAGGGCCGGGCGGACGCCGAGCACCTGGAAATAGTTCGTGGAGACAATGGCCGCGGTGAGCCGCGCCGTGCTCTCGCGTGTCCGCATGATGACCTGCGGATTGAAGGTGTGCGTCGCGAGATCCTCGAGTGTCTCGCTACGGGAGCGCCAGTCGAGCGCCTCCTGATAATTGATTCCGGGTACGCCGGGTGGCGCCTCGGGTTCGGTGATCGCGACCAGGCGATCGCTGTCCGCGAAGGGCAACGGGCGAATCAGCACGGTATCGACGATGCTGTAGATGGTTGTTGTCGCGCCGATACCGATCGCCAGTGTGAGAACGGCGGCGATCGTGAACGCCGGACTGCGACGCAGCGATCGCACGGCATAGGCCGCGTCGCGCGGAACGTCGCCGATCCACCGAAATGCCCGGGCGTCGCGTTGCAGCTCCTTCGCTTGCTCGATGCCTCCGAACGCACGCCGGGCCGCCAGCTTCGCATCGGCCGCGGACATGCCGTTGTTGATGAACTCCTCTTCGAGCAGTGACAAGTGCGATGCGATCTCTCGACTCAGCTCCCGCTCCGCACGGGACCAGCGCAGGATTGCAAGGACCCGCCAGAGGAATTCGCGCAAAGAGGCCATCGACGCCTACGATTCGAGGAGCAGTTTGTCGACCAGGCCGGCGAGCCGCCGCCATTTCTCGGCTTCCTTCGCGAGCGCGCGTTCGCCGGATTTGGTAAGGACGTAGAACTTGGCCTCGCGGTTGCTTTCCGTCTTGCCCCAGGACCCTTTGATCCATCCCTTGTGCTCCAGGCGCACTAACGCTGGATACAGCGTGCCCTGGTTGAGCGACAGCGGATGATCGGCCACCTGAGCGAGGCGCGCCGCCAGTCCGTAGGCGTGCTGTGGCCCCATCGTGGACAGCGCCCGCAGGATGATCAAATCCAGGGTTCCCTGGAGGAGCTCGACTTTCTCGCCGGACATGCGTGGACTATAGCCGCGTCCACTTGAATGTCAAGTGGAGAACGGCGTGGGCGCAAGGACGGGTTCGCGCTACCATCGGGGGCAGCCGCGGGCCGCCGCACGCCGGGTGCGCCGGCCGCCGCAGCGCCAGACGGATATCTGATGCGAATCGTCATCGTGGGAGGGGGGCAGATTGGCTCATCGCTGGCGCGCGCCCTGGCCGCCACCCACGAAGTCGTCGTCATCGACAACGACCCGGCCGTGGCCGGCGCGTTCGCCAACATCGACGCCGAGCTGCTGATTGGCGGCGGCACCAGCGCCGAAATGCTGACGCGGGCGCGCGTTCAGGATGCCCGATTCTTCGTCGCCACGACGCCGCTTGACGAGGTCAACATCGTGGCGTGCGCGATCGCCAACCGGATGTCGAATCCGGAAACGATTTGCGTCGTGTCGCGGGCGGATTTTGTGCCCGATCGCGAGGGCCTTAGAGACTTCGGCATCAATCGCGTGCTGTGGCCCGAAGCGCAGCTGGCCAGCGACATCGAAGGCGTGGTCACGGCCCCGGGGGCCATCGACGCAGAAATATTTGCCGGCGGCCGCATCCGGCTGCTCGAATACCGGCTCGACGCCGGGTCCAGCCTCGCGGGCGTGACGCTTGGCGACCTGCATTTGCCACGCGGTTCGCTGATCGTTGCGGTCAAGCGCGCCGGCGCGTTGTTCGTGCCGCGCGGCAACACCCGACTGGAGGTCGGGGACAAGATCATCGTGATGGGCACGCCCGACGCGATGCAGCAGGTGGAGCGGTTCGTCCATCCCGCGCGTCACGGCGGCCGCCTGGAAGTCACCATCGTCGGCGGCGGCGACGTCGGCCTGCAGCTGGCAGAGCGCCTCGAGGGGTCGAGCTGCCACGTCCGCATCATCGAGAGCGATCCGGCGCGGGGCGAAATGCTCGCGGCGCGGTTGAAGCGCACGCTGGTGCTCAACGGCGACGGCACCGACCTGGAGTTTCTCGAGAGCGAAAACGTCGGCCGTAGCGACGTAATGGTGTCGGTGATCGACAACGACGAACGCAACCTGCTGGCCTCGTTGCTCGGCCGCCAGCTTGGCGTCCCGAAAATCGTGACGCGGGTCAGCCGGCCGACGAACCTTCGCCTGTTCGAACGGGTCGGCATCGACGTGGCGCTATCAGCGCGCGCGGCCGCCGTCGCTTCGATCCTTCACCAGATCACCGGCGGCACCTCGAGCCTGCTGGCGGTGGTCGAGCACGGCGAGGCCCGCGTCATCGAGATGGTCGTCTCGCCGCGATTCGAGCCGAAGCCGTTGAAGGCGATCGGTGCTCCCGCGGACGTCATTGTCGCGGCGATTCTGCGCGGCCGCGAAGTGATCGTTCCGCGCGGCGACGATCGCGTCGAGCCTGGCGATCACATCATCGTATTCTCGACACGAGCGGCGGAAGAACGGGTGCAGGCCTACTTCAGTGGTTTGGGCAGCTAGCGTCCGTCGAACGCGCCGGCCCGCAGACACATGCGCGTCTCATTAGTCACCCACGTCATCGGCCTCATCGTGCGCGTGTTTGGCTTGATGTTTCTCGCGCCACTCGTGATCGCGCTGATCTACGGCGAGTATCGCGACGCGATCGGCTTCGCGCTGGCGACCGTCGTGACCAGCCTGGCTGGCCACGCGATGCGTCACGCCGGAGGCCCCGACGCCGAGCACGGCGTCGAGGATATGCGCCGCGTCGAAGGACTTGCCGCCGTGTCCGGCGCGTGGCTGCTGATTGCGGGCTTCGCCGCGCTGCCCTATGCGTGGGCTGGCCTCGGCGCGATCGACTCCATGTTCGAAGCGATGTCGGGATTGACGACGACGGGCGCGACCGTGTTTCGCGACTTCGACGCATTCGGCCGCGGCGTGTTCTTCTGGCGAAGCCTCACGCACTGGCTTGGCGGCATGGGAGTGATCGCGCTGTTCGTCGCGATTCTGCCGCGACTCGCGATCGGCGGCCGGGAGCTGTTCTTCGCCGAGGCGTCCGGTCACGAGGACGAGAAGGTCACGCCGCAGATTCGCCGAACGGCGGCGGTGTTGTGGCGGTTGTATGCCGTGCTGACCCTGCTGCAGGTCATCGCGTTGTGGTTCGCCGGCATGTCGCTGTACGACAGCGTCAACCACGCCTTCGCGACGCTCGCAGCCGGCGGGTTTTCGACGCATCCACAGTCGATTGCGGGCTACCAGAACCCGGCGGTCGAATGGGTCATCATCGTGTTCATGCTGCTGGCAGGCGCGAACTTTGCCCTGCAGTACCGCGCGCTGACCCGCCGCAACTTCAAACTGCTCTCCGGCGACGAAGAGCTCCGCGTCTACGTTGGCGTCGTCGTGGCGGCATCGTTGCTCCTGATCGTCGCGCTGCGCCTGCCATTGATCGACGAGCCGTCGATTCGGACGACGTTGTTTCAATCGCTGTCGATCATCACCACGACCGGTTTTGCGAGCGTTGATTTCAACCTCTGGAACGATCAGGCCAAGGCCGTGCTGCTCGGCCTGATGTTCATCGGCGGCTGCGCCGGATCGGCCGCCGGCGGCCCCAAGGTGGTACGCCACATCCTGCTGGCGAAATTCACGCTGCATGAACTGCGGCGTGCGCTGCACCCGCGGGCCGTGCTGCCGGTAAAGCTTGCGGGCCGCGTGGTACCTGTGCACATCCTGCAGGGTGTCATCGTCTTTTTTCTGTTCTACATGCTGACCTTCGCGGTCTGTACGGCCTTGGTCGTGCTGCTGGGCGCCGACCTGGTCACGGGAATCTCGGCGACGGCGGCGTGCCTTGGCAACGTCGGCCCGGGCTTCAACACGGTCGGGCCGATGGCGCATTTCGGAGACCTTCATCCGCTCAGCCGCATCGTCTTGACGCTGGCGATGTGGATCGGGCGACTCGAGATCATCACTGTCCTGGTGATGCTCCAACCGGAAGCCTGGCGATCGAGCCGATGGGCCACCGCGCAGAACAGCCGCTGACCGCGGCCATGCGCCGCGAACTACGCCGTCTCGTGATTGGGCGCGTGACTGAGCTGAACATCGGGCAGCGGCGTCACTGATGCCGAGAAAGCCACCAACGTAATCACCGCGGCGAGAACGTTGAACATCGCGCTGTAGCTGCCGGTCCACTCCACGCACCACGCCAGCAGCAACGGTCCGACTGCCGATGCGACGACGGTCATCGCCTGCGCGGCGCCTTGGATGCGCCCAAGATGGGCGCGGCCATACACGCGCGGCCAGACGCTGAAGAACAGCACCATGACGAGCCCCCCGCCCAGCCCCATTGCGGTGGCCCACACCATCACATGCACGATCGTCGCAACGTGCGGCAGCGCGGCCAGGCCGAGCGCGAGCATCAGCAGCGACATCGTCAGCAGATTAGTAAGCGAAACGCGCAACGCTAGCCATCCGCCTGCGAAGTTTCCAAGCAAGGCGGTGATCGCGGTCACGACCAGCGTCTGGTAGTACACCGACGCGCTGAAACCTCGTTCGGCGAGGATGGATTCGTTGAAGAGGCCGATCCCCGACGCAACCAGGCCATACAGCGCGGCCCCGGTCGAAAAGACCCAGAACGCCGGCGTGGCCAGCGCTTCACGCCAGGTCGCGCCCATGCCGCACGATGGCTGATCCGGTTGATCGAGCGAGCGGCCCGCGTCCTCAGGCAGACCGCGGCCGAATAGCGCTGCGGCCGGCGCCAATCCGGCCAGCAGCGCAATGCCGATCATCAACCAGGCCGATCGCCACCCGGCCGCTTGCACCATCGATCCGACGATCGGAAACGCGATCATGAATCCGATGCTCATGACGATGCTGTAGATCGCCATGGCCAGGTCGATCTTGCGTGTAAACCATTGGCCGATCATCGCCAGGCTGATCACCGACAACGCGCTCTGTCCGAGCCCGCGCGTCAACGTGACGGCAACGGCCAGCGCCCAGAATGACTGCACAGTGCTCATCACGCACACGACAATGCCGAGGGCTGCGGCGACGACCGTCAGCACGACGCGCGTGCCCAGGCGATCGATGAACCGCCCGATACCAATCGCGAAAACCGACCCGATCAACGTCGCCCACAAGTTCAGGGTCGCGTAGTCGACGCGATCGATTTGGAGGTCCGCCAGCAACGGCTCGGTGACCAGGCCGAGGCCCTGGGTGCGCCCCGGCAGGGTGCCGACCATGGCCGCTGCGGCCAGCATCAGCATCACCCAGCGATACTTCACGACGGTCATTGTAGGCTGTATGCCAATCATGCTCCGGCCAAGACAGCCGTCGCTGGCGATCAAGATCCCGGCGCTGCTGCTGGTCCTGCTCCTGGCGGCGCTCGCCGCGATGAGCGTCGCTTCGTACATCGAAGTGCGTGGCGCGCTGACCGGGATGGCGTCCTCGCGCCTGCGGCAGGCAGCCGACCAGATGGCGAACGTGTTTGCGCTGTCGGCGCGACAGCGCGTCGCGGCGGTGAAACAGTTGATGTCGCGATCGGATGTTCAGGAGTTCCTGCGCAGCGGCGATGCCGCGCTGGTGCCGAGCATCGAAGCGGCGGTGCGCTCGCATCTCGGTACCGCAGCTGCGATCGCCAACGTGGAACTGTGGGATGCCGCCGGCACCCGGCGTCTGGCTGTCGGTGCCGAATTCGAGGAAGTCACCGGTGCGCTGCTCGATGATCTCAAGAAAGACCTGTCGTTCGACGACACCGCGATCGGACGGCTTCGCCCGTTTGCCGACGGGCTGCGCTATCCCGTCGGCGGCCGCCTCCTGCGCGGCGGCGAGGTGCTTGGATTCGTGGTCGAGCGGCGCCGCATCTCCAATCCGGCGCAAACGCGCCAGACCGTGGCCGTGCTGACGGGACTGATTGGCAACGAAGCGACCATGCTGCTCGGCAACAGTGATGGCTCGATCTGGTCGGACCTCGAGGTCGTCGTGCCCGACCTCCCAGTGCGCGGCACCGAGCCGCGCCTCTGGGAATATCAGCGCAGCGGGCGTCCGGATACTTTCGCGTGGGCGACGCCGATCGCCGCGACGCCCTGGGCGGTCGTCATCGAGTTTCCGCGCGCCGTCGTCCTCGCCCCGTCACAGCGATTGCTGCTGCGTCTCGCTGCCATTGCCGCGGTGTTGCTGTTTCTTGCCGCCGGCGCAGGGCTGGTCCTCAGCCGGCGAATCACCACACCGCTCCGGCAGGTGACGGAAGCGGCGGAAGCCGTCGCCGCGTCGAAGCCGCACGTGCGCCTGGACATGGAGCGCGGCGACGAGATCGGCAGGCTCGCCGACTCGTTCAATACGATGGCCGAGAAGGTCGAACAGGCCCGGGCGGATCTCGAGTCGCGCGTCGAGCTGCGGACCGCCGAACTGCGCGCCGCCAATCGCGAGCTCGAAGCGTTCAGTTACACGGTCTCGCACGATCTGCGCGCGCCGCTGCGCGCGATAGCCGGCTTCGTGCAGATCCTCGAGGAGGATCACGCCGAAACGTTCGACAGCGAAGCGCGACGGGCGCTCGATCGCGTCAAGGCAAACGCGCGTCGAATGGGACAGCTGATTGACGACCTGCTGGCGTTTTCGCAAATCGGCCGGACGACGATGCTCCGCCAATCGGTGAATATGACGTCGCTGGCGAAAACGGTGGCAACGGAAGCCGTGGCGGCATCGGGGCGCGCCATCGATCTGACGGTGGAGGATCTGCCGGACTGTTACGGGGAGGTGGCGCTGCTCAACCAGGTGTTCGTCAATCTCGTGTCGAACGCCGTCAAGTTCACCGCGACGACGCCGCATCCCGCGATTACCATCGGCAGCCACACCAACAACGGCGAGACAGTGTATTTCGTCCGCGACAACGGCGCCGGATTCGATGATCGCTACGCGGAAAAATTGTTTGGTGTCTTTCAGCGATTGCATCGCGCGGAGGATTTCGAAGGCACCGGCGTCGGTCTCGCCATCGTGCATCGCATCATCACGCGTCACGGCGGCCGGGTCTGGGCGGAAGGCAAACCCAACGGGGGCGCCACGTTTTATTTCACCATCCCCGCCAAGCCCGCATGAGCGGTTGAACGAACGGGACGGGCGCCGTGATGAAGCGATCTCGTAAACGATTACGGTATCCCCGACGGTATGAAGCGAGAGCATATACTTGGCTGGCACGGCCATTCTTACTTGTAGCGTTTACGGAGACACTTTGATGACGAGACGATTGGCAATTCTTTCGGCGGCGTTCGTGCTGACCGCGACCGTTGCATCCGCACAGGCCACGACGACCGGGCAGAAGCCGTTCGAGCCGCAGGTTGGCCAGGCCGGCAAGGACGTGGTCTGGGTGCCGACCCCGCAGGCGGTAGTCGACAAGATGCTCGACATGGCGCAAGTCACCAGTAGCGACACGGTGATCGATCTCGGATCGGGCGACGGCCGCACGGTGATCACCGCCGCCAAGCGCGGCGCGCGTGCCTATGGCATCGAGTACAACCCGGACATGGTGGAGCTGTCGAAGAAGAACGCGGCGGCGGCGGGCGTCACCGATCGGGCGACGTTCATCCAGGCCGACCTGTTCGAATTCGTGAAGGGCGATCAGTTCAAGAACGCGACCGTCATCACGATGTTCCTGCTGCCGTCGATCAACATGAAGCTGCGGCCCACCATTCTCGATCTCAAGCCGGGCACGCGCGTCGCCTCGAACACCTTCACGATGGAAGACTGGCAGGCCGATGAGACGGCGACGGTCACCGACGGCTGCTCGAGCAGCTGGTGCACGGCGCTGTTCTGGATCGTGCCGGCGAAGGTTGCCGGCACGTGGAACACGCCCAACGGCGCGTTGACGCTGACGCAGAACTTCCAGATGCTGAGCGGCACGCTTGGCAACCAGGCCGTTCAGGGCCGCCTGCGCGGGAACGAGATCACGCTGACCGCCGGCAATCAGAAGTGGTCGGGCGTCGTCGACGGCAGCACGATCAAGTTCTCCGCGCCGTCGGCGATGACCGCCACCAAGAAATAGGTGCTAAAGTGCCAAGGTGCCAAGCGGTGCGACAGTGCCGCCTGGCACCTAGGTGTTGGCACTGTGGCACCCGCACCCCTTTGGCACCGTGGCACTTTTGGCACGTTGGCACTTAGAATCCTGCAGAAACCAGCCTAATTCGACTGATTAGAACAATCGTTTAAGACGCGCGCCGATTCAGGTCTTGGCACCGTTGTCTACGATTGTCTCGAAAGGTCTTATCTTCTTGCCCCATCTATGCTTACGGGCGATTGGGTGTATATTTTCCACAGGTTCAAGTAGGACGCCGAGACAGCACTTCGGGGTCCTTGTTCTTCGTGCGTTTGGGGATGTTCGAAATGAAAAGCGCCGGCGTCATTTCCTTCGGCACCGTGGTCGCGTGCCTGGGACTGGTCACTGTTCTCGCGGCCCAACAGGGCGCGCCCGTGGCGAAATCACCGGCGCCGGCGAAGCGTGTGACCGCGACGAAGCCCGCGGTGTCTCATCCCTCCGGGCCGGCGCCCGTCACGCGTGCGGCCGCTCCCGCCACTGACTACAACGCGCTGGTGAAGCAGTACTGCACGAACTGCCACAACGATCGCAACAAGGATCGCGCCGGAAGCCTGACGCTCGCGTCGTTCGACATCGCAAAGGTCGGCCAGCATGCCGACGTTGCCGAGCGGATGATTCGCAAACTCCAGGCGAGCATGATGCCGCCGCCGGGTATGCCGAGACCGGAGCCCGCGGTCTATCAGAGCTTCATTCGCGCGCTCGAAACCGGCGTCGACGCCTACGCGAAGGCGAATCCCAATCCGGGCGGGCGGCCGTTCCAACGCCTGAATCGTCCGGAGTACGCGCGCGCGATTCGCGAGCTGCTCGCGCTCGAAGTCGATCCGGGCAAGTGGCTGCCGCTCGACACGATGAGCGCGAACTTCGACAACATCGCCGATGAACAGGCGCTGTCGCCAACCCTGCTCGAGGCGTATTTGAACGCTGCGGCCGATATCAGCCGCATGGCGGTCGGCGACAAGAGCGCGCCGTCGATCGACGTCACCTATACCAACCCGACCTACATGTCGCAGCACCCGTGGGATCACGTCGAAGGCGCGCCCTTCGGCACGCGCGGCGGCATCGTCGTCAACCACGTCTTTCCCGCTGACGGCGAATATCAATTCGAGATGACGTTCAACTCGGGCGAGAACACCCGCTTCGAGGACATCGACGTGTCGATTGACGGCCAGCGCGTCGCGCTCGTCGCCTACGAGCTGCTCAACATCGCCGGCGCGGACGGCCGCGGCCAGACGCCGCTGCGCACGGAACCGATTCTCGTGAAGGCCGGCCAGCGCAAGGTCGCGGCCGCGTTCATCAAGAAAATCGACGGGCCGTACGAGGATTTGATCCGCCCGCACGAATGGTCGTACGCGGGCGGTGGTTCGGGCGGCGCCGGCATCACCACGCTGCCGCACATGGGCGACCTGATCATCCGCGGGCCGCTCAAGACCACCGGCATTTCGACGACGCCGAGCCGGCAGAAGATTTTTTCGTGCCGGCCGACCGCGGCCACCAACGAGAGTGCGTGCGCCCGACAGATCATCGCCAAGATCGGCGGCGAAGCGTATCGCCGTCCGCTGGCGCCGAATGAAGTCGAACGGCTGATGCCGTTCTACGACGCCGGCACCAAGAAGGGCGGCTTCGAGATGGGCGTGCGCTCGGCGCTCGAAGCGATCCTCGCCAGCCCGCATTTCATTTTCCGCATCGAGCGGGCGCCCACCGACGCCCGTTCGGGCGGCACCTACCGCCTGAGCGACATCGACCTCGCGTCACGGCTGTCGTTCTTCCTGTGGGGCTTGCCGCCCGACGAGGAGTTGATCGAGGCCGCGACCCGCCGCGAGTTGTCGACGCTTGCCGGCCTCGAGAAGCACGCGCGCCGCATGCTGGCCGATCCGCGCAGCCAGGCGCTCGCCGATCGTTTCGCGGCGCAGTGGCTGCGGCTGCAGGACGTCGACAAGGTTCACCCCGATCCGAACTTCTATCCGAACTTCGACGAGAACCTCGCCTCGGCGATGCGCACCGAGACGAAGATGTTCTTCAACAGCCTCGTCAAGGACGACCGCAGCATCATCGAGCTGCTGACCGCGGACTACACCTTCGTCAACGAGCGGCTCGCCCGCCACTACGGCATCAACGGCGTCGTCGGCCGCGAGTTCCGCCGCATCACCTATCCGGATTCGACACGGCGCGGCATCCTCGGCCATGGCACGATGCTGGTGCAGACGTCGCTCGCGAATCGCACCTCGCCGGTGCTGCGCGGCAAGTGGGTGATGGAAGTGCTGCTTGGCACGCCGCCACCGCCGCCGCCCCCAGACGTCCCGGATCTCGAGGCCGCGGGCGAATCGAAGGAAGGCCGCCTGCTGACGACGCGCGAGAAGATGGAAATCCATCGGAAGAATGCGACGTGCAACAGCTGCCACCGCTTCATGGATCCGATCGGCCTGGCGCTGGACAACTTCGACGTCACCGCCAAGTGGCGCGTCCGCGAAAACGGCATGCCGCTCGACACCACCGGCGACTTCTACGACGGGTCGAAGGTGACGTCGCTGCCGGAGCTGGTCACACTGCTGGCCAAGCGGCCGACGCCGCTGGTGCGCAACTTCACCGAGAACCTGATGGCCTACGCGCTCGGCCGCCGCGTCGAGTACTTCGACCAGCCGGCGATTCGCGCGATTGCCAAGAACGCGGAAGCGGCGAACTACAAGATTTCGTCGTTCATCCTCGGCGTCGTCAAGAGCGACGCATTCAGGATGCGGCGGGTGGAACCAGACACGACAACGACCGAAACGAAGGCTAGTGGACGCTAAAGGGAGAAGCCGATGAATTTCCTGACTGGCAAGCAGATGGAACGCCGCAAGTTCCTGCGCGGCGCGATGGGCGCCGCCGTGGCGTTGCCGTTCCTCGACGCGATGGTGGCCGCGAAAGGTGTCGGCAAGGCGGCGGTCGCGGGCGCGGATCGGACTCGATTCATCGCCATCGAAGAGGTCCACGGCCTCGCCGGCTGCAACAAGTGGGGCGCGACCAAGCACCTGTTCGCGCCGGCGGAAGTCGGCTCGAACTTCACGTTCGCGCCGGACAGCGCGCTCGCCTCGCTCGAGCCGTATCGTCAGCACTTGACGATCGTCTCGAACACTGACGTGCGCATGGCCGAGGCGTTTACCGCGCCAGAGATCGGCGGCGATCACTTCCGATCGAGCGCGGTGTTCCTGACCCAGGCGCATCCGAAGCAGACGCAGGGATCGGACATCTGGGCCGGCACGTCGTTCGATCAACTCTACGCGCAGAAGTACGGGCAGGAAACGCCGATGCCGTCGATGCAGTTCTGCATCGAGAACCTCGACCAGGCCGGCGGCTGCACCTACAACTATTCGTGCGCCTACACGGACTCGATCAGCTGGGCGTCGCCCAACGAGCCGCTGCCGATGATCCGCGATCCGCGCGTCGCGTTCGACATGCTGTTCGGTTCCGGATCGTCGAAGCAGGATCGCGCCGACCGCCGCGTCACCCGCCGCAGCATCCTCGACTGGGTGCAGGGCGAGGTCGCGACGATCAAGCGCGAGCTCGGCCCCGGCGATCGCACGCGGCTCGACCGCTACCTCAGCTACGTGCGCGAGATCGAGCGCCGCATCCAGGCGATCGAAGCCCGCAACACCAGCGGCGAAGAGCGCGCCCTGCCGGACGCGCCGGCCGGCGTGCCCGACTCGTTCTCCGAACATATGCGCCTGATGTTCGACCTGCAGGTGCTCGCGCTGCAGACCGACATGACGCGCATCATCACCTTCAAGACCGGCCGCGACTCACAGAACCGCGTGTTCCCCGAAAGCGGCTCCCTCCAGCCGTTCCATCCTGCGTCGCATCACGGCGACCGCGAGGATCGGATCATGGAGTTCAACAAGATCACGAAATACCGCGTCAGCCAGGTCACCTACCTGGTCGACCGCCTGAAGGAAATCACCGAAGGCGACAAGACGCTGCTCGACAAGACCATGGTGGTGTGGGGCTCGCCGATGGCGGACCCGAACGTGCACAACCATCGCCGGTGCCCGCTGTTCCTGCTCGGCCACGCCAATGGCGCGCTGAAGGGCAACATGCATATCCGCGCCGCTGCCGACACCCCGATGGCCAACGCCTTCCTGACGATGGGCCACATGCTCGGCATGGATGACATGAAGCAGTTCGGCGATTCGACCGGCGAGCTGTCGCTCAACCAGGCGTCGCCGACCACCGCCGCCTGAGGTTCGCATGGAGGCGGGTCTTCCGGACCCGCTTCTCGTTTGGACGATCGATTTTTCGGAGAGCCGAAATGAAGCGTCAGTCTTTCTTTGCGTTGATGATCGCGCTCCTCATGACCGGTGCGATGAGCGCGCAGCAGGGTACCGTCGCGGATGCGGCGTCGCGCGGTGACAAGGCCGCGGTCCGACAGCTGCTGAAGGACGGTGCCGACGTCAACGGCGCGTTGGGCGACGGCATGAGCGCGCTGCATTGGGCCGCCGAGCGGGGCGATGCCGAGCTCGCGGAGATGTTGCTCTACGCCGGCGCCAACATCGGCGCAGTGACCCGGATCGGGCAGTACACGCCGCTGCATCTCGCGGCGCGCTCCGGCAACGCGCCGGTCGCCAAGGCGCTGATCAAAGCCGGCGCCGACGTCAATGCGAAGACGACCACCAGCGGCGTCACACCGGTGCACCTGGCCGCCTCGTCCGGCAATGCCGAGATCATCACCGCGCTGGCCGACGCGAAGGCCGACCTCAACGCCAGGGAAAATGAAGCCGGGCAGACGCCGCTGATCTTCGCGGCCGGGTTGAATCGCGCCGAAGCGATAAAGACGTTGCTGGCGCGAGGCGCCGACCCGGCCGCCACCACCAAAGTCATCGACATCGCCAAGTTCAGCGCGCTCGATCGCGCCGCGGCCGAAAAGCAGCGGGAGGTGATCAGCGCGTTCGTCGCGAAGGATTCCGAAGCCAAGGCGTCGCCGAGCCAGGTCGCCGCCGCAATCGAAGCCGGGCGGGAAATCGTGCGCTCCGGAAAGATTCCGGCGCGCGATCCAAATGCGCCCGTCGATCCCAACGTGCGTAATTTCAATCCCGAAGAGATCAACCCGCCGGTGGCGACCAAGGGCGGCATGACCGCGTTGTTGCACGCCGCGCGGCAGGGATATCTCGAAGCGGCGACGGCGCTGCTCGACGGCGGCGCGAACATCGATCAAGTCAACGCCGGTGACGGCACCAGCCCGCTGCTCACCGCGGTCATCAACGGCCAGTTCGACATGGCGATGCTGCTGATCAAGCGCGGCGCCAATCCCAACATCGCGGCGAAGAACAACGGTGTGTCGCCACTGTGGGCGGCCGTCAACACGGTATGGCAGCCGCGCACACGCTTCCCGCAGCCACAGGAGATGGAGCTGCAGAAGCACACCTATCTTGAAGTGATGCAGGCGCTGCTCGACAAGGGCGCCAACGTCAATCACCGCATCACCTCGCATCCGTGGTACCTGGTCTACACCGGCTGCGGCAACCGCAACTGCGGTCTCGCCGACACGACGGGCTCAACCGCCTTCTGGCGCGCCGCCTACGGCACCGACCTGATGGCGATGAAGTTATTGATGGCCTACGGCGCCGACCCGAACATTCCGACGATCGCCCCGCAGCAGCAGATTCGCCGCGGTGCCGGCGGCCAGCCGCAGGGCGCCGGCGGCGCGATCATCCCGACCGCGGACGCCGGGATGGAGAAATACGACGCACCGCCGATTCCATACGGCGGGCCCGGCGCCTACGCCATTCACGCCGCCGCCGGCGTCGAGTACGGCGAAGGCTTCGCCGGCAACGCCCATCGTCATGCCCCGGATGCGTGGTTGAGCGTGATGCGATACCTCGTCGAGGAGCTCGGTGCCGACGTCAACATGCGCGACAACGACGGCTACACGCCGCTGCATCACGCAGCCGCCCGCGGCGACAACGAGATGATTCTGTATCTCGTGAGCAAGGGCGCGGACGTCAAGGCCGTGGCGCGCAGCGGTCAATCGACCGCCGACATGGCCAACGGCCCGGTGCAGCGCCTCTCGGCCATCCCCGAGACGATTGCGCTGCTGGTGAAGCTCGGCGCGAAGAACAACAATCGGTGCGTCACCTGCTAGGTCGCGTTCGCCGTTCGGCGTTGGCCGCGCCAACTCTCGAGCGTCCCATTCCTACGAAGGAGCCCGTGTGCCTGAAATGACTCGTCGTGATGTGATCAAGACTGGCGTGGCAGCAGCAGCACTTGGTGCGGCTTCGAATTTCGACTGGATCCTGCCGGCGCTCGCGCAGGGGGAAGTCGTCGTTCCGTTCACCGACTCGCACCAGAATTTCAATCCGACGCCTGCGCCCGACCGCCGCTTGCTCGATACGCGGACGGTGAGCGGCCCGTTCACGCCGAAGGATCAGTTCTTCACCACGCAGCATTACGGTCACCCGGAGATCGATCCGGCGGCGTTCCGATTGAAAGTCTCCGGTCTCGTCAATACCTCGCTGGCATTGTCACTGGACGATTTGCGCAAGATGGGCAACAGCGAGCTGATCGCCGGATTCGAATGCTCAGGCAATCGCCGGCCGGTGCAAGGGTTGATCGGCAACGGCCGTTGGACGGGCGTGCCGCTCAAGACCGTGCTCGACAAAGCCGGTCTCAAGTCCAACGTCCAGGAAATCGTGTTCTTCGGCGCGGACCGCGGCAAGGAATCGGTCGCGTTCCGCGGCACGAACTACGACGTCGAGCAGCAGTATGGACGCAGCCTGCCGCGAGCGCGTGCGCTGGCCGCGGAGCCGGCGCCGTTTCTCGCCTATGCGCTCAACGGCGAGCCGTTGACCAAACATCAAGGCGCGCCGCTGCGTCTGATCGTGCCCGGCTGGTACGGCGCACCGAACGTCAAGTGGCTCTCCGAGATCGTCGCGCAGGAAGATCCGTACATGGGCAAGTTCCAGACGCACTGGTACCGGACGCTGAAGGGCGAAATGATCAACGGTGAGATGAAGTGGGTCGAGACCGGGATCACCCACCTCAATCTCAAGTCGTTCGTCGCGCGCGTCACGAAGAATGGCGCCGCGCACAAAGCCACGGTAATCGTGCTCAACGACGGCACCCCGATCAAGAGCGTCGAAGTGCAGGTTGATGGCGGCGCCTGGCAGCCGGCAAAGCTGGATCCCGCGACCACCGCAAAGTATGGATGGAAGCTGTATCACTGGGATTGGCCGAACGCGGCGGCGGGCGAACACACCATCGTGTCGCGCGTCACCGACGCGACCGGCAAGGTGCAGCCGACCGAGAAGGAGCTCGAGAACAAGAAGACGTTCCTCGAGGACAACTCGCAGCATCCACGGAAAATCACGATCGCGTAGCGGCGCGACGGCGGTCTCGCCGCCGCGCGCGGGTTTCGCGACCCGCTGCTACTCCGACCTGAGGGCCACGACTGGATCGACCAGCGTGGCCCTTCGTGCAGGCAGCCAGCACGAAAACGCCGCGACAGCGAGGAGCACGGCCGGCACCGCGAACAGCACCGTCCATGCCCCGGGCATACCGCTGAACAAGTGCAATTGCGCCATGGCGGCGACTACCCAGGCGAGGATAATGCCGACCGCAGCCACGGCCAGTCCTTCCTTCACGATCTGCCGCACCACGCGATCCGTGGTCGCGCCAACCGCCATGCGCACGCCGATTTCAGTGGTGCGTTGCGACACCGAGTAGCTGATTACCGAATAGATTCCAATTGCCACCAGCGACAGCAGCAGCGGCGCGATGATCGCGAACATGCGCGCGGGGATTTTCCGCAGGAACAGGTTGCGCTCGACGTGTTCAGCCATGGTGCGGACGTTGTAGATCGGCAAGGAGGCGTCGAGCTCGCGGACCGCCCGCTGCACCACCGACGCGAGCAGCGTCTCGGCGCCGGGCTTCGCGCGCAGGTGGATCTCGCCCAGGTAACGGGGACGGTCGCGGTACGAGAAGAAGAACGCCGGGGTTGGCCGTTCCCCGAAGGTCTCGTACGTAGAGTTCTTGACGACGGCGGCAATGGTGTAAGTGGTGGTGCCGTTCGTGAGGCGCCGTCCAATCGGATCTGCCGGCGCGATGTAGCGGCGCACGAACTCTTCGTTCACGATGACCTGCGGCGGCGCCGCGGTGTCGCTCATCGCCACGAAGTCGTCGCCCAGAACGATCGGGATGCCCATCGTCTTGAAGTAACCGGGCGACACGATGTTGCTCAGTGCCTGTTCCTGTTGTCTGCCTGGGGCGGCCCGCCCTTCGAGCGTAAAGCCACGTGATGGGAGCCCATGAAGGTCGAGCGGCATGGCGTTGGCCAGAGCGACGGATTCAATCGCAGGAACGTTGTGCAGCTTGTCGAGCAGTTGCGCCGCAAACTGCCTCGAATAGTCATCCGTCGTCACTGTTCCACTCAGGTCGTAGGTTGCCAGTAACAATCCGTCGACGCGGAACCCCGGGTTCGTATCGCGAGTCTCCGCAAAGCTGTAGAAGAACAGGCCGGCGACGACCAGCACCAGCAAGGCCAGGCCGCATTGCAGCGCCATCAACGCGTCGCGGGCGATGCTGCGGCCAGACGATTTCGATCCGGCGCGGAGCGCGACCTGCGGATCGACTCGCCCTAACTGCATCGCCGGCGCTGCGCCAAACAAGAGTCCGCTGCCAATCCCGAGCACGACGGCAAAGGCCAGGCCGACTGCGTCGAGACTGGTTTGAAATCGTACCGGGAATGCCCCATAGGGCGGCATCGCGCGCAGCGCCTCGGTGCCCCACCAGGCAATGACCACCCCGAGGGCGGCTCCCAGCAGGCCGAGCAGAAGGTTCTCCGCGAGCATCAGCCGAACAATCGCACGCGGCGCCGCACCCAAGGCGAGTCGCACGCCGACTTCGCGATAGCGAGTGCTCGCGCGCGCGAGTATCAGGTTTGCGGTGTTGCCGCAGACGGCCAGCAGCACCAGCAGCATCACACCCTGCAACACGCCGAGCGCGGTAATGAACATCATCTGCGGTCCCCGAGGCGCTCGCCAATAGGGCAGCAGCTCGCCGCCGATGCGCGCGTTGCTCTCTGGAAAGGCGGTCGACAACTCGCGCATCGCCGACGACAGCTCGGCGGACGCGTGTGCTTCATCGGCGCCGCGCCTGAGCCGACCCAGCGCCGAGTATCCGCGCTGGTTGCGGTCTTCGAGCTCGCGCGAGCCGCTGAACAATGCCGGGGCGAGCGTTGCGGGCACCCACAGATCGAACTGCAGCGCGAGGATCGTTCCCTGAAAGTGAGGGGGAGCGACACCGATGATGGTCAGCTGGTTGTCATTGACGCGCAGTGTCTGGCCTACCGCGGATGGCGAACCGCCGTAATGCGTCAGCCAATAATCGTGGGAGATCACCACTACGGGCTCGGCACCGGGTTGATCCGCGTCGTCGGGTTCGATGAAGCGGCCCGCGGCCGGCGCGATTCGCAACGCCTTGAACAGATTGCCGGACACGAGCTGCGCGTAGGTGCGCTCGGTACGGCCGGGCGCGCCGACGTTGAGCGGCACCATGCGGTGCACGATGAGCTCGTCAATCGACTGCAGCCGCGGTTTGAGGTCGACGTACTCCCGCCACGACATGCCCGGATAGGTGCCGGTGTCTGCCCTGGCCTCGACGTGGTAGAAACTGCCGCTGTCCGGGACGCCCGGAATCGGCTTGAGGATGATGGCTTGAATCCACGAGAACACGGCGGTGTTGATGCCGATGCCGACGCCGAGCGACACGACAACCACCGCGGCAACGCCGGGCATCCGCGCAATCGCGCGACACGCCTGCCGGATCATCCCCACGAAAATATGCCCTCGCTGTATCCGAAGCTCGCCAGATCGTCGCCGGCGGCCG
>Ga0196963_10000257_pt1 | contig 49830 bp, 47 predicted proteins | sample S1_5metaG_FD_148600 | JGI IMG/M metagenome (GOLD analysis project Ga0196963, IMG submission 148600) | Soil microbial communities from Anza Borrego desert, Southern California, United States - S1_5 | ecosystem: Environmental > Terrestrial > Soil > Desert | place: USA: California | collected... | reverse complement strand
ATATCCACCGGCAGCCCAACCTGCCGACATGCGTTTTTTACACTATACAGGTTCCCGACGCCGTAATCGACGATGACCACCTTCGACACACGGCCCTCAGACATGCGATCCACCCGCCATCGGCGGCCGGCAGTCGACCTCGCGCGACCGCAGATAGTGTTTGAGATCGACGAGGCTCACCGGTTGCAGTCGCGAATGCGAGATTCCTGAGCGCAGGTACTCGATGTTTCCTTCGGATGAAAAATCGCGACGGGCCGCGCTCAGGCGGCTCATCGCGTCGTAATGCAACAGCCCCGCGATCGCCACCGCATCGGCGTGGCCGTCGACGACGACGGCCTCGATGTGACGCATTTCGCCGGCGCCTCCGGAAGCAATCACCGGCACCGCAACCGCGTCACTGACGCGTCGCGTGAGATCGATGTCGAAGCCTCGCCCGGTGCCTTCCTGTTCGATCGAGGTCAACATGATCTCGCCGGCACCCAGTTCGACGGCCCGCGACGCCCACTCGATCGCGTTGACGCCGGTCCGCTCCCTGCCGTTGTCGGTATATGCCTCGTACCAGCCTTCCGGACGGCGCTTGGCCTCGACCGACACCACGATCGTCGACGAGCCGAAGCGGCTTGCCGCCTCTGCGACGAGGGCGGGCCGCCGGATCGCCGCGGTGTTGAGCGAAACCTTGTCTGCGCCCGCACGCAACGCCGTATTGATGTCGTCGAGCGAGCGCAATCCCCCGCCGACCAGCAGCGGAATGAACACTTCGCGCGCGGTTCGTTCGATAATGTCGAGCAGCGAATTGCGTCCGTACAGGCTCGCGACGACATCCATGTAGATCAATTCGTCGGCCCCCGACTCGTAGTAATAGCGTGCGAAGTCTTCCGGCTTGCCCAGAACGCGCAGACCCTCCAAGTGGATGCCCTTGACGAGGTTAGGGCCCTTGATGTCGAGCCGCGGAATAATCCGGACCGGTATCATGTCAACGGGCCCCGGCGTTTCGCCGGAGCAGACGCGCCGGCACGCCGCCGACCAGCGTTTCATCGGCGACGTCGGCGATGACCATGGCGCCGCCGGCGACGAACGCGCCGGCACCAATGGTCAGCCCCTGACGAATTGACGCCCCAACGCCGATGTGCGCGCCCGCCATCACCGTCACGTTTCCGGCGAGCCGCGCGCCGGTCGCCACGTGCGCGTGATCGCCAATCACGCAGTCGTGCTCGACGATCGCGCCGGTATTGACGATCACGTTGTCGCCAAGGCGTGCGCCGGGATTGACGATCGCGCCCGCGCAAATCGTCGGGCCGGCCCCGATTCGCGCCGCCTTGGAGACGATCGCCGCCGGGTGGACGACGGAAACCGGCTCGAGCCCCTTCGCGCGCGCCGCCGCGAACAGGCGCGCACGCGTGCGGTGGTTCCCGACCATTCCGACCCCGACGAAGAAACGCGTCACTCCCTGAGCGAGCAACTCGGGGAGGCGATCGTCGCCGCCGATAATCGGAATACCTTGTAGCGATCGGCCCCAACAATTCGGGTTGGCGTCGAGCAGCGCAACGATCGGCCCGCCCCCCGAGGCCAGCAGCGCGTCGATCACGACCGCGGCATGGCCGGCCGCACCAAACCCGACGATGCCGCCGCTCAAACCGGGTAATCCACGAATCGCTTGATCAACAACGTTTGATTGGGCGTTGTCGCGCGCAACGTATTGACGATCCGCTCCGAGGCGCGGCCATCCCCGTATGGATTGACCAGCCCAACCAGACGGTCGCGGAATTCCGGCGAGAGGACCTGGCGAATCCCGGCCAGGATCGCCTTGCGATCGCAGGCTACATCGACGACGTTGCTGGCCCGCGTCCGGCCCTGTTGACGGCTGCCAACGTTGACGACGGGAAGCGCGAAGCTCGGGGCCTCGATGATGCCGGACGATGAATTCCCGATCATCGCGCGTGCCCGCGCCATCAGGCTGAAGTATGCCGCGGTGCCGAGGTTCGCGACCAGCCGCGTCCCCGGGGTCGCGCCGACGAATGCGCGGATGGCGTCAATGATGTCGCTGCTTCCGGTATCGACATTTGGCAGCGTGAAGACCGCCGGGACGTTGGCCGCGCCAATCGCCGCGAGCAGCTCTGCGACCTGCATGCGCGCTTCGGCGTGCTCGAGCGTGGCTGGATGGAAAGTCACCAGAACGGGAGCCGGGTCCAGGGCGAGTCCAATTCGGCGCTCCAGTTCGGCGTCGGAAAGCGGCTGCCACTCTTGCAGCGTGTCGAGCGACGGCGCGCCACTGACCACCACGCGCCATGGCTCTTCGCCGAGCTGCCTGACACGGCGGCCGTGATCGGCCGTCGAGACGAAGTGCAGGTGGCTCATCTTGGTAATGCCGTGGCGAAACGCCTCGTCGATGGCGCCTTCCGTCACCTCACCGCCATGCAGATGCGCGATCGGTACCGTCAGGATCGTCGCCGCCGCCGCCGCCGCGAACATCTCGAAGCGATCACCGAGCACAAGAAGCAGGTCAGGCCGGCGCCCGGCGAGCGCCGCGCCAAAGCCGGCAACGCCTCTTCCCAGCGCCGCCGCCCCGGCCTCGGCGGTGTCGGTGGCTGGCAGCATTTCGATCCTGGCGGCAATCGGAAAGCCGTCACACTCGATTTCCCGCACCGTCCACCCCTGCTCCTCCGATAAGTGCCCGCCTGCCACGAACAGCGACAGGGTGAAGGCGGGATCCGCAGTCAGGCGCCGCAGTACCGGACGGTAAATGCCGTAATCGGAGCGCCCGACGGTGACGACGCCGACGTTCATCCTTCGAGTCCGGCCATGCTGAGTTGCTCACCCGCCTGGATCTTGATCACGGCGCGCCGTCCGATCACTTGTCCGAGCATCATCGGGGACAAGCCGCCGGCGGGCCGCAGGATCGCAACCATGTCGCGCGTGATCGTCGTCCCGGGATGGATGTCTCGCGCCGCAACGAGACTGCGGCGCGCGACGCGTGCCACATCGGCCTCGCCCGGCGCCGGCTCCTTGCGGCCGTGGCCAAGTGCCGATTGCACCGATCGGATGCCGCGGATCAGTGCATGGAGCTCATGCGGCTCGAGAGACGCGCGATGGTCGGGCCCCGGCAGCGCGCGGCTGATCGTGAAGTGTTTTTCGATGATCACGGCGCCGAGCGCGACCGCGGCCAGCGCAACTTCGACGCCTAGGGTGTGATCAGAGTAGCCGACCGGCAAACCGGTGGCGCGGCGCATGGTCTCCATGGCGCGCAGGTTCACGTCGGCGGGTCGAGCAGGATACTCGCTGACGCAGTGCAGCAGCGCGAGCTCCCGGGCGCCGGCTGCTCGCAGCACCGCGATCGCAGCCTGCACTTCTTCCAGGGTCGACATTCCGGTCGAGGCGATCACCGGCCGGCCCTTGGCGGCGATGTGCTCGAGGAGCGGCGCATTCGTGATCTCACCTGAAGGGATCTTGAATGCCGGGACGCCCAGACTTTCGAGCAGGTCCACGCTCGATTCATCAAACGGCGTGGACAGGAAGATTACACCGCGTTCACGGCAGCGGTCCTGCAGCGAGCAATGCGCGTCGCGGCTGAGTTCCAGCCCGCGTAACATGTCCAGCTGGCTGCCCGCCGAACCTGTCGTCTCCTGTTGATAAACCGCCTTGGGGGCGGTGGCGGCAGCCACACGCTCCGCGGAGAACGTCTGGAACTTCACCGCGTCGGCCCCAGCCGCGGCGGCCTCGTCAACCAGGAGCAGGGCCCGCGACAGGTCGCCGTTGTGATTGACCCCAGCCTCGGCAATCACAAACGTCGGATGGCCGTCGCCGATCCGCCGGTCAGCGATCGTGATCATGGTCGACCAAAGCCCGCGCCAAGAACAGATCGATTGCCGTGTCGATATCGACTGAGCGTTCGGCCGGCATCACGTACGCGGCGGTCCGTTCGGTGTACCAGCCGCGTGTCCGCGCCAGCACATCGAACTTCGCTGCGTAGATGGCGCCGTTGAGCATGAACGCCGGCGGCAGTTCCTGGCGTCGTGACGTGGCTTGCGGCGTGTCGATCAGATTCGTCATCCAGCCGCGTTCGTCGATGCGCTTCGCCCAGTACGGGTGCGGTTCGGCGGGTGCGACACTGACGACGCTGTCAGCATCACGCTCGTCCATCAGTTGGATCGCGGCATCGATGTCCGCCGCCGTGCGCAGCGGCGACGTCGGCTGCAGATTGACGACGATATCCGGGCGGTAGCCGTGATGTTCGACCAGCCACTCCACCGCGTGCAGAATGGCGTCGGTGCCGGGCGTTTCATCGCCGGCCAGATGCGCCGGGCGCAGGAACGGCACCTCCGCGCCCCGTGCCGCTGCTGCCTCGGCAATCGACGGGTCGTCGGTCGTCACCACCGTTCGAGAGACGACCCTCGAACCCATCGCCGCTTCAATCGTCCAGGCGATCAACGGTTTGCCGGCGAGCGTCGCGAGGTTCTTGCCAGGGAGCGCGCGGGAGCCGCCGCGCGCCGCAATCACCGCCAGGACCTGGCGGTTATGCCGGTCTGGCATCAGTGCCGCGAAGGCCGGCGCCCGTGCCCGTCGGCACGATGCGGATGGTCTGCGGGTCGGTGGCCGGTCGGCGACGCTCTTCGGCGGCCTTGGCCAGTGCGAGCGCATCCTGGTCGGGATGGATCAACCGCCATTTGGCTTCGTACTCGGCGATCCGCTTGTAGTCGAAATTGACCATCAGCTCGCGCAATCCATAGAGCTCGACCGCATCGAAGTTATGGCAGATGCGGGCGGTGACGCGCGTCGCATCACCCAGGTCGAGCAGGAAGCGGTCGAGGTCGCCGTCGTATTGCTCGAGGATCCAGTCCTTGTACACGTGATACCACTCGGAACCCGGGTACGGCGTGGCGAAGAACGGCTTGACGACGATCCCGAGCCGTTCCCACGCCTTCATGTCGTCGCGCAGCGACTCGAAATCCTCGGTCGGGAACCCGATGATCTGGTTCGGAATCGGACGAATGCCGGCCTCGAGCGTCCAGAAAAACGACTGGATGTTGGTCTCCGGCGTCGCGCCCTTGCCGAGCCGCTTCATGACTTGCTTGGAGAACGACTCATAGCCATAGACCAGATGCGAGCAGCCCGCATTGCGCATGGTCTTGAGAATTGCGGGGTTACACAGCGTTGCGTGGCTGGTGCCGCTCCAGTGCACGCCGCGGCAGTTTTCATCGTGCGGCACGCCGTCTCGAACACAGGTCGGCTGCAGCCCCTCGGCAATCCACAGCCGGCAAATCTCGTTCAACCAGGTATTCCTGGAGAACGTGTTCATCGTCATCAGGTTTTCGTCCAGGAAACCCAGGAAGTCGATGTGGTATTTCTCGAACGCGAACTTGGCGAGCCGGACGGTGTACGCCGGCGAGTGATAGCGGATGCTTCTGGTATAGGTCCCCGGTGCGTCGAACAGCACGTCGGTGGTGCCATCCGGGCGGTCGACATATTTCATGTCACCCGCGATGCCAAGATGGAAGCAGAACTTGCAGACGAGCGAGCACCCGTACGAAGAATTGATGTCCAATCGCCGGCGGGCGAGCATGCCTTCCTCGGAAAACAACGCCTGACTGTTGTCGCCGAAGTAGACTTCCTCGAGCGGGAATAGGTCCCACGCCGGGAACGGCAAGCTGTCGAGATTGTCGATCAGTTCACGGGCGGCGGTCATGACGATCCGGGAGCCGTCGCGATACGCGATGCCTTTGATTGCCGACGGCTCGAGAGCGCCGGCATCGAGGCGGGCGAGCAGCTCAGGGAAGGTCAGGAACGCCTCCCCCACCACGCCGATGTCGATTTCCGGAATCAGCGTCATGATGTCGCGCGGCATCGCCGTGAGCAGACCGCCGCCGACGACGACCAGCGCGTCGGGCGCGATCACCTTGGCCATCGTGCAGATCTTCTTGACGCAGCCATACGTCGTCGAGATGCCGCCCAGTGCGACGACATCCCATCGATCCGCCTGCAGCACCTGTTGCAGCACGTCGTCGCCGAGCCGCCAGGCATTGAGGTCATAGACCTGCACCTGGTGGCCGTCACGCATGGCGATGGCCGCGAGCAGCGCGATGCCGTAGGGCACGTGTCGCGCGACGTCCTCTTCGCGAACGATGGGATTGATGAACAGGACTTTGGCCATGTCGATCCGCCTTCCTCTTAATTCGAATAGCGCGTCAAAAACGCCTCCAGCGACTCATGGATGATCGAGTCGCCGAACAGGATGCCGCCGCCGCTGCAGTTGTAGGTCCGGCAATCGGCTTCCGCCGCCATCTGGAGAAACGCGTCGCGATACCAGAGGTAGGCGGGATCGGTGTAGAACTCGATCCCGAGATGGGGATTCGGAATGCGCACGAATACCTCGTCGAGCCGGTCGCGCCCGACGAGCTCGATCAGCTCGTAGTAGTACTGGGTGCGCTCGTACGGAGTGTCGGGATAATAGCCAAAGTCGATGCCGGCGAGCGCCACGTGGCGTTTGCCGAGCACGGCATGCGCGATCACCCACGCCGCCGAGCCGACGTTGCCGCCGGCGTTCAGACAGGGCAGGCCATTCATGTCGTGAATCTTCCGGGTCAGGCTGTCCGGGAGATCATAGTCGTCGTAGAACGGGTTCCACCAGTAGGCGGTCATGCCGGATTCCGCGACGCGCTTGGCGACCGCCGGAGACGCGCTGCTCGCGACGGCGGCGCGAACCGAGGGGCCGTGCCGATTGACCATCGCCAGCAGCTCGCCGTTGAACCGCAGTTGGTTCTGCGCGAAGGCCGGATCCATGTCCTGCCGGGCGAAATAGTCGTCTTGCGCAAGCCGTTCCGCGGTCAGCGAGGGGTCGCCGAACCAGCGGACAATCCGTTCAGCGTGTGGATCGAGGGTGACCACGAGATCGGGAACGATGTCATTTCGAAAACAGTAGGCCATGGCCGACTCGGTCGCGATCAGCGTGACCCGTGACGGAATCGCCTTCAACACCGCGGCGACGTCATGCCGATGCAGCGACGGGCCTGCGCCGATGACCAGTGCGGCTTCCCCGTCGGCCAGCGGCGATGCCCGCAGTTCGAGAATATTGCGCCCGCTGCGAATCTGCGCCGCATTCAATTCGGCATTCCTGAACCCGGCTTCGCGAACCTTATGAAGGGTGACCCCTTCGAGAGTGGCCGCGATGGCCCGGCCGAGGCCGCCTGCTGAGTCAGTCATTCTTCGGGGGTTTCACGGGTGATGGCTCCTCGCCCCCCGTGAACAGGAATTTCTTCTTCGACACGAACGCGATGCTGCCGCCTAGACGCTTCAGCGCCTCGCGCTCGAACCGCGACTCCAGCGTCGGCTTATCGTCCTCCACCGTGACCGGTTGCTCAGCCTTGAAATTGCCGCGAAGCACGTCCCGCATGACTCCTCCATTCCATCGATGGTGTCATTCTACTCGCAGCCTCCAGCGGGGCGCGGCCCGAACTTGCCCTGTGTGAGCGCGGCAGTGCGCGATTCGCGGGCACTCAACGGACCGGGTGAATCAGGAATTGGAGGATGTCGCGGTGCCCCTCGGTGCAATAGCCGGCGCGGTGCAGGCAGACCTGATTGTCGATGATGGCGGCCTCCCCCGGCTGCAGCATCAGTTGGTGCGGCGGGAGGAAATTCTCGATTTCTCTGACCAGCGCGTGCGTGCGCAGATTCCCGCGCCGGTAGATTTCACCGATAAACCGTCGATTGATCCGCCGCGATTCGTCACGAGTGTAGAAGGTGAACGGGCCGTTCACCGGAGCGACTGGCGTCAGGTAGCAAAAGACGTTCAGCACCAGCCGATGCCGCAAGTCTCCGCCGTTGTCGACATGATAAAAGGTCGAGTTGACCTCCTTGCCGGGGTCGTTGTACTCCTCAGGATAGTTCCGCCATATTTGCACGTCGGTGACGCGCCAGTTCCTGCCGCCGCAGATCCGGTCGATCTCGCGCCGAAACGACTCGCCGTTCTGCACCTCGGCCAGCATCGCGGCGAGCGGCTGTTGCGAGCAGTCGAGGGATACGCGCCGGTTGACCGACCAATCGGTGTTGTAGTCGAGAATCTTCCCCGCGATCGTTATCTGGCGATCGACCTCCGCCGCCAGGGCACGCCACTGATCCTCGGCCATCAACTGGAACTTGCCGAAGCCGCTCTCGGAGAATCGCGCGTCGCGCTGCCGTTTGTGGACGACCGACCACAAGTACGGCAACAGCGCATGTTGATGACCGGTGAGATGGCACGACGCGGCCAGAATCCAGCGCCGTGCCACACGCACAGGTTTCTTGATGGCGGTAATCATGCCACTGCTCACTCTACACCTCGGCTCTGGGCGCTCAGCGATTCGCGCCGTTGACTCACCACCGGTCCGGCCTCGATCAGGAACTGCGTGAAAAGGGAAAACTCCGCTCGAAAGGCCGCCTCAGATTCGTTGTCGCTCAGCGGCTGCGCCGTCCCCAGCCCCGGCGCGTTGAGGATCGTCACCTTCGACAGTTGCTGGTTGAGGAACACAGCGGCATCGGCTGCCAGAGCGGCGTCTGGCGCGTGGCCGATCGACGCCAGCGGCGAGTCGGCTGGCGCCGTTGCCATGCTCCGGATTCCCGGCATTCCTTGGTACCAGGGATAACCTGAGACGATCGTCGGCAGGCCCTCGAGCGCGCGCTCGACCGCGATCGTGCCCGAAATGGTCACCGGGATGATGGCGTCTGCGAGCGCCGCTTTCGCAGTGAGTGGCTGTTGGTACTCGACCAGCACGCAGCCGAGGGCCAGCAGCTGCTGATAATACGACTTCGATCGCGCGATGCCAATCAGCGTCTGATGAACCCGCGGCAGCTGGTAATAGCGCGACGCAAAATGTTCACGGTACAGGATCGGTCCCGACCATCCCATCTGCCGGAGCCGAATCACGATATCGACGTGGTTCCACAGATCGCCGCCTTCCGGAAACGACGTCGCTTCGGGCTGGTAGTGAGCGGCAATCATCAGCGCGCGGCCGGCGTTCGGGCGGCAGTAATCCTCGACGCGCCGCCCCTGGGTTTGCGCGTCGAGGTAGTGAAGCGCCTCGCGCTGCTGACGCAGAATGCGCCAGTAGTCGGTGAGTCGCAGCGCCGCGAAGTGATCGTGAAACCGCGCATCGCCAACCGACGGCCCGCGCTTGACTCGCGCCGCCGTCTGACGCATCCGCACGTACGCCGCGTTCAGCACGCCATAGAGATACCACTCCGATTGGCGGCCGATGAAGTACGGCAGTTTCGGTCGTTTACGGCGCGCGCTGCGGTGCTTGAACCTCGCGATGTCCTCGCTGGCATCGTAGTCGGACACGACGGCCCGGGATGCGGTGCGGTCCTGAACCCCGCACAGCTGGAAGAACGGTTGCAGCCTGCCGCTGATCAGATTGAAATACAAAAAGGCCTGCTCGATGCCGAGCTCGGCCGCCGCCAGTTCGATCAGCGACGTCATCACGTGGTGCGAAATACCTGTGACCATCAACACGCGTGTGATGCCCAGTTGACGCATGCCGGACTGCAGGTGGCGCACATAGAACAGGCTGTCGCGGTAAAGCAGCTCGTACTGATCCGCATCCGCGACCCATCGCGACCAGATGGGGTTCCATCTCTTCAGGCGGCCGATGGTGGCGGCAATGTCGGTCGGCATCGTCCAGTCGACCGTGAATGAAAACGTCTCGACCAGGCGACGGCTCTCGCCGATCCAATCGGCGATCCACCAGCCGCATTCATCGAGAACGACCACGCGCGGATCGTTCCACAACAGCCGCTTGATGCTTTCATCGGGCAACACCAGCAGAATGCGCTTCACGACAGGTGGACCGCCTCATTCATGGCAGGCACGCAACACCGATCGGCTGGAGGGATCCGGCTGACACGTTCACGGCCGGTGCCGCCACCAAGCCGTCTCAGGCACTTCATCGCCTGCTCACCAGCTCGCGAATCATCTCGATCTCGCTGTGTGGCAGCGAGCACGGTGGACCGCCGGGCGGGATGCAGCACAGCACGCGCCGTCGCGCGATCACGGCGGTGACCAGGGCCATCGATTCGCAACCGGCGACGACCGTGGCGTCGTTGATTTCCTCGAGTAGGGTTCGCGTGCCGGCCGGCTCGAGCACCCCGCGATAGCGGCAAAACGCCCAGGCGTATTTGTCGACTGCCTCCGAGGGATGGCGCCTCAGCAACACACGGTGCTGTCCGAGGCCCAGCGACGCGCGTGCCTCGAAGAAGAATTCGAGCGCCTCATGTTCGGTGTAGCCGTAATGCTGCGAATTACCGTGCCACTGGACCGCCTGGTCGCTGATCGGCTCGCCAAGGAACAGCACGGTGGGATCGTCGGGTCGGCGTCTGCGCGGCAGCCGCTCCAGGGCCTCTGCCTGATCGGCCAGGTACGGGTTGCCGACCAGCGCGATCCTGGCCGCGGGAAACTCGCGTGTCGCCTTGTCGAGCGCCCACTCGTCCGCCACCCAGAGTTCGTCGGGCAACTCAACGACCTCGCCACGCACGAACCGTTCTCGATAACACACCCAGTGGTCGAGAAACGCGACCGATGGTTTTGCCATGGCGCGCGCCGCCGCGATGGCGCGCCACTCGTGATCCGACGACCAACTGGTGCCGGTCAGCACCCATTCGCAGCGCGCCACTCCGGCATCGAGCGACGACGCCGGCCACGCCGGCAGCTTGCGCGCACAAATCTCGCGAGCCGGGCCGCTTGCGCACACTTCACCACTCAACCCCTCGCGCCTCGCCAGACTCGTCACCAGCTCCGCGCCGCCGGCATCATGCGCAACGAGCAGGACACCGGCGCGCGACCGCGGCACCGATTGCGGCAGGAAGCTGGAGGTCACCGTCGTAGAATAAGCGTCAGCAATGCCGTCAACCGGGACACGCGATGCGGTCAACGTCGGTCTGTTGTCGACGATTCAGGATCCGCTGCTGCCGCATTTCTTGTTCTACGCATTGCAGTATGGGGTGACCGGCCTGGCGGTGATCTGCGACCGCAAGCAACTCTCGGAACGCGATCAACGGATTATCGCCCAACGTACCGACGGAGCGCTGCGGTCGCTGGAAGGGCAGGCCGCGGACGTCTACCGATTCGGCCGCCACCGCGTGCCTTTCTACTTTGTCGACAGCCACAATGGCGAAGACACGATCGACTTGATCGCGGAGCTTGGTCTGCAGTACCTGCTCAACGCTGGAACGCCCCGCCGCATCTCCAGCCGGGTGTTGTCGAGCGTGCCCGCTGGAATCATCAACGTTCACCCCGGAGTGTTGCCCCAGTACCGCGGCTGCTCGTGTGTGGAATGGGCAATTCTCAACGACGATCCTGTCGGCAATACGGCACATTTCATGGACGAAGGCTATGACACCGGTCCGATCATCGCCTCCGAAACATACCAGTTCGCTCCGTTTTGCACGTACACCTCTCTGAGGACGACCGTGTACCTCAAGGGATGTGAGCTGGCGGCGCGTGTCCTGCGACAGCTGCAAGATGGCACCCTCACTGCGGCCGCCGCCGTCGCGCAGCCGCCGGAAGCCGGACGGTACTGGGACCCGCTGCCCGACACCCGGTTGGTCGAGGTCGAAGCGAAGCTGGCGGGAAACCATTACCAATTTCAACTACGCGAGCCGGTCTAAGTGGCCGCGACTTGTGCGCCGCGAAGTGCATCGCGCTGCAACCAGACCTTCTCGAAGGCATGGATGACTAAATCAAGCTCCTCGTCTGGCAGCGCGTGCATGCAGATTTCAAAGCTGATGAAGGTGCGCGCGTGCAGGTCCTCAGCGACGGGACAGATTCCCTTCGCATAGCTCACGTCGCGACGACAGATGTCTGAGCTCCACGGGAATCCACGCGAACCATACGCCATCTTCCGCTGATACATCGGCAGGAGGTGAACGTTTACGTAGCCACCCGAGATGCCGACGATCCCCTCCGACTCGAGCGCCGCCACCAGCGTCTCCCGCGACACGCCAACCGCGTCGGGATCGATCACAATCGGATAGACATAGAAGACGTGGGTGCAATCGGCCTTGATCACCGGGACGCGCACGCCTTCGAGGCGCTGGAGCGCCTGCGACAACCGCCTTGCGACACGCTGGCGATCGGCAACACGGTCATCGAGCTTGCGGAGCTGACGGGCGCCGATCGCACTTTCGATTTCGCCGAGTCTGAAATTGTGGCCGATCATGTTGCTGAGGTCGGGACGATTCATGTCGCCGACGACCGCCTCGGCATGATTGCGGATCAATTGCATGCGAATCGCGAGCTCATCGTCGTCGGTGACCATGATGCCGCCTTCGCCGGTGTGGATGTGCTTGTGGTAGTTGAGGCTGTAGCCGCCGATATCGCTGCAGGTGCCGGCATAGCGCCCCTTGTAGCGTGCACCGGGCGCCTGCGCCGTGTCGGTGATGACCCGCAGTCCATGCCGGCGCGCAATTGCCATCAACGCGTCGGCGTCCGCCGGGTGTCCGAAAATGTCGACGGCGACAATGGCTTTCGTATGAGGCGTGATGTTCGCTTCGACGGCTGCCGGGTCAAGACAAAACGTCTCGGGCTCGATATCGGCAAATACGGGGATGGCATTCCAATGCAGGATCGCGGTGGCGCTGGCACACATCGTCCATGGCGTGACGATGACTTCATCACCGGGCTCGATGCCGGCGGCGCCGACCGCGGCGATCAATCCCGATGTCAGTGAATTGACCGTGACGGCATGGCGAACGCCGAAGTACTCGGCGCACTGGCGCTCGAACGCCCGCACCTCCGGCCCGCCGAAAAAATCCGGCTCCCAGCAGCCGATGAACTTGGACAGCAGGCCGGTCTCGACGACGGCCTTCGCCGCGTCGACTTCCTCGGCGCCGATTGCGTTGTAACGGGTCAACGGCTCGGTAATGGCCTTCGGGCCCCCGAGAATCGCGAGTCGCTCGGTCATGAGATCACCTGCTGGATAACGGCGTGCATAGAGTCGAGTGTTTCCAGCGCTTCACGTGCATCACAGATGTTGGCCGGCGCACCGTCGAGTGCGGCGGCCAGCTGATCGGCGACGTGCCACTGGTACTGCGGCATGCTGTCCGGAAGTGCCTCAGTGACCTGCGACAGCACTTGGTCGGCTGCCGCGGGTCCTGACGCGGGGGTCCAGTAAATGCGGTCGCCGTCGTAGCGGATCCGGCCGCTCGCCGCAATCAACTCGACGCCGTAGTGAGCAAGCGTGTCAGGGACCGACATGAATTGGACGACGCCGCTGCGGAATATGATCCGCGCGTCGACGTCGGCGTCCCACCCGGCAGCCCGGTCATGTTTTTCAATCAACTGCGCCTTCTCTGCGGGTCCAAGCCAGAACGCGAGCAGGTTCACGAAGTGCGACCCATTGTGCAAGAAACCCTTCGCGTACCAGCAAATGCCCTTGAACGGACCTCTGATTTCGCCGCTGTCGAGGCGCCGCCGGATGTCGATGACGCTCGGGTCCGATCGACGCACGTAATTCACGAACAGCCGCGCTCCACGATCCGCACAGGCCGCAGCAATGCGGCGCGCGTCATCAGGGCGATACGCCAGCGGCTTTTCGCACAGCACGGCGACGACCGAAAGCCCCTCGAGCGCCGCCACGGTCGCCGCCGAGTGGTCGTCGGTCGCGACCGCGATCACAGCCACGTCCGGCGCATGCTCAGCCAACGCCTCGGCCGTGCTCGCGTACGACTTGCGCTGATAGCGGGACTCGAACAGACCGCGCCGGTCCGCATCCGGATCGACACCGGCGACCAACTGGAACCGCGGGTGTCCGGAAAACGCCCGTGCATGGGTGTAGCAATAGTGGCTCGGCAGGTCCAGGTCGTACAACAACCCAATCCGGCCCAGGCCGACGAGCATCACGCGATACGTCCGCGGTTTCACGCTGGCTGCAGGTGTCACGCCTCGCGGATGACGTCCAGCGTCGTGCAGTGAAGGCCACCCAGCATCGTGTAGCAATGGCGCATCTGGACCGGCACCACTGTGAAGCCTGCCGCCTCGAGCCGCCGGATCAACGCGACCTGGCGATCATGCACGAACACGGTCGTGGGATCGACCGATAGCACATTCAGTCCCGCCCATGGTGAGCTCATATGGCCTAGTGGCGATTCGACGCCGAGCTCTTTCAGTTGCGCATACGCCGGCAGTCGGACGTCGCGGTGGAATGCAATCTCCGCTTCGGGCACGGGAGCCATGTCGGTGAAATAGATGCGCTCCCACGTTTTCAGCGGTTCCGGGCAGGTCTCGTCATTGACGCGAGCGCCATTCAGGAGCACGACACCCTCGTTGAGCGGCAGGATCGTCGAATCCAGGTGCGACGACCGGTATGTATGCGTCTCATGCACCCGGTACTCGGGGCCCAGCGCCTCACGCAGCCAGCGGACGCCCTTGCGGTTGCCCGTGCTCGACACGAGGAACAGCACGTCGCTACCCAGGCGCATGATGTTTGCCGCATCGAAAATTACCTCGTCCTCGTCGAGGTAATGGAACGTTTCGCCGAGACCCTGACTGAGCGAACGATGAAGCGTGTCCTCGTGATGCTCCAATGGGGTTACGGGACGCTGAATCTCGTGAAGGTATTCGCCACGAAGGCGAGGAATGGGAGCGCTCAACCAGCGAAAACCCTCCTCGAAGAAATGCGCGTAGAAGAGATCCTGAAATGCGTAGGCCTCCAGCAGACGGAAGCGCGATGATGGTGCGCTTCTGACCAGCGTGTTGCCGAACACGATATGCAGGTCGCGGACGTTATAGATATCGAAGCCATCGGCCGACCAGTTGGGCGTCGACAGGTGGGCGCTCGCCTCCGTCCACCGCGGACGCAGAATGGTGGCGCCGGCCGCCTTCAGCAATGCACACAGTCCTTCGAGATCTTCGGCCACTTCGTCCAGGTACCACTGCGGGTAGGCCTGCCGGGCGATGGCCCGCGCCGCGGCCTGGTCGGTCGGCCGCGCATACTCGAGACCCGGCACAAAGCCCTCGACCGTTCCGACGACGACGGCGCGCAGCGGATCCCATTCGTTGTGTGACGAAAGTCTCATAGCTCGATCTCCACCAAATCCCAACTGAGAGGCGTTCCGGCGTCGATGTCAGCGCGCGCCGCCTTGCCTATGACCGTCGGCCACGCTTTCGGCGGCAGGCCGGCGGCCGGCCGAATGACGCGCAGGCAATCGGATCGAAATACCTCGCCCCTCTTCATCGCCTTCACCACATAGATCGATGGCCGCTCGCGCAACGACGCGGCTTCCGACGGCAACGCACCGTAGGTGACGGTGCCAAGTGCGGCCCAGACGCGCCTCACACCGTCCGACATCGCCGCAAACTCGGCAGGTTCCAGAGAAAACGTCGAATCCGGCCCGCCCGCCGCTCGAAGCAGCGTGAGGTGCTTCTCGATCGCCACCGCGCCCAGCGCTGTCGCGGCATAGGCGACATGCGGTGCGATCGTATGATCCGACAGCCCAACCGGGCAGTCGTAGCGCCGGCGCAAATCCTCCATCGTCAACAGGTTGGCCTCCCGTTCCGTCGCGGGATAGGCGCTGGTGCATTTGAGGAGCGCAAACCGGCAGTCGGGGTGCGCGCGCATCACGCTGACCGCATCATCGATCTCGCTCAGCGTTGCCATGCCGGTCGACAAGATCAGCGGCAGCCCCGAGGCGGCGGCAGCATCCACCAGCGGCAGATGCACGAGTTCGAACGACGCGATTTTCAACGCATCGACGCGCAGTCGCACCAGCAGGTCGAGCGATGACAGGTCGAACGCAGAGCTGAGGCACGCGAGGCCGGCACGACGGGCCGCCTGGAAGATAGGCTCATGCCATTCCAGCGGCGTGTGCGCTTCCGCATACAGTTCCCATAGCCGCCGCCCATGCCAGGGCCCGCCCGGATCGTCGATGAAGAATTCGGGCCTGGTGCTATCGATGGTCAACGTCTGTGGCGTGTAGGTCTGCAGCTTGATGGCGTCGGCGCCGCTCGCCGCCGCCGCGTCAACGATCTGCAGCGCCGCTGCCAGGGATTGATTGTGATTGCCGGACATTTCGGCAATCAGAAACGGCGGCCGGGTTCCGTCAAGGGCGCGTCCGGCAATGGCGAGCGGCTTCACGAGGCCTCGAGTTCGCGCATGACGCCGGCGATACGCTGTGCGCCGAGATGATCGACACACGGCGTTGTTTGCAACCAGCGTGACCGAGACACCCGGCTGTCGAGAAGCGTGGCCAGCGTGGCGGTCATCGCTTGCATGTCGGGAGCCGCCTCGACGACTTGATCGCGGGCGACGAGCGCATCCACTATCAGTCTTTGATTGTCGGCGGTCACCGTGACCAGGCAGGCTTTGCGCAGCGACAAGGCTTCCGCCATCGTGTTGCCGCCCGCCGTCATCACCACGTCAGCGGACCTCATCAAGGGCGCCAGCGTGGTCGGCGCCACATGTGTCGTAAAGCCGGCCTGCGCGGCGCCGTCCTCGATTTCTGCCCGAAGCCGGTTGGCAGGGCCAATCACGAGATCGACTGCACCGATATCGTCGCGGATCCGACGCAACCTCTGAAGCGCCGCACTCGCTCGCAAAGTCTGGCCGCCAGGATCGCTGCCGCCATACGTCACTAAAATCCGCGCCGCCGCCGGCGGTTCCGTCGGGCCAGCGAACGCGAATGCCGGCTCGATTAACGCGAATGCGAAGCCGACGAGCTGTCGCGGCGGCTGCGCTGTTAACGGATCGTGGCGAAATGGAATCGGACAATCGCTGACGAGAATATCGGACGCGTGCGGTCGATGCCGAAAGTCGTCGATGGCGATCACGGCATAGCCCGCCGCGCGCAGGTCAGCCTCCCACAACGAGTCGAGCTGATAGTGGTCGACAACGGCCCAACACCGCCGTCCGGAAGCGCGTCCCACGGCGGCGATCGTCGCAGCCGCGTCGGCGTGCTGTGAACAGACTCCGTCGGTTTCGGCAGCCGCAATCCACCGCGTCGGGAACCCTTCGACCGCGGGCGGGTTCGGGTCATCATCATCCCTGCGCCGTACGAACTCGACGACGTAGCCGTCCTTCTGCAAGGTGCCCGCGAGTACCGCACAGCGCCGCAGGTGTCCGATCCCCAATCGGGAGCCGCCGTCAGCGCGAATCACGACGTGGGCCGCACTCACTCGGCTGCGGCAAGGAGTCGGTATTTCATTTCCGCCCTTCGCCAATCCTCCTCGGTATTGATGTCCTGACAGCGATCGGCGTCAACGACGAAGGCGACCGCATCGTCGCCAAACAGCTGCGGCGTCTGCACGAACTTGGCGACGTCACACCAGTAGAACATGCCGGCGTCATGCACGTACTCGGGTAAGTCCTGCGACGCCTTCATGATCGATTCGGGCCAGCGTGGGCGCGGTCGCACGCCGTCGACGAGCGTCAACGCATGCTCCAACGGGAAGTCGTAGCGGACGACAGGGAACGCGCTGGTCGCGCCGTGCTGGCGCAGCAGGTCCAGGCCCCGGCGAAGCTCGCGGGCCGTGAGGAACGGGCTGGTCGGATACAGGCAGCAGGCGGCGGCCGTCGGACCAAAGCGGGCCTGACATTCACCAATCGCGTGGAGCAGAACAGCGTCCGTGGTCGCGGCGTCGTCGCTCAATTCGGCCGGACGCTTGAACGGCACCTCGGCTCCGAGCCGCCTGGCAACCTCCGCGATCCCGTCGTCATCGGTCGACACGATGATGTGATCGAACAGGCCGCTGTCGCGAGCGGCCGCGATCGGGTAGGCCATCATCGGCCGGCCGAGAAAGTCGCGAATGTTCTTCCCGGGAATCCGCTTGCTGCCGCCGCGCGCCGTCACGATCGCCACCGTCATGGCCACCTACGCGAGCGGCTTCTGGCCGAAAAACGTATAGCGGAACTCGCTGCCTTCTTCCCGGAACGACGAGTCGTAGTAGTCGAGATAGATGGGAGTAAACAGGGAAAACCGCTGACGCATGTCGTCCTTGTCTTTCACGAAATTCAGGTAGAGGTCGTAGTCGAGACGCGACGTCTTCAGGCGGATGTGCCACAGTCCGTCGCCGGCCTCCGTGCCGTGTTGCCGGTAGTAGTTGGACCAGCCGTTCATGGAGGCGTAGATGAACGCTCCGGGCCTCATGTTGTTGTACAAGCAGCGCAACGCCTTCTCGAAATCAGAGTTCGAGAGAAAATCCAGCGTTTGAATCGAGATGACAATATCGAATCCGCCGCCAAACAACGACAGCTCCGGATCGGGTTTCGGATCGACCCGCATCAACTGCTCACGACGGTGTGGCAGCAACTGGCGAGCGACCTCGAGATCCGCTTCGGCAATGTCGACCCCGAACACGTTGAAGCCTAGCTGATCGAAAAAGCGTAAGGCTCCGCCCTGACCGCAGCCAAAGTCCAGAATCCGCTCGTGGTTGCTGCCATCGATTCCGTAGTCGAATTTCAGGATGCGGCCATAGAACCGAAAGATGAAACTCTCGACGTTCGGGGCATTGTATTGGCCGGACCAGTACTGCTGATTCTTGTCTAGATACATCGGGGATGGGTCTTTCCGCAGCAATCGGATCGGGAATGTCCGCGCCAGAATATCAGATCGCCTCCAGCACCCCGGCGGCGATCGCCGAAGCCATGGCATCGACGATCCGATCCTGATGCCGATCGGTCATGCCATGCCACATCGGCAGCGACAGCAACCCGGCGTAGGCGTGCTCAGCCACCGGACAGGACCCGGCGCGGTACCCGAGTGCCTGATAGTAACTGTGGAGATGCACCGGTCGATAATGCACGTTGACGCCGATGTCGGCGTCGCGCAGGTATCGGTAGAGGCGTGCGCGCGCGGCCGCCGGGTCGGCCGCGGTGACGCGGACCGGATACAGGTGAAAGGCATGCCGCGACGCTGGCGGCTGCGCCGGCAGGCGCAGCGGCATCGACGCCAGCAGCGCCGCGTATCGCGCCGCCAGTGCGCGCCGGCGCTCGAGCCAGAGCGGTAACTTGCGCAGCTGCGACTCGCCCAACGCACACAGGATGTCGGGCAACCGATAGTTGAACCCGAGATCCACCATGTCGTACTCCCAGGTTCCCGCCTGCTCGCGCTGCCGGTGATCGGTCGTAATGCCATGGTTGCGCAGCAGCCGGACCCGCGCGGCCAGCGCCGGGTCGCTGCACGTCACCATGCCGCCTTCACCCGTGGTCATGTGCTTGACCGGATGGAGGCTGAACGCGGACAGATGTGCGATGCCGCCGACGCGGCGCCCGCCAAGTTCCGCTCCGAGCGCATGGCACGCATCCTCGATGAGAACCAGGCCATACCTGTCGCAAATCGCCAGCAGCGCATCGAGATCGCACGGCAGGCCGGCATAGTCGACGGCGACGATGGCTTTCGTGCGCGGGGTGATCAACGACGCCAGCGCCGACGTATCGATGGTCAGCGTGTCGTCACGAACGTCGGCGAACACCACGGTCGCCCCGGCATAGCGCACGCAGTTGGCGCTGGCTGCGAAGGTCAACGCCGGTACGATGACCTCGTCGCCGGGTCCGATGCGCGCGGCCAGCACGGACAGATGGAGCGCCGCGGTGCCGTTGCTGACCGCGACCGCGTGCGGCGCCTGCACGAATTTCGCGAACGCGGCCTCGAATCGATCGACCGCCGGGCCGGTGGTCAGCCAGTCGCCGCGCAGTACGGCGGCGACGGCGGCGATGTCGTCGTCCTCGATGACATGCCGGCCGTACGGAATGAACTCAGACATGCAGCTCGCTCGCAATCAGGTGTCTAAGCTCGTCGACGGTCAGGAAGCGCTCGTTGGTGCCGCTGTTGTAGCTGAAGCCATACTCGGACGGCCGTCCGACGTGGCTGCTGCTGGTGGCGGCAAACTCCGCCGGATCCCATTGTCGGGTCGATGGCAGGATCACGTAGTAGTCGTCGAACTCGATCGTAGCAATGGCGTCGGTGGCGGTGACCATTTCTTCATGCAGCTTTTCGCCGGGTCTGATGCCAATTTCCTCGATGCGCGCATCCGGCGCGACCGCCCGCGCGACGTCAGTGATTCGGTACGACGGGATCTTCGGCACGAACAGCTCGCCGCCCCACATCCGGTCGAGGGACGCGATCACGAAATCGACACCCTCCTGCAAGGTGATGTTGAACCGTGTCATGCGCCGGTCGGTGATCGGCAGCACACCCGAGGCTCGCTGCTGAACGAAGAATGGAATCACCGAGCCGCGGCTCCCCATCACGTTGCCGTAGCGCACCACTGAAAAGCTGATGTTGCGCTCGCCGCGATGATTGTTCGCTGCCACGAACAGCTTGTCGGAAGCCAGTTTGGTCGCGCCGTAGAGGTTGATGGGGGCCGCCGCCTTGTCGGTGCTGAGCGCGACCACACGCTTCACACTGTTCGCCAGCGCGGCATTGATCACGTTCTCGGCGCCCAGCACGTTCGTCTTGATCGCTTCGAACGGGTTGTACTCCGCGGCCGGCACCTGCTTCAAGGCCGCGGCGTGCACGACAACGTCGATGCCCTCCATGGCCTTGCGCAGCCGTGATTCGTCACGCACGTCCCCGATGAAGAACCGCAGCACGTCGGTCCGATCCGCGAACGGCGCCGCGTGAGACATCTCGTACTGCTTGAGTTCGTCGCGGCTGTAGATCACCAGCCGCTCGACCTGGAAGCGCTCCAAGACGGTGCTGGCGAATCGCCGGCCAAACGACCCGGTGCCGCCAGTGATGAGGATGCGCTTGCCGTTCAGGGAATACGATCGCATAGGTTATGGGTGTCCTCGATGTGTGGGCTGCGTGACATGATCGAAACTGCCTTCAGCCACGATCCGTCCGCTCTCCAGCTTGAACAGCTTGTCACAGGCCGCGACCGTCGACAGCCGATGCGCCACGATGATCAGCGTCTTGATGCCCTGCAGCCGCCGCACCGCCGCCATTACCCCTTGTTCGGTCGCTGCATCCAGCGAGCTGGTCGCTTCGTCCAGCACCAGGACCGGCGGATCGTGGTACAAGGCGCGCGCAATGCCGATCCGCTGCCGCTGACCGCCCGACAGCTGCACGCCCCGCTCGCCGACGGTGGTCTGCACGCCTGCCGGCAGCGATTGAACAAACTCGTCGAGTTGCGCGGCCGCCAGCGCGCGGCTGACGGCCGCGTCGTCAATCTGGTCCTCGGCCAGCCCGAAGGCGACGTTGCGCCGCAACGTGTCGTCGGTCAGAAAAATCGACTGCGGCACGTAGCCGATCTGCCGTTGCCAGCTAGGTAAATTGCGCTGAATGTCGATGCCGTCGACAGTGACGGCGCCCGTCGTCGGGGTCAGCAGGCCGAGCATGACGTCGACGAGCGTGCTCTTGCCGGCGCCGCTGCCGCCGACGACGCCGACCGCCGTGCCCCGCGGGATCGACAACGTCACGTCCGCCACAGCCGGTCGATGCGCGTTCGGATACCTGAAGGTGACGCCGGCCAATTCGATCGCGTCGCTCAAGGGCGGCAGCGGCGGCGCGGCCCCGACGTGCGCCGGCGTCTGGAACGCCGCCAACTCATCATGCACGGTGTCGAGAACCGGCTGGTAGTAGCGGAACGCTTGAAACGAATTCATGATCCGGATGATTGACGGCATCAGCCGGAACGTCGCGGCGCCGAACAAACCGAGGGTCGGCAGCAACGCGGCGACCTCGCGCCCCTGCCAGAGCATGATCGTAACCAGGATGCCGAGGCCGAGAATCGCCAGAAACTCCAGCCACAGCCGGGGGATCTGTTGCAACGTGGCCATGCGGCGCGCCACGCGCGCATAGGTCCGATTGTGGATTTCGTATTGATTGAGAAATTCTGCCTCGCGGCCCAGCATCTTCACGTCCTTGAGGCCGCCGAGTCCCTCCTGCACATGCTGGATCCGGTAACCGTCCGCCTGCTGGCGATACCTGCCCCACTCGATCAGGCGCCGGTGCGTGACCCGCTGAAACACCCACGCCGCCGAGCCGAGTGCAACGATGACAACCGACGTCCCCAGCGGTTCGGCGGAGATCAACAGGACACCAAGCGCGATCAACACGAACCCGTCGGTGATCATGCTGATCAGAGCCTGCACGACGTTGTTGAGAATGTTGGTTTCGGTGGTCACATTGCGCAGCAACTGCGCGGAGTTACGTTGCAGATGAAACGTCCAGGGCTGGTGGAGGTAGCCGGCAAACAGCCGCTGCGACACATCGGCGAGCAGATCGAATGAAAAGCGGGCCTGCTGCCAGGCTAAATAGCCAAGATAAACGGCTTTGAGTCCGTACACCGCCACCAGCGCCGCCATGACCAGGACGACGGCTTCGGCGACCGACTGATAGCCCATCAGGCCAATCCACCGTGACAGTGCAGGAATCGCCGATAAATCCTGATTGGTGAGCAGGCTGATCGCCGGCACCACCAACGCCACGCCGAGCGCTTCGAGACCCGTTCCGATCACCGTCTGCGCCAGCAGCACGCGGGCGGTCCGTCGCTGGCGATGCGGCACCAGCGACCAGAGCTTGCGGAGCTGGACAGGAGGTTTCATGAATCGAAGCGCGATGGCGTCTGGCTCTGCGTGGCTGGCCAGTCCGGCGGCATCGGGTTCGGCCAACTGGGGATCTTGCCAAATGACGGCAGCAGGGTCGCAAGAATACCGTAGATCCCCGCTTCGTCGCCGGCACGCGCCGCCTGGTACAACTGATCGATCGCCTCGTCCAAGGTGTCGGTCACACAGGCATCAGCGCCGACGACTTCGAGTACGTCCGGGTGAATCGTCGGACGCGTTTCCATGCCGGCATCAAATAACCGCTCATGCAGCTTTTCACCGGGCCGAATGCCGGTGAAAACGATTTCGATGTCCTCCGGGTTCAAACCCGACAGGCTGATCAGATCGCGCGCCAGATCGACGATGCGTACGGGTTCGCCCATGTCGAGGACGAACAACTCCCCGCCGCGTCCCGCTCCGGTAGCTTGCAGTACCAAGTGGACCGCCTCGGGAATGGTCATGAAATAGCGGGTCATCTCCGGGTGCGTCACGGTCAGCGGTCCGCCGCGCTCGATTTGCGCCTTGAACGTGTTGACGACCGAGCCGCGGCTGCCGAGGACGTTGCCGAAGCGAACGACCACGAACGCGCGGCCGCTGCGCTGCGCCGCCTGCCGAACGATCGCTTCGGCGATGCGCTTGCTGGCGCCCATGATGCTGGTTGGCGCCACCGCCTTGTCGGTCGAAATCAACACGAACCGGCCGACGCGCGTGCGCAACGATTCCTGCACCAGATTGCGCGTGCCGATGATGTTGTTGGTCACGGCCTCCTCCGGATTCTGCTCCATCAACGGCACGTGCTTGTGCGCGGCGGCGTGGATCACCAAATCCACCTTCCAGCGATCGAACACCGTGGCCAGGCGAGCGCGATCGCGGATGTCGGCGACGGCAACCGTGATGTGTAGGCCGGGGTAGGCGCGCCGCAGACGGGCCTCCGCTTCGAAGAGGCTGTTCTCTCCGTGCCCGAGGAGGATCACGTGGGCAGGTGCGAGGTTTGCGACCTGGCGCGACAACTCGTAGCCGATCGAACCGCCACCACCGGTGATCATTACCACCCGGCGGGCGATCATCCGGCCGATCTCGGCGCCGCCGACCACCGGCGACCGCCGCAGCAGATCCTCGATGTCGACAGTCCGGAGCCGGCTCACCGTCGCGCGGCCGCCAAGCAGCTCGAACAGCCCGGGAATCGTCTGCGCCGATACCGACGCGTCACGGCAACGATCAAGCAGCTGGCGTACGTCCGATCCTCGCGCGGTCGGCATCGCGATGACGACGTGCTCGATGTCGCGCTGCCGCACGACGTGCGGGAGGTCTCGCGTTGACCCGAGCACCGGCAAGCCGCTGATGTACTTCCCGATTTTGGTCACGTCGTCGTCGACGTAGCCCACCGGGTTCATCCCGAGTTGCGCGTTGCTGCGCAATTCACGCACCACCATGGTACCGGCGGCGCCGGCACCGGCGACCAGCACCCGCTTCGGCGTCGACCTGCCCGGTCCGCGACCGCCGAGCATCGACTTGTCGTAGGCGATGCGAATCACGACCCGCAGGCCGCCCAACATCGCGAGAGTAATCAACCAATCGTTGAACAGGACGACACGAGAGAAGCCGTGAGGGTAGGTGGTATGCCTCACCATGACGTACAGCGTCATCGCAATCGATGCCGCCGTAATCGCCAAGACCACCGTCGCCAGATCATGCACACTCGTGTATCGCCAATAGCGCCGATACATACCGGCGGCGATGAACAGCAATGGCTTGATGATCATCGCCGCGATGACGAAATCGCTGAACTCCTCCCGGTATTCGAGAAAGCCCCAGTCGAAGCGACCCAGATACGCCACCATGGCGATAATCGGGATCAGCGCAAGGTCAGCGACGAAGACGTAACGGTTTCTCACATCCGGCTCTCAGCGGTGGCCATCACGGCAGTACCCCTCGCATCCTCTGTACACGGAGACACCCAACGACGTGACACATCACCCTGCACGACCCGGCCGCGCGACGCGGTTGCGTAACGCCGTGCACACGCGGTCGACATCGTCGCGGGTCAGCTGCGGGTGCAGCGGCAACGAGATGACCCGCTCGCTGGCGCGCCGCGCCCTCGGACACGGCGGCTGGTCGGCGTACATCGGGTACATCGAATTATCGCGGTAGTGCACGCCGGGATAGATCTGCGCCTCGTTCAGCGCGACCATGACCTCGTCCCGATGGTCGACGAGCACCTGATACAGATGGCGGGCCGGCACGCACTCCGGCGCCATCGGCACGCTCGTGACGCCGGCAACGTCGGCCAGCCCTTCGTCGTACCACGATGCCAGCTGCCGGCGGTAGGCGTTGTCCTCTTCGAGATAACGGAGCGACACGCGGCCGATCCCCGCCATGATCGAGTTGCCGTGGTACTTGAAGCCGACATGCTCGACCGAATAGTGCCATTTGTAGGTGCTGTCGCTCTGCGTGCGCGCGAACGTGTCCTTGTCGATGCCGAGCCAGGTCCAGCGCCGCGCCCGGGCATCACTGTCGGCATCGGGGAAGCAGATCATCCCTCCGTCGGCCGTCGGCAGATTTTTCACGGCGTGAAAGCTGAACACGCTGACGTCGGCTTCGCCGCCGACGTGGCGCCCCGCCACACGCGTGCCGGACATGTGAGCGGCATCCAGAATCAGCTGCAACCCCCGATCGCGGCACAATCGGACGACTTCGGCGAGCCGTCCGGTATTGCCGCCCAGCCCGACGAAGATCACCGCGCGGGTTCGCGGCGTGATGCGCTGCTCGATGGACGCCGGGTCGAGGCACAGGTATTCATCGACGTCGGCGAAGACCGGCCGCAGCCGCTCGTACAGGATCACGTGGTTGCTCGACACGAAGGTCAGCGGCGTGCTGATCACCTCATCGCCATCGCTCCAGCCGTAGCGTTCCCTCAACAGGCGCACCGCGAGGTGCAGGCCTGAGGTCGCGGAATTCACGAAGTGCGCGTGCGGCAACCCGGTATGGCGGCACCATTCCGACTCGAACTGAAGCGTCTTGAAGCCGAGCCCGGTCCAGCCCTTCTCGAGACATTCACGTACTTCATTCAAACACTCGTCGACTCGGAACGTCGGGACGAATAATTGGATCGGTTTGATCATGTTCAGGCTGAAGGCGACACGAGACGGCGAAACTTGCGGGTGACCCGGCGAACTTGATGACGTACGCCTCGAGCGACCGTCGAAGACCACGGCGGCTCCGGAATCACCACCGGACGATACACCGCCCAAGGCGCGGCGTCGGCGATCACGCGGCCATACAGGGCGACCGTCTCGTCGGCCGCACGGGCCCAGGTCAGCGTTGCGCCGGCCGAGCGGATCTGCTGCACCTGCGCGACGGGATCGGCGAGCAACCCGCAGACCAGGTCGGTGAATGGGCCCACCGCCCACTGTTCCGCCGCACGCACGTGCGGCATCATTTCCTTCAGGGAGCCGAAACGCACGAACGCGCACGGCGTGCCGACCGCCGCCGCCTCGAAGGGTACCAGGCCAAACCCTTCACACGACGTCGGGTAGAGCACGACGTCTGCGTTTCGCAGCAGCTGTAGTTTCTGCGACGAAGACACTGCGCCGACGCGCTCGATGCGATCGCGCACTGAGGTCGCGGCGTCGAGCTCGTAGGCAAATGACGATCCCAGATCCAGATGATACCCGGCCAGCACCAGCCGTCCTGGATATCCGCGCGCGGCCATCTCCGCGAACACGCGCACGGCGAAATCACGGTTCTTGTGCGCGAAGTCGTTGCCGAGGACGAGGGCGTAAGGACCCGAGGGGTCCGCCGATTGTCGCGGTGGATCGATCGCCGCGGTGGACAGATGATCGGTGCCCAGCAGGATCGCCTGCACGGGCTGCGCCAGCCGATGCGCGAACTGCCGCTGCACGCGCGCGGCGATGGTACCGCTGATCGCCACGACTTGATCGGCGAGGCACAGGCGCCGATCGAACGCCGCGCGGTACTCGAACCAATGATCGTCGCTTTCGTGATAGGCGGCGTTGTCGTAGGCGATGAAGTCGAGGACGGTAATCACCACGCAATTGGCGATCCGGCGATAACGCTCCATCGATACGTCGTCACCGGGCTGATACGGACGGTGCAGAATGTCGAGCGTCGGCCGATCGCTCGACAGCGCGTCCGCCCAGCTGACGCCCGTGATCTTGGCGTGGCCGCGCAGAGCGTGCGGGATGCCTCCGCTGTCGGACAGCATGACGATGCGGAGGATCCGCGGGTGTTTCGCGACCTCCTTCAGCAGCGCCGTCACACACACCTGGGCACCCGACTCACCGCCCAACAGCCACGACGCGTCGATGCCGAGCGCGATGCCCCGATCGTCGGCACGTTCGGCAGCCGGTCCGACGATCGCTGGCACGACAGACGGCGGAGACAACGCTACCTGCGGCACTGGAGCGGCCGGATCGAGCAGCCACAGATGGCGCAGGTTGCGCCGCGATGCGGCTTGCAGGCACGCGACGAGATGGGCGCGCGCGGAGGTTCCGGAAAAACCAATCAGGTCGGCAATGCGGCCGTTGATGAAACACACCGGCAGCGCCGCGTGCGTCGCCTGCAACAGCGGCGTGAAGTCGCGCGACCATGATGAATCGGCAGCCGAGACCACCGACAGCGAGGCCACGTCGATCTCGCTGTCGAACAACCGTCGTGCGCCGTCGCTCCACGCAGCCAGAGCGGCGGGCGCGACGGCTTGGTCGGTCACCACCCACAGTGTCGGATCTCCGTCAACCCGTCGGACGTGTAGCGAATCCCCCGCGCTCATTGATCTCGCACCGGCACGTCTACGGATTCGAACTCTTCAGCCGCCCTCACGAGGGTGAGAGCGTAGACCGTGAACGCCCAATGCACCGCGACCAGCAACAGGGCTTGGACTGCCGGTTGACGCAGCGGGCGCGGTAGATGCGGCACGCCTTCGGTCACGAATCGCCGGTAGACGGTCACTGACTCCCAGCGAGCGCGCATCATCAACGAACCCGGCTGGCGCTTGTCGCCGACCCACAGTACCCCGCCGCGATCAGGATTGTCGGACGTCGCCATTACCGCAACGCGTGGCCGCTGTCGCGTACGGGATTCGGGACCGAGCAACTGCAGCTCGAGCGTGTACCACCGATCGTGAGACGAGCCATCGCGGATGACCGGCAGCGTCAGCCACAGTGGCCGATTGGCGGCAAGCCGCACCGATTCGTCACCGCGCGCGACGGGGACGAGCGGCGGCTCATCGCGGCTTCCGCGGTACAGCGTCCAGCGCACATTCCCCGATGCAGCAGCGTCGCTGACGACTTGCACCTCGACCTGTTTCAGGCCGTTACCCAACATCATGAACGCCTGTGAGACGGTCTGCCCTTCGGAGAATTCCTGCACTCGATATGGTTCTCGGCCGACAATTCGAAACGCCCCTTCCCGCTGGGCGAAGAGCACGTAAGCCTCGACAACGCCGGCAGCGATAACCACCGCGATCACCGCAAGACCGCCCCGGCTTCGGTGCGTCATGATGCGCGCGCCGGCTGGGTCACGGCCATGCCCCGCAGTGCCGTCGCCGCCCCGAACAAGGCCCAGACGATCAGGCTGATGCGATCGCTGCCGACGATGCCGCCGATGATGCTGTCGTAGTTCGCTCGGATCACTATGCCGACGATCGCGAACATCACCCCGAGCGCCACCAGCCTCACCCTCATCGCCGGCGCGGCCATCCAGCAGCCGCGGACCATCCAGCCGCACATCCACACGAAGCACACCAGCGACGGAATTCCGGTCTCGGCCGCCACCTGCAGGAATTGGTTGTGCGCATGAGTAGGCGTGCTGCCAATGCTGCCCCACCGCGGCAGATGCCGTTCACCGTAGCCGCCATCGGCCAGCGCGCCGAGATAGTTGCCCGGGCCTACCCCGATCCACGGATGATCGGCGGCGATGCGGACAGCAGTCACCCAGATCGGCATCCGGCCGGCTGTCAATGAGCTGATCGACCGCATCGATGTCGAGCTGTAGGCGAACGCGTACCAGGTGGCCAGCGGAATCGCCAGCAGCAACGCGACCCGAAGCCCCTTCCGCCAATGTGCTGAATTGGCGAACCAGATCGACGAGGCCAGCATCAGCACAGCGCAAAGCACTCCTGCGAGGATCGCGCTGCGCGAGCCGTTCAGAAAGGAGGCCGTCATCATGGTCAGCGCGAGTATCAGAGCCGCCGCGGCCGAGGTCCAGCGCGCTGGCGCCACCACCGCCGCCAGCACCAACGGCACGCCGATGACGAACAACACCCCAACCTGGTGGAGGCCATGCCACTGCGCGACGGTCGGCATCGAGCCAGGGCCGGCTTCGTTGTAGAGGAATCCCGTGCGCGTACGGTCGAACATGAGCTGCGCGGCCATCACAAGAATTGCCGCGCAGAGGAGCGCCGCGAAGTATGCGAGCCGGCGCGGTGTGCGCAATGCGTGCGCAATGCCGAGCGTCACGACGATCATCACCAGCGAGGAAGCGGCGGGGCGAAACAATTCCCACCACGGCAGCGCCGCCGTGCCGCTGACAGCCGGCCAACGCAGCACCGCCGCCGACAGCAGCACAAACCCGGCGTAGGCGAACATCGGCAGCGGCATCACCCGGGATGCGCCGGGCAGGGCGATCCAAGTAAGCGTCCCCGCGAGGCCGATCCACCACGCCTGCTGCAGCAGCGGTTGCGTGCCGCCGAAAAACACCTGCCAGGCGAGCCATACCAGCAGCGGCACGACTACGCAGTCGCCGATTCGCGCGGCGCCGGTACGAAACAGATCCAACGCGCCCGTCAGGATGGTCGCTCCCATCGATCCGAATACAGCCTGATGACGTCCGGCGTGGGTCCGTCGGCAACGACCTCGCCATGGTCGAGCAACAGCGTGCGATCGCAAAACGTCGGCAGCACGTCAAGGCTGTGGCTCGCGAACACGACGATGTTTGCGCGCTCCATCAACTCGTTCATGCGGCGCCGCGCGCTCTCGATGAAAGCGGCATCACCGGCGGCCATCACCTCGTCGAGCAGCAGAATCTGCGGATCGACCGCCGTCGACGTCGCAAACGCAAGTCGAACGTACATGCCGGTGGAGTAATGCCGCACGGGAATGTCCAGAAACTCGCCGAGGTTCGAAAAGGCGGCGATGTCGTCGATTTTCTCGTCGATCTCCTTCGGCGACATGCCCAAGAGCAGCGCGCGGGTCCGGATGTTTTCCCAGCCGGTCGCCTCCATTTCGAATCCGGTGACGAATTCGAACATCGGGCAGACGTGGCCTTCGGTCCGCACGATGCCACGCTGCGGAGGATAGATGCCGGCCATCACCTTCAACAGCGAGCTCTTGCCGGCGCCGTTGTGGCCAATCAGGCCCACCCGCTCGCCGGACCCGATCGACAACGTCACGTTTTTCAACGCCGTGACGGTGCGCGCCTCGGTGCGACGCCGGCGAATGCCATGCCGCAGCGCCGACTTGATGGTGTCGTGACGCTCGGCGCCGACCTGGAACTCGAGATGCACGTCTTGAAGCCTGATGTGAGGCATCTACGCAAGTCGCGCGAGTTGGCGCAGTCTCCGTGCTGACCGCGACGCCAGGGCGGCCGCCACCCATCCGCCACCCAACGCCCACCGCGGGAGACGGCGTGCCGGATGCGAATGGCGGGGCGCCGCAATCGCAGCCAGAACGGCATCGTTGTCGAGGCCGCCGAAGGTCGCTTCGCAATAGGCGGTGAGCCGGGCGACAATCGCGCGTCGGTTTGCCGCGGCGTCGGACAAGGCGTCGGTCCACGCCGCTTCGTTGTCCTCACACAGCAGCGCAATGCCGCGGTCATCCAATTCCCGGTACGGGGCGCTCTTCGACACCACCGGCGCCGCGCCGAGCGCATGTGCCGAAATGAGCGCGTGCGGGTTCTTGAACGCGTTGTTGCGCATGCCGTCCGCAGACACGTGAACCAGAATGTCGACGCCGTCCCGTGCCAGCGCAGAGAGCGCGCGCGAGTACGACGGGTCATACGGCGGCCGCTTGACGATCAAGCCGGCGGAGTCGGGCACCTCGCTGGTCACGCCCATCAGCGTCAGCGTGGTTGGCGTGTCGCGAGCGAGCTGCCGCACCGCCGGAACCACGAGGTGCAGCACCTTGTCGCGCAGGTGCTGGCCGCCAAAGAACGCAATCCGCAGACGCGGCGCTGCCCGCCGCACCGGCAGGGCCTGTGCCACAACCGTCGGCCGAAACACCGCGATGTCCGCGTGCAGCCGATGCTGCGCGAAGTATTCACGCAACGGTTCGGTCGCCACCAACACGCCGTCAAATCGGCGCAGCGCGCGCCTGACGGCGTCACGCGTGTAGCGGCGAACGTACCGCGCCGGCTCGCCGCCCTGCTCCCGCAGCACCATGAAGTTGTCGTCGATGAAGTAGTAGCAGGGCACGCCGGCGGCGCGTGCGCACCAGCCGACCTCCGCACACTCGAACAGCGCCCGGACGATGATCACGGCGGCCGCGCCGCCGATCAGGTCCGCCATGCGCGGCGCTCGCGGTGAAACGACGCGGATAGGCCGAGAGGAGCGACCCTCCATGTGACGAAAGAACAGCGTCGTTGTCGCATCGTCAGGGTGCAGTGACACTACCAGCACGTAATCACCGGGCGTCACAGCGCGAACACGATCCGCCGCTGAAAGCCCGCAATCACCGCCGCGGCACATATGGCGAGAACCACGATCACTCCGCCGACGGCGGCGTAGCTATGCCATCCGGCGGCAACGCCGTGCAGCAGCGGTTGCCGGACCACCTCCAGCAGGTGGTACATCGGATTGAGCTCGATCAATAGCGTCAGGTCACGGCGGTGACGCAGCAACGCCGCCGGAAAGATCACCGGCGTCACGTAGAACAGCACCTGCATGCCGACGGTCGCCATGTGTGCAACGTCGCGGAATCGCGCGTTGAGATGCGCGAAGATCGTAATCAGCAGCAGCGTCGTCGTCATCACCATCAGCAGACCCGGCACGGCAAGCAGCGTCGCCAGGGTCAGCGGCACCTGGTAGATGAGCGCGACAATCAGGAAGGCGCCCATCGTAATCAGCATGGTCGCGGTGATGCTGACGAAAGAGCGGAACACGTAAACGTAGATCGGCAGGCTGATCTGCTTGATGTAGCCTTCGGCATGGATGAACGCGTTGCCGCCGTCGACAATCGAGTTGGTCAGGTAGGTCCAGAGGATCATCCCGATTGTGAGGTACGGAATGAACTCGCGCGGTTGCTGCCCGAGTAGATTGGCGTAGATGAAGCCGATCGACAGCACCATCACGGCGAGGTTGACGAAAATCCACGCAGCGCCGATCGCCGATCGCCGGAACTTCAGCCGCACGTCCTGCATGCCGAGCCGAATCCAGATGTGCCACAGAGCAGCCGAGCGGATGACGTCGCGCGTCGTGTCCCCGATCATGACCGCCCGCGCTGCGCGCTGACGCGTTGTTGCAGTCGCCTGCGCTGCAGCTCCCATGACACCAGCTGGCCGAACCCGACCAGATGCGCCCACCCGCGCTGCAGCACCGCGCCCAGCCCGTGCTCGCGAAGCACCGGTCCAACCTTGCCGCCCAGCCTCGCCGCAAACCGTGCCAGCCCGACGAGTTTCTCCGCCGACGCCACGCCTGCGGGCGCGGTGGCCGGCACGGCGACTGCAGCCGGCCTTGCACAGACTGTCCCGATCGCACGCAACCAGTCGCCGTCGGTCACCGCCTCGTTGAAGTGGGTGCGCGCGTGGTCACGGGCGCGCTGAGCAATGCCGCGTCGCAGCATCGTGTCGGTGATCAACCGCTCGAGCGCGCTCGTCCATTCGGCGTCGTCGTTCGTCACCAACAGGCCGGTGACTTCGTGCTGAACTGACGTGTTGTACACGATGGTATTTGAGTAGACGCCGGCGATGCCGCACGACGAGTACTCGCGGAATTTGTTGTTGCTCTTGCCGCGATGGAACTCATCGTCTGGCAGCGGCGCCAAACCGATGTCGAATCCTTCACGCGCAAACCTGGCAAAGAACTTGTCGTAATCGCGAATCAGCGGCAGCGATCGCACTTGCGGGTGGCTGGCGAGTCCCTCGTGCTTCGGACCCCAGATGGTCAGCTGCACCGTCGAGAACCTGTCGAGAACTGTTCTCAGCGGAGTCACCAGCATCTCACCGACCTGGTCCTGCGTCCGGCCCGTCGCATAGACCATCTTGATGATGCCGTCGTCGGTAGTCGGCAGCGACGCCGGCATCAAGCTCCAGTCCAGCGGTCCGCTGACCAGAGTGACCCGGTCGCTGTATTGCAGCAACTTGTCGCGGAGGGCGGGAGAATAAACGCGGACCACGTCCGCCTGCCGAATGCACGCGATCAGCTGGGCGCGCCGTGCCGGTTCCCGCAGATAGGCAAGTCCGGGAATGTTTTCAGGGACCGTCAGCAAGTCGTCGTCGATTTCATAAATCAGCGGCCGTCCAAGCTGTCGCGCCCAGTCGAGAATCACGCCGTACTGCGGGTCGATCGTGTGGCACAGCACCAGGACATCGGCGCGTTCAAGCGCCCGCCGCGTGACCAGATACTGCAGCGTCAGGTCGAGGACGATGCGGTGGTCCTGATGCAGCCGCAGCAGCGGCTTGGCGACGCCGATGATCGTCGACGGAAACAGGCTCGGCAGGACGGCGAGCACGCGCGGGCGACGCTCAGACATCCACGGGCTGTTGAGTACGTTCTGGAGCGATCGTCAACGCCACCGCAGCGGCTGCAAGCGCGTGAATCAGCGGCAACACGTGCGCGAGATAACGGCCGTCCGATTCAGCATGCGTCAGCGCGACGACCAGCGTCTGCGTGGCGATCGCCAGAACGAGCCACAACACCAACGGCACGCGTCGCAGCCGCCAAGTTGCAAACAGCGCGGCAGCATACACCGGCACCAGCCACACCACGATCACCGCGTTGTGCGGCAGCGAATAAAACGGCCGGACGTGCGCAAAATGAACGGCGACGCGCGCCGCCATCAACCGGATGGTGCTGAACGGATGATCGACGGCATAACGGATCGCGCTGCCGGCTTGACCGGCGGTCGTCGGTTCTGCCGGCGGCATCACAATGCGCCAGCCGTCGTAGTCCCAGATGGTCTGGCCGCGCTGGAGCATGGCCGCCGGTCCCACCGCCTGCAGGTTGCCGCTCATCGAGGGCGCGACCGTGACGACAACCAGCACCGACGCCAGCAACAGCGCGCCGATGCCGGCCATTCGCCGGCCGACCGTTCGCGCGCGCATCCACACGACGTAGGCAATTGCCGCGGGAATCGTGAACCACCCCTCCGGTCTGACCAAAGCCGCGGCGACGAGCACCGTCATAGCCGCGGCCACCGACGGGGCCCCGCGCCTGATTGCCGCGCGGTGCGTCGACCAGACGGCAATCGTGAACAGCGAGATGTAGAGCGAGTCGGCCAGGATGAACTGATGCCAGCGGTTCGTATCGAAATCGACGGCCACGAGCACCGCCGCCAGTCCGCCGGCCACCCGCCCCGCCAATGCCGCCGCCATGGCGTAAATCGCAGCGGCCGCCGCCGCTCCGGCTACCAGTTGCGCCGCAATCACGCCAGCCGGCCCTGTGCCCGCGGCTTCGGCTCCGGCAACCGCCCAGATGTACCCGCGATAGGAGGGTTGGCGGCCTTCCAGCGGGCGTCCATCACGAATCCGTTGCGCGCCATCCGTATACAGCGGCGTATCGCCGCCGTGCCTGACGCCGTTCATCGCCAGCGCGAGGCCATTGACTAGCAGGAACAGCGACACTGCCGCGACGACGTCGCGTCTCGCGCCGATTGCGATGACATCAGCCAATCTTGGAAAGCCGCCCGTCTGTTGTCGCGTACCGGCTGTGGCAGGCGACGCAGGTCACCGTGGCGGGTGACGCCGGCCCCGTCGCCAGCTTGACACCGCACTCGCAGACCCAGCCGCTGATGCGCCCAGGGTTGCCTGTCACCAGCGCGAAATCCGGCACGTCGCGCGTGATCACCGCGCCGGCACCGACGAACGCGAACGCGCCGATCGTGTTGCCGCAAACGATTGTCGAATTGGCGCCAAGACTGGCGCCACGCTTGACCAATGTCGTCTTGTATTCGTCCTTGCGGGCCACGTGGCTCCGCGGATTGATCACGTTCGTGAACACCATCGACGGCCCGCAGAACACGTCGTCTTCCAGGATGACGCCGGTGTAGACGGACACGTTGTTCTGGATCTTGACGTTGCTGCCGACGACTACGTGCGGCGCGATCACGACGTTCTGACCGATGTTGCAGCGCTCGCCGATACGCGCGCCGGTCATGATGTGGCAGAAGTGCCAGATCTTCGTGCCGGCGCCGATGCTGCAACCGTCGTCGACATAGGAGGACTCGTGAACGAAGACGTCGGTCATCGCCTGCCCACCATCGGGTGCGCCGACGACAACGGCGCCTCAATCGCCGCCGAGCGAATCTGCGCGGTCAATTCGACGGATGGCCGTGCCTCGGCAATTCCGAAGCCGCGGCCGGCCAGCACTTCTTGATACACGCGGGTATGCAGGTCGGTAAAGCCTTCGCTGAACTCGACCTCTTCCCCATCAACCGTGATGGATCGGAACGTGGTTTTGACGCCGGGTTGAGGCGCGAACGGCAAATCCTCGCGTTCGGTGGACAGGAACCACTCGACGTCGGCGCGTTCCAGCTGCAGGACACCGGCGGCACGCTGCCGCTCTCGCAGGTGCACGATCGAACGTGTGACCGGCCCGAACAGCCAGCTGACCAGATCGAAAAAGTGAATGCCGATATTCGTGACGATGCCGCCCGATCGCTCGTCGTGACCCTTCCACGACACGTGGTACCACCCGCCACGGGCGGTGATGTATGTCAGCCGAACGGCATGGCGGCGTGCCGGCTGCCGCAACAACCGCTCGCGCAGCGCGACCAGTTGCGGATGCACGCGCAACTGCAGGACGGTCCACACACGGCAGCCGGTCTCCTGCTCGAGCTCTTCGAGCGCGTCCAGGTTCCATGGGTTGATGACCAGCGGCTTCTCGCAAATCACGCTCGCGCCAACGCGGAGCGCGACGCGGATGTGCGCATCGTGCAGGTAATTCGGCGAACACACCGTCACGAAGTCGACGCGTCCGTCCGCGGGACCGCGACGCAGCTTTTCCAGGTGGCGGTCGAACCGCTCGAACTCGGTGAAGAACCGGCATTCGAACGCATATCGATCGAGGACGCCGACGGCGTCATGCGGGTCGACGGCGGCCACCAGGCGGTGGCCCGTTTCCTGAATCGCCTTCAAATGGCGCGGCGCGATATAGCCCGCCACGCCGGTAATCGCGAAGTTCTTGGGGTCGGTCATCGGGTCGTCACCAGCGCCTTGCGCATCACGTGCGCCACCGCGGGAGCCGTCACTCGAAGCGAGTAGCGGTCCTCGATCGTTTGGCGTCCGGCAGCGGCGAATCGCGCACGCAACGGCGCGTCCGTCAACAGGCGCTCGAGCTTGCTGCGCCATTCGTCCGGCGTCGTCGCCAGGAAACCGTTCTCGCCATCACGGATGATCTCGCGATTGACGCCGACCGCGGCGGCCACCACCGGCACGCCGCACGCCATGAACTGGATCGCCTTGAAACCGCACTTTCCGCGAGACCAGTCGTCGTCGCTCAGCGGATAAATGCCGACGTCGCAGGTGTTGAACAATTCGACCTCATGCTGCAGCGACCACGGCACGTCGATCGTGCGCACGCCCTCGAAGCGGACCGGCTTGCCGCCGCCGCTGACCTTGAGCGTGAACGGCAGGCGGGTGGCGACGTCGCTCAACAGGCCGTGCATCGCTTCGAGGTAGTGGTACGTCGTCGGACTGCCGATCCAGCCAACCACCAGTGGCCGCGAACCGTTCGGCTCGCGCGCGGCTCGCGGAACGAACCGGGTCGTATCAACGGCCGTCGGGACCACCGTCACGGCCGGGTTGAGGCGGCGAGCATAGTCGGCCAGATAATTGTTGCCGACGATGATTTGCGTGCTCAATGCCATGACCTTGTCGGCGCGGCGGCTGTCTTTGAGAAACGCAAGCGGCCGATTCGCTTCGCTGACGCTGGGCAGGAAGATCGCGTCGTCGAAATCCAAGACGATGGGGATGCCGCGCCTGGCGATGGCCTGTTCGATCCACGGCGGTCCGGCTGGAATCGCCTCGCGATACAGGAACACCAGTTGATATTTGTCGAGCTCGCCGAGCAATCGCGCGCGTCTGGCGACCAGGCCTGCGAACGCGATGCCCTTGCGGACGAAGCGGCCGCGGTTGTAGACGGTTCGGAAAAAACTCGTCGTGTAGAACGGCTTGATGTCGACGTCAAAACCCTGCTCGCGCAGGTGCGGCACGTACTGCGAAATCCGGAACCGGCATCCGGCCCCCTCTTCCGGAATCGGCGACAGCGCGAGCACCTTGACGCGGTCGTTCTGCATCAATCAGTCCTGCGCGACCGGCGGCCACAACGCGACCAGGATGGCGGCCGAAAGGGCAATCGCAGGAGGCGTCAGCCAAAGCCAACCGGGCGGCCGCTCACCGAGCCACACCAGCGCGACGCACGTGACCGCGGCGGCGATTACGGCGACGCTGATTGCCGAGCGCCTGTCCTCGACGGGGCAGGCTCGCCATTCCTGGGTCCACCGACGCGTCGACGCGGCCAGCCGAGACGATCCGCCAGCGCGCCACACGACGTTCACCATGGCGGCAAGGACGCCGAGAACCGCGCTCGATGCCAGAGCGTCGACGACGCGCGGATCGTCCTCGGCTCGGTGTTGCGTCATTGCGTCGCGATCCGTGGCGCGTCCAACGCGATGACGGTGCCACGAACCTCGTACCGCTCGCTGCGAAATACGAACGACCCGCCCAATCGTAGCGGAGCGTTCTGATACAGCCAGCTGTCGGCGCCGCGTTGTGCATAGATGGTGAGCCGCGCGTCACGCGCCGAGCCGCCGCCTTCAACGCTGTCGATGCGCGCGGTGAGCCCCAGCTCGTTGCGGAACTCACCATAGTCCTGGTCGCCCGCTTTCACGTGAGCTAGCACCTGCGGGTCACCCGCAAACCGGACGGTAGCGGGCACCGGCACCAGCGGATGGACGCTGCGCACCTGATCGATCTGGAACGGCACCTGCCGCGCAAACGGCATGTCGAAGAACAGTAACGTTGCCGGCTGCACCGAAAAACCGGTGACGCACTCCGGCTGCCCCTGCGCGGAGCGGATGAAGCATGACAGGCGGACCACGGCCGGCAGCATCTGCGCATTGTCGATCGGCACTTCGACGTGGTTTCCCGGCCTGACGAACACGCGTTGCAGCTGCGGCACAGGTTTGCCGACGTGTTCGACGACCCCGATGCCGGCAATTGTCATCCCCGCGGTGATGGTCGACGCCTGCTCGGCGGTGAGGTTGCCAAAGTTCCCGACGGCCGTCAGCTTCGCGGCCGGCAGGGCGGATGGCAGGATGGTCAATGCATTGGGAATCCGATCGCGTTCCTGCGAATTGTCAAACAGGATCGCGTCGTAGGTCCCGGGGGGGATATTCGTGAACCCGACGTAGGCGTCGGTGGTGTCGTTGAACTTGAAGGTCGACACCTGGTAGCGGCCGAACGACACCCGTAGATACGGCGCGAAGTTCGTACCGCGGACGCGCACCTCCATCTCGCGGTCATAAATGATAGTCGATGGCTCGATCGCCGTCAGCGTCGGCGTCGGCGCGCGATACAGGAGATAGGCGCCATACGCGATCGGGATGAGCCACAGCGCCAGCACCGCGATGATCGCGTCGAACACGTTGAACCGCCCGAACAGGCGGCCCCGTTCGTCAACTATAGCCATGTGCGTGAAGCCCTCCGATACTGCGAGCGGATCCGCGGCGGACCGCGAGATGCACTATTTGGTACAGACCGAGGCCGGCCAGCCACGCGATGTACGGAAAAATCAGCCCGCGATGGCGCACCAGGGTGCCGATATTGCCGCTCGAGACTGCGACGATGCTCGCACCGGCGAACGCGTGCGCGAGCAACAACGTCGTCAGCATCGCGTCGCGGCGAATCCCGCGATGAATGCCAATGACGACCAGCGCGAGCAGCAGCAGCCAGAACACCTGCTCTGGCAGATATGCCAGCATCGCGCGCGATTCGATGCGCCATGGCACGGGTTCCGTCACGTACGCGACATAGCAGCGAATCACGTACTGGATCACGTCATTCACCGGCATCGTGAAAATGGTGAGACCGTCGCGATAGTAATCGCCCCTGAGCGCCAGGTACGAGTAGCCAGGCGAGAGGACATGGCCGCTGTGGTAAAACGCCCCGGTCCGCAGCGCGCTCAGGATGGGCTCGTGGATCGCTGGGATCGATAGCGCCGCTACGACCACGGGTGGCAGCAACGCCACCGTTGCCAACAGCCATTTGGGCCGCGGCACGACGTAGCCGAAGAAGTATCCCGCGCCGACGCCGACGATCGGCACGATGCCGGCGCCTCGCCGGACGCTTTCGAGGGCCACCGTGCCGACGATCACGCCAGCCAGCCAACGCAGCCGCGCGGACCACTGCACCGCTCGCGCCGCCTGCAGCGCGCACACCAGCTCGAGCGCCGCAACCAGCGTGTACAGCGGTTCCTTGATCGCCGAAATCGACCACATGAAGAGGCTCGGCAAGAACAGCAGCACGGCTAGACCTGCGAAGGCCGAAATGCTCCCGTAGGCGGCGCGGACGAATCGGAACAACAGTACGACGCCGGTGATGTAGCACGCACTGTTGAACACATGAATGCCGTAGGGAGCCTTGCCGACAAGCGCCTGCAGCAGCGCCAGCACATACAGGTAACTCGATACGCCGACGTCCTCATAGGCATAGATCACGTCGGCCGGCGAGATCGGCACCCGCAGGCCGATATTGCGGAGCCACAGCGAGCGGTTCTTGAAGAACAATTCGTCGCCAAACAGGACTTCAAACGGACGCGCATCGCTCGCTGACAGGAACAGCACGGCGATGGCGAGCAGTCTCGACACGACCGCGAGCACCATCAACGCCACGAACCAGCGGCGCTCGTCCGGCGGGAGCTCGCGCGCCACCCATGCGCACATCGCGACGACCAGCGGTATGCAGATGACGGTGAGCGGCGACAGCGCATAGAGCGCGCCGGCGACGACGCCCGCGGCAACGGCCCCGATCAAGAGACGACGACGGCTCACGACGACGTCACCGCCTCGAATAATCGCTCGTAGCGTTGCGCCACGACCGCCGCCGAGTAGTGCTCGACTCGCGCCCGCGCGTCGGCGATCAGCCGCCCGCGCAGCTCGCCGTCGACCAGCAGCCGGGTAATGGCCGCGGCCACCGCTGTGGGTGATGCCTCGACCAGCAGGCCATTCCGTTCGTGCTCGATGATCTCGATCGTCCCCGGGGATGTAGTCGCCACGACCGGTGTCCCGCAGGCCATTGCCTCGACGAGCACGTTGCCAAAACCTTCGTAGGTGGATGTCAGGACGAATACGTTCGCGCGCGCGATGTACCGCCAGGGTTCAGGCTGAAATCCCCAGAAACGCACGCGGTGTTCGATACCCAGCTCCGCGGCGAGCCGCTGCAGCCGATCCCGCTCTGGCCCGTCGCCGAGAATCCAGACATGCGCGTCTTCGATCTGTGCGATCGCCTCCAGCAGCAGCGGATAGTTCTTGACGCCTGCCAGACGGCCGGCCGCCGCGACGATGGGCGCCGTTACGTCGGTCGCGATCGGCCGCGTCGCGGCATCGGTGATCGCGGCGACGTCGATCGGGTTGTGCAGGATCACCATCTGTTTGCGCGGCACTCCGTAACGGATCGCCAGATCGTCGGCGACGCCCTGCGACGTCACCACGACGGCGTCCGCGCGCTGGTAGAACAGCCGCGTCAGCATCGCGAACAGTTGTCGCCGGAGCGGCTGGCGCCAGGGAAAGTCGGGGTCTTCCAGGAAACCGCTCGTCGGCGTGCCCTGGTTGAAGATAACGCGGCCGTGACCGCCGGACAGCGCCGCGGCGATCGCCGTGATGAAGTAGCTGAGAAACGGCATCACGACATCCGGCCGGTTGTCGTGGAGGAACTGCGACAGTTCCAGCATCCGCGCGACCCATCCGCGCTTGCGCGCCACGACGACGCGCACGCCGGGCGCCACGCGATCCAGATAGACCGCACCCTCGCTGGTAAACAGATATAACGTGCGCTCGAATCGAGAGCCGTCCAAGGCGCTTAACACAGTGACGGCGACGCGTTCGGCACCGCCGCTCGTCAACGTCGGAATGACGAAACAGACTTTCACGGCGCGCCTGCGGGTAACGCCAGCTCGCGCCGCACCACCGCCATCATGTCGGCGGCCTGCTTCTCGAGCGTAAAGGTGCGAGCCGTCGCGTAGCCGCCCTGGATCAGAGTTCGACGTAACGCCGCATCGCTGACGATCCTCTGGACAGCATCCGCAATCGCCTCGGCCGACGACTCCGCGATCAACAGCCCGTTCGAGCCGTCGACGACCAGGCTGGCAATCCCCGATACGTTCGTGGTGATCACCGGCAGACCGTTTGCCATGGCTTCGAGCAGCACGCGCGGGATGCCTTCGCCAGGTTGGGTCGGCAGGATGAATACGTCGTAATCCCGATACAGCTGCATCAAACGGTCGAGCGGCACCGTCCCCAGCAGATTCACGCGGTCGACGACGCCCGACTGCCGCGCGTCCGCGTGAATCGCGGCGCGTTCCTCATCGCCAATCAAGCCAATCGTCGGACCGATAATGTCTATCGCGATATCGACACCGCGAGCACCCAGCAGGGCGATCGCACCGGGCAGCGTCCGTAACCCCTTTCGTGGATCGATTCGGCACACCGTCAACGCCTTGATGCGACCGGACGTGCGGACGTCGGTTCGAGTGGCAATGTCGGACTGACTCAGCGTGGTGGTTTTCGTTTCGACAACGCGCGCGCCGTGGCGCTCGTGCTTCTCCTTGAGAGCCGCGCCATTGGCAAACGTCAGCGCGCCCGCCGTCATTTTCCGCAGTGCCCGTTCTTCGAACGCCACGTACCAGCTGAACAAACGCTTCTTGACGCCGCGATACGGCAGGTGCGGCAGCAACGCTGCATAGTCACCGACGACCAGCAGGAAGACCGGCTTGCGTGCCGTCTTCGCTACCTTGAACGCGAAGTACGCCGCCGGAGTCGGCACGCGCAAGTGGATGACGTCACACTGCTCGACCCATGATTTCAGCCGCCTGTACACACGTGGCAGCATCGGATAAAACTGTCGAGGCCCCGGAAAGTACGGAAGCGGCGCCAGGCGAACGTTGCCGGCGCGGACGCGAGAACCCGCCGCTTGCGGGCGATCGAAGACCGGCACAGACAACACCACCTCGTCGAAATACGGCGCCAGCGAGTCGACGTAACGGGCGAATGAGCCCTCAGCCTCCCACAGACTGCCATCCGCCGCCTGCCAGAACGGCATGTGGTACAGGATGCCGAGCGTCACGCGACGTTCTTCGCGGCCAGCAGGCGATCGTAAAGGGCCGTGGTCGAAGCGATGAATCCGTCGACGCCGAATCGCGGCCGCACGAACGCGCGCGCCTGCTGCCCTAACCGCGCCCGCAACTCGTCATCAAACAGGATCCGAACCATGGCCGCGGCGAGTTCCGCGCCGTTGCCGGGCTCGACTAACACGCCGCTGACGCCGTCCTCGACGACTTCAGGGATGCCCGCGACACGCGATGCAATCACCGGAAGGCCGGCTCCCATCGCGAGGACCAGCGACAGCGGCAGGCCCTCCCAAAGCGACGGCATCACGAACATGTCGACGGCGTTCAGAATGTTGCCGAGATCGCGGCGGGCGCCGACAAACTGCACGCGCTGCGACAGACCCAACTGCTCCGCCCGCCTTCGTAACGCATCGCGTAAGTCACCGTCGCCAACGGCGATGACGTGCAGCGCGCTCAGCTCCGGCCGAGACGCGATCGCATCCAGGAGTACCCCGTGCGCCTTTTGTTCCGTCAGGCGCGCGATGATGCCCGCAACCGGAACGTCTGCCGGAACGCCAAGCTCGGCGCGCAGCTCCGCACGCGTGACCGTGGCGGCCAGCTGCGACCAGTCCACCGCGTTGTAGATCACCAGGACCTTTTCGGGATCAGCGTCGATTTGATCGATGTAGAAGTCACGGACCGATCCCGCCGAAGCGACGACGGCATCGGTGTGCCGCATCAGCCATTTTTCGGCGGCGCGATGCGCAAGCTGCTTCTTCTGGTAGACGTTGACTTCCGTGCCGATCACGATCGGCACGCGCGCGAGCATCGCCGCGAATCGGCCGTAGAGGCTCGCGGTCAGCAGAAAGGTATGGACGATGGTCGGCTGCCACTCCTGAATGCGATGCTGCAGACGCACCACGTCGAACGGCCGCAGGATCCCCGGTCGCAGGCCCAGCGATCGAAACGGGGTACCGGTGTTTTCGATCTCGGCGCCGATTGGACCGGGTTGATCGATGCACATGACGGCACGCTCGAATTCGGGCGGCAGATGGCGAACGAGATTCAGGATCATCTCCTCCGCCCCGCCTACCGCAAGGGTGTGCGCGAGATACATCACCCGCGCCCGCGGTGCGCTCACGATGCTGATGACCGGTAATGCGCAATGGTGTCGGCAATCCCTTCGCGGAGGTGCCGCTTGGGCGCCCAGCCCAGTTCACGGCGTGCGCGCGACACGTCGGCGACGAAATCCCCCGTCTCAACCTGTTGCGCCAGTGCCGGCCAGGGCACATGCTGCACCCGGCCGGACCCGGCCAGGCGGACGATGTCGTTCGCCACGTCGATCATCGGGCTGCCGACACCGCTGCCGATGTTGTACGCCCGTCGGTTCGACCGGTCCGACGCCGCCATCGCCAGCAATCCATCGACGACATCGTCGACATGGACGTAGTCGCGTAACTGGCGGCCGTCGCCGTAAATCGCGAGGGGTTCATCGGCCAGCGCCAGTTGAATCAACCGGTTGATCACGCCGTAGGCGGTCCGTCCTTGGGGCTGGCCCGGCCCATACGGATTGGTGATCCGCGCGACTGCGTAGCGCAGCCCGAACAGATGCGAATACAGCTTCAGATATTCTTCGACGGTGCGTTTGTGCACTGCGTGAACGCACAGCGGTTCCGCGTGGTCGTCTTCCGATACCGGCAGCCGTCCGGCCTTGCCGTATTGGAGACGCGAGCCGGCAAAGATGACCTTCGCTCTCAGTCCGGTTGCGCGCACCGATTCGAGCAGCACGAGATTGCCGTTCAGATTGGCGTCGAGATCCAACCACGGATCTTCCATGCTGCGAACGGCGCCGGATTGGCCGGACAAGTTGAAGATGATGTCGTAGCCTTCGGCGAGCGTGGGAACCTGCTGCCGGTCGCGCACGTCGCCTTCGATCACGCGTGCGCCGGCGCGCTCGAACTCCACCGCCAGGTCGGCATGCCGCTCCCGTAACAGTGTGACGACGGTCACCGAGGCGGCCTGCGCGAGCAGCTTCGCGGTCAGGTTCGCGCCGATGAAACCGAAGCCGCCGATGACGCAGACGCGCTGCGTCGCGAGGAACGTCACGCAGCCTTTCGCGCGACACAGCGCGCATGCAAGTGCACGTCGGAGGCCATCCGATCGAGCGATTCGATCGCAAAACCGGCGGACAGGACTTTTGTGATCCACCGCTCGTCGGCATACAGGCCGGCGCCGACCAACCGATGGTGGAGAGGCGTAGTCACGAAAGCGGGCAGCGTGCGATTCACGAGCGATGCCAGACGGCGCGGCAGCGTCTGCGCGATCGATGTCGATTCAGGATGCACGGTGGTAAACGCGAACCGGCCGCCGGGCCTCAGCCAGCGATGCACGCGCTCGACGACCGAGCGATCGAGAGGCACGTGCTCGGCGAGAACGCCAATCGAGTACACGAGATCGAACCGCCCGGGTGGGAACGCGTGCGACATCACGTCCCCCTCGACCAGCGTGATTGGCGTCGACGCCAGCCGCTCCGCGTGGATCGGAGTGCGGGCGTGTTCGAGCATCGCTCGTGATGCGTCGAGTCCGGTGAGCGTCTTGACGCGGCGTAGCCCCCAGAAATAGCGGCCGGTGCCGCAGCCGAGGTCGAGAATGTCGATTGGTCGATCGAAACGATCGCACACCTCACCGAGCCAGTCGATGAGTCGCTGGTTCGAGTCGACGGTCGCGAGCTCGTCGTCACGATCGCGGTAGCGCCTGGCATAGTCCTCGTCGTACAGCGAAGCCGCCCGTTGCGCCCACTGGCCGCCGGTTCGATCAGTCGGCATCGAACAGGCGCTCGGCCGCCACGAACGTCACGCCCGGCGTACGCTCGGCATGATCGAGAAACCGCACCAGCACGTCCTTGAGCGTCGCGTCGACTTCCCAATAGTGAGTGGCGACGCAGAAATGACCGCCGGCCCGGCGGGCCTCCTCGAAGCCGCTTACCAAGTCGTCCAGCGTGGTGCCGGGAATCAGGCTGTGGCAGCCGAACTCCGCGTGATGGCGATAGCGCAGCACGTGCGGATAGATCATCCGGTCCGTCTTCGAGCGATTCGTGGCCGCCCGATACGACCGCACCCGCCACCAGTTGCCGAGCGTCCGCGGCTCCCACGGGCGCATCGAGGGGCGGAACGACAGAAACGACCCGAGCAGATTCAACCCCGCCGCACCGACGGCACGCAGGCCGCGCTTCGACAACGCGTTGTGCGGCGGCACGAAGATTCGGATCCTGGCGCCGACGACGTGCTCGAGATAAGACTGGCCGCGCACCAACCGCGATTCCAGATCCGGGGCCGCCTGAAACTCGTGGCCGTCCGGAAAATCCTCGTGCGTGAAGCCATGCTGCGCGAGCGTGATCCGGCCGGCGGCATGCAGCGCCTTGAGCCGCGATACGAGCTCGGCGTTCTCCTCGAGCGGATAGGCGCGATGCGACTGCCAGTACCGCTCTGGGATCGCCTTGTCGGCGAACCCCATGGCGTGCGGTATGACGGCAAGACAGACCGGAACACGGTCCCATACGTCGTGATAGATGGCGTCGAGACGCGCCGGATCCGTGAAATACGACGTGTCGTCGTCCCGCAGCGCGACTTTCACGCGTGCACGCTCCGATACTCGGCTTCGAGCCGTGCCGCAATGACATCCCAGGAAAAGGTCGCCATCACCCAGTCGCGTGCAGCCGCGGCCATGTCGCGGCGGCGCTCGCCATTGAGCAGGATGCCGGTGGCGGCTTCCGCCAACTGCTCCGCGTGTCGATTCTCGAACACGAGACCGCTGCGGCCGGCCGACACGGTCTCCGGTAACCCGCCGGCATCTGACACGACGACCGGCACACCGCTGGCCTGGGCCTCCAGCGACGTCAGACCCAGCGCTTCGGGGAACGTCGACGGCACCACCGCGACCGCCGCGCTTCTGTAGATACCGGCGAGTTCCGCATCGTCATACGTCGGACCACGCAGCTCGATGCGGGGATTGGCCGCACAGCGGCGAGTAAGCGTGTCGTAGTAGCCGTTGTCGCCGCGTTGCCAGTACGACGCCGGTCCGAGGATGCGCAGGCGGGCTTGCGGCACGCGCGCCGAGATGATGCGTTCGAAGGCGTCGACGAGCACATGGACGCCTTTGCGCTCCTCGACGCGGCCGACGTAGAGGACTAACGAGTTGTCGGTGTCGGCCCGTTCCGCGGGAGTAAATACTTCGCCGTCGACGCCGTTGTAAACCGTCGTGGCGCGATCGGCGATCGCGGGATATCGCTCGACGGCGTGGCGGCGGATGAATTCGGACACGCACAGGATCTTGTTCGCCGCGGCGAGGCCGCGACCGAACAACGGCCGATCCCAACCGCGATACCCGAATCCCCAGCCGTAGTCCATGCTGTGCAACGAAATCACCGACCGCCAGCGGCCTCGGCACAGCCACAAGCCGACGGGCCGGCTGTGGTGATGGACGACCTCCGGCCGAACATCCGCGAGCAGTGCCCGCACCCGCGAGTAATACCAGACGCCGCGCGCCACCCCGGCCGGCAATCCGCTGTCCAACGCTTCTGGAATCGTGACGAAGTGGTAATGAACGCCGGCATGGATCAACGATCGTGCGCCGTCGCCATGGTCCCTGGAGATGACGTGCACGTCGTGGCCACGCCGCGCCAGGCGGCCGGCTGCATCGCGAATCCACCGCTCGATCGCCCCGCCCCTGGTCGGCGGCACCGGCAACAGCTCCGGCGCCACATGGCAGATCCTCACGCGGCGGCGCGCCTCGCCACGGCGCCGATTTCGTCGAGGACGAACCCGATGACGCGCTCGGCCGACCGGCCGTCGGTGAAGCGGCATTGATCGAGCACGACCTGCTTTCTGCCGGCCGCGTCGAGCCCCGGATCGGCCAGATAATTTGCGACCATCGTCACCATTTCGTCGGGTGACGCGGCGACGCGCACCGCGCCGCGGGACGTGATGTTGACGTAATGCGTGAACGAGTAGTAGCGCCGCGCCGATTTCACATACGGCGTCTCGCCCGGTCCGTCGAAGCAGATGTTGACCACCGGCGTATCGAAAATGCACGCCTCGATGGTGATGGTCGACGCGACGTTGACCACGACGTCGGCGTAGCACATCGTGTCGCCGAGATGCCGCTGATGTTCGGGCATCACGTCGATGGCCAGCCCGTCTGCGACCTTTACGGTGTCGCGAAACGGCTTCTCGATGATCACGTCCCCGAGACCCATGAACTCCTGGTAGGCGCCGACCTCGTCGCGCGGGTGCAGCCGCACCAGGACTTGAGCGCCGGCGAGAGCGCCGCCGCGAATCGCCGGCACCAGCGCGCGCAACACATGGTCGTGATGCGCGTACAACGATCGCGGCGTCGTCGTCAGCGCGATCAGCGGGCGCGCCGGATCCGCGCCAATGCGGCGGAAGAATTCGTCGCGCGTCGATCGGTTCTGCGCGCGGAAGTGGGCATCGAACTGTGGCGCGCCGGCGACGCGGATCATCTCGGCGCGGTAGCCGTGGAGCGTCATCGCCTGCTCTTTCATGATGTCGTTCCACACCACGAGACGATCGACGTGACGGACCGGCACCAGCTTGTTGGTGAAGTTGTCCCAGCTGGGGTCGATCGCCATACTGAACACGCCGCGCCGCCGCGCCGTCCGCAACATCGGCACTTCCGAAAACACCAGTCCGGGGTTGGCGGCAATCACGAGCATCGGCTGATGCGTGTCGAAGAGCCGCTCCATCTCGGGATGCGAGACCAGCCGGTCGGCGACTGCGTAGCGCGATCGGTTGCGCGTGAACGGCTCGACCAGCACGCGTCCGATCGCCGCCTTGATGCCCATGCCGCGGATGATGCCGTTGGCCCGCGCCTCTTCAAGGCGGATCCGCACCGAAGCCGTCTGGCCGCGGCTCAAGTACGAGGCCTGCACGATCGCCAGCAGACGTGCTTCCAGTCCGTGCGGCACGTGCGCCGGCTGATCGACGAGCTCGACACGATCGCGTGCGAACTCGCGGACGAATGCGGCATCGCGCGACATCGGCGACAGCAGGACGACGCGCAACGCGGGATCGGCGTCGAGCACCCGGTCCAGCAGCCCGCCGGCGCGCAGCATGTTGCCGGCGCTCGTGCCGTGCGGCACCGAAATGAAGATCGCGCGTCCGGGCTGGCTTTTCAACTCGTGGTCAATTCGCGATCGGCGCGTGCGGGCGATGTTCGACGTCGAAGGGAATGGTGACCAGGCCGTCCTGCTCATCGGCGAGGCTGTCAACGCCGCCGCCATGTCCCGTCACCGCGAATCGCGGGCCGGCCGTAACGATGTCGTACGACGCGAGATGGTCGCCGTCCGTGATCGACAGGCGCAGTACGTACTGCCGAGGGCGCAATGGCAGGTGGCCGAATCGAATGTCGACTTCGCCGCGGCCGCTCACTGTCCGATGGGTATCGCGTCCCGCCGAACTTGCCGTCGTCACGACGACACCGGTATCGACGTCGACGATGGCGACTTGAAAGACCGGCCGATCGACGGTTGTGTCGGCGCGATACGTCGCGCGGACGAGCAGGGCATCGTCTTGCGTGAACAGCGCGGCGGGCAGCCCCGACGCGGCGAGCGTCTCGACGGTCTCGTAGCGCACTTCGCCGGTGCCGCCGCGATGGCTTTGCAGCGCGGTGCTCTGGTTGGCAAGCGCCTGCAGGTTGACTTCGTTCATGTAGCGCTCGGCGATGTCGCCGGCATCGCCATACGCGCGCACCTGCCCTTCCTCCATCCACAGAATCTGGCTGCACAACCGGCGCACGTTCCACATGTCATGGGAGATGAAGAGCACCGTCTTGCCGCCGCTGATCAACCCGCGCAGCGCTTCGAGGGCGCGCCGCCGAAACGCGGCGTCGCCGACCGACAGGACTTCGTCGACGAGAACGATGTCCGGATTGCTGTGAATCGCGACGCTGAAGCCAAGCCTGGCGTAGAGCCCTGACGAGTAACGCTTCATCGGCGTATCGATCAGCCGTTCGACGTCGGCAAAGTGGACGATCGCGTCGAACTGCCGGTCGATCTCACGGCGGGTCAGCCCGAACAGGCCGGCGCCGAGGTAAACATTTTCGCGGCCGGTCAGCTCGGGGTGGAATCCGGCGCCAAGCTCGATCAGCGACACGACGTGACCGGCAACGCGCACCTTCCCGGTCGTCGGCCAGGTCACGCGCGAGATCAGCTTCAGCAACGTCGTCTTGCCGGCACCGTTGCGGCCGATGATGCCCACGCCGGCGCCTTCAGGGACGGTGAACGACACGTCGCGAAGCGCATGAATCGTCGAGCTCATCGTCCCGCGCGTGGCGCTGTGCACTTCGTCAGTCTTACCTCGCAGCGAATCGAGCGAGCCCGCCACGAGGTCGACGACCGTACGCGAGCGTCCGGTGCGGTAGCGCTTGGTTACATGCTCGAGTTGAATGGCCGTTGACACTGTCTGCCTGTCTGGCCTGTCTGCCTGTCTGCCTGTCTGCCTGTCTGCCTGTCTAAATAACGTCCGCGAAATACTTGTCGGTGTTCTTGAACAACAGCATCGCGCCGGCGAAGATCGCGACGATCAACGACGCCGAGACGATCATGACGTCCCACTCCGGCGCCCGGCCGAACACCAGCACCGACCGCAAGCCTTCGACCACGCCGGTCAGCGGATTTGCCAGAAAGTACGGCCGATATTCAGGTGGCACTGCAGACAGCGGGTATGCGACAGGGGTCAGGTACAACCACAACTGCAAGCCGATCTGCACGACCGGGCTGACGTCGCGGTAGAACACGTTGATCGCCGACGTCGCCAGCGT
>Ga0196963_10000256_pt1 | contig 49946 bp, 57 predicted proteins | sample S1_5metaG_FD_148600 | JGI IMG/M metagenome (GOLD analysis project Ga0196963, IMG submission 148600) | Soil microbial communities from Anza Borrego desert, Southern California, United States - S1_5 | ecosystem: Environmental > Terrestrial > Soil > Desert | place: USA: California | collected... | reverse complement strand
TCGGCCGAGGGCAAGGCCGAGGAAGGCAAGATCTCGTTGAAGACGCCCGGCGTCGACCTGACGATCAGCCTTCCGAAGGGCGTGGCCGACGAGGCGCGGGCCGAGCGCGACAGCAAGCTCCTCTATCCGGGCGCGAGCCTGCTCGGCATGGCCGTCGTCGCGGGCCCGGGCAGCGACAAGACCGGCGACAGCGAGGTCGAGATCCGCTTCTCGACCGCCGATGCGATGGACACGGTCGCGGCCTGGTACCGCGATCCCGCCCGCGCCGACGGCTTCGATCTCGAGCGCGCGGCGAAGGAGGGCGATGGCTGGGTGGTGACCGGCGTGCAGAAGCGGGACGAGCATCGCTTCAAGTTGCGCCTCGGCCCGCGGCCGGGCGGCGGCACCGACGGGCGTCTGACGGTCCGTCACCGCGACTGAGGCGTGCCGGTGCCAGCGCTCGCCGATCCTGAGGAGGTGCGGCTGCACCTCGTCGCGGCGGCCAGGGCGGGGACTTCGATCAGCTACGGGGCCCTGCTCGAGCGGCTGGGCTTTGCGTTCTCGCGTCCGAAGATGCGGGCGCTCTGCGCGATCCTCGGGGTCATCGACGAAGCGGCGGCGCGATGCGGCGAGCCGGAGCTGGCGGTGCTCGTCGTACGCCAGAGCGACGGTCTTCCGGGCCAAGGCTGGTGGGTGGCCGGGGGCGCGCGCTCGCACGGCTATGACGGACCCTGGGAGGGTCCCGAGGCGCGGCGCTTCATCGAGCGGGTCCAGGCGGAAAGCTTCGCCTTCTGGCAGTCCCGAACCGGGACAGGCACGAGCGAGGTCGCCGGTTAACCATCTCTCGTCACCCATTTTCCGTCCGGATGCGGCATATGGCGGCTTCAAGGAGTTCGCCCGATGACCGACCGCGCCCTTCCGCTGCTTCGCCTGACCGCCCTGGCGGCCGCGCTCGCGCTCTCCGGCTGCAACCTGTTCGGCAAGAAGGATCAGGCCCAGGCCGGCAACGATGCCGATCCGGCGATCGCCAGCGCGCTCAACGACCAGATCCTGGTCGACGAGAATCTCGCCGCCCAGTCCAACCGCAACGCGGCCAGGCCGTCCCCGACTCCTGCCCAGGCCGCCTATCCGTCCGCGGACGGCGCTTCGTCGGCCGCCTCCGGACGGGCCAACGCGGCTGCGGCGATGGGTGGCGGCCAGGGTTGCTCCGATCCGGCCCGGTTCGACTACAATATGCGCTGGGCGAGCCGCCTGGCGCCGACCTTCCCGGTCTATCCCGGCGGCCGGGTGACCGAAGCCGCCGCCAACAACCAGGCGGGCTGCAGCACCCGCGTCGTCACCTTCACCACCGCCGCCGCCTGGCAACCCATTCTCGACTGGTACCATACGCGGGCGGTCCGGGCCGGCTATTCGTCTGAGCACCAGCTGCGCGACGGCGACCACGTCCTGGCCGGCGCCAACGACAAGGACAATGGCGCTTTCTTCCTGATCGTGACGCCGAGGCCGAAAGGGTCCGAAGTCGCCCTGATCGCCAATAACGGGCGCTGATCGTCACCCCGGACAAGGCCGGGCCCCCAGCGGTCGTAGGGCGCGGGGGCGTTCACCCGCCCGGATGCCGGCCTGCGCTGGCATGACGACCGGTAAGTGCTTCCTTCGCACTTCCCGCCTCGCTACATCGCCCCCGATGCGCAACCTCCTTCTCGTCATGATCGGCGGCGCCGCCGGCGCGGGGCTGCGCTGGGAGTTCGGACGACTGGCGCTTCGCCAGCTCGGGTCCGGCTTTCCGTGGGGAACGCTCGGCGTCAACCTGGCCGGGGGATTACTGATGGGCATCGTCGCCGGGGCGATGATGGCCCAAGGCTCGCTCGACCGCACGCTCTGGCTGCTGCTCGTCGTCGGCCTGCTCGGCGGCTTCACCACCTTTTCCGCCTTCAGCTACGACCTCTTCCTGTTGCTCGGGCGCGGCCGAGTCGGGACGGCCGCTATCTACGTGGGCGCTTCCGTGCTGGGCTCCCTGCTCCTGCTCGCTCTGGGTTGGTGGGCGGGGCGCGCGGCGGCGTCATGAGCGAGGTTCGCCAGTTCGTCGTGGCGCCGGACGACGACGGCATCCGTCTCGATCGCTGGTTCCAGCGCCATCTCCCGGAAACCAGCTTCAATACCGTGTCGCGCTGGGCCCGGACCGGCCAGCTTCGTCTCGACGGCAAGCGGGCCGCGCCGGGCGACCGGGTCGGGGCGGGGCAGGCGATCCGAGTCCCGCCGGCCGACGCCGCGCCGGCGCCGGCGCGGGCCAGGCCGGAGCGGCCTAAACTGAGCGAGGACGAGATCGCCTTCGTCAACGAGATCGTCATCCACCGCGATCCGCAGGCGATCGTCGTCAACAAGCCGCCCGGTCTCGCCACCCAGGGCGGGACGAAGACCCGCACCCATCTCGACGGCCTGCTCGACGGGCTGGCCGACCAATCGGGGCAGCGGCCCAAGCTCGTCCACCGGCTCGACAAGGATACGTCGGGCGTCCTCCTTCTCGCTCGAACCGCCCGCGCCGCCGGCTATTTCTCCAAGGCCTTCGCCGGCCGCACCGCCCGCAAGGTCTATTGGGCGATCGTCACCGGCGTGCCCGACATCGAGGATGGCTATATCGACCTGCCCCTGGCCAAGCAGCCAGGGACGGGGGGCGAGAAGATGCATGTCGACGAGGGCGAGGCCGGGCTGCCGGCGAGGACCCGCTACCGCCTGATCGAGCGCGCTGGCAACCGTGCCGCCTGGCTCGAGCTGCAGCCTTTGACCGGCCGTACCCACCAGCTGCGCGTCCATATGGCGGCAATCGGTCACCCGATCCTCGGCGACGGCAAATATGGCGGTCCCGACGCCTTCCTCACCGGCGCGATAAGCCGCAAGCTCCACCTCCACGCCCGCCGCCTGCGTATCGATCATCCCGACGGCGGCCGGCTCGACGTCACCGCCGACCTGCCCGGTCATTTCGCCGAGACCCTGGCCAATCTCGGCTTCGACCCGGCGCTGGGCGACCTGCCGATCGACGAGGTCAGGTTCTCCGCGACGCCGGAAGGCCGTCGCCGGGCCGCCTCGGCCGCCGCCAAGGCCCGCCGCCGCGAACGCAAGGGCGAACGGCGGGCACGGGGGCGGGGCTGATGCATCCGAACCGGAAATTCCACATCGCCGATCGCGAAACGATGGCGGCCCTGGTCCGCGAGCTCGGCTTCGGCGTGCTGTTCGCCGCGACCGCGCACGGTCCGCGCGCCGTCCATGTTCCGGTGTTGCTCTCCGGCGATCGGCTGCGCTTCCACGTCTCGCGCGGCAATTTGATCCATTCGGCGTTGGTCGCGGGCGGCGAGGCGCTGTTCGTCGCCACCGGCCCCCATGCCTATGTCAGCCCCGAATGGTACGGCCTCGAAGACCGGGTGCCGACGTGGAACTATGTCGCCGTGGAGCTTGAAGGCCCGGTGCGGACCCTCGATGCCGACGAGCTGGCGCGGCTCCTCGACGACCTCTCCGCCGAGCGGGAGGCGCGGCTGGCGCCGAAGCCGCCCTGGACTCGCGCCAAGATGAGCGCGGGCCGCTTCGACGGCCTCATGAAGGCGATCGCCGGCTTCGAGATGCAGGTTGCGGCGTGGCGCGGCACCGCCAAGATGGACCAGGACAAGCCGGACGAGGTACGGGAACGGATCGCCACGGCGCTGGACGAACGCGGCGAGCGGGAAATGGCGGATCTGATGAGGATGAAGGCGGTGCGATGACGCCCCAAGACGACGAAACCCTGTGGCGCAACCGCTTCATCGCGGTCAATCTGGTGCGGATCGGCGGCACGGTCGTCGTCCTCTTCGCGCTCGCGATCTGGTACAGCGACCTGCTCGTGCCCGGCGGTTCGATCGAGATCGGTCTGCCGCTTGCCTTGGCCGGGCTGGTGGTCAGCTTCTGGGGGCCGAAATGGCTGGCGGCCCGCTGGCGGACGCCGCCCGGGCCGTGAGGCGCTTCTACCGGAGGGCGACCGCTTCCGCCGAGGAAGTTGGAGTGGCCGTGCTGCTCGACGGGCGGCCGGTGCGGACGCCGGGGCGCAATCTGCTGCGCTTGCCGACCGAGGAGCTGGCCGAAGCGATCGCCGAAGAATGGAACGGCCAGGGCGACGATGTCGACCCGCGGACGATGCTCCTCACCGGCCTCGCCAACGCGGCGATCGATCGGGTCGCTCCGGATCCCGCCGCCTTCGCCCGCACCCTGGCGGCGTACGCGGAAAGCGACCTTCTCTGCTACCGGGCCGACGGCCCGCGCTCGCTGGTCGAACGGCAGGCGCGGCTCTGGGACCCGTTGCTTGGCTGGGCGCGCAAGCGCTTCGACGTGGAATTCGAGACCGCGACGGGGATCGTTCACCGCGCCCAGCCGCCGGCGACGGTCGAGCGGCTGGCGCGCGCGGTCGCCGCGCGCGGTCCCTTCCAGCTCGCCGGCCTGTCGCCGCTGGTGACGATAGCCGGTTCCCTGGTCGTCGCCCTGGCGCTGGCCGAGGGCGCGATCGGCGTCGAGCCGGCGTGGCAGGCGGCAACGCTCGACGAAGCCTGGCAGGCCGAACATTGGGGCGAGGACGAGCTCGCCGCCGCCGCGCTCGCCGACCGGCGGCGGGAGTTCGACGCCGCCTACCGCTTCCTCACGCTTCTGTAGCCGGTGGCGCCTCGGCGGCGGCCGAGCGGTAGTGCGGCATGAACCAGCGCGCGACGACAAGCCCGGCGAGAATCAATGCGGTCGTCTCCGCGATGAAGGAATAGACCCAATAGCCCCAGCCGAAATGACCGAAGACCGGCTGGGCGAGGATCGTCCAGAAGGTGATCCCCGCGGAATAGAGCACGACCAGTCGGGCGAGGCCGGCGAAGCTTCGGCCGCCGCCGCCGACCGCCGCCAGCGCGAAGGCCATCAGCAGTCCGGCCACCAGGGCGAACGCGAAGCCCACGACGATCATGTTCATGTCCTCGACCGGAAAGCCGCCCGTATTGAAATGGATCGAGGCCACCGGTCCGCGCCCGTAAAGTATCGTTCCTCCGGCCGTGTCCGGATTGGGGATCTGGTAGGTACCGGTGCCGGACCTGCTCAGATTCTGGGCGAGCGCGGCCTGCACCGCCGCGCTCTCGGCGGGTCCGGCGTCGGAGAAAGCTAGCCGGTTGAGCGGCGTCGCCCAGAAAACGAAACCGACGCAGAACAGGATGAACCCGGCGACGATGCCGCCGATCACGGTGCGTACCATGCCGCTCCTCCCCTTGTTGTCGGGCGATCCTACGCGAAAGCGAGGCCGGGGCCAATCAGCCGATCAGCTGCCGGACGAAATCGTGCAGGAAGACGCGGCGGGTTGCCTTGAGGCGCTCGGCCTTGAGGATGTTGTGGACCAGCTCGCGGCACTTCTCGGCGTCGTTGTTGATCAGCACGTAATCATATTCGGCCCAGTGGCTGATCTCGGCGGCCGCCCGCTCCATCCGGCGGCGGATGACGTCCGGGCTGTCGGTGCCGCGGGCGCGCAGCCGCCGCTCCAGCTCCTCCATCGACGGCGGCAGGATGAAGACTCGGACGATGTCGGGGTCGACCTGCTTCAGCTGCTGGGTGCCCTGCCAGTCGATGTCGAGCAGGACATCGCGGCCGCCCTCGATGGTCTTCAGGACCTCGCTCTTCAATGTGCCGTAGCGGTGACCGAAGACGTGCGCCCATTCGAGGAAATGGCTGCCGGCGATCAACGAGTCGAAACCGGCGTCGTCGACGAAATGATAATCGATCCCGTCCACCTCGCCCGGGCGCTTCGGACGGGTCGTCGCCGACACCGAGAGGGCGACGCCGTCGTCGCTGGCGAGCAGCATGTTGGCGATGGTCGACTTGCCGGCGCCGCTGGGGCTGGAGAGGACGAAGAGGAGGCCCCGCCGCTGGAACGCGCTTTCGATTTCCATGTGCGCTACTGGCTTGCCGAGCCGCCATGCGTCAAGCAGGTAGGGGCATGGCCCGCCTGATCGCCCTTTTGCGCGCCGTCAACGTCGGCGGCCGCAAGCTGCCGATGGCCGAGTTGCGGGCGCTGTGCGGCGACTTGGGCTGGGGGGACGTGGCGACCTACATCCAGAGCGGCAATCTGATCTTCCGTGCACCCGGCAAGCCGCGGCAGCTCGAGGCGCGGCTCGAGGAGGCGATCAAGAGTCGCTTCGGCCTCGACGTGCCAGTGCTGGTCCGGACCTCGGCGCAATGGGCCGACTATATCGTGAGCAATCCCTTCCCCGAAGCGGGCCGTGAAGCCCCCAACCGCCTCCAGCTGCTCGTCTCGAAACATCCGCCGAGGGCCGACGCGGCGGAGACGCTGATGGAACGGGCCGAGGCGGGAGAGGAGGTCAAGGCCGCCGCGGGCGCCCTCTGGTTGCACTTTCCGGCGGGAATCGCCCGCTCGAAGCTGACTCCGGCGGTCATCGACAAGGCCTGCGGATCCCCCTCGACCGGCCGCAACTGGCGGACGGTGGTGACGCTGGGGGAGATGGCGGAGGGATGAGAATTCACGATATGAATGCCCCCCTCATCCCCCGCGGCTATTGGTATGCGGCCCTCGGCCTGGTCGCGGTCATGGCTCTCATCCTGCTGTGGATGGGCCGGCCCGCGATCTGCATGTGCGGCGAGGTCAGGCTGTGGGCGGCGGCGGTCAACGGGCCCGACAACAGCCAGCATCTCGCCGACTGGTACGCGCCGAGCCATGTCATCCACGGCTTCCTCTTCTATTTCCTCGGCTGGCTCTGCCTGCGCCGCAATCCGCCCGGCGACCGCCTGCTGGCGGCGGTGCTGATCGAGGCGGGATGGGAGGTGCTGGAGAACAGTGCCTGGATCATCGATCGCTATCGCGAGGCGACGATGGCCTTGGGCTATACCGGCGACAGCGTCATCAATTCGGCCGCCGACATCGGCTGGATGATGGTCGGTTTCGCGCTGGCGCGGCGGCTGCCGGTCTGGGCGACGCTGGGGCTCGCCGCCGGCTTCGAATTGCTCACGCTCGCCATCATCCGCGACAATCTGACGCTCAACGTGATCATGCTGCTCGCCCCCAGCGACGCGATCCGCGCGTGGCAGGCAGGCGCTTGAATCTAGCCCCCGGCCAGTCCCTCGGTCACCCGCCCGGTGCCGTCGCAGACCGGGCAGGGGATCCCGTCATGCTCGCCGGAGCCGTTGCAGTGCCAGCAGATATTTTCGCCGGTCCCGGGCGTGCCGGGCGGCGCCTCGTCGCCGGGGGCGGTGGGTTCGTTGCTCATGCCTGCCAAACCGATCCCGCCGCGACCGGTTCCGGCCGGGGAACCGGCGGCGAACGCGACGGGTTTGCGGTCCCATGAAGCCGATCCTCGCGGGTGCGTGCGTTGCCCTCATCCATCTCGCCGCCCCGGCCGAGGCCGGGGAGATTTTCGCGGGCCTTTACGCCCACGACGTCAACACCGGTTTGACCAAGAGCGGGTTCGAGGAGGGGGTGGATCTCGAGCTTGGCTGGCGGGGCGGTAGGATCGACGCGCTGGACTTCGTCGGGGGCCCGCGCCCGCATGCCTACGTCTCGCTCAACAGTGGCGGCAACACGCATTTCGCCGCGGCCGGGATCAGCTGGACGATCGGGCGCCGATTCTATCTGCGGCCTGGCATCGGCGTCGCCGTCCATACCGGCCCCGGCCGGGTCGTTCCCGGCGACGACCGCATCGACTTCGGCTCGCGCCTTCTGTTCGCGCCCGAACTCGGCATCGGCGCCCGCCTTACCGACCGGGTGGCGCTGGAGGCGAGCTGGGTCCATCTCAGCCACGCGCAATTGCTCAGCCCGCAGAATCCGGGACTCGACACGATCGGTCTGCGCCTGAACTACCGCTTCCGCTAGCGCCCGAGCATCGCTTCCGGCTTGACCACCCGGTCAAAGGTTTCCTCGTCGACCAGGCCGAGCTCGAGCCCCGCCTCCCTCAGCGTCAGGCCATTCTTGTGCGCGTGCTTGGCGATGGTGGCGGCGTTGTCGTAGCCGATTTCGGGCGCGAGCGCGGTGACCAGCATCAGCGAGCGGTTCATCAGCTCGGCGATGCGGCGCCGGTCCGGCTCGAGGCCCTCCAGCGTCCGTTCGGTGAAGCTCTCGATGCCGATGGCGAGGAGGTCGATCGAGCGCAGCACGTTGGCGGCGATCACCGGCTTGAACACGTTGAGCTCGAGATGGCCCTGGAGCCCGCCGACGGTGACGGCGACATGGTTGCCCACGACCTGGGCGGCAACCATGGTCAGCATCTCGGCCTGGGTCGGATTGACCTTGCCGGGCATGATCGAGCTGCCCGGCTCGTTCTCCGGCAGCTTCAGCTCGCCGAGGCCGCAGCGCGGGCCCGATCCCAACAGGCGGATGTCGTTGGCGATCTTGGTCAGCGACACGGCGATGACGTTGAGCATTCCCGAAAGTTCGACGAGGGCGTCGTGCGCGGCGAGCGCCTCGAACTTGTTCGGCGCGGTGGTGAAGCGCAGCTTGGTGAGCTTGGCGACCTCCGCGGCGAAAGCCTCGGCGAAGCCCTTGGGCGCGTTGAGGCCGGTGCCGACCGCGGTTCCGCCCTGGGCGAGCTGAAGGATCCGCGGCATCACCCCCTTCAACCGCTCGATCGCGCCTTCGATCTGGGCGGCATAACCGGAAAATTCCTGCCCCAGCGTCAGCGGAGTTGCGTCCTGCAGATGGGTGCGTCCGATCTTGACGACATCGTCCCAGGCCTGGGCCTGCGCCGCCAGCCGTCGGTGCATCGCCTGCAGCGCCGGGATCAGCCGCGCCTCGACCGCGCGCGCCGCGGCGATGTGCATCGCGGTCGGGAAGCTGTCGTTCGACGACTGTGCCCTGTTGACATGGTCGTTGGGATGGACCGGGCTCTTGCCGCCGCGCTGGCCGGTGAGGATCTCGTTGGCGCGGCCGGCGATCACCTCGTTGGCGTTCATGTTGGATTGGGTGCCGGAGCCGGTCTGCCAGATGACGAGCGGAAACTGGTCGTCGTGCATGCCGCTGGCGACCTCGCCAGCGGCCTGCTGGATCGCCTCCGCCAGTTCCGCGTCGAGGTCGCCGTTGCGGGCGTTGACCCGTGCCGCCGCCTGCTTGACGAAGCCTAGCGCGTGGACGATCTCGGCCGGCATGACCTCTCTTGGCCCGAACGGGAAGTTCTGGATCGAGCGCTGCGTCTGCGCCCCCCAATAAGCGTCTCCGGGCACGTCGATCGGGCCGAAGCTGTCGGTTTCGACGCGGGCGGTGTCGGCTGAGATCATCTTGCCTCGTCAGGGCCGAACTCGGTTCGGCATCCAGTTGGTGACCGCCGCGAACTAGGTGAAGCCGGACCCTGAAACAAGTTCAGGGTGAGGCCTCCCTCGTCCGCGCGACCTATTTCTTCCGGCTGAAATCCACCGAGACGACGTTGGAGCCGTCCTCGACCGGCTCGCCGGCCGAGGGATCGTTCTCGGCCGCTTCATGCGCCTGCGGGCCGGTTTCCTCCGCCTGCGCCTGGAACTGGAGCGCGAAATTGACCGCGGGGTCGACGAAGCCGGTGATTGCGGAGAAGGGGATGACCAGCCGCGCCGGCGACTGATTGAAGCTGAGGCCGACCTCGAAGCCGTCCTCGCCCACCTTCAGATCCCAGAAGCGGTTCTGGATGACGATCGTCATCTCGTCGGGAAAACGCTCGGCGAGGTGCTTCGGGATCTCGACCCCCGCGGCGCCGGTCTTGAAGGTGATGTAGAAATGATGCTCGCCGGGCAACCGGCCGGTCGTCTCGACCTCGCCCAGCACCCGGCCGACCACCGCGCGCAGCGCTTCCTGGACGATCTCGTCGTAGGGAATCAGACTGTCGGGCGTCTCGCCTTGCATGTGGCCTCTGGTAAACCACCGCCGCTTCGGGTCAAGGCGAGTTGAAGCCAGAAGGGAGCCGCCATGCCGATCGACGCCACCCAGCCCTATGACGACAGCAACATCTTCGCCCGGATCCTGCGCGGCGAGATACCGGCGAAGACCGTCTACGAGGACGCGCACGCGCTGGCCTTCAACGACATCAACCCGCAGGCGCCGGTCCATGTCCTCGTCATTCCCAAAGGACGCTTTGTCTCGTGGGACGACTTCTCGGAGCGCGGCTCGGCGGAGGAGATAACGGGCTTCGTTCGGGCGGTCGGCCATGTCGCACGAAGCCTGGGCCTCGTCGAAGCCGGCTATCGCCTGCTCGCCAATGTCGGCAGGAACTCGGGCCAGGAAGTGCCGCATCTGCACGTCCACCTGTTCGGCGGCAGGCCGCTCGGACCGATGCTGGCGCGCTGACCGTTTAGACCTTTGCGGCTGCGGAATAACTGGCTAGGTTCCGCGCCCGACGCAGTGTCGACGAAGGGGTAAATATATGGCGAGTGCCGCTCCAAGGGGTCTGCTCGGGCGCATCATGATCCGCAAGACGGTGGCCCAGGTCCAACGGGAGACCCAGACCAGCGAACTGAAGCGGTCACTCGGCCCCTGGAACCTCGTCTTCCTCGGCATCGGCTGCATCATCGGCGCCGGCATCTTCGTGCGCACCGGCAACGCCGCCGCGCTCCACGCGGGTCCGGCGGTGCTGCTGTCGTTCGTCGTCGCCGGCATCGTCTGCGCCTTCGCCGGCCTTTGCTATGCCGAATTGTCCTCGACGCTGCCCGTGTCGGGCTCCGCCTACACCTACAGCTACACCACGATCGGCGAGTTCGCCGCCTGGGTGATGGGCGCGCTGTTGCTGCTCGAATACGGCCTTGCGGCGTCGGTCGTCTCGGTGGGCTGGTCCGGCTATATGGTGAGCCTGCTCGCCGACATCGGCATCGTCGTTCCGGCGCAGCTCACCGGCCCGATGGGCTATCCGAAGGAGCTGGCGGACGGCACGACGATCACCACCGTCTTCAACCTGCCGGCCTTCCTCGTTTGCGCCGTCCTCGCGCTGCTGCTCTGCCTCGGCGTCTCGGAATCGGCGCGGGTGAACAACATCATCGTCGCCATCAAGGTGTCGGTGCTGACCGCCTTCATCCTCGTCGGCGGCTTCATCATCCTCTCCAACTGGAGCACGTTCGCGCCGAACTGGGATCCTTTCATCCCCGAGCCGACCGGCAAGCAAGGCGAGTTCGGAGTCAGCGGCATCCTTCGTGCCGCGTCGATCGTCTTCTTCGCCTATATCGGCTTCGAAGCGGTCTCGACCGCGGCGCAGGAGGCCAAGAACCCGGCCAAGGACATGCCGTTCGGCATCATCGGCTCGCTGGTCGCCTGCACCGTCATCTATATCCTGGTGTCGATCGTTCTCACCCTGATCGTCCCCTACGATCAGCTCAACGTCCCGGATCCGGTGGCCGTCGCGGTCGACGCCTTCGGACCGCAATGGGCGTGGTTCGCCTCGACGATCAAGGTCGGAGCGATCATCGGCCTCACCTCGGTCATCCTGGTGCTGATGTACGGCCAGACCCGCATCTTCTACACGATGGCGCGCGACGGCCTCCTGCCCAAGCTCTTCTCGCGCGTCCATCCGAAGTTCCGCACACCTTGGATCAACACCCTCGTCGTCGGCCTGGCGGTGGCGATCGCCGGCGGCTTCTTCGACATCAACTTCCTCGGCGACGCGACTTCGGTGGGGACGCTCGCCGCCTTCGCGATCGTCTGCCTGACCGTGATCTGGCTGCGCCGGACTCACCCTGAAATCCCGCGCGGCTACCGTGTCCCGCTCTATCCGGTGGTTCCGGCGCTCGGCATCCTGACTTGCGTCTGGCTGATCAGCACGGTGCCGGCGCACGTGCTGATCTTCTTCGCCTGGTACGTGCTCGGCGCGGTCGTCCTCTACTTCGTCTACGGCATGCACAATTCCGAGCTTGCCAAGGGCCACGACGTCATGGCCGACGACGAGACGCCTTACTTCCCCGAGGATGCGCCGCTGGGACCGGACGGCGAGCCGGTGATCCGGCCGTAAGGGCGGGGCGTCGCGCCAGCGAAGGCTGGGATCCCAATTTGCCGTCCGGGCGGCAGCCTTTGCCGGCCTGGCGGAGCTAGCCCATTCGTTCCTTGACGAGAGCCTTGAGGTCGGCCTCGGGCCTCGCCCCGTAATGCGAGATCACCTCCGCGGCGGCGATCGCGCCCATGCGCAGGCTGTCGGCATTGGATCGCCCCCACGCCCGCCCGGTCAGGAAGCCGGCGGCGAACAGGTCGCCGGCCCCGGTCGTGTCGACGATCTGCTCGACCGGCTCGGCCGGAACCTCGACCCGCGCCCCGCCTTCGATCGCCACCGCGCCCTTCTCGCTGCGGGTGACGACCAGCAGAGGCACCCTCGTCGCCGTCGCCGCCACCGCCGCGTCGAAATCGGCGGCGCCGGTCAGCGACACGATCTCCGCCTCGTTGGCGAACAAGATGTCGAGCCGGCCGCTGTCGATCAGCGCGTTGAAGCTGTCGCGGTGGCGCTCGATGCAGAAGGCGTCGGAAAGGGTGAAGGCGATGGCCCCGCCCGCGTCGCGAACGATGTCGATCGCCCGTTCCATCGCCAGCCGCGGCACTTCGGGGTCCCAGAGATAGCCTTCGAGATAGAGAATTCGGGCGCGTCTCAATTGGGCTTCGTCGAGCGCCTCGCTGCTGAGGTTCTGGGCGGCGCCGAGAAAGGTGTTCATCGTCCGCTGCGCGTCGGGCGTGACGAGGACCAGCGATCGGGCCGTCGGCGCTTCCGTCTCGGGCCGGGCGGGCGTGGTGAATTCGACCCCCACCGAGCTGATGTCGTGTCGGTAGAACTCGCCCAATTGGTCGTCGGCGACCTGGCCGATGAAGCCGGCCCGGCCGCCGAGCATCGCCACTCCGGCGGCGGTGTTGCCCGCCGAGCCGCCGCTAATCTCGCGTCCGGGCCCCATCCGGCCGTAGAGCCGAGTCGCCTCGGCGGCGTCGATCAGCCGCATCGAGCCCTTGGCGAGGCCCTCCTCGGCGAGAAAGGCGTCGTCGGCGGCGGCGATCACGTCGACGATGGCGTTGCCGATGCAGAGAACGTCGAGTTTCGGGTCGGTCACGGAGCGGCTCTTCTGTCGGGACGGGAGCGGCGGCCCTAGCCGTGGCTGCCGGCGAGCGTCAATTGCGCCAAGGCGAGGCAGGCGCGGGCCGGGCGGGCGCGCCGGTGCGTGGCCCTGGCCGCCGCGCTTTGCCACTCTGCGGAGGCGGAGCGGGGAAGACGGCATGATCGAAGGCGCAAACAAGCTCTGGACGGCGGCGTTGCTCCTCCTCGCCGGCTGCGCCTCGGCGAAGTCCGAAGTATCGCCGCAGGTCGCTCCGCGTCCGGTCGCGCGACCCGTCTCCTACAGCTCGACGGGGCTCGAGAGCGTGCTCGGGCGCACCGCGCCGGCGCTCGAGGCCCAGTTCGGCAAGCCTCGGCTCGACGTGCGCGAAGGAACGGCGCGCAAGCTCCAGTTCGCCGGCCCGGCCTGCGTCCTCGACGCCTATTTCTATCCGCCGGGCGGCGGCGGCGAGCCGATCGTCATCCATGTCGACGCGCGCCTTCCGGACGGCCGCGACTTCGACCGCGCCAGCTGCGTGGCGGCGCTCTCGCGGCGGTAGAGGCTGAAGCCCCTTTCCCGACCTTTGCGGGGAGACGGCTGAGTTCGGCCAATCCCCAGCGCGCGGCCTCCGCGACGACCGGATCATCGTCCTCCGCCAGCCTCTCGAGCGCCGGAGCCAGCTCCGGCAGCCCGCTATTGCCGGCGGCGATCGCGGCATTGCGCACCATCCGGCCGCGGCCGATGCGCTTGATCGGGGAACCCGCGAACACCTTGCGGAAGGCCGCATCGTCGAGCGCCAGCAGGTCGGCCAGCTTCGGCGCGGCCAGCTCGGCGCGGGGGAGGAAGGCCTTGTTGGCCCGCGCCGAATCGGCGAAGCGGTTCCACGGGCAGACGGCGAGGCAGTCGTCGCAGCCATAGACCCGGTTGCCGATCGCGCTCCGGAATTCCTCCGGGATCGGGCCCTTATGCTCGATCGTCAGGTAGGAGATGCACCGCCGCGCGTCGAGCCGGTAGGGGGCGGGGAAAGCGTCGGTCGGGCAGACGTCGAGGCAGGCGCGGCAGCTGCCGCAGCGCACCGCGTGCGGCGCCGGCGCCTCATCCAGAGCAAGCGTCGTGTAGATGGCGCCAAGGAACAGCCAGCTGCCGTCCCGGCGGCTGACGAGGTTGGTGTGCTTGCCCTGCCAGCCCAGCCCCGCCGCCTCGGCGAGCGGCTTCTCCATCACCGGGGCGGTGTCGACGAACACCTTGAGCTCGCACCCCGCCTCCTCGACCAGCCAGCGCGCAATCGCCTTGAGCGCCTTCTTTACGACGTCGTGATAGTCCGCGCCCTGGGCATAGACCGAGATTCGCCCGATCTCCGGCCGCTGCGCCAGCGCCAGCGGATCGCCGGCCGGCGCATAGCTCATTCCGAGCGAGACGATCGACCTCACCTCCGGCCACAGCCCCGCCGGGGAAGCGCGCCGGTCGGCCGTCTCCTCCATCCAGATCATGTCGCCGTGAGCGCCGTCGGCGAGCCATTGGCGCAGCCGCTCGCCGCTCGCCGGCGCGGCGTCGGCGCGCGCAAAGCCGACGGCGGAGAAGCCGAGCTCCTCCGCCTTCGCGCGCAGCCTGTCGCCAAGGTCCGGCTTGCCTTCGATCATCGTCGCTCGCTACCACGGACCCGCAGCAGGGGACAGCAGTGGCAGGCCTGGCCATCGAGGCGAAACGGCTCTTCAAGGCCTTCGACGGCAAGACCGCGGTCGACGGCGTCGACCTCGCGGTCCCGGAGGGCAGCATCTACGGCATCCTCGGCCCCAACGGCGCCGGCAAGACGACGATATTGAGGATGCTGCTCGGCATCATCGATCCCGACAGCGGCGAGCGCTCGCTGCTCGGCCGGGCGCAGCCGCTCGAGGCGGCGCGGTTGGTCGGCTATCTGCCCGAGGAGCGCGGACTCTATCCGGCGATGACGGCGCGCGAGGCGGTCGCCTTCATGGGCGCGCTGCGCGGCCTGCCGCTGGCCGTGGGCCGCGCGCGCGCCGAGGGCATGCTGCGCGACAACGGTCTCGGCGACTATGTCGACAAGCCGATCCGAAGCCTGTCCAAGGGCATGGCCCAGAGCGTGCAGCTGTTCGGCACCATCGTCCACCGTCCGAAGCTGATCGTGCTCGACGAGCCCTTCTCCGGCCTCGACGCGATCAACCAGGGCCGGCTCGAGCATCTGATCCGAGACGAGGCGGCGGGCGGAGCGACGATCATCTTCTCGACCCACGTCATCGCCCATGCCGAGAGGCTGTGCGAGCGGATCGCGATCATCGCCGCCGGCAAGGTCCGGTTCAAGGGGCGCGTCGCCGAGGCGCGCGACCGGCTTCGACCGCACGTGCGCCTGCGCACTCGAGTCGCGGAGGGTCCCTGGCGCGGCGCGCTGCCGGCGGCCGCCCATCACGAGGACGGGCTGTGGTCGTTCGAGCTGCCGCGGGCGGGCGTCGAGCCGCTGCTCAAGGCCCTGATCGACGGCGGCGCCGGAATCGAGGAATTGTCGATCGAACGGCCCGGCCTCCACGACGCGTTCGTCGCCATCGCCGGCGAGCAGGCGGCGCGCGAGCTGGCCGAAAGCGCGGCGGGAGAGTCGGCCGCATGATGGGCTTCATCCAGTCCGCCTATGTGATCGGCCGGCGCGACTTCGTCGCCACGGTCTGGTCGCGGACCTTCCTGTTCTTCCTGCTCGGCCCGCTGATCATCATCGGCATGTCGTTCCTGTTCGGAAGCATGAGCGAGAAGATGGCGCGCCAGGACGTGCATGCGCGGGTCGCGGTGATCGCCAAGGAGGCCGAGTTCCGGCCGCTTTTGGCGGCTCGCCAGCGGCTCGACCCCGCCTTCGGCGAGCGCCGGCTGCCCGACCTTGTCCGCGAGGAGCCGGATTACGACCGGGACCTGCAAGTCCAGAGCCTGCTCGGCAGTCCCGGCAAGCGCATCCTCGCGGTGCTGACCGGCGGACTCGACCGGCCGGTGCTGACCGGCGCCATCGACCCCGACGGCCGCGTCAGCCGGCAGCTCCGCCTGATCATCGACGAGGCCCGCCAGCAGCGCATGCTCGCCGCGGTCGGCCGAGTCCCGCCACCCGTGAGCCTGCGGGTGGTCGAGGTCGAGCGCTCCGAAGGGGGGCTGGCGGCGACCCGGGCCATCACCGCCCGCGCCGGACAACTGCTCTTGTTCATGCTCACCGTGCTACTCGCCGGCATGCTGCTCTCCAACCTGCTCGAGGAGAAGTCGAACAAGATCATCGAGGTGCTCGCCGCAGCGGTGCCGATCGACGCGATCTTCCTCGGCAAGCTGGCGTCGATGCTGGCGGTGTCGCTGGTCGGGATCGCGGTCTGGGTGAGCGGCGCCCTCCTCGGTCTCGCCATCTGGCCCAGCCAGGGCGGCAGCCTGCCCGCGCCGGCCGTGGGCTGGCCGTTCTTCATCCTTCTCGTCCTCATCTACTACAGCGCCAATTATCTGCTGCTCGGCGCCCTCTTCCTCGGCATCGGCAGCCAGGCCAATTCGGTCCGCGAGGTGCAGACCCTGTCGATGCCGGTGACGGTCGGGCAGATGCTGATCTTCCTGCTCGCCTCATTCGCGGTCGGCGCATTCAACAGCATCATCGGCCTCCTCGCGGCGGTGTTTCCGTTCAGCTCGCCGCTGACCATGGTTGCCCGCGCCGCCCAGACGCCCGAGCTCTGGCCCCATGTCCTTGCCTTGGCCTGGCAGGCCTTGTGGGTCTGGCTGACGGTGGCGCTGGGCGCGACCCTGTTCCGCCGGAACGTGCTCAAGTCGGGTGGAGGATCCGGCAGGATGCTGCGGCGGAAGAAGGCCTAGGATTTCTACTCCGGCGCCGGCCCCGCCTGCTGCCAGAGCTCGACCTTGATGCCGTCGCAGTCGAGGATCCAGGCGAACTTGCCATATTCCTCTTCCTGTCGGCCGAGTATCTCGATCCCCTTGGTCCCGAGGTCGGCGACGAGCGCGTCGAGATCGTCGACCCTGAGGTTGATCATGAACGCCGCCTCGCTCGGCGCGAAATAGTCGCTCGACGCCTTGAACGGCGACAGCACCGTATAGCCCTGGGGGTCGGCCGCGAACGGGAAGGTCGCGCCCCATTCGCCACCGACGCCGAGCGTCTCCTTGTACCAGCGCGCGGTCGCCTCCGGATCCTCAACCTTGTAGAAAACGCCGCCGAGGCCGGTCACCTTCGCCATCTCATCCCTCCCCCCTATGGGCCGCCGCCGCCGCCTGGGCGAGCGCCCGCATCGCGATCCGCCATGGCGCCGCGGCATGGCTGATCCGGGCGGCGCCGAGTTCGGCGAGCCGCCGCAGCGGCGGCGTCCCCGGCCAGACCATGATGTTCACCGGCAGCGGGCTCTCCACGCAGATGCGCGCGATCAGCGCCTCGGTGACGAGGCCGGGGACGAACAGGCCGCTGGCGCCGGCTTCGGCATAGGCCCGAGCCCGCTTGAGCGCCTCCTCGAACCGCCCTTCATGCTCTCCCGGCGGCGAGCCGAGGAAGACGTCGGTGCGCGCGTTGATGAAGAAGCCGGGACCGGCCGCCTCTCGCATCGCCGCGATCCGCTGGCTCTGCCGCTCCACCGGATGGAGGCCCTCGCCGCGCACGACCCGGTCCTCGAAATTGCAGCCGACCGCCCCGGCGGCCTTGGCCTGGGCGGCGTTGGCTCCGACCGCATCCGGCTCCGCCGCATAGGCGCCTTCGAAATCGAGCGTCACCGGCATCTCGACGGCGGCGGCGATGCGCTTCAGATTGGCGAGTGCCAAATCCAGCGGCAGGGTTTCACCGTCGGCGAAGCCGTGGGCGGCGGCGACCGACCAGCTGCCGGTGGCGATCGCCTTGGCGCCGGCCTCGGCGATGACCTTGGCGCTGCCTGCGTCCCAGGCGTTGAACAAAATCAGGGGCTGTCCCCGCCGGTGAAGCGAGGCGAACGCCCTCGCCTTGTCGTCCCATGCCCCCATCGGAGCGAAGCTACGCCGCGAGCGCCCGGCTGTCCATCACGGCGGCCGCGCTTGCCAAAACCGGCCGGCGGGTGCCTATTGCCCCGATCGTGGAAAAAGGGGAAACGCCATGACTGACGCGAAAAGCAGCGAGCAGGTCTCGGACGGCGAAGGGGCCGCGACGATCCCGAACCTGCAGGGCAGCATCTACATGAGCGCGACAGGCGGTTCGCATACCAGCGCCCAGGTCGGCGGAAGCCCGGCCGCCGTCGACTGGACCCAGGGGCCGTCGCGGGTCTCCACCGCTCAGTTCATCCTCGCCCACATGCCGCGCGTCCCGCCGCCGCCGCCGCCGCTGATCACCGACCTCACCGTCGGCGACAATTCGATTCCCATCTTCGGCTCCTGGTACAGCGCGGCCGTGACCTGGACCTACGCCGGCGATACCGGCGCGGCGACATTCTCCTGGAAGATGGGCGGCCTGCCGACCGGACCGACCGGATGGAACCTGGTCTCGGACATAATCGGGCCGCAGAAGGGCAATTTCGATATCGCCTTCGCGACCCAGCCGACGTCCTGCCTGCTCAGCTTCCAGGTCACGCCGTCGCAGGCGTTCATGGGGCCGCAGACGGTCCTCGTCTATGTCGACGGCCAATATGTCGGCGCGCTCGCCGACGGTACGCAGGTGGTGATAAAGGGCACGGTTGTGACTATCGGCGTCGACTTCCGCGCCGAGTCCTTCACCGACCTGCAGGTCGGCTACACTCTGCAATATCAGTGGTAGGCGCTTGAACGGCCGACGGGCGCCGGCACACGGGCGCCCCCGGAGCTCGACGGAGGCCGGCCGCACCTCAGCGGCCTAAAGACGATTGGACCCAAGGAAGAGCAACGAGCAGGTCAATTCCTCCAGCGACGCCGCCCAGGCGCCGGCGACGGTGACGAGTTATCCCACCTGGGATTTTTCGATGGGAACCATGGGCGGCGGGTTCGTCCTCAATTACGAACCGCACACACCGTCCCTCGCGGGCGCCGAGATCATATTGCACGCCGCCGGCCCCTAACCGATCCACTATCCGACCCTCATCGGCGTCGAGCCCCGGGCCGAGGGAGATGGGGTAGATTCGCCACCCCGCGTCGCGGGACCTGGCCTATCGCGGCAATCGGCGCGAGGAGACGATCCGGCCCGCCGCATCGGTGACGACCTCGATCAACTGGCCCGCGGTGTCGCGCACTTGCCGGACGGTCTGGCCCGACGCGTTCACTGTCCGCGACACTTCCGTGAGGCCGGCTCGGGCGAGGTCCAGCACCTGGCCGTTGCGCAGCAGGCTTCCGGCGATGCCGCCGACCGTGCCGACCGTGTTGTTGGCGACTCCGCCCACGGTGTTCACCGTATTGTCGACGGTCGAGAGGAGCTGGCCGACGAGTTGCGGATTGTTGTCGAGCGTTTGCAGCGTCCGCTCGATGATGGCCCGGACATTGTCCAGCCGAACCACCAGGGTGGCGGTCGCCTGCACCCCCTTGATGCCGATCTTGACCTGGTCGATGCTGGCATCCGCTCCCGCCGTCAGCTTGAGCAGATTGGCCAGCCGCGCGTCGAGCGCGAGATGGACCTGGAGGTTGTTCACCTCGAGGTTGATCTCGTCGACCGAGAGATTCGGGATGTCGAGCAGCACGTCCGGCTGGTCCTGGCCCTGCGACACCTGCTGGGCGAGCGCCGTCGACTGGGCGCCGCGGGCGGGCGCGCTCCGGCGGTCCTGGGCGGCGGCGGGCGAGGCGGCAGCGGCGAGCGCGGCGGCGGCGGCGAGCAACGGATAAAGACGCATAGGAACACTCCCTGTTGGCGGGAGCGAAACGTTACTGAGGCGTGCCGGTTTCCGCCTCTGCGTCTATTTTGACGCCTTGCTGGACGGAGGCTTCGGCGTGGACGTCGACGGTGACGTTTCTGAGCTCGGTCCGCCCCTGCGCCTTCGGCTCCACGCGCACCTCGACGCGGTTTCCGGGCCCCTCTCCGCGCACTTCGAGCCGCGCCTTGCCCTTCTGCTCGATCGTCACCGATTTGGCGCGGGCGCGTACATCGAGTTCGATATCCGGCGCGGGAGCCTGCGCGGCCTGGAGCAGGGCGAGGGCAATCAGCATGTCAGTGCACGAACCTCGCCACCACGTCCCGGTAGCTCCGGCTCACCTTCACCTGGCTCCCGCTCTCGAGCACCAGGAAGCATTCGCCGTTGGTGTGCGGCTTGACCTGCCTCACCTGGTCGAGGTTGACGATGCAGCTGCGGTGGACGCGCTGGAAGCGGCGCGGGTCGAGGCGCTTCTCGAGGTCCTTCATCGTCTCGCGCAGGATCAGGGTGTTGTCGCCGGTGTAGATGCACATGTAATCGCCGGCGGCGTCGATCTTCTCGATGGAATCGACGTCGACCCGGAAAATCTGGCCGCGATCCTTGATGTTGATCAGCTTCTCGTAGCGGTTCGAGGCATGGGCGTCGTCGAACTGGCCGCCGACCTGGTCGACCGCGTCCGGAGCGACCTCGGCGAGCACCTCCTTCAGTTTCTCCGCCTCCTCGACGCCCCTCTTTTCCTGCAGCCGCAGCCGCACCCGGTCGAGCGTGTCGGCGAGGCGGTCCTCCTCGACTGGCTTCATCAGATAGTCGACGGCCTGCGCCTCGAAGGCGCGGATGGCGTGGTCGGTATAGGCGGTGACGAAGACGAACAGGGGCGGCTCCACCTCCATCAGCCCCTGGATCACCGAGAAGCCGTCGAAGCCCGGCATCTGGATGTCGAGGAAGACGAGGTCCGGCTTGTGGGTCTTGATCGCGCGGATCGCCTCGCGGCCGTTCGAGCAGGTCTCGACGATCTCGACGTCGTCATGCTTCTCGAGGCGCAGCTGCAGCCCCTGAATCGCCAAAGGCTCGTCGTCCACGAGAATCGTGCGGATCGTCATTTCGGCTCCTCGATCGGTTCGAGCTGGTAGGGAATTTCGATGGTAACGCGGAAGCCCCCCTTGTTGTTCGATTCAGTCTCGAAACGGTGGTCGGCGCCATAGGCTTGCGCCAGACGGTCCCGAATGTTCGCCAGGCCGACGCCGGTCGACTGCTGCGCCTTGACCCAATGGTCCTCCGCCCCCGGACCGGTGTCGCGCACCATCAGCACCACCCGGTCGATGTCGAGCCGCGCGGAAATCTCAATGTCGGCGCCTTCCTCCTGCGGAGTCACCGCATATTTGATCGCATTCTCGACCAGGGGCTGGAGGAGCAGCGAGGGCAGCCGCGCCCGGGCCACCGACGGATCGATCTCGAAGCGCGGCCGGAGGCGGTCCTCGAAGCGCATCTTCTCGATCTCGAGGTAGAGCTTCAGCGTCTCCACCTCCTGGGCGACGGTGACGTGCCCGGTCGGCTCGTTGACCAGGGTGTAGCGTAGAAAGGAGGACAGGCGCGACAGCATCGCGTTGGCGCGGTCGGTCTGCTTCAGCAGGACCAGGGTCGAGATCGAATTGAGCGTGTTGAACAGGAAATGCGGGTTGAGCTGGTAGCGAAGCATCGCCAGCTGCGCCGAGCTCGCCTGATGCTCGAGCCTCAGCAACCGGTCGCTCTGCTCCTCGAGCAGCAGGTAGTAATTGATGCTGTAATAGAGCGCCGACCAGGCGACCAGCAGGGTAAGGGTCAGCACGATCGATCCGAAGAATTGCAGCCCTTCCGGCCGGATCCCCGGCCGCACGAAGGTGGCGTGGCTCCAGGTCTCGATCGCCGAGAAGGCGGCCGAGGCGACGAGGACGATGAGGATCGAGGTCACCCAGGTGATCAGCGGCCGCATCTTGATCAGCCGCCGGTAGGCCGCGGCCATCAGCAGGGTCAGCGAATAGCCGGTCGCGGTCAGCAGAGTGATGTGGATGACGAGGCTGAAGCCGAAATTGTTGGCGATGCCCGACAGCGTCCGAAGGAAGAAATAGCCGGCCCATCCCGCCGACTGAAGCACCCAGAAGGCGCGGTTCTTGTCTTCGAAAAACGGCTGCTGCTGGAGCCTGAACGGCTTCCAGCCGCCGGCGGCCTCACGGGGACCGGCCATGTTCACCTGGACTGCGCTAGTCGACACTGTTCGCCGTTTTAGCGGGCAAAACCAGGATCGACCAGTCGCCCTCGTCGGCGACCCAATTCGCCATGGCCCGGCGCACCTCTTCCGCGGTGAGGCTGCGATAGTCCGACAGATAGGTGCGGATGTGCTCGATCAGCCAGGGTTCGCGCGACCAGCCCTCCATCGTTCCCGCCCAGTAGGCGTTGGTCTTGATCCGGCGCTCGATGCCGGTGATCACCGGCGTGATCGCGCGCCTCCATTCGTCGGCCGAGGCCGGCCGGGCCGCGAGCTCGGCGACGATCTCGCGGGCGAGGCGGAAGAACAGGTCGGCGCGTTCCGGCCGGATTTCCGAGCCCGCGAAGAACACGCCCCAGTCGGGAAATTCGTAGGAGGACTGGACCGTCGCCGCCGGCGAATAGCTGGCGCCCTCGCTGTCGCGCAGCCGCTCGATCAGCCGCGCCTGGGCGAGGTTGGCGGCGACGCTCAGCGCCCGCCGTTCGCGCCGGCGCTCCGGCCCGCCGAAGGTTGTCCACCCTACCCCCGCATAGGCTTGCGTGGGGTCGCCCCGGTGGGTGAAGCGGATCGGCTCGGGCGACGGGCGCGGCGGCTTGACCCGGATCGAGCCCAGCGGGACGTGGATGTCGGCGCGCGGCGGCAGCGCCGCCACCGTCTTCGTCATCGCCGCCACGGCGGTCGCCAGGTCCACGTCGCCGACAATGACCGCCTCGATCGGACCCTGGGTCAGCAGCGGCGCCATGAAGGCCACGAAATCCTCGTGCCTGATCCGCTCGATCTCGGCGCGGTCGAACGGCTGCCAGCGCGGGTCGCCGCCGCGCGCGACGGCGCCGAACTCGCGCCCCATCCGCGCCGCCGCCGAGGAGAAGGCCAGCTCGTAACCTTCCAGCGCCGCGATCTTGGCGCGCTGGAACAGGGCGGCGTCGAAATGCGGCGCCACGATCTTGGTGGCGAGCAGCCTGAGCTGGTCCGCCAGCTCCTCGGCGCGGGTGGCGCCGCGCAGCTCGATCGCGTCCTCGGTCAGGCTGAGGCTCATCGTGATCCGGCGTCCGGTCAGCAGCCGCTCGAGCCCGTCGAGGTCGAACGGGCCCACCCCGGTCGAACCGAGGAGCGGGGCGAGCCAGGCCAGCGACTTGCGGTCCGCGGGCAGGCCGGCCATGCCGTGGCCGAAGCGGAGGGTGACGTTGACGCTGCCTTTCTCGTAGTCGGTCTGCTTGAAGACCAGGCTAGAGCCGTTGGCGAAGCGGACGATGGTTGAATCGAGATCAGCGACCTGCTCGCGCGATATTTCCCGGCCGGGCGGGCCGAGCGGCGGCAGCTCGTCCATGCTCACCCGCCGCTCGGCCTGGCGCTCGGCCGGAGCCGCCGCCTCCGCCGCCGCCAGCGCCTCGCTCAGGTCAGTTACCGGCGTCGGCGACAGCATGGCGAGTCGCGGGCCGCTGCCGCGGAACAGGTCCCGCATCGCGGTTCCGACCGCCTCGGGCGTCATCCGGGGCGCGAGCTCCTCGAAGAGGCGGAGCTGCGCCTCGGCGCTCGAGATCACGCTGTTGCCGTCGAGCGCGGCGATCATCCGCTGAGCCCGCTGCTGCGAGCGCAAGGTCGAATCGCCCTGGAGCGCGGCGCGGGCCGCGGTCCGGATATTCTCCAGCTCGCGCGCGATCTCGGCCTCGCTCGGCGGCGCCCGGAGCGCGTCGGCGAGGATCGCATAGGCCTGGGCCAGCGCCTGCCGCCACCGGCCCTCCCTCGCCATTACCGACATCTGGGTATAGTCGGCGACGTTGACCGAGCGTTCGGCCTGGACCTGGGCGTTGAGGAAGGCGGCGTCGCCGCGCGCCTTGGCCTCGAGCCGGCGGTTGAGGATGCGCCGGGCGAGCGACCGGGCGAGGTCCCCCCGCTCGCGCGCCTTGCTCGGCGGCACCGCCTCGTACGGGCGGATCCAGCTCAGCGTCGCGAAATGGGGCGAGCCCGGATAGGTGAGCGCCGCAGTCCGCTCCGCCACGTCCGCGATTTGGCCGTAATCGGGTTCGCCCGGCGCCGGGCCTGAGCCCTTCCAGCCGCCGAAGCGATCCGCGATCAGCGTCTCCATCAGCTTCGGATCGGCGTCTCCGACCATCACCAGGGTCGCCCGGTCGGGCCGGTACCAGCGCTCGTAAAAGGCCTTGAGGCCCGCCGCCGTCGCGCCCTTGAGGGTCGCCTCGGTGCCGATCGTGTCGCGGGTGGCGAATTTGAGGCCGCCGAAGAAGAGCGGCATCATCATCTCCCGAAGCCTCACCGCCAGCTCGGTCCGGCGTCCCAGCTCGGAGAGGACAACGCCGCGTTCCATGTCGACGATCTTCGGATCGAAGGTCGCGGTGTCGGCCATGTCGGCGAGCAGCCTGAGGCTGGTGTCGAGCGAGGCCCGGTCGGCGTGCGGCAGGTCGAGCATGTAGACGGTCTGGGTCGGCTCGGTCGACGCGTTGGTGTCGCTTCCGAAGCTGGCGCCGAGGCGCTGCCAGGTCTCGCGCGCCTCGCCGTCGCGGAAATCCCTGGTGCCGCGGAACGCCATATGCTCGACGAAATGGGCCCAGCCGCGCTCCTCGTCCGCTTCGTGCAGCGAGCCGGCGTCGATCCTGAGGCGCACCGACACCTGTCCTTCCGGCAGCGCGTTGCGGCGCACCGCGTAGCGCAGGCCGTTGGGCAGGGTGCCGAACGTCCAGGCGGGGTCGGGCGGGATGTCGGTGCCGCGATAGAACCAGTTCGAGTCGCCGGCGGCGTAAGCGGGTGCGGCGACGAGAATGAGGAGGGCGAGCAAGCAGCGGCGGAGCATGGGGATCCTTTTGCCTGCCCAGCGCGCCGCGATGGGGAGGGGGACCACACGAAGTGTGGTGGAGGGGGTGACCGAAGGTGGACTTAGCGGTTCCCACGCGAACCTCAAGCCGCCGAGCCAGCTCACCCCTCCGCCACCTCGGCGGTCCCCCTCCACGTCTTGCGATGGGGAGGCAATTCCTCCGTTCCCCCAACTTGACTCTCGCTGAACGGAATGGAACATTCTGCGAACACGAGAGTCGTGATTCGCGAAATGTACCGGAACCTTGCCCGAGCCGAACGCCTGGCCGCCCTGCGCGCGGAGGTGCGGGCGCTCGAGTCGGCGGGTTCAGGGGAGGAGCGCCTCTGTCTTCCGTTCGGCCTGGAGGCCATCGATTCCCGCCTCGCCGGCGGCGGCCTGGCGGTCGCGGCGCTCCACGAGGCGGCGGGCGAGCGTCCCGGCCCCGCCGACGAGGCCGCCGCCACCCTCTTTCTCGCCTCGATCGCCGCCCGGCGCTCCGGCCCGGTGCTGTGGGCGCTCGCCCGCCGCGATCTGTTCGCGCCCGGCCTCGCCGGCGCCGGCCTCGCTCCCGACCGCGTCCTCTACGCCGAATGCGGGCGCGACGAGGACGTGCTGGCGGTGATGGAGGAGGGGCTTCGCCACGGCGGCCTCGCCGCGGTGGTCGGCGAGGTCGGCCGCGCCCTGATGGCCGCGGCCCGCCGCCTCCAGCTCGCCGCCGAGGAGGGCGGCACGCCGGCCCTGATGCTGCGGCGCTGGCGCCGGAGCGGCGAGGATCCGCTGGCGCCCCCGTCCGCCGCCGTCACCCGCTGGCGCCTCGCCTGCGTCCCGTCCGCGCCTCTGCCCGTCGCCGGAATCGACCGGGCCCGCTGGCGCCTCGCCCTCGCCCGCCAGCGCGGCGGCGAGCCGTTCGATCTTCTCGTGGAGAGTCCCGATGCCGAGGGTCGCCTCGCTCTACCTGCCCCATCTCAGCACCGACCGCGTGACGGCCTCCCGGCGCGACGGGCGGCGTGAGCAAGGGCGGCGGAAGGTCGCCCCTATCGATGGGGAGGAATGTCTTCCGCTCCTCCTCTCCCACCGCGCCGGCAATCGCCTGGTCATCGCCGCCGCCTCGCCGGAGGCGCGCAAGCTCGGCCTTCATCCCGGCATGGCCGTCGCCCAGGCCCGAGCGCTCGTCCCCGGCCTCGACATAGCGGAAGCCGATCCCGCCGCCGACGCCGCCCTGCTCGCCCGGCTCGCCTTGTTCGCCGCCCGCCGCTGGACGCCGCGCGCTTCCCTCGCGCCCCCCGACGGCCTGTTCCTCGACCTCACCGGAGCCGCCCATCTGTTCGGCGGCGAGGCGGCGATGGGCCGCCGCATTCTCGTCTTCTGCGGGCGTGCCGGCTTCGCCGCCCGCTTCGCCGTCGCCGGCACCCCCGGCGCCGCGCACGCTCTCGCCCGCTTCGGTGGCGGCGGCCTGTGTCCTCCCGGCGGCGAGGCCGCGGCGCTCGCGCCGCTCCCGCTCGCGGCCTTACGGGTCGAGGAGCCCGTCCTCGCCGCCGCCCGCCGCCTCGGCCTGGAGACGATCGGCGACCTGCTGGCGCTGCCGCGCGCGCCTCTCCAGCGCCGCTTCGGCCGGACCCTGCTCACTCGCCTCGATCAGGCGCTCGGCCGCGCCGCCGAGCCGCTCGATCCCGTCGTGCCGGAGGAGCCGCCCGCCGCCATGCTGCGCTTCGCCGAGCCGATCGCGACGCCCGAAGCGATCGAAAAGGCGGTCGACATTCTCCTCGGCCGGCTGGCCGAGACGCTGAGGAAGGAGGCGCTCGGGGTGCGGCGCGTCGCGCTGCTCGGCGACCGGGTCGACGGAGCGGTGCAGCGCCTCGACGTCGGCACTTCCCGCCCGACCCGCGATCCCGATCATCTGCGCCGACTGATCGGGGCGAAGCTCGAGACGATCGAGCCCGGCTACGGCCTCGACGCGATCCGCCTCGTCGCCGGCCGGGTCGAGCCGCTCGCGCCCGAGCAGCTCTCCGGCGCCAAGACCGTTCCCGACCTCGCCTTGCTGATCGACCGCCTCGCCGCCCGCCTCGGCGCCCGGCACCTCTACCGCGCCACCGCGGTCGAGAGCGACGTCCCCGAGCGCAGCGTGGCCCGCACCGGCCCGCTCGCGCCCGCCGCGCCCTGGCCGAAATGGCCGCGTCCCGTCCGCCTGCTGTCGCCGCCGGAGCGGGTCGAGAATGTCGTCGCTCTGCTTCCCGACCTGCCGCCCCGCCGGTTCACCTGGCGCGGCCGCGCCTATCGCGTGCGGGCCGCCGACGGGCCCGAGCGGATCCACGGCGAATGGTGGAAGCGCGGCGCCGAGGCCGAAGCGGTGCGCGACTATTTCCAGGTCGAGGACGAGGAGGGGACGAGGTTCTGGCTCTACCGAAGAGGCGACGGCGTCGATCACCGCACCGGCGACCTCAGCTGGTATCTGCACGGGGTGTTCGGATGAGGAAGCCGGCAGTGCGGATGCCATCTGTCGGAGCTGTCAGGATATCTCCGATTCTGCCTCCCTGCCGCGAAGCGGTGGGGACCATGCGAAGCATGGTGGAGGGGTAGCCGGCTCCGATGCAGAGGATCGAGCGCGAGACGGCAGAGGCCTGTGCCTTTTACCCCTCCGCCACCCTTCGGGTGGTCCCCATCCCCATCTGCGATGGGGAGGCATGATGTATATCGAGCTCCAGGCCCTGACCCATTTCTCCTTCCTGCGCGGGGTCGCCGGCGCGGAGGAGATGTTCGCGGCCGCCGCCCTGCTCGGCTATCGCGCGCTCGGCATCGCCGACCGCAACAGCGTCGGCGGCCTGGTCAAGGCGCTTCGGGCTTCGGACGAGACCGGCGTCCGCCTCGTCGCCGGCTGCCGGCTCGACCTGATGGACGGCACCGGCCTGCTCGTCTGGCCCGAGGACCGCTCCGGCTGGTCGCGCCTCACCCGACTGCTCACCGCCGGCAAGGGCCGGGTCGACCGGGCGAGGGGCGAGAAGGGCCAATGCTTCCTCCACTGGGAGGACGTCGCCCAAGGAACGGGCGGCCTGGTCGCCGCCCTGGTGCCCGGCGAAGCCGATCCGGTCACGGAAACCGCGCTGGCCCAGATGCGCGACCTTTTCGGCGACCGCGCCCATCTCGCACTCACCCATCGCCGCCGGCCCGGCGAGGCGGCGCGGCTCCACGCGCTCGACCAGATGGCCCGCCGCTTCGGCGTTCGCGGCCTCGCCACCGGCGACGTGCTCTACGATTCGCCCGACAAGCGCATGCTCCACGACGTCGTCACCGCGATCCGCCACAAATGCACGATCGACGATCTCGGATTCCGCCGCGAGCGTTTCGCCGACCGCCATCTCAAGAGCCCCGAGGAGATGGAGCGCCGCTTCGCTGCCTTCCCCGACGCGGTCCGGGCGACCGCCGAGATCGCCGAGCGCTGCACCTTCTCGCTGCGCGAATTGAGCTACCAATATCCCGACGAGATCGTGATGTCGGGCCGCACTCCGCAGGAGGCGCTGGAACGGCTGACCCGGGCCGCGCTCGCCGCCAAATTCCCGGAAGGGCCGCCCCGCAGCCATGTCGAGTTGCTCGAAAAGGAGCTGAAGCTCGTCGCCAAGCTCGGCTACGCGCCCTATTTCCTCACCGTCAATTCGGTCGTCCGGTTCGCCCGCAGCCAGCAGATACTCTGCCAGGGCCGCGGCTCCGCCGCCAATTCGATGATCTGCTTCGTGCTCGACATCACCTCGATCGATCCGGTCAGGCACACCCTCCTGTTCGAGCGCTTCATCTCCGAAAGTCGCGGCGAGCCGCCCGACATCGACGTCGATTTCGAGCATGAGCGTCGCGAGGAGGTGATCCAGTGGATCTACGACACTTACGGGCACAGCCACGCCGCCTTGACCGCGGTGGTCAGCCGCTACCGAACCCGCGGCGCGGTGCGCGAGGTGGGCAAGGCGCTCGGCCTGCCCGAGGATCTGACCGCCTTGCTGTCGAGCCAGGTCTGGGGCTGGTCGGAGGAAGGGGTTCCGGACCGCCACGTCGACGATCTGGGCCTCGACCGGCATGATCCGCGCCTGGCGCTGACCCTCGAGCTCACCCGCCAGCTGGTCGGCACGCCGCGGCATCTTTCGCAGCATCCCGGCGGCTTCGTCCTCACCCGCGACCGCCTGGACGACCTCGTCCCGATCGAGCCGGCGGCGATGGTCGACCGGCAGGTGATCGAATGGGAGAAGGACGATCTCGAGGAATTGAAGATCATGAAGCTGGACGTGCTCGGCCTCGGCATGCTCGGCTGCATGCGCCGCGCCTTCGACCTGCTCGCCGGGCACAAGGGGCTGCGGATGCATCTGTGGGATTCGGCGCTGCAGGAGGACGATCCCGCCGTCTACGCGATGATCCAGAAGGCTGATACGATCGGCGTCTTCCAGATCGAGAGCCGGGCGCAGATGTCGATGCTGCCGCGGCTGAGGCCGGCCTGCTTCTACGACATCGTCATCCAGGTCGCGATCGTCCGGCCGGGTCCGATCCAGGGCGACATGGTCCATCCCTACCTGCGTCGCCGCGAGGGCAAGGAAAGAGTCGAATTCCCATCGAAGGAGCTGGAGGCGGTGCTCGGCAAGACGCTCGGCGTGCCGCTCTTCCAGGAGCAGGCGATGAACGTCGCCATCGTCGGCGCCGGCTTCTCGCCGTCGGACGCCGACCGGCTGCGCCGCTCGATGGCGACCTTCAAGTCGACCGGCGGGGTCAGCCGCTTCCAGGGCCAGATGATCGAGGGCATGGTCGAGCGCGGCTACACCCGCGACTTCGCCGAGCGCACCTTCCGGCAGATCGAGGGCTTCGGCAGCTACGGTTTTCCCGAGAGCCACGCCGCCAGCTTCGCCAAGATCGCCTACGCGTCGTCCTGGATGAAATGCCACCATCCCGACGTCTTCTGCGCCGCCATTCTGAACGCCCAGCCGATGGGCTTCTACCAGCCCGCCCAATTGGTGCGGGACGCGCAGGACCATGGCGTGGAGGTCCGGCCGGTCTGCATCAACGCGAGCCGGTGGGATTGCACTTTGGAGGAGGGAGAGGGGCTGTTACCCCTCCGGCTCGGCCTGCGCATGGTCCGCGGCCTCTCCAACCTCCATGCCGCGCAGATCCTCGCCGCCCGCACGGAAGGCCCCTTCGCCTCGATCGAGGACGTCTGGCGCCGCTCCGGCGTGCCGGTGGCGGCTCTGGAGAAGCTCGCCGACGCCGACGCCTTCGCGTCGCTCGGCGTCGACCGCCGCCAGGCGCTGTGGCGGGTGCGCGGGCTGGGCGAGGCCCCGTTGCCCCTGTTCGCCGCCGCCGACGCGCCCGGCGCGGAGCCAGAGGTGGCGCTGACGCCGCTGACCGCCGGCCGCGAGGTGGTCGAGGATTACCGCACCGTGCAGCTGTCGCTGCGCGCCCATCCGCTCGCTTTCCTGCGGCCGGAGCTGGAGCGGCGGGGGATCGCCGCCTGCGCCGGACTCGCCCGGAGGAAGGACGGCGCCCGGGTCGAGGTGGCCGGGCTCGTCCTCATCCGCCAGCGGCCGGGCAAGGGCAACGTCACCTTCATCACCCTCGAGGACGAGACCGGAATCGCCAACATCATCCTGTGGCAGCGCCGGTTCGAGGCGCAGCGGCGGATCGTGATGGGTGCGGCGATGATCGCGGTCAAAGGAGTGATGCAGAAGGAAGGCGAGGTGATCCACGTCGTCGCCGACCGGCTCGAGGACCTGACGCCGCTCCTGCACGGTGTCGGTGCGCTGGATCTCACCCACGGCCTCGCCGACGGCGGCGAGCCCGCGTCCGATTCGCGCGGGCCGGCGCGCGACCGCGCGGCCGCCGATGGCGTCATCCGGGTGAAGAGCCGGGATTTCCATTGATATCACCGGTTGCGCCGGGGCAGGAAGGCTGGTCTCGCGCCGGGGGCCCCGCGTCCCGGCCGCTGGTGCCGGGTTCGAATCGCCGCTAGCCTCGCGCGAGCGGTCAATGACGGAGACACCATGGATCAGGCAGGCCTGTATGTCCTCGTCATCCTCGTCGCGGTGCCGGCCTTCTACTTTTTCGCCGAACGGCGGACCGGCTGGGGGATCTGGACCTATCTGCCGCCCCTGCTCTGGATCTATGCGACTCCGCTGCTGCTGCGCCTGAGCGGCGTGCTTCCCGACGCGTCTCCGGTCTATGCGGGCGTGCGCGCCTACCTGCTGCCCTTGTTCATCACCTTGCTAGTGATGACGGTCGACCTCAGGACGATCGGGCGCAGCCTCGGCCGCGGACTTCCGGTCGTCCTGGTCTCGACGCTGTGCGTCATGGTCACGGCTCCGCTCGGCTACCTGCCCGCGAGCGCATGGCTGCCCGACCAGGCGTGGCTCGGCTTCGGCGCCCTCGCCGGCAGCTGGATCGGCGGCACCGCCAACATGGCGGCGATGGAACAGGCGCTCGGCACTCCCCCCGACCAGATGGGGCTGGCGATCCTCGCCGACCAGTCGCTGTCGCTCGTCTACCTGCCGCTGATGATCGTCGCCATGCGGTTCACGGACCGGTTCAACGCCTGGACGGGCGCTCGCCCGATCGATCTCGGGCCGGAGGAGGACGCTGCGGAGACCGCGCAAGCCTCGGAGGGCGAAGCGAGCGGGGACGGCGGGATCGGCTCCGGCAAGGACCGACCGCCGGACGCGCCCCAGGACCGGGACGCGCACCCGCGTCCGGATATGGCCGACCTGCTGCTGGTCGTCGCGATCGCGCTCGCCAATGTGGCCTTATGCGGCTGGATCGCCGCCCGGCTGCCGGAACTGCCGCCGTTCATCAGCGGCTCGACCTGGCTGGTGCTGCTGGTGACGACCGGCGCCATCCTGCTCTCGTTCACGCCGATTCGCCGCTCGCGCCACGCGCCGCCGCTCGGATCCGCCATTCTTTATGTCTTCGTCGCCAACATGGGGGCGTCCGCCTCGCTGGCCGGCTTCGCCGGCGCACCGGCCTTCCTGTTCGGCACCGCCGTCTGGCTGGCCTTGGCCATGCTCCTCGCGGTGATCGCGGCAAGGCTGATGCGAACCGATCTGCGGATCGCGATCCTCGCGCTCACCGCCAATATCGGCGGAGTCGCATCCAATCCGGTCGTCGCGGCGGCGCAGGACCGTCGGTTGGTGCCGGTGGCGCTGATGATGGCCATGTTGTGCTACGTCTACGCCAACTACGCGGCGATCGTCACGGGCCACCTGGTCCGGATCATTGCCGCCGGGTGAGGGACGGCGCGCGTCGTGCCGCGCGCGACAGCCGACCGGCAGGGCTCAGAACTTCTGCTGGCGCTCGTAGAGGCTCTTGTAATGCTGGATTCGGGTGACGCGCAGGCCCGGCATGCCGGAGCGGTCGACGGCGCGCTGCCAGGAGGCGAACTCCTCGAGGCTGAGGCCGTAGCGCTCGCAGGCTTCGTCGACCGAAAGGAGCCCGCCATTGACCGCCGCGACCACCTCGGCCTTGCGGCGCACCACCCAACGGGACGTGGAAGGCGGCGGCAGCGAATCGAGCGTCAGCGGCTCTCCCAGCGGGCCGATGACGTGCACCGGACGGGGCGGCCGAGCCTCGATCGTCTCCAACTCAAGTAGATTCACGGTCATTCGTCTCCTGCCTCCCTCGGCCGCCATAGCGGGCGGCCTTGAAGGAAGGCTGAAATGCCAAGGTAAACGGCGCGGTCATCTCAGTTGACGGGTTCTTGACGCGCGACCAGCGGATTGAAGCAGCCGTGCTGCGCCGCCACCGCCTCGCGCCAGGCCGGGCCGCCGAGCAGGATCTCGGCGATCGGATCGGCGATCCGCGGCGACGGCGCGGCGGCGGCGTGCCGGGCCAGAGCCGCCGGCCCCGCCTCGCGCTGCGCGCGCAGCGTCGCGACGAGCATGCCGAAGTCGAGGCGGGCGGGCGTGCGGCTCGCGAACCTTTGTTCGGCCCGGCGGAAGAAGCTCAGGTCCATCCCCGCTTTTCTAGCGCCGAGGGTCTAAGACGCGGTTAAAGGGCCATTAGGCTGGGCTTTACCCGCCGCCGCGCTTATGTAGCCGCCGCCATGATCGCCGATTTCCAGCTCGACCGGCCGCCGGCCGAAGCACGCATCGTCGTCGCCATGTCGGGCGGCGTCGACAGCTCGGTGGTGGCCGCGCTCGCCGCGCGCACCGGCGCCGAGGTGATCGGGATCACCCTCCAGCTCTACGACCATGGCGAGGCGGTCGGCCGCTCCAGGACCTGCTGCGCCGGCCGCGATATTTACGACGCGCGCGCCGTCGCCGAGCGGCTCGGCATCGCCCATTACGTGTTCGACTATGAGAGCCGCTTCCGCGATTCGGTGATCGAGCGCTTCGCCGACGAATACGCACGTGGCCGCACCCCGATCCCCTGCGTGTCGTGCAACCAAAGCGTGAAGTTCACCGACCTGCTCGCCCTTGCCCGCGATCTCCGCGCCGACTGCCTCGCGACCGGCCATTATGTCCGCCGCGTGGCCGGCCCGCACGGGCCGGAGCTCCACCGCGCCGCCGATCCGGCCCGCGACCAGAGCTATTTCCTGTTCGCGACCACCCGCGACCAGCTCGACTATCTGCGCTTCCCGCTCGGCGGCCTGCCCAAGCCGGCGGTGCGCGAGATCGCCCGCGAGCTCGGGCTGGCGGTAGCCGGCAAGCCGGACAGCCAGGACATCTGCTTCGTCCCGAACGGCGATTATGCCGCGGTTGTGCGCAAGGTGCGGCCCAAAGCGGCGCGGCCCGGGGAAATCGTCGACCTGGCCGGGCGCGTGCTCGGCGAGCATCGCGGTCTGATCCACTTCACCGTCGGCCAGCGCCGCGGGCTGGACATTGGCGGCCGATCCGAGCCGCTCTACGTGGTTCGGCTCGAGCCCGAGCAAGGGTTGGTGGTGGTCGGCCCGAAGGCCGCGCTTGCGGTGAGCGCGGCCCGCCTTTCCGGCCTCAACTGGCTCGGCGAGGACCAGAACCAGGGGCTTGCCGCGAAGGTGCGGTCGATGGCGCGCCCGGCTCCGGCCCGTTTCGAAGCGGATACGATCCGGTTCGAGACTCCGGAATTCGGCGTCGCGCCGGGGCAGGCGGCGGTGATCTACGAGGGCGAGCGGCTGCTCGGCGGGGGCTGGATCGAGGAGACGGCAGCCGCCGAGCTCGAGCCCGCCTAGGCGCCGGACGCCGTCTTCTCGCCCGCGACCGGATCCGCCTCCAGCGAGAGGACGAACCAATAAGCCTGGCTGACCGATTTCCCCCGCAATTCCATGAACCGCCAGAGCGCTCCGGGGAGCAGCGCCAGAGCCACGAGACCGAGCGGCCAGCGCCACCAGGCAAGGCTCCACAACATCAGGATCGCGAGCACCACGCAAAGGCTCCGGAAGAATTTCGAATCCGCCTCGAAGCGCTGGACCGACGCCAGCGCCTCGGAATGGCCAAGGGCGAGCCTGGCCTTGCTCCATTGGAAGCTGTTCATCGTCGGATCGGCCTGGACCCGCGAGAGATGCTCGCGTTTCAGCGAGCGGATCCGATCCAGCGCTTCCCAATCATGCTCATCGAACAGATGGCCGCTCAGCCGGCGCAGGAATGGGGACGTCTCGTTGTCGCGTACCGTGGCCTTTCCGGAACGCTTCAGCTTCAATTCTTCCCACGCTTTCTCACCGGCCTTGCGGACATGCTTGTCGAGCGGGTCGAGCAGCAGCGATCCGAGCACGAAGATGAAATGGCCGGCGAGATAGCTGACGAAGAGGAAGACGGCCCAGGATTCGATTCCGGCACGCGGCCGCGGGTATCCCAGCGCGTCGAGGCAAGGCTGCAGATCCCATTGCAACACGTAGGTGAGCAAGGCCCCCGGCAGCCAGACGGAGAAGAGGTCGATAAGGCCGATATGGAATTTCTGCGGCTCAGGCATCCTCGTCCTCCGCCGATGCACCCTGCTGCCGCCTCGCGACGGTGAAGCGGGCGAAGAGATAGAGCAGGGTTCCCGCCGCCGCTAGGATCAGCAGCATCCGCCAGCTCGCCCAATTCGACTGGGACGCGGCCCACGCGCAGACGGCGATCGCGGCGAGCATCATGATCCAGTTCGTCGCCCCGGCGAAGGCCGGGGCCCCGGCGGGTGAAGGACGCCGATTCATTTCTCCCTCCGCGCTCCCGGCGTCCGCCGGCTCGGCGTCCCTGGCCAGCGAGGCGATGCTGATCGAATAGACGAACATCCGGGCAAGGGTGGACACCACAGCCAGCCAGACGAAGCTGCCGCTGAGCGCCAGCACGGCGATCAGCGCGCCCATGAACGCCACCGAATTGGCCGGCGTGGCGAAGCGCGGGCTGACTTGGCCGAACCAGGCGGGGAGCAGCCCGTCGCGGCCCATCGCATAGCTGGTGCGCGAGGTGCCGGTCAGGCCGCCGCTGACATTGCCGAGCAGCGAGAAGATCGCCGCGCCCATCAGCAGCAGCCCTCCGGCCGGGCCGAGCAGGGCGGTGCCGAAGGCGACCATCGGCGCGTCGCCGCCGGCACCGGGCGCCATCGTCGCCACATAGGCGAGCTGGACGAGGAAGTAGAGGCCGGCGGTGGCGACGACGGTGGCGATCAGCGCGCGCGGGATGGTGCGCCGGGCGTCGGCGGTCTCGCCGGCCGGAGTGACGCTGTTCTCGAAGCCGACGAAGGCGTAGAGGACGAGCAGGGCGGCGGCTTCCAGATCGGTGAGCGGCGGCGGCCCGGACGGCGCCTCGATCGCGCCGCCGGCCATGACGAGGCCGAGCAGGGCGACGAACAGCAACGGACCCGCCTTCAGCAGGGTGAGCGCGTCGATCAGCCGGACCGCGCGTTTCACTCCGACGATGTTGACCCAGGCGAGCAGGCCGCAGACGGCCAGGATGATCGCCGCCCGCGGCAGGCCGCCGCCGAGCGCCGGCCACAAGGCGGCGAGGTAGGTGACCAGCACATTGGTGTTGGCGGCAAGCGCGGTGGCGCGAGCGATGTAATAGATCCAGCCGGCCTGGAAGGCGGCGGCGGAACCGAAGGCGGCGGCGTAGACGACCGGCCCGCCCGACACCGGATGACGCGCCGCCACCCGCGCGAACGGCAGGGCGACGATCAGCACCAGCAGTCCGAACAGAGGGAAGAGGAACGGGCTGAACGGGCCGAACCGGTCGTGCAGCGTTCCCGGCAGCGCGAAGATGCCCGCGCCGACCATGCCGTTGAACGACAGGAAGGCCGAGCCGACCAGGCCGATGTCGCGGCGGAGGGGTTCGTCCTTGGCCGCGCTCACTCGCCCTCCCGCGCTTGTCGGCCCAATTCTGGCCGCCGCGGCCCTTTCCCGCAAGGGGTTGAAACGGGTGCCGGGACCGCTGACGCAGACGAGTCGCGAGCACCGCCGGCAAGCCTCAATCGATTGATTCGAAAGACTAACCTCAATTAGCGACCTTCCGGTGGCCGGTCCCGGCGCTCCTGTGGTATCCGAGAGACCGGGGAATGGGGGCGGCGTTGTACAGGCTCGTCAGGATCGATTTGCCGCGGCGTCTGTCGCGACGGCTGCCGAGGCCGGTGACCGAGTTCGCGATCGGCGTCGGCGTCACCGCCTTGTTCGTCGGGCTCCGAATCGCCCTGACGCCGCTGATCGGGGAGCTGGCGCCGTTCGCGCTGTCGATCGTCGCCGTCGTGCTCGCCGCCCTGCTCGGCGGCTGGCGCAGCGGACTGGTGTCGCTGCTGCTCGGCTCCGTCGTGACCTGGTATTTCATCCTGCCCGTGCAGCGCAGCTTCACGTTCGAATCGACCGCCACGGCGGTCACTTTCGGGGCCGGCGTGCTCACCGAGGCGATCATTCTGCTCGCGCTCGGACTCTACCAGCGCGAGGTCCGCGCCGGCCAGGTCGACCGGATGCGCCGGATCAACTTCCTCGGCCACGCGCTGCGCGAGATGGACCATCGCACCAAGAACAATTTCCAGATCGTCACCAGCTTGCTGACGCTGCAGGCGAACCGCTCCGGCAGCGCCGAGGTCAAGGCCGCCCTGAGCGAGGCGGCCGAGCGGCTGAAGGCGGTGGCGGCGGTCTACGACGCTCTGGCGCCGAGCAGCCAGGGCCTGGCGTCGGTCCGCCTTCAGGACCAGCTCCAGGAGATATGCGACCAGATCCGCCGAGGCATCATGCCCGACGGCATCTCGCTTGCGACCGAGCTCGAGCCGATGGTGGTGCCCCACGAAACCGCGGTGGCGATCGGCATCGTCGTCAACGAGCTCGTCACCAACGCCTGCAAGCACGCCTTCGACGACCGCGACGGCTCGATCCGGGTCAAAGCGTGGCGCGAGGACGGCGCCGCTTTTGTCGAGGTCGCCGACGACGGGTGCGGCTATGACGGGACCGCCAGGAGCGGCCTCGGCACCCGCCTCGTCACCGCCTTCGTGCAGCGGGTCAAGGGCAGGAGCGAGGTGCGCAGCTCGCCCGAGGGCACCGTCCACCGCCTCCGCATCCCGCTTCCCTAGTGCCCGCCCGAAGCGCCGGACTGGTCCTCTACCGCCGCGACGCCGACGCCCCGCGGCTGCTCCTCGTCCGTCCGGGCGGCCCGTTCTGGCGGGGCAGGGACGAAGGCGCGTGGATGGTCCCGAAGGGGCTGATCGAGCCCGGCGAGGATCCGCTCGCCGCCGCTCTGCGGGAGTTCGGCGAGGAGCTGGGAGCCCGGCCGGAAGGCGAGCCCTGCCCGCTCTGCACGGTACGGCAGGCGGGCGGCAAATGGGTCGAGGCGTTCGCTCTCGAAGGCGATTTCGATTGCACGGCGCTGAAGAGCAACGAATTCACCCTCGAATATCCGCCCAAGTCCGGCCGCTTTGAGGCCTTTCCGGAAGTGGACGAGGCGCGCTGGTTCACCCTCGCCGAGGCGCGCGCGAAGATTTTGCCGAGTCAGGCGCCGATCCTCGACGCGCTCGAACGGCTGCTCGACAGATGAAGCTGCAGACTTTCCTGCTGGATTCGTGCCCTGTCGAACAGGGGAAAGCGTTTGCGACGAGACCGGCAGGCGGGTGACGGACGAGGATCTGATGCGGGCGGTGCTGCAGCTCACCCGGGATCTGGCGACGACGAGGAAGTCGCTGAACGCGCTCAGCAAGGTGCGGTCCGCGCCGGCGGCGGTCAGACGCTGATCCTGCCTTCGATCACGGTGACGCAGCGGCCGCCGAGGACGGCTCGGTCGGCCTCGCCGCGACAGGTCAGATAGCCGCCCCGGCGGCTGGCCTGGTAGGCGGTGAAGCTCTCGCGGCCGAGCCGGCCGCACCAGAAGGGCGTCAGCGCGGCATGGGCGGCGCCGGTGACGGGGTCCTCGTCGACTCCCCAGGCGGGAACGAACACCCGGCTGACCACGTCGTAGCCCGCGCTCGGCGCACCCGGCGCGGTCACGATCGCCATATAATCGATCTCCGCTAGCCGCTTCATGTCGGGCCGGCAGTTCCTCACCGCGGCCTCGTCGGCGAATAGCAGGATGGCGACGCCCTCCACCCCGTCGCAGCTGAGATACAGTTCCGGCGGCGCCGCGTCGCCGGCGCGGTCGTGGGTGACGATGTCGACGATGCCGGCGCCGTCGCGGGCGACGACCTCGAGCCTCTGCGCTTCGGTGGCGGGCCTCACCTTGGTCCGGGGCAGGCTCAGCGCATAGCCGTCACCGTCGCGGGCGACGGTCAGCCGGCCGGCCTTGCGGGTGCGGAAGGTGAGGCTGTCGCGTTCGCCGATCAAGACATGGCCGCTGGCCAGGGTGGCGTGGCCGCACAGGTCGACTTCCGTCGTCGGCGTGAACCAGCGCAGGTCGAAGTCGGCCTGGCCGTCGCCGGCGGGGACGGTGAAGGCGGTTTCCGACAAATTGTTCTCCATCGCGATCGCCTGCAGCGTCTCGTCCGGGAGCCACTCGAGCAGCGGGATGACGGCCGCCGGATTGCCGGTGAACGGCTTGTCGGCGAATGCATCGACCTGGACGAAGCGGAGCTCAGGCATCGCGTGCCTCCTGACTGTCGGCGGTGAGGTCGGTCTCGGCGAGCGGGTTGCCCGGCTGGTCGACCTGCCCCTCGGGGTCGATGTGAATGAGGATCTCGCAGTCCGGAAATTCCCGCTCGAGCTTGGCCTCGACCTCGTCCAGCACTCGATGGGCGTGGGCGATCGTCAGCGCCGGATCCATCCAGACATGGAACTGGACGAAGTCGCGGGCGCCGCTGGTCCGGGTCCGCAGGTCGTGGAGGCCCTTGAGTTCCGGGTGGCGGGCGGCGACCTCGACGAACCGGCGCCGTTTCTCCTCGGGCCATTCCTTGTCCATCAGCTGGTCGACCGCGCGGCTCGAGGCGCGCCAGGCGCCCCACAGCAGCCACAGGGCGATGAGGATGCCGAACACGGGGTCGGCGCCGGCGAGCCCCGCATATTGGTCGAGGGCGAGGGCGACGATCACCGACAGGTTGAGCAGCAGGTCGCTTTGATAGTGGACATAATCGGTGGCGATCGCGACCGAGCCGGTGCGGGCGACGACCCGGCGCTGGTAGGCGAGCAGCCCGAGCGTCGCCAGAATCGCGAGCAGCGAGACTCCGATGCCATATTCGGCGTGGGCGCTGACCTCGCCGTCGACCAGCCGGTCGACCGCCCGCCAGCCGATGCCGAGCGCTGAAAAGGCGATGATTCCGACCTGGGCGAGCGCCGCCAGCGCCTCCGCCTTGCCGTGGCCGAAGCGGTGGTCGCGGTCGGCGGGCACGGCGGCGATGTGGACGCCGTAGAGGGTGATCAGCGACGCCAGGACGTCGAGGGCGGTATCGGCGAGCGAGCCGAGCATCGCCACCGAGCCGGTCGCCCAGGCGGCATAGGCCTTGAGCGCCAGCAGGAACAAGGCGACCGAGACGCTGGCGAGCGCCGCCCGCCGGGTCAGCGCGCCGTGCGCCGGGTGGCCGAGATGGCTCCCGCTCACGGGTAGAGTAGCCCCTCGCTCCAGCCCTCGCCGGCGCGGGTGAACAGCCGGCGCTCGTGGAGCCGGTGGTCGCGGTCGGTCCAGAATTCGAACCGTTCGGGAGCCACCCGCCATCCCGCCCAGCGCGGCGGCCGCGGCACCTCGCCGCCCTCGAAGCGGCGGCGGGTCTCCTCGTAGCGGGCCTCGAAGGTGGCGCGCGAGTCGAGCGGCCGCGACTGGTCCGAGGCCCAGGCGCCGAGCTGGGAATCGCGGGAGCGGGTGGCGAAATAGGAGTCGGCCTCGGCTTCGCTGACCGGCTCGACCGGCCCTTCGATCCGCACCTGCCGGCGCAGCGACTTCCAGTGGAACAGCAGGGCGGCGCGGGGGTTGGCGGCGAGCTCCTCGCCCTTGCGGCTGTCGAGGTTGGTGTAGAAGACGAAGCCGCGCGCGTCGTGGCCCTTCATCAGCACCATCCTGACCGACGGCCGCCCGTCCCCGTCCGCCGTCGCCAGGGCCATCGCGGTCGGATCGTTCGGCTCGGAAAGCTGCGCCTCGGCGAGCCACTCTTCGAACAGCCTGTGGGGATCGTCGGCCATAGCGCCTCTTGCCGCTTGTCCCTTCAGGGTACAACTCTCTCCCGTTATTCCCGCCTTCGCACGAATGAGAAAGCTTGTGCGCCCGAGGTGCATTACCCATCTGATACAGCGTTGCCGCACGGCAACAGTGGACATTTGCGGCGGTCTGGAGAACGAAGCAGGGCGATGGCCGACCTCTATTCACAGCTGGGCGTGAAGCGCGACGCGAGCGAGGCCGAGATCAAGAAAGCCTATCGCAAGCTCGCCAAGGAACTGCATCCGGACAGGAACAAGGGCAATCCCAAGGCCTCGGAACGTTTTTCCAGGGTCACCCAGGCCTACGACATCCTCACCGACAAGGACAAACGCGCCCGCTACGACCGCGGCGAGATCGACGACGACGGAGTCGCCCGCGCCCCGTTCGGCTTCGGCGGCGGCGGCGGGCCCCGGCCGGGGGGCGGCGCGGGCGGGTTCGGCCGGCACCCGGGTCCCGATTTCGGCGGCGGCGAGGAGATCGACCTGTCGGACCTGTTCGACGGCCTGTTCGGCGGCGGCGGCCAGCGCCGGAGCGGCGGCTTCGGCGGTTTCGGCAGGGGCCGCACGGCGCCTCCGCCCCAGAAGGGCGCCGATGTCGCCTACCGGCTCCCGGTCAGCTTCGAGGACGCGGCGACGTTGAGGGAGCAACGCGTCTCTCTCGCCGACGGCAAGACCGTCTCGATCAAGTTGCCCCCGGCCGTTGCCGAGGGCACCCGGATCCGCCTGGCCGGACAGGGCCAGCCCGGCCCGGCCGGCCCGGGCGACGCGATCGTCACCATTTCGATCAAGCCGCACCGCTTCTTCACCCGCGACGGCGACAATATCCGGCTCGATCTGCCCGTCTCGCTCGATGAGGCGGTGCTCGGCGCCAAGGTCAAGGTCCCGACCGTCGACGGCCCGGTCATGCTCGCCATCCCCAAGGGCTCGGCGTCCGGCAAGGTGCTGCGCCTCAAGGGCAAGGGCTTCACCGGCAAGGGCGGGCAGCGCGCCGACCAGCTAGTCACACTGATGGTCGATCTTCCGGCCGACGACGCCGAACTCGTCCGCTTCGTTGAAGGCTGGAGCCGCAGGGGCAAAGGAAACCCGCGGGCGGCGCTGGGCGTCTAGTCGCCTGATGCAGGACATTTCCCCCGAATCGCCCGAGGCACGGCGCAAGCGGCTCGTCAGGGCTCGGGCCCGGTTCGGCAAGATCCGCCAGAGGATGAAGCCGGGCGAATATCCGTTCGAGGTGCTCAAGCGGGTCGCCGTCGGAGTCTACAATGACGGTTTCATCCATGCCGGCAACCTCGCCTACCTCGCCCTGATGTCGCTGTTTCCGTTCGTCATCGTCGCCGCCGCGGTGGCGCGGCTCTTCGGCCAGACCGAGGAGGGGCTCGCCGCGGTCAACGGTATCCTCCAGACCATGCCGCCCGACGTCGCCGACGTGCTCAGGAAGCCGATCGGCGACGTGATCAGCGCCCGCTCCGGCAGCCTGCTCTGGCTCGGCGCCCTGATCGGCCTGTGGACCACCGGCAGCTTCATCGAGACGATCCGCGACATCATCCGCCGCGCCTACGGCGTCACGTTCAGCCGCCCCTTCTGGGAATATCGGCTCGGCTCGGTCGGGATGATCATCGCCGCGGTGGTCGTCGCGATGATCGCCTTCAGTGTCTCGGTGCTGTTGTCGGGCGTGCAGGAGTTCATCGTCTCGCAGGTCCCAGGGGCCGACGACCTGATGGGGATGCTGGCCCTGTTCCGGGTGGTGCCGGCGCTGATGCTGTTCGGATCCCTCTATCTCATCTTCTACTCGCTGACTCCGAAGCGCTACCGCACGCGGGGCTGCCCGAAATGGCCCGGCCCCGCCTTCGTCACCGGCTGGTGGCTGGCGACCACCGCTCTCCTGCCGGTCGTCCTCTCCAGCCTCGGCGGCTACGACCTCACCTACGGCAGCCTCGCCGGAGTGATTATCGGGCTCACCTTCTTCTTCATCGTCGGCCTCGGCGTGGTGATCGGCGCCGAGCTCAACGCCGCGCTGGCGGAGACGCCCGAAGAAGCCCTAAAGGAGGGGGAAGAGGCCTTCTATCAGCGGGAAAGCATATGACCGGATTGATGATCGGAAAGCGGGGCCTGATCATGGGCCTCGCCAACGACAAGTCGCTGGCATGGGGCATTTCCCGGCGCCTTGCCGAGCAGGGCGCCGAGCTCGCTTTCTCCTATCAGGGCGAGGCCCTGCAGAAGCGGGTCGGCCCGCTCGCCGCCGAACTGGGCTCCGATTTCCTGTTCGACTGCGACGTCTCCGGAGCCGACGCGCTCGATCGCGCCTTCGAGACCCTGAAGGCTCGATGGGCGACGATCGACTTCGTCGTCCACGCCGTCGGCTTTTCCGACAAAAACGAGCTTCGCGGCAAATATGTCGACACCAGCCTCGAAAATTTCCTGATGACGATGAACATCTCCGCCTACAGCTTTACCGCCGTCGCCCGGCGGGCGCGGGCAATGATGCCGAACGGCGGCAGCCTGCTCACGCTCTCCTATTATGGCGCCGAGAAGGTCATCCCCCATTACAACGTCATGGGCCTCGCCAAGGCCGCGCTGGAAACCAGTGTTAAATATCTCGCCATGGATCTCGGCCCCGAGAATATCCGGGTCAATGCCATCTCCGCCGGCCCCATCAAGACGCTGGCGGCGAGCGGCATCGGCGATTTCCGCTACATTCTGAAGTGGAACGAATATAACAGCCCGCTCCGGCGCAACGTCACCATCGACGATGTCGGCGGCGCCGGCCTCTACCTGCTCTCCGACCTCGCTTCCGGAGTCACCGGCGAGATTCACCATGTCGACGCCGGCTACAACGTCGTCGGCATGAAAGCCGAGGACGCGCCGGACATCGCGACGACCTGATGACGGCGGTCAGGCCGGAATCCGGCGACGACGCCGATGCGATCCGGGCCGTCCATCTCGCGGCCTTTCCCACCCCTGCCGAGGCCGATCTCGTCGCCCGCCTTCACGGGGATTTCGATTCCGAAGTTTCGCTAGTGGCGGAGCGGTCGGGCGAGATCGTCGGCCATCTCATGCTCAGCCGGATGGCGGTGTCCGGCGACGGCCGCGCCTACCGCGCGTTGGCGCTGGGACCGGTGGCGGTGCGGCCGGAGGCGCAGGGGGAGGGGATCGGCTCGGCGCTGATCCGCGCCGCGCTCGACCAGGCCCGCGGCCTCGGCGAGGAAGTCGTCTTCGTCGTCGGTGAGCCCGCTTATTACGGCCGGTTCGGCTTTTCCGCGGAGGCTGCGGCGCCGTTCGCCTCGCCTTATGCCGGACCGTATTTCATGGCGCGGTGGCTCCGTCCCGACCCCGCCCCGCCGGTCGCCGGCTCGGCGGAATATGCGCCCGCCTTCGCCGCGCTCAGCGACGCGCCATGAGCTGGAACAGCTTCGGCCGCCTGTTCCGTTTCACCACCTGGGGCGAAAGCCACGGGCCGGTCATCGGCGTCGTCGTGGACGGCTGCCCGCCCGGTCTCGCTCTCGCCGAGGCCGACATCCAGCCCTGGCTCGACCGCCGCCGGCCGGGCGCTTCGCCGCACACTTCGCCGCGGCGCGAGCCGGACCGGGTCCGCATTCTGTCCGGCACTTTCGAGGGCCGCACCACCGGCACCCCGATCAGCCTCGTCATCGACAATGTCGACGCGCGGCCCAAAGACTATGCCGACATGCCGCCCCGCGCCGGCCATGCCGATGCCGCCTATCAAGCGAAATACGGACTGCGCGATCCCCGCGGCGGCGGCCGCGCCTCGGCGCGCGAGACCGCGGCGCGGGTCGCCGCCGGCGCCGTCGCCCGCAGGGTGATTGCGGAGGTGCGGATCGCGGCCCGGGTCGCCGAGCTCGGCGGCTCGGCCGACGAGTCGGCCTGGGCGGGAATGCTCGACGCCGCCGGCGCCGCGGGAAGCTCGCTCGGCGCGATCGTCGAATGCGTCGCCGATGGCGTGCCGGCCGGCTGGGGGGCGCCCGTCTACGCCAGGCTCGACGCCGAGCTCGCCGCCGCGCTGATGTCGATCAACGCGGTCAAGGGCGTCGAGATCGGCGCCGGCTTCGAAGCGGCGCGCCGGCGCGGCGAGGACAATGCGGACCCGACCCTCGCCGGCGGCATCACCGGCGGCCTCTCGACGGGCGGACCGATCGTCGTCCGCGCCGCCTTCAAGCCGACCGCGTCGGTCGCCGCGCTCGGCGTCGGCGGGCGCCACGACCCCTGCGTCGGGCTTCGCGGCGCGCCCGTCGTCGAGGCGATGGTCGCCCTCGTCCTCGCCGATCACAAGCTCCTGCACCGGGCGCAATGCGGATGAGGCGGACCGCCGCGCTGCTCGCGCTGGCGCTGGTGGCGGCCGCACCGCCGCCTCCCGCGATGACTCTGCAGGGCGTCGGGCCGCTCCGCATCGGCACTGGCGTGGCCGAGCTTCGCGGGCGCTTTCGCGGCGTCGCCGGCGAGCCCTATCCGGATCCCGAGGTCGACTGCGCCTACTGGACCACGCCGCTCTATCCCGGCCTGCTGCTGATGGTCTCCGGCGGCCGAGTCGTGCGGATCGAGACCGAGGATCCCCGCTATCGCACGCCGGGCGGCGCGCGCGTCGGCATGACCGAGGCGGAGCTTCGCGCCCGCTACGGCGCGCGGATGCGGGTCGAGCCCCATCCCTATATGGGTCCGGAAGGCAAATATCTGATCGTGCGTGCGCGCCGCGAGCCGCTGGGCCTGATCGTCGAGACCTGGGACGGGCGTGCGCGTTCGCTGCGCGTCGGCTATTGGAGCAAGGTCCAGCTGATCGAGGGTTGCTCATGAGCGGCTGCCGGGTGCGCATCCACGGACGGGTGCAGGGGGTCTTCTTCCGCAACTGGGCGATGGACCGGGCGCGCGCGCTCGGCGTCCGCGGCTGGGTGCGCAACCGCCGCGACGGCACCGTCGAGCTGACCGCCTTCGGCGAGGACGACGCGGTCGAGCGTTTGATCGCCGCGTGCCGGACCGGTCCGCCGGCCGCCCAGGTCGACCGGATCGAGGTCGAGAGCATCGAAGGGGAGGGGCCGCCCGCCGGATTCCGGGTGACGGCAACGGTCTAGATCAGGTCGGCGAGATAGTCGCTGAGCCGGTCTTTGGCCTGGTCGGTGAGCAGGATCGCGTTGTGGCGGTTGTGGCTGCGCGTCACCAGGCCGGCCGCGATCAGTCGCTCGATCAGGGCGGGCCCGTCGCTCGCCTCGACCCGCGCCGCGGCATAGGCCTCGTCGAGCGAGACGTGGCGGCCGTCCTCATGGGCGATGAACAGGGCGAGCAGCAGATCCCAGGCCGGTTCGCCGAACAGACCGGCGGGGAAATACTCGTCGCGCCTGCGGCGGTCGCTGTAGAGCCGCTCAGCCATGGCGCGCAGCGACTGGCCGGCCTCCGGTGAATGGCGATCGGTCAGCAAGGCGAGTCGGACCGAAGCCTGGCGAACTATCGCCAGCGCGGCCTCCAGCCTTGCGGAGTCGGCTTCTTCCACCACGGATCCTTCCCCGCGACCAACCTATCCTATTTCGCGCGGATAGATAGGGGGTTCTTGCGGGGCTCATCGCGCCATTCTGGCCGGTTGGAGCAGGCCCATCGCCCGAAAGCTCGACCAGCCGGAGCGTGCGACGATGACATGGTCGTGGATGCAGATGTCGAGCGCTCGGCCGGCCTCGGCGATGCGCCGGGTGGCGTCGATGTCGCCGCGGCTCGGCGCGGGGTCGCCGGAGGGGTGGTTGTGGACCAGGATCAACGCCGTCGCCCCCACTTCCAGCGCCCGCCGCATGATCTCGCGCGGATAGACCGGCGCCTCGCTCACCGATCCTTCGCCGAGCGTCTCGTCGAACAGGAGGCGGTTGCCGGCGTTGAGGAAGAGGACCCGGAGCCGCTCGGTCGGCAGCAGGGCCATGTCGAGCGTGAGATAGTCGATCAGCGCCTGGGAATCCGCGAGGACCGGCTTGGCGAAGGCCTCGGTCCGCAGCGCATGAAGCATCGCGCTGCGGACAGTGCCGAGATAGCGGACGGCGGCGGTGCCGTCGCCGAGCACCTTCGCCTGAGCAGAAGGCTCTGCCGCCAGCGCCGCGGCGAGCGATCCAAATTCCTTGACTAGGAGGTCCGCCCAGCCGGAGGCTTCGGGTCCCAGCGGACTGAGGAGTTCGACCAGGAATTGTCTGCACCGTACTTGGCCAAGCGCCTCTGATGGTGCCACGTGCCGAGCGCGATGATTGCTAGGATTGGATAACTCCAGATCGATAGGATGGCCGCGTACGCCCACGGAATGACCTCGGGACCCAGCCATCGCGCCAGATGGCCGAGCACACCCAGCCCTAACAGCGCGCTCACCCATATCGGCCAGAACCTGTTGGCGCGCAACGCGAGAGCTGTGAACGATGCGAAGAGCAACACATCAACTGTCAGCACTCCGAACTCTACCTTTTGGAACTCGCCGTCTTGCGCCTGTCCTGCGTGGGTCAGCAGGCTCAAATGGGTCGCGGCGACCGCGACTGCGTAAGCTGACGCGCCTATCCGTTCCGGCGCTCCACCCCAGATCACGGCGTAGAGGGTGCAGACAATTAGAAGCGCGACGAAGTAGTAGTTCACGCCGTAGACCCGACCATGGGCGAATGGCTTGGTCAAGCGGCACAGTTCAAGCAACCGCTCGGATACGCTGGATCCGTGCATCTTCCATAGAACCGGTCGGCTCAAGAGGATTTGGTTTGGGGTATGAGTCACCCGCGTCAACCTCGCGAAGCCCGATTTGCGCCCGCGTCGAATCGAGCGACTTGTGAGTTTCCACGACGCGGCGTCGCGCTTCGACTAAAGCCACCAACACTTCGGTTGCTCTGTCCAAAGCGTCCTGCCCGACCATGGCCGGAAGACGTGCTTCCGTTCGCGCTTGCGGCATGGCGGCGGTCAGCTCGGCGGCGCGCGTCAGCGCCTCATCGATCGCGGCCTCCACCGCGAACAGGCGGTCGGCTACCTTCTGAGCGACAGCTTGACGTAATCTGGGCATGCAGCTTCCCCTTCGCGCCGACGCGAATTGCGACGCGTTGATGTTGGTTCAAATTTAGAAGCTGGCCGTCCGACCGATCCTGGAAAGCGCTTCGACTCCGGCTAAGAAAACGCCGAAAGTGAGGGCGATCATCAACATGATCGCAAAAATCCACCCCAATCTCGCCAACCAGCTTAGGTCGTGCGGCCTTGCTGTCCCGATCGGGAGCGGTAGCGTGGGAGCCCCTCCCGACGTTGCGACCCGGAAGGAGGCTTGCTCCTCCCTCATCGCCCCGCCGGACAACCCGCTTGGTTGCCACCCGCTCTCGATCGGTGGTCCGAATGTGGACGAATCGGGTGACACCGCAATGTCCGACGGTTGGTATACCAATGGCTGGATGCCCTGGGCCGCGTCGTGCTCGGCCAGAATCCGGGCCGCGCTGCGCCGGTCGCCCACGCCGAGGGTGCGCATCGCCGCCTTGATATGCTGGTCGACCGAGCCGGGCTCGATCCCCATCAGCGGCGCGATCTCCTTCGAGGTCATGTGCCGATAGACGAACCTGAGACAGGTCCGTTGTTGCTCGGTCAGCCTGGCGATGCGGTGTGGGTCCATGGCGATATAGGATTATCGCCTAGGAAGGGCCTCCACACAATGGGGCAGGCCGTTTTGCTGTTGGGCGCCGCTACGGAAAGGCCGCTCCGCGGGCTTGAGGAGGTCGAGCGGCCGAAAATCCGCCGGCTGTCCCACCAGGGCTAGGCGGCGAAGCCGGTCAGGAATTCGGCGGTGGCGGCCCGGAAGCGGGCGAGGCTGTCGTCGACCTGGGCGAAGCCGCTCTCGACCGCGTCGATCTCGCTCGCCACGCTTTCCGTTTCGCGGCGGATCGCGGCGATCGTCGCCGACATCGAATCGGCGGCGAGCGCGGTCTCGTCGACGGCGGCGGTGATCATCGTCACCGTCCGCGCCTGCACCTCCATCGCCTCGCGGAGGCGGCCGGCGGAGGTCTGAACGTTCTCGACCGTCTCCTGGACCGAGCCGTTGGCGGCGACGGTCTGGCGGGTCGCGTGCTGGATGGCGCTGATCTTGGCGTGGATGTCGTCGGTCGCCCGCGACGTCTGGGCGGCGAGCGACTTCACCTCCTGCGCGACGACGGCGAAGCCGCGGCCGGCGTCGCCCGCCCGCGCCGCCTCGATCGTCGCGTTGAGGGCGAGCAGGTTGGTCTGGCCGGCGATGTCGCGGATCAGCGACAGGATCGATTCGATCGCCTCGACATGGCCGGACAGCGCCCGGCTCGCCTGCATCGCCTCGCTCGCTTCCGCGCCGGCGCGAAGCGCGACTCCGGCGGCGGTCTCGACCTCGAGTCGGGCGTCCTCGATCGCCCGGATCAGGCCGGCCGAGGTCGCGGCGGCGTCGCGCATCGCCGCCGCCGACTGCTCGGCGGCCGCCGCGACTTCCGAGCTCTTGCCGAGCATGGCCCGGGCGGCGGCGGCGGTGTCGCCGGTCCTGGCGCGAAGCTTCGCCGATTCGCCGGTGGTCGCCTCGACCAGCCCGGCGACGCTGCGCTCGAACCTCTCGCTGCGCCGGCCGCGCGCCGCCGCCGCCTCGTTGGCCTCGAGCAGCGCGACCTGGGCGAGGACGATGTCGCTTTCATAGGCGGCGAGCCGCTGCAGCGCGGCGAGGGCGCGGCGAAAGGCGGCCTCGTCGCCGGCGAAGCGGTCGCGAAAGGCGGCGCAGAGCGAGGCGACCAGCTGCGCCCGCCGGTCCATCTCCTCCGGCACCGGCAGGCCGCGCGCGTAGATCTCGAGGCCGAGGCCGGCGACCGCGTGGATCCACTCCGAGTCGACCGGCCGGGTGAAGCTGTGCCGGGTCCGCCGCGCCGCCGCCTCGCCGCCGCTGGCCAGCGCCGCGGCATCGATCAGCTCGCCGGCCTCGGCCCACAGCCAGGCCAGCTCGCGCTCGAAGGCGCCGCCCTCGTTATAGGCGCGGAGGCGATGCGCGACCTGCGCGTCCGTCAGCTTCTGCAAGAGCTGCCCGTCCTTCTCCTGAAACCCGTCGGCCATGGCGCGGCCAAGCTCCGTTGCCCGGCCCGCTCCTAGCACCGCCATGGTAAATGAAGGCTTAGGGCGCCGCGGCGCCCTCAGGCGGCGAAGCGCTTGACGAACTCGGCGGCGGCGGCCTTGAACCGGGCCATCTGCTCGTCGACATGGCCGAAATTGGAGGTGACGCCGTCGATCTCACGGGCGACGTTCTCGGTGTCCTCGCGGATCGCGGCGATCGTCGCCGACATCGAATCGGCGGCGAGCGCGGTCTCGTCGACGGCGGCGGTGATCATCGTCACCGTCTGCGCCTGCACCTCCATCGCCTCGCGGATGCGGTCGGCGGAGGTCTGGACGTCCTCGACCGTCTTCTGGATCGAGCCGTTGGCCTCGACCGTCTGCCGGGTCGCCTGCTGGATGGCGGTGATCTTGCCGGTGATGTCGTCGGTCGCCCGCGCCGTCTGGGCGGCGAGCGACTTCACCTCCTGCGCGACGACGGCGAAGCCGCGGCCGGCGTCGCCCGCCCGCGCCGCCTCGATCGTCGCGTTGAGGGCGAGCAGGTTGGTCTGGCCGGCGATGTCGCGG
>Ga0196963_10000255_pt1 | contig 50333 bp, 50 predicted proteins | sample S1_5metaG_FD_148600 | JGI IMG/M metagenome (GOLD analysis project Ga0196963, IMG submission 148600) | Soil microbial communities from Anza Borrego desert, Southern California, United States - S1_5 | ecosystem: Environmental > Terrestrial > Soil > Desert | place: USA: California | collected... | reverse complement strand
CAGGTTTGGCACCTCGATGTCGGCTCATCGCATCCTGGAGCTGTAGCAGGTTCCAAGGGTCCGGCTGTTCGCCGGTTAAAGCGGTACGTGAGCTGGGTTTAGAACGTCGCGAGACAGTTCGGTCTCTATCTATGGTGGGCGCAGGAGAATTGAGAGGATCTGACCTTAGTACGAGAGGACCGGGTTGGACGGACCGCTAGTGTACCAGTTGTCACGCCAGTGGCATCGCTGGGTAGCTAAGTCCGGAAGGGAGAAACGCTGAATGCATCTAAGCGTGAAACCCACCTCGAGATGAGTTCTCCCTGGGAGCAATCCCCTGAAGGCTCGAAGTAGACTACTTCGTCGATAGGTCGGGTGTGGAAGCGTGGCAACACGTTCAGCTAACCGATACTAATCAGCCGTGAGGCTTGACCATTTATTCACTTCGCTCGATGAGCGCGGTGTGTGGTCAAAAAACGATCGATTGCATCCGCCTTCGTTCCGCCGAGGTTTGGGCTGTTCACAGCCAAACGTCGGCGAACGACGGCGAGACAGGTCCGCCAACGCGGACCGGAGTATTCAGAGTTCTTTACAACAAGATGCTCTGGGGCGATCCTCCTTCGCGCTCGCAGCGCTGGCGACGACAGGTCGCATAAGAAGACCTGTCCCACGCAGCCGCGAAGCGGCGCAGGCGGAACCCCAGACACCAGTTTCCCGGTGGCCATAGGAGCAGGGTCACACCCGTTCCCATTCCGAACACGGAAGTTAAGCCTGCTACCGCCGATGGTACTGCGCGCGCAGGTGCGTGGGAGAGTAGGTCGCTGCCGGGGATTCATTCAACAGCCTCAGTGAGAAATCACTGAGGCTGTTTTCTTGTACGGCAATTTCGATCCTGAATTCAAAACACCGTCGCCGCCGCCCGCCGCGCGCTGATTTGTGCGGCGTTTCCGCCGCCGGCCTGCGGCACAGCGATTGCTCAATGATCCCGCACCCGCACAATGCGAACCTGCTCACTCCTTGTCATCGTTGTCGCTGCAAGTGTGTCGTCGATCGCATGCTCGACGATGACGTCGCCAACCGGCGTGCCGGGAGTGTTGAGCCCCGCGCACAAGGCAGCGCTGCTCGAAGGGACTTGGACGCTCGTCTCGGTGGCCGCCCCCGGCCAGCCGTCGGCCCAGCCGCGGCCAACCTCCGCGTCATACACGCTGACTTTTGCTGACGGCAGAGTCTCGAGCCGCGTCGATTGCAACATGTGCAGCGGCAGCTTCTCGATATCCGGAAATTCGTTGGCCGTCGGTCCGGTCCTGGCCTGCACGCGCGCCGCCTGCGCCACGATGGAATTCGCGAATCTGTTTACGTCGGTGCTGGCCGGCGACAGCATGATGACACTGACCGGCAGCTCGCTGACGCTCGACTCCTCGAGAGGAACGCTCCGCTTCACTCGCCAGTAAGACGAACTGCCGTTACGCCACCGCGGACTGGCGCGGCAGGCATTCCTCGATCGCGGCGATCAACAGGTCCGCAGCGATCGGCTTCGCCACATAGCCGTTCATCCCTGCCTCCAGGCAACGCTCGCGATCGCCTTTCAGTGCGTGAGCGGTCATCGCGATGATCGGTGTCGTACGCGTGCGCTCGCGCTGATGCGCGCGGATGCGGGCGGCCGCGTCGAAGCCGCCCATCGCCGGCATCTGCACATCCATCAGGATGACGTCGAAATCTTCATGCGTGGCTGCCTGCACGGCGGCCACGCCATCCGCCGCGACCGTCACTTCATACCCATGCTTCTCGAGGATGCGCCGCGCGAGCACTTGGTTGACGGTGTTGTCTTCGGCGAGCAGGACCCGCGTGCTGCCGCCGGCGACCCGTGCGGCGCGTGCCGGCGGCGGCACATGGCTTGGCGCCGCGAGCGCCGCATCCTTGCCGACCTGGCTTGGCGCCGCGAGCGCCGCATCCTTGCCGACCTTGATCGTAAAGTGGAAGGTGCTGCCTTCGCCTTCCTCGCTCTCGACCCACATGCGGCCGCCCATCAACTCCACGAGCCGCGAGGCGATGGCGAGGCCAAGTCCGGTGCCGCCGTAGCGGCGCGTCGTCGTGCCGTCGGCCTGGCGGAACGCCTCGAAGATGAATTGGTGTTTCGATTTTGGAATGCCGATGCCGGTGTCGCTCACCAGACAGTGGAGTGTGGTGTCCGTGGCCGAATCGTCGTCGACCGTGACGCGAACCAGGACGCGGCCGCGCTCCGTAAACTTGATCGCGTTGCCGACCAGGTTCAACAGTACCTGCTGCAGCCGGCCGGCATCGCCGAGCACGCTGGCCGGCACGTCGCTGGCGACGTCCGACACAACCTGCAGATCTTTCTGCATCGCTCGGAACGCGAGCGGCTTCAGCACGTCGGTGAGGGTGTTGCGCACGTCGAATGGTTCGACGACCACATCGAGCTTGTGCTCTTCGATCTTTGAGAAGTCGAGGATGTCGTTGAGGATGGTCAGCAGACCGTCTGCCGACGTCTTGACCATGCCAAGATATTCACGCTGCTCGGCGTTGAGCTCGGTATCGAGCGTCAGGTCGGTCATGCCGATGATGCCATTCATCGGAGTGCGGATCTCGTGGCTCATGTTCGCCAGGAACTCGCCCTTCGCCCGGCTCGCGGCTTCGGCGGCGATCTTCGCCGTCTGTAATTCGTGCGTGCGCTGCTGGACGGTCTGTTCGAGCCGCGCCGCTTGCGCGCGCATGCTGCGAATCCTGACATGGAACGCCAATCCGCCAATCGCCGCAATTGCCGCGGCGCAGATGACGTAGAACCACCACGTTTCGTAGAAGTAGTACGGCACGGAGAACGTGACGGCGGTGCCCGTCTCGTTCCAGACGCCGTCGTTGTTGGCCGCCTTGACGCGGAACGTGTAGTTGCCCGGCGGCAAGTTGGTGTAATACGCGGTGCGGCGGTTACCGGGATCGATCCAATCCTGGTCGAAGCCGTCGAGCTTGTAGCGAAACGAGACCTCGTTCGGCGCCGTGAAGCTCAGAGCCGTGTAGCGGAGCTCGATGGCGCGATGGCCGCGGGGCAACGGCCGTTCCGTCGATGTCGGCACGCCGTTGGCGATGAGGGTTTCGAACACCACCGGCGGCGGCTCTTTGTTGATTCGGATGTCGGCGGAATCGACGACGACGACGCCGACGGTGGTCGCAAACAACAACCGGCCGTCACGGACGCGCAGCGTATTCGGCCCGGCATTCGACGGAACGGTGATGGAGCGCAGCCCATCGCCACGGCCATAATTCACCGCATTCAGCCGCGGAATGGCACGGCGCGCAAAAGCCTCGAAGTCAGACCGCGGGATGCGCCAGATCCCTCGATTGCTGCCGAACCACATGTCGCCGTCGGAGCCTTCGGTAATGGTGTAAATGGTGTCGTCGAACAAGCCGTCGCGCTCTCGGAAAACCGACAGCTTGCCGTTTTTCAGTGTGTTCAGGCCGGCCGTCGTACCGATCCACAACGTGCCGGCCCGGTCGTGGTAGAGCGCCGACACGGTGCCATCGGCGAGGCCGTCTTCGGTATGGAGGCGCGACATCGCGTCGCCGTGAAACCGCAACAAGCCGCGATAGCGCAGCCCCACCAGCACATCGCCGCCGCGGTCCTTGATCAGGGTCATGACGCTGCCGGCGTTGATGCCTTCGATTTGCGTGACCGTGTTGCCGTCCGCGCGGAGCAGGCCGCGCGAACCGCCGATCCAGAGACGCCCCCGGCTATCCTCGATCAGGGCGTTCACGCTGCCGATGTTGGTGGCGTCGAACGGCGGCCGCACGAGTTCTCCGCCCCGAATGCGATCGATGCCGCGTGGGTGCCCGACCCAGATACTGCCATCCGCGGACCGTGCCAGTGCCTGGACGCGCCGCGAGCCGAGTCCGTCCTCGGGCCGATAGACCCGGGCCCGTTTACCCGGCACATAGGAGAGCAGGCCGTTATTGGTGCCAATCCAGAGCGCCCCGTTGGCATCGCCAACCATCGCGTACACGACGTCTCCGGGAAGGCCTTCCGCGACACCGAAGGCCGTGAATTTCCCCAGGTAGAAGTTGTTGAGGCCGCCGCCCTCGGTGCCGGCCCAGATGTTGTGCTCGCGATCCTCGAGGAGGGCAGACACGTAGTCGTTGCTCAGGCCATCTTTGGCCGTGTATGTCTCCCAATTTGACGCGGTGGTGCGAAGACGCGCGATCCCTGCGCCATCGAGCCCGACCCAGATCGACTTGTCCCGGTCGCGAAGAATCGCGGTGATCGACGTCCCAGCGAGCGCCGGGCCGAACCGCTCGACACGGGAGCCGTTGAGTTTCCATAAGCCGCCGGTCGTGCCGAGCCAGACATTGCCGTCGGGTTCTACATATGAAGCGGTGATCAACAGGCCAGCGGGGGCGTCGACCATCATCAGCGGCTCGATGCCGCGATCGTCGACCCGGGCCAGGGTCCGGGCGGCTGCGAAGTACAAGCGGTCGGCGCGATCAAAAAAGGTCCTCGTCACAATCGTCGTGGGCGTCCCCGGAACGGACTCGAAGCGAATCCGCTCGCCGCCAACCTGCCGGACGAGGCCGCGACCGGTGCCGACAGCGATGCGGCCCTCTCGCGAAGAGGCAATCGACAGAATGTAGTTACTTGCCAGCCCCTCGTTCGTGGTGAACGATGCAAAAGAGCCGGCGTCGTAACGGACCAGACCGTTGTCGGTGCCAATCCACAGCACACCATCCGCCGCCTTGTGAATCGTCAGGATCACGTTGCTGCGGATCGCCGGGGTATTCAGCCGATTGAACACCGTGAACCGTGCCCCGTCGAAGCGGACCAATCCGTCCCGAGTGCCAAACCACAGGTAGCCGTCGTCGGTCTGGGTCAGTCCGACAATCGTGTTTTCCGGAATGCCCTCATCGATGCCCCAGGAGCGGTGCACATACTGGCGTATCGATTTCGAGGGGTCGAGCGCGGCCGCTTCGCGTGGCAGCAGTAGTGCGGTGATCACGAGTCCCACGGCGGCAGTTCGTCGGTGTATACGCATCGCAGCTCTCCAGGCCGGTTCGGCGAAGCGTCATTGAGCAACGGCGATGCCAGAGCTGACCGGCGGAATCCGGCGCGTTTCTGTCAGTTGCGAGGTTGGGCAGGTGTGCGCGCACATGCGCGCACACCCGTTATTGTCCGCGAAGCAGCGGCGCGACGTGACGCGCGATCTGTTCGTGCGTGGCGAACCACACGTTCGGTCGCTTCTTGATGTGGCCGATCAGCCTCTCGAGCATCGCCACGCGTGAGCGGTGGCCGATGTAATGCGGGTGCAGGGTCAGGAGGTATAGGCCGCCCTCCTCGTAGGCGACGTCGAATTCAGACCGAAATACTTCATACACGTCGCTCAATGACGGCATCGAACCGTCCGCATTCCCGCCGAAGTACGGTGCATCGTCGAGAATCCGCTCGATCGGCAGCTCGATGACGCCGGTCGGCTTGCCGTCTAGGAGGATCTCGTACGGGTCGTCGCTCGCCATCAGGCTGCTGTCATACAGAAAGCCTGCGGCCCTGACTTGGCCCATTGTCCACTTGCTGAACTTCCACGATGGCGCGCGGTAGCCAACGGGCCGTTTGCCGACCATCTTCGTCAACGTCTCGAGAGACAGATTCAGCAACCGCTGCTCTTCCTGTTCGTTGTTCAACAGCGGCAGCCGTTCGTGGATCCAGCCGTGGATGCCGAACTCGTGGCGTTGCTGCGCCGCTTGAATGTCCTTGATCATCCCCGGGTGCAGCACGGCGCTGGCGGCGGGGATGAAGAACGACGCGGGCACCTGCTGGCGGTCGAGCATTCGCAGAATGCGCGGCAGACCGTCAACGGCGCCGTACTCACCCCGAGAGAGGATTTCGTAATCGAGGTTGCCGGTGGATAACGCCGCCGTCGCGTTGTCGACGTCGAACGACAGCCCGACGGCGACCTTCGCGCCGTTGGGCCACGTGGGTTTGAGCCGCTTGCCGGCGCTGACGTGGAACATCTGCGCCTTTAGTTGTTCGACGGAGAGCCGCGTGCCGGGCAGCGGATCCGGCGCAGCCTGCTGCGCGGATGCCACGGTTCCGGTCGGCGGACCCACGCACGCGGCGATCGAAACGGCGGCGGCGATGATGATGAATCGGTAGCACATCGAGCGAAGTCTACCCCTAGTCAGCGCCTTTGCCAGTCGTGCCAGATGAAGTCAGCGATTCGTTCTGCTGCCAGCTGGTGGCCGACGGCGTTCCAGTGGCCGTCGAGCGGAAAATACACGTCGCGTCCCTGCGCCCGTTGTTGGAACCACGGGCGCAGGTCGACCCACTTGATACCCTGGCTGTCGAAGAATTCGCCGAGCAGCCGTTGCGGCTTGCCGATATCCACGGGAACGTCCTGGTAGGCAGTCGGAACCAGCTGCACGTGGGCCGGGATGATCGCAAAGTACAGGGGAATGCCTGCGGACGTCGCCAACCGGTGCATGCCGGCAAACACCGAGAAGACACGCTTGAACACACGCTCGGTTCGATCCTCGTAGGTCTGACGATAAATGTACGGCACACCCTCCTCGGACGACGTGGCTGGTTGCGCGGCATACACCGTGATGGCCACGCCGGGCAGCCACGCCTTCAGACGCGGCGCCAGTTCCCACCAGATGTCGAACAATCCCTGGTAGACATGCAGCCGGCTCAATAACGGAGTGCGATAGCGCACCGGAACGTTGCGAGGCAGCAGGCGATTGCCAACCACGTGTGAGTTGACGTTGCGGATGCGTGAGGGCAAACCATCCTCGTCGGTTTCGATCCATTCGTTTTCGAATGCGGCCGGCGAATCGAGGTCGTTGCCGACGAAGACGCCGACGACGATGGCGTCGGGCTGCAACGCGAGGCCTTCGTTCTTCAGATACAGGTAGTACGTGTCTGGCGAATAGCATGCGGCAAAGCCGCCGTTGATCACTTCGACTTGCCGGCCCGGCAGGCGCTCTGCAAGCAGGCGCTCGATATGCGCCGCATAGGTTTCGTCATCGTTAACGCCCCACCCGAAAGTGAAAGAATCGCCGATCGTCAGGATGCGGAGCGCGCCGCCCTTGTCGCGCGTGAACTCCTTGCCGCGGTAGCCGAGCGAGTTGATACGAATCCGCGTGTCGAATTCTGTGGTCGCCAGCCGCCCCTGGTAGTTTTCGCGGAGGCGATAGGGAAGGACGTCACTGTCTTTGAACATCGCCGGGTAGAAGTCCATGAGCACTTCGGCGGTCCGGCGTGGAAAGAAGTTGCGCAGCAGCACTTCCACCGCGAGCAATGCAATCGTGGTGCTCAGGATCACGGCGGCAAGTTTCCGGCCCAGCGTCATCGACCAGCAGTGTACTTGACGAACTGCGCCAGGCGCGCCGTGGATGCGATCGCCCGTTACGGCATACGCAGATCGCCGAACACGAGTTTTCCGCCCACGATCGTGGCGAGGACTGTTGCGTCGCGGAGCCGGGTTTCGGGCGCAGTCAGGGGATCCTCATTGAGGATGACGAGATCGGCAAGTTTGTTGGGTTCGATCGATCCTTTGCTTCGTTCCTCCATCGTCAGCCACGCGTTGTTGATCGTCGCCATCCGCAACGCTTGTTGGCGCGTGACCCGCTGATCCGGACCAAAGACGCCGCCGGTCATGGTGTCCCGGGTAATGAAATGGTAGAACGTCCACAGCGGCGGGTACGGCACCACCGGCGCGTCGCTGCCAGAGGACACCGGCAGTTGCGCGTCGAGGTACATCTTGACTGGGGTCGTGAGCGACGCGCGGGCCATACCCCAGTAGTTCGCCAGACTGGGTCCGGCGAGATACAAATGGTGCTGAGCCGAAATCGCGAGCCCAAGCGCTCTGATGCGCGGCAGGTGGTCGGGACGTCCGATGAAGGCGTGTTCGATGGCCCAGCGCCGCCCAATGATGGATTGCTCGGCGTTGGCCTTTTCGTAGGCGCTGAGCACCAAATCGATGGCCGCGTCGCCGACCGCGTGCGTGGCGACGCGCCAGTTCTGGCGGTTCAGCTCGCGAACCGCCGCCGTGAAACGCTCGGTATCGATGGTCTGCAGGCCCCGAAACGACCCGTTCTGATCCCAGGGCTTTTCGTAGGGATCCCGCATCAACCCGCCTTCGAAACCGCCATCGACCGCCAGCTTGATGCCGGCGATGCGCAATGACGCGTTGCCGTCACCTTGCTTGATGCCGGACGACACGAGTGTGGGATCGACGCCGGCGGCGGTGATGGCCGGCCGCAGCAAGGCATTGACGCGCAGCGTCAACAAGCCCTGCGTTTCGAGGTTCTGCAGTAGCCGATACTCCGCGAGCGAAATTCCAGGATGACGAACCGAGGTGAGGCCTGCAGCATTGAGCTTCTTGTAGTCGGCGAGGCGTCGGCCAATCTGCTGCTGTGGCGTTGGCGGCGGAGCGGCGGGCAGTTTTACCAACGCCTTCGCAGCGTCGACAAGCTCGCCGTTGAGCCGACCATCCGGGTACCTGGTAATGCGGCCGCCGGCGGGTTCCGGCGTGCGCTCAGTGATCTGCCAACGCGCCAGCGCCGCCGAATTGAGGATGTATTCGTGTCCGCCACGCACCAGAACGACTGAATGATGCGGCGCGATGCGATCGAGATCGTCGCGGAGCGGCAGACGACGTTCTTTCAATTGCGCTTCGTGCCAGTCGCTGTTGGACACGATCACGTCTGCGGCCGTCGCCGACTGCACGCGCACCTGCACAGCGCTGAGGACGTCGCTGAGCGAGCGCGCACCTGAGAGGTCTACGCCCGGGCCGCCGCCGGCAGAATGCAGGTGGTTGTCCATCAGCCCGGGTATGACCGCGCGGCCTTTCAAGTCGACCATCCGCGTTGCCGGACCTGCAATCTGCTGCATTTGATCGTCGTTGCCGACGGTCATGATTCGATCACCCAGGATGGCCACGGCCTGGTGGATCGAAAAGTCGCGATCGACGGTGATGACCTTGCCGTTGAACAGGATCAGGTCCGCGCCGGGCGCGCGCGGCAGCAGGATCTGGGTGCTGGGCGCGCCTAGTGTCACCGCGACGCTCACGGCAATGAGGGCCATGCGTATCACGGCCAAAGCATAGCGGGATTACGCCGATCGCCGCCGGCGTTGTCGAAACTGCGCGAAAATGCAGTCACGTACAGCGAGTCCGCGGCCGATAACCCATTAGAGTGAGACTCGAGATGGAGACTCGCTCGAGGACGGACACCGGTGCGCCGGACGTAGTGGCGGAATCGGTCCGCCGGTCGAAGGTCAGCTCAGCGGTGGCGGCTGACTACAGGGTCTGCCGCTTGCCGGAACGACACCGACGAGAGGCGTGGAGGCTGGTGCCTTTGCTGGCGGCTGACGGCTCAAACATTGCACAATAGGTAGTTCATGCGACGCACGCTGTCCTCCATCGGTTTCATCGCCGCGCTGTTGTGCCCATGCGCCGCGTTCGCACAGGCGCCGCCGGCCAGCTGCACGACGACGTCGCAGAACCTGTGGGTGCGCGATCAGCTGAATAGCTATTACTACTGGTACCGGTTCATGCCGGCCGGCGTAAATCCGGCCAGCTACAACTCGCCCGAGGCATACCTCGACGCGGTGCGCTATCAGCCGAGGGATATCTGGAGCAACATCCAGGCGGCGGCGACCAGCGACGCGTTGTTCAATGACGGTGAGCTGATCAAATACGGCTTCTCGCAATTGCCGAGCGCCTCGGACATTACGGTCCTGCAGGTATGGCAGGGTAGCCCGGCGGAAGAAGCGGGGTTGGCCCGCGGCGATCGCATCGTTGAAATCAACGGCCGCAGCGTCGCCGCGCTGGTCGCCGGCGGCACTCTTGGTTCTGCGTTCGGCCCCGACGTCGTCGGTCACAGCGTGACGATCGTTTTTGAAAAGCCTTCGGGCGAGCGCCGCACGGCGCAAATGGTCAAGCGGGTCGTCAAGTACCCGACGATCTCGGTATCAAAGTTGTTCGAGGTCGACGGCGGTAAAGTGGGGTACATCGTCTTCAACACGTTCGTTCAGCCCTCGACCGCGGCATTGAACGACGCGTTTGCCGCATTGAAGGCGGCGGGCGCGACCGAACTGATTCTCGACCTTCGCTACAACGGCGGAGGCATCGTCGACGTGGCCGTCCATTTAGGGAGCCTGATTGGCGGTGTCCGGACGGCGGGGCAACCCATGCTGAATTGGGTGTATAACGACAAGGTCGGCCCGAGCTCGAATCGAACGACCCGTTTTACGAATCCGGACAATGCGCTGAACCTTCAGCGCCTCGTTGTCATTGCGACGCGAGCGACCGCGTCGGCGAGCGAACTGGTGATCAACGGTCTGCGGCCATTCATGCCGGTAACGATCGTGGGCGATGCCACTTACGGCAAGCCCGTGGGACAGTCTGGATTCCGCTTCTGCGACAAAGTGCTCTGGCCGATCACGTTTTCCATTCAGAACGCGAATTTCGAGGGCGATTACTTCGATGGCTTGCCGGCTGATTGCCGCGCAGCTGACGATCCGTCGCGTCAACTCGGGGACGCGGCCGAGGGTTCACTCGCCGAAGCGCTCACGGTGATTCGCACTGGCGGCTGCAGTCCACGGAGCGCAGCAGCGCTGCGCGCGCTGCGGCAACTGCCGTCGATGCCGCGTCTCGCGGGCTGGGAGTCGCTGATCAACGCGCAGTAGTCTTGCCTGAACTGCCCGACATCGAGCTGTACCTTCATGCGCTGAGACCGCGCATCGTCGGCCGCGTGCTCGAGCGCATTCGCATCGCCAGCCCGTTTCTGGTCCGCTCTTTCAACCCGCCAATCGATCACGTGCACGGCCGGCGCATCGAGGCGCTGCGCCGCTTGGGCAAGCGCCTGGTGTGGGTGCTCGACGACGACCTGTTCATCGTCATTCACCTGATGATCGCGGGCCGTTTCAAGTTCCTCGATCGCGGCGCCAAGGTCCCGGGCAAAATCGGGCTGGCGGCCTTCGACTTCGACAACGGCTCGCTGATCCTCACTGAGGCCGGTTCACAACGGCGCGCGTCCCTGCATGTGGTGAGCGGCGAGTCGGAGCTGGCGAAGCACGACCCCGGCGGACTGGAAGTGCTGACATCGACACCGGAGGCGTTCGGCGCGGCGCTGACCCGAGAAAGTCATACGCTCAAGCGCGCGTTGACCGATCCGCATTTGCTGAGCGGCATCGGCAACGCTTACTCGGACGAAATCCTGCATGCGGCGAAGATGTCGCCAATGTTGCTCACCAGCAGGCTGACGCCCGAACAAATCGCATCGCTCCATGCGCACACGATCGGTGTCCTCACGAAGTGGCGCGACGATCTGATCCAGGACACCGGCGACAGTTTTCCGGAGAAAGTAACAGCGTTTCGCGAAGGCATGACGGCGCACGGCCGATACGGCAAGCCGTGTCCGGCCTGCGGCACGGCGATTCAGCGCATTCAGTACGCGACCAACGAGGCCAATTACTGCCCGACGTGCCAGACCGGCGGCAAGCTGCTTGCCGATCGTGGGTTGTCGCGACTGATGAAAGAGGACTGGCCTAAGACGCTCGATGACTTGGAGCGGCGCAAGGATTCCCAGCGGCTCACGTAGGGTTCGGCCTTCAGCTTCGGTCTTCAACCTTCAGCTTCCACGAATTCAGGCTTGTCCTCTCCCGCGACGGCGGACACCGCGGTCACGTCGATCTCACGATCGTGGGTGAGGCAGTCCGCCAGATACTCGTGCGCCGGTTCGTCGGTGCGTGCGAGGAAAGCATCGAGCGGCGTGTCGTACGACTGCTCGCGTTCGCGTACCTGGATGCTCGGATAGGTTCCGTCTGACCGGCGTGGCACGTAGCGATGCCAGAAGTCGATATGCCAACGGGTGAATTGACGCACCCGTTCGAGCCCGTGCGCGTCGTCGCCCCAGTGCTGCTTGGCGAGTGCCGCGTAGCGCCGATAGATGTGCAGCCGCTCGTCCGCGGTTATCGCACGGTACCCCTCGGACATCTCTCTGAACAACCATGGCTTGATCAGGACACCGCGCGCGCTCATCACGCCAATGCATCCTGATCGCGCCAGGGCCTGCTCGACGTCGGATGGAAACAGAATGTCGCCGTTGCCGACCACCGGAACGGCCACCGCGGCGACGACACTGGCGATGGCGTCCCAGTCCGCGGCGAAACGGTACCGGGCGCTGCGCGTGCGCCCGTGGACGAACAACGCATCGGCGCCGCCATCCACTGCGGCTCTTGCCTGGTCGATCACATTGCGCGTCTCCTCGTTCCAGCCCAGACGAAGCTTCACGGTCACTGGAATCTCGACCGCCTGCTTCATGGCTTCGACGATCCGGCGAATGCGCTGCGGCTGCCGGCCGAGCGCGGCACCGATGCCCTTGTGCGTGAAGTGATCGATGGGGCAGCCGCAATTGAGATCGACGAGATCGGCGCCTCGAGATTCGACGAGGGCCGCCGCCCACGCGATTTCCTCCGGGTTGGTGCCGGCCAGCTGCACGCCGAAGAAAGGCTCGCCCTCGAACTTGCGAATCAGCGCGAACTCCGACTTGCGGCGCTGCTTCAACCGTCGTGCGACCGTCATTTCACTAATCGTGACGCGTGCACCAAGTTCCACACAGAGGCGGCGATATGGAAGGTTGGAGCCCTTCGTCATGGGGGCCATGACGACGGCGCCGGTCAACACGTCACGAAGATTCACGCTCTTGATGGTACCTTGTTCAGCTGTCAGCGATCAGCTTTCAGCGATCAGCTATCAGCCATCAGCCTTCTGTCTTCAGCGCTCGGCGTTTGCCGTTTCGGTGGTCGGGCGAGTCAAGCTAGGCTAGGCATATGCAACGTCAAGCCGCCGCCTTGTGTGCCGCTGTTCTGCTGCTGGTTACTGCTGCTGCCGGCGCACAGCCGACGGGCAAGCATTTCATGTGGAAGGTGGAAGACAAGTACGGCGCCAGCGCATTTCTGCTCGGTTCGTTACACGTCCTGACCCAGGACTGGTACCCCCTCGCGCCGGCGATCAACAAGGCATTCGACGCGTCGGAAACTCTGGTCGAAGAGGTCGACATCGAAGAAACCAGCGACCCCATGATGATGATGGCGGCGCTTTCGAAGGCAATGCTCACCGATGGCCGCACGCTCGACCAGGTGGTGTCGGCGGAGACCTACGCCGAAGTCAAGCGGCGCGCTGAAAAAGTCGGCTTGCCGCTGGTGGCAATACAGCGGATGAAACCGTGGCTCGTCGCGATCACGCTGATGGCTCCGACCCTCCAGGCCGCAGGCTTCAAGCCGGAGCTCGGCGTCGACCGCCATTTCTTCGACCGAGCGAAGGCGGTTGGCATGAAGACGCGCGCCCTCGAGACGCTGACGTATCAATTGGAGCGTTTCGATCAGCTATCGCCGAAGCTTCAGGAAGAGCTGCTGAAAACAACAATGGAGGATCTCGATACGGAGGTGAAGGGCGTAAAGGAGATGGCGCAGGCCTGGTCGTTCGGCAATGTGGCGGCGATCGAGAAGCTGACACTGACGGCGCTGCAGGAAACGCCGGAGTTGTACCAGCGCCTGCTGGTCGAGCGAAACCACAACTGGGTTCCGCAGATCGAAAGCTGCCTCAAGGAGAATGCCCGCTGCTTCGTCGTCGTGGGCGCCGCGCATCTCGTCGGTCCGGACGGACTGCCCGCGTTGTTGACAAAAAAGGGCTACAAAGTCGTCCAGCAATAGACCGTCGGCGGGCGCAGTCGCGCGTCGGGTGACCGCTGGCGAACACCAAGCTCCGGCGACTGGAGATTCAGGCCTGATTCAGGCGGTTTTGTGGCACCAGCCTTGATATGACGCGCTGCATGGCCGGACTACTGCAGGACCTGCTTCATGCCTGGCGCGCCCTTAAACAGAAACCGGGCTTCCTGATTGCCTCGCTGATTACGTTAGCGCTCGGGATCGGCGCCAACGTGACCATCTTCAGTCTCGTGAACGGCGTCAGCCTGAAGCCGATGCCCTTTGGGGACCGCACTGAACGGCTGGTGACAATCCATCCGACCCACCGCTTCGAGATCTCGGAGCCGAACTGGGGAGACGCGGAAATCTCCTATCGCGACTTCATCGACTTCAAGACGGCGGCGAGCGTGGAAGACATGGCGGCGTACCTGCTGCGCAATTTCGTACTCAGCGGCGACGCGGCCAGCGCCGAGCGCGTGCTAGGCGGCTCGGTGAGTCCCAATCTGTTTCAGATGCTTGGCATAGACCCGATGCTCGGCCGCCACTTCCGCGATGACGAAGCGGCGTCTCCAGGGCTCGAGGACGTCGTCATTCTGACGCATGGGTTGTGGCAGCGGCGCTACGGAAGCGACCCGGCGATTATCGGCAAACCAATCTTCGTTAACGATCGCGCTCGAACCGTCGTTGGCGTGTTGCCACCCGGCATCAAGTTTCCGTTGACGGACCAACTCTACGTACCGTTCCGCTGGGATGACGCGCCGCGTTCGAGCCGCAACATCAACGCGGTGGCACTGCTCAAACCGAACGTCACGCTGGACCAATTTCAGTCTGAATTGTCGTCAATCGCCGAACGCCTCGAGCGCGACTACCCCGTCACCAACACCGGGTTCGGCGTTCGTGTCGTGCCGATTCGCCGCTCCTACGTCGATGAAGGTGCGGATCGAATGGGCGTCGTGCTGCTGTCGGCGGTTGGTTTCGTTCTCCTGATCATGTGCGCCAACCTCGCCAACCTGATGCTGGTACGAAGCGCGTCGAGGCAGCGGGAAATCGCGGTGCGTGCGGCGATGGGAGCGAGTCGCGGCCGACTGCTCTGGGTGAGCATCGCCGAAAGCATGGTGCTCGCGGTGCCGGGAGCCATCATCGGCCTGTTGCTGTCGCAATGGGCCATCGAGTGGATCATCGCGTCGTTTCCGGAGGACCCGCCGTACTGGTTCGATTTCGGGCCGGACTGGCGCGTCATGCTGTTCGCGTTCACCATCGCCCTGTTCACGGTGCTCACCGTCGGGCTGATGCCGGCGCTTCGCGCCGCCAGGCCCAATCTCGTCAACGACTTGAAAGAGGCTGGCCGCGGCATGTCGTTGGGGCGCGGTGGCCTGCGTCTGCAGGCCGCACTTGCGATTTCGCAAGTGGCGTTGTCCTTTGGCCTGCTGGTTGGCGCCAACATGATGGTCAACAGCTTTCTCGCGATGCAGCGCGCCGATCTCGGATTCGACAATCGGCCGATCTTGACCGCGCGAGGGTACCTTGGCGGCGATCGTTTCAACGACATCAGCGAAAGAAGCGCCTTCTACCAGGACGTGGTGCGGACCCTGTCCTCGCTGCCGGGAGCCGCGGCCGCCGTCGTGACGACCAGCATCCCGGGCGACGACGGGGGATCCGACCGCCGGCTGGTGGTCGCTGGCCGAACGGAGCAGAGCGATGAAATCAGCGTCCAGTCGATTGGCGTAACGCAGGGTCTATTCGACGTCATCGATCGGCCGCTCGTCGACGGCCGCGACTTTTCGCAGCAGGAGGCGATCAACCCCGAAGCCGGTGTCGCCATCGTCAATCAGTCGCTGGCAGATCGTTTGTGGCCGGGTCAGCGCGGCGTCGACAGGCAAATCGGCTTCAGGACGCCGAATGGCGTTCAATGGCTGCGGGTGATCGGTGTCGCGCCGAACGTGCACTACGAGGAGATCGGTGAGGACACGGAGCAATCGCAGCTCAATGTGTATGTGCCATACGCGATGGACGGCTCCCGCCCGATGGCGATGCTGGTACGCGTGCATGGCTCTCCCGACGCGCTGGTGGAGCCCGTCCGGGACGCGCTAGCCAGGATCGGCCCGACGTTCCCAGTCTTCCGCCTGATGCCGATGTCTGAGCTGCGCCGATACACGACGTGGGAGCAGGAATTCCTCGGCGATCTGATGGGCGGCTTTGCGGTGGCGGCGGTGCTGCTGGCGTGTCTCGGCATCTACGCGCTGATCTCCTATTCGGTCGGACGCCGGGCGCGGGAAATCGGCGTCCGGCTCGCGCTCGGTGCCAGACCGATGGATGTCGTGTCGATGCTGTTGCGCGAAACGGCGCGGGTAGGCGGAGCGGGACTGCTGGCTGGCCTGTCGTTGGCCGTCGTCATCGCACGCGCGTTGGCGGGCGGCTTGTATGGCGTCCGGGTCGATGCGTGGCTGTTCGTGTCGATGGCGGCGCCCCTCGCTCTCGCGCTGCTCGTCGCAACGTGGTTGCCGGCGCGTCGTGCGGCGCGGGTCGAGCCGACGATCGCTCTGAGGGACGAGTAGCCCATTCCCGATTGACAGAAGGGTGCGGCCTCGCGAATCGCGCCCGCAGCCGCTCGACGTCCGTTCGCACGGCACAGTCGTGGACGTGATCGTTGACCAGACCCATGGCCTGCATGAAGGCGTAGCAGGTGGTCGGGCCGACGAACGTCCAACCGCGCGTTTTCAAATCCTTCGACAGTGCGATCGACTGCTCGGTCGTCGGCATCTGCACCAATGCGTCGCGCGTCAATCGTTTCGGGCGGCGCGACGCGGGCGGCTCCCACCACCAGAAGTAGGCCGCCAGCGAACCCCACTCGTCGATCAGCTCGAGCGCGCGTTTCGCGTTGTTGATGGTCGACTCGATCTTGCCGCGGTGGCGGACGATGCCGGCGTCGTTCAGCAGGTGCCGCACGTCGCGTGCGCCGAAGCGTGCGACGGCCGCCGGCTCGAATCCCGCGAACGCGTTCCGGAAGTTGTCGCGCTTGCGCAGGATGGTGATCCAGCTGAGACCCGATTGAAATCCTTCCAGACAGATTTTCTCGAATAGCCGTCGATCGTCGACCACCGGCCGTCCCCATTCGCGGTCGTGGTACTCGATGTACAACGGATCGTCGCCAGGCCACCAACAGCGTTTCATTTCTTTTTCAGCTTCGGTGGTTTGCGTTCAGCTTCGAGCGCCGTCTTGACGCGCCGGAACTCGGCGCGGGTTTTCGAATCGATCTCCGGGAATCTGGGATCGAGCGACTGCAAGCCGTCGATGATCACCGCCGAGGTCACCAGCCGGGAAAACCACTTGCGATCGGCGGGGATGACGAACCACGGCGCCCATTCGGTGGAGGTGTGGCGAATCATGTCTTCGTACGCGGACATGTAGGACGCGAAGTGCGCCCGCTCGCCGACATCGCTCGGCTGAAATTTCCAATGCTTTTCCGGGGTGGCCAGGCGCTCCAGGAATCGCTGCCGCTGCTCCTCCTTCGACACGTGCAGGAAGAATTTCCGAATCAGCACACCCTGCCGCGTCAGGTAGCGCTCGAACGCGTTGATGTCCTCGAAGCGTTCGCGCCAGATGTTCTTCGTCACCAACCCGTCGGGCAGCTGCTGCTTCGCCAGGATGTTCTGATGCACGCGAACGACCAGCGTCTCTTCGTAGTACGAGCGGTTGAAGATGCCGATGTGGCCGCGCCGCGGCAGCTGGACGGTGGTCCGCCACAGGAAATCGTGATCGAGCTCCTCGGCGTTCGGCGCCTTGAAGGCGTGCACTTCGCAGCCTTGCGGATTGACACCGGACATCACGTGTTTGATGGTGCTGTCCTTGCCCGCGGCATCGAGCGCCTGGAAGATCAGCAGGACCGACCAGCGGTTCTGGGCGTAGAGGCGCTCCTGCAGGTCGGCCATGCGCTTGGCGCCCTGCTTCAGCATTTCGCCGGCGATCGGCTTGAGGCGTCTGCCCCAGGGGTCGCCAGGATCCACGTCCTTCAGGCGAAACCGCGATCCGTTCGAGACGCGATAACGCGCGGCGAGATCGGCGGGCGTCGGAACGATCATTTCGAGCCTGGCGCGGGCGCGAGGATGGCAAGGACCAGCAGCCGCCGCGAGCCGGAGTTTCGCACACCGTGCGGCACGCCGTCCGGCGCCACCATGAGATCGCCGGCGGTCATCGCCAGCTCGTTGCCCTCGAGCAGGAACACGCCCTCACCCTCCAGCACGTGATAGACCTTGTCCTGGCCGGAGTGGGCATGCAACGCGTGCTGCTGGCCCGGTTCAAACGCGTTGAGCCCGACCAAGAGTCGTGGTGATTCGAAGATGGTGCTCTTGCCCATCTTGTCAGGCGAGTAGACGGCGTGGGCCGCAGGTCGTATCACGGTTGGATGATGCTGCATGGCTGAGGCAGACGGCTGCTGGCTATTATGCCTTCCGCGCGCTGATGTTCAGCCGCCAGTAATCCAGGGTGAACGGTATCGGTTCTCTGGCTGCGAGCTCCGTGACGCGATCGATGAAACGGGCTCGTCGATCGTCATCCGGCAACTGCTCCAGATGAGCGTGATAGATCACCGTGGTGACGAACTCTCGATAGTCCGCTTCGGTCGCGAGCGTCGTGGGCGCTTCTTCCAGACCCGTCTCGATGTCGGCGAAGCCGGCGGCCTTCAACCTCTCGGCGGTGGCCTCGGGGCCGGCGAACTCCCACGGTCCGGGCCAGCCGACGAAGTAGGCCGCGAACGCGGGGTCCCGCATCACGGTCTCCGCGAGCTCGTGGGCGCGGCGGAGATTGGGACCGCCACCGCACTGAGCGTGGAGCTTGCCCTGGGGACGGAGCGCGCGATAAATCCCGCTGAACAAGGCCGCGTGATCCTTGATCCAGTGGAACGTCGCGGTGCTGAACACCACGTCGGCGCAACCGGAAAATGGCAGATCGGGAAGCGACACCTGGGCGAACGCGACGCGCGCGCCCCACACCGGCCGCAGGTTGGCGCGGGCCGCGATCAGCATGTTCCACGAGCGATCGATCGCGATCACGCGGCCGGCGGGGAGACGTCCCACTAGTGCCGCGGTCAGACGCCCGCTGCCGCACCCGGCGTCGATGGCCCGCTCGTCGCCACGCAGCACCAGACGATCGAGGACTTTCTGCCCCCAGGCTGTCTGCGGTGCGGAAACCTTATGGTAGGCGGTGGCGTTCCACTCGGTCATCGAACGCAGTCGTCTGTTGTGAGTGGGCGGTGATGCGTTGTACTGTAACCGTTACCAACCCTAAACTCACAACTTTACATTCAATCGCGCTTCCGATTCTTCGATGCCGTTCCCATCAACCCGTCTCTCGGTCGTGGAGCGCACCCGCAGCAGCGACGAAGAGACACGCCGCATCGCCTTGGCGACGATCATCGAGGCTTACTGGAAGCCTGTTTACAAGTACCTGCGCATGAAGTGGGCGGCCGATCCCGAACACGCGGCCGACCTCACGCAGGAATTCTTTACCACCACGCTCGAGAAGGACGTGGTCGGCAAGTACGATCCCGCGAGAGCACGGTTTCGGACCTACCTGCGGTTGTGCGTCGATGGTTTCGCGTCGAACGCGCGAAAAAGCGAACGGCGCCTGAAGCGCGGCGGCGCGATGACGCTGGTGCCTCTGGATTTCGAGACCGCCGAGGGCGAGCTCGCGGCCATCGAGCCGGCGGCCGCCAGCGATGTCGAGGAGCTGTTCTACCGGGAGTGGGTGCGCGCGCTGATGGAACGCTCCGTCGACGATCTGAAGCGCTTCGCCGCTGAATCGGGGCGCCCGGTGATGTTCGAAGTGTTCGCCCGCTACGACCTGGTCGACGAGCCGGAATCGCGGCCCACGTACACGGAGATCGCCCGGATGTTGAATCTGACGACAGCGACGGTGACGAATCATCTCGCCGCGATGCGCAAGCAGTTTCGAAAGATCCTGCTCGACCGGCTGCGAGAGCTGACGTCAAGCGAAGCCGAGTGGGAGAGCGAGGCGGCCCGCCTGCTTGGACCGGCACGCCACCGATGATTTCCGACCGGGGCATCACGCGCCTTCGTGAAGCGGCGGCATGGCCGGAGCTCGACGCGCGCTATGAAATCACGAACGTCGCGGGGCACGGCGGCATGGGAACGGTCTATGTCGCGCGCGATCACGTGCTGGATCGCGAGGTGGCCGTCAAAGTGCTGGATCTCGCCGATCGGCGCGGCTCGCGTGCGGCCCGGCTTGCCCGCGAGGCGCACATCCTCGCGCGTCTCGATCATCCCGGCATCGTGCCCATCCACGACGCCGGCACGCTGCCCGACGGCCGCGCCTATTACGTGATGAAGCTCGTGCGAGGGCGAAGGCTGGATGACGTGATTGCGGAAGGCCGTCCGTTGGCCGAGCGGCTCGACACCTTCGCGCGTGTGCTCGACGCGGTCGCGTTCGCGCACGCGCACGGCATCGTCCATCGCGACCTCAAGCCGGAGAACGTCATGATCGGCGCTTTTGGCGAAGTGTTCGTGATGGATTGGGGCGTCGCCCACGAAGGGAGCGGCGACGTCGAGCCGGTCGTCGTCGGCACGCCAGGGTTCATGCCACCCGAGCAGGAGCGCGCCGGCGACGCCGTTGATCCCAGGGCCGACATTTTCGCGCTGGGCTCGCTGCTGCAGCATCTTGCCGGCGACGATGCGCCGGCGCCGCTGAAAGCGATCGCGGCGAAGGCGCGGCAAACGGAGGTAAGCGCGCGGTATCAGCACGTCGAGGCGCTGGCTGCTGACGTCGCGCGCTTCCGCAATCAGGATCGTGTCGACGCCTACCGGGAGTCGCCACTCGAGCGGGCGGTGCGCTTCTATCGCCGCTACGAACTGCCGATTCTGCTGTTGCTCGCGTATATCGTGATGCGATTCGTCTTGATGGTGTGGCGCGGGATTTGACGGTACACGCCGCCGCGATGGATGTTGAATAAATCTGCCGGGAGGACAGATGAACAAGCCGGTGTTCGCGATGCTGCTCGGTGGTGTGTTGGGGGTACTGGACGGGTTGAGCGCGTTGATTTCCGCGCCGGAAGTCCGTCCGATGATTGCCGGCATCGTTGCCGGGTCGACGTTCAAGGGCGTTGTCGCGGGCCTGATCGTCGGCCTGGTCGCGCAACGGACGCAGTCGGTGCCAATTATCGTCGGTGTCGGCCTGCTGGTCGGCGCGTTCTTTGCCTACCTGGTGACATTGGGCGAACCCTACTTCTGGGAAATCATCCTGCCGGGATCGATCGTCGGTTTGATCGTTGGCTTTGCCACGGCGCGGTATCGCGTGCCGGTCAGAAAGTCCACGGCCTAAAGCCGATCATGCCCCAGGCCGACAGGTAACCGGAGACGACCAGCGCGGCGATCGAGACGGCGGTCGTATAGAGCCGGAAGCCGAGGCCTGCGCCGGTCCGCCACGCGTCGACGACATAGAGAAACGACACGACCGCGGCGACCGGCAGCAGCACGGAACCGGTGAAGACGGCGATCGTCCACGCGTTACGGGTGCCAAGATCCGGAGGTGCGACGTTGATCATGCCGACAACGGGCAGCAGCAAACCGAGGCTGCAGCCGAGCGTCATCAGCTTCAGCGGCCAATAGCCGGCCTGCACGCGCCGCGGCAGGATGAGCGCACGCCCGGTCCAGACAATCAGCATTGCCACGGGCGTCAACAGCAGCCCGGCCGAAGCAAGTACCGGCCAGCGCACGATGTCAATGCGCCACCGCGGCCGCCGCTCGGCGAACACTCCGCCGCCGGTGAGAATCATCGCATCGCCGTCGCCGGCGACGAACACGCGAGAGGGCTCTGGGTCTGCGTCAAATCGAAAGAGCGTCTCCGAGACGGGAATCAGCTCGGCCGGCCGCCCGAATACCGGCTCGGCACGCAATTGATCGCCGTCGACACGAATGGTGCGGCCCGACGCCAGCCAATCGATGAAGGCGAACGCCTGGTGACGCGGATTGGCATCGTGGTAGTAACCCGTATAGCGATCGAGCGTCGCGGCGTCGACCGGCACTTTCGTCTTTTCGGGCGGCGCGACGTCGGCCTTCAAGTAGCGGACGGCGAGGGCCGAAATGCGCTGCATCGCCGCGGGCGCATGCGTCGCATTCAGCATCACGACGAAGCCGACGTCGCGTGCGGTCGAATATGCGTACTGCGAGATGAAACCTTCGATGCCGCCGCCATGACCGAGCATCGGGAAACCTTCGATCGACAGGCTCGCGATGCCGCTGCCGTAGCCGTTGCGTAATCCCGCGAGGGAGGCCAACGTCGTGCGCGGATGTTCCATGTTGCTCAGGTACTCCGGATCGATCACCAGATCGGTTTCCGTTTCACCCCAGTTGAGGAGCAGGTGCACGAAGCGTCCGAGCTCGAGCGGCGAGGTGTGCAGATTGCCGGCAGGACGCAGATAAATCTGCAAATACGGAACCGGCGGTCCGGTCGGCGCGCGGTAGCCCTTTGCCATCGCCGCCTCGTCTTGCGTCGTCAGCCGAAAGCTGCTGGTCGGCATTCCTGCTGGAGTGAAGATCCGCTCGGCGATGCGATCCTCGAACGGTTGTCCGGTCAGCTTTTCGATCAGGTAACCAGCGACACCGTAGCCGGGGTTTGAATACGACATGCGGGTGCCCGGCCGCCAGCGCACGACGCGCGACGCGGGATTGCGGCGGAGTACTTGTTCGAGCGGCAGGTCCGGCGGATCGGTCAGGTTGTACATCTCGTTGAAGTGCATGTCGTCGAAACCGGCGGTGTGCTGCAACAGGTGAATGACACGCACCGGATCGGTCCCTTCCCATGCGTTGTCGATGTCAATCTCCGGCGCCAGCTCCGCAACCGGCGCATCCAGCTCAATCTCGTCGTCGAGATACATCTGCACGAGCGCGGCGGCGACGAAGGTTTTGCTGATCGAGCCGGCGCGAAAGTGCGTGTCGGCGGTCACGGGCGTCCGCAGCTCGCGGTCGGCTACACCGACGCCCCCAGCCCACTCGACGCCGGACGTTCGGACCAGCGCAATACCGGCGCCGGGGACTTCGGCGTCAACCAGCACGGTCTGAACGGCTTGGCGAAACTCGTCAAGCGATCTCGGGTATGGATCGCCGGCATCCTGCGCATCGAGCACGCCGAGACAGCTCGCGATCGCGATCGGCCCGAGGATGAACCTCATCGTTGAGCAAACTATACTGATTCGCGTGAACGACTTCTTTCAGATTCGCAAGAAAGTTCACTGGTCCGACACCGATGCGGCAGGCGTGGTGTGGTTCCCGAATTTTCTGAGATGGTTCGAAGACGCCGAAGAAGAAATGTTCGTCTCGCTCGGCCGCTCGCGGCAGTCGCTGCTCGACTCACATCAATTCAGCATGCCGCGCGTCGAAGTGCAATCGAAGTTTCGCGCGCCGGCGCGTGCCGGCCAGGTCGTGCGGGTCGGGATCCGCACGACGATCGAAAACCCGCGGCGCCTGCATCACGCCTTTGAAATTCGCGACGATCAGACCGACGCGCTACTCGCGGAGGGTTTCGTGAGAGTCGGGTGTGTGGACTCGAATTCGTGGTCGCCGCGAGACTTGCCCGATGACGTGCTGCGACTGGTGTCAGGCCTGGCCGACCTCGCCGCGCGCCAGTCGCGGGGCGCCGTCGAGACGCCATGGACGTGACAAAAATGCCGCGGCGCACCGGTGCGGAGGTCCGGTCGGCCGCACTGCGAGTGGAATTCGACACCGACCGCAAGATTCGCACGCGGAACAAGCTGTATTACCGCTTCAACCACTGGCCGATCTGGATTTTCGTGTTTTTCATCGCGCCCGGGCCGTTGACGTTCGACCTCTTCGAGCGCGGCTTCGATTCGCGGTTGCTGACGTGGCTGGCGGTGGTGCTCGTCGCCACCGGCATTGCCGGCCTGTTCGGCAAGCTGCCCGGCTGTGAACCGGCGCCGTACATCATTCGATTTACCGAAGATCGTCCCAATCCGCTGTATCGCCGGATCTGCTATACGACCGCGTGGGGCGAGGTGATCGCCTTCGCGGTCTTGAACGCGGGCGGCCTGCTGTACGCGATCGTCACCGGTGAGTGGCGTCTCAAGCAGATGTACGAATGGTTCTATTTCCCGATCGCCGGATCGCTGTGGCTGCTGGGCGCGCTCGGCAAGCTGCCGCGCGTCAAGCCGTCGACGAAAGGCGAGGGCCACGAACGCCGCTATTTCTATGGATCGGTCTGGGCGGTGACGATCGCGCAGCCGATCCTGTGGCTGATGTGGAAAGTGCTGCCGCGCAGCACGGCGTCCGATATCGTGAAGCTGGTGGTCTTTGTCGGCATCCTTGCCTTCGTCGGAAACATGGCGAGGCTGGGACTGTTACCGCGCACGCGCCCAATCGTCCCCGGCGAACTCGCCGTGTCTGACTGACGCGGCGCCACACTCGGATCCAGATTGCATGCAGGGCCACGAAGGCTGGGACGACTACGCCGATTATTACGACTGGGAGAACGCGCAGACGGTCGGGCGTCGCGACATCGCGTTCTGGTCGAGGATGGCGGCCACAGTCAAGCGCCCGATTCTCGAGCTCGGCTGCGGTACCGGCCGCGTTGCCATTCCGGTCGCCAGAAAGGGCGCGACCGTGATCGGCATCGATCGATCCGAATCGATGCTCGCGCGCGGCCGCCTGCGGGTGCGGCGCGCCCGTCTGCAATCGCGCGTGAAGATGATCCGCGGCGACATACGTTACCTGCCGTTTCCCGACCGAACCTTTCCCTTGGTGATGGCGCCGTACGGCATCCTGCAGTCGCTGCTCGACGAGCGCGTGCTTTCGGCGACGCTCAAAGAAGTGCAGCGTGTGTTGTCGCGTGGCGGGATTTTCGGCATCGAGCTCGTCGCAGATTTGCCGGCGTGGGACGAGTACGCGAAACGGACCAGCATGCGGGGCAAGGGTCCCAACGGCAAGCCGCTGGTCTTGATCGAGTCGGTCAGGCAGGATCGCCGCCGGCGCATCACACGTTTCGAGCAGGAGTTCATCGAGGGACGTGGCAAGAGCGCCACGCGCAAGAAATTCAGCCTCGCGTTTCGCACTGTGTCGGTGCCAGAGATGGTGAAGCGACTCGAAAAAGCCGGGCTGGAAGTCGAGGCCCTGCTGGGCGATTACCAGGGTGGACCGTGGGACCTCCGCGCTGAGGTGTGGATTATCCTCGCCCGCAGGGGGTAAAATCCTCCGTTGTCTTCGGGCGGAGCTAAACTCCGCCCCTCCAAGCATTTCAAAGCATTCAGGAGTTTCTGATGTCCGGCCATTCCAAGTGGCACACGATTAAGCACAAGAAAGGCGCAGCCGACGCCAAGCGCGGCAAGATCTTTACGCGCCTGATCAAGGAATTGACCGTCGCCGCCCGGAACGGCGGCGGCGACCCGGCCATGAACCCCCGGCTGCGCACCATCATCGCCGCGGCCAAGGAAGTGAACATGCCGGCGGACAACATCAAAAAAGCGATTCAGCGCGGCACCGGCGAGCTGCCCGGCGTGTCGTACGAAGAGATTACCTACGAGGCGTACGGACCCGGCGGCTCCGCGCTGATCATCGAGTGCCTCACCGACAACAAGAATCGCACCGTCGGCGAAATCCGGCACACGCTCGAGAAGCACGCCGGCAATCTCGGCGCCACCAACTCGGTAGCGTGGATGTTCACCAAAAAGGGCCACGTCGTGGTCGAGAAGTCGAAGGCCGACGAGGAGAAGCTGCTCAGCATCGCCCTCGAGGCGGGCGCCGACGACGTGCAGGATGACGGCGACGCGTGGGAAGTGTTGTGCGACCCGTCCGCATTCGAGGCGGTTCGCGACGCCATCAAAGCGACGGGCATCGAGCCGGCGAGCGCGCAGGTGGCGATGCTGCCGCAGAACTACGTCAAGCTGACAGGCACGCCCGCCAACCAGATGCTCAAGCTGATGGACGTGCTCGACGAGCACGAGGACGTCAAGCAGGTGTGGTCGAACTTCGACATCGAGGAGAAGGAGATCGAGGCCTCACTGGCGTGAGGAGGGTGTTCGGCATCGACCCCGGTTCGGATCGCACCGGTTATGGCTGCATCGACAGCGACGGACGCCGTCATCAGCTCGTAGGGTGCGGTGCTGTTCGCACCGCCGCCGCTGCCACGTTTCCCGATCAACTCAAGATCATCTACCGCGAGCTCACGGTGCTCCTCCTGGAACATCGCCCCGAGTGCGTGGCCATTGAAAACATTTTTCACGCAGTCAACGCGCGCAGCGCCTTGAAGCTGGGCCACGCCCGCGGTGTCGCGATGCTGGCCGCCATCGAGAGCGGCGTCCCGGTGGTCGAATACACGCCTGCGGAAATCAAGCGCAGCGTCGTCGGCTACGGACGCGCGGAGAAGCCGCAGGTCGCGCAGATGGTCAAGATGCTGCTGGGCCTCGACGTGATTCCCAAACCGCATGACGCCACCGACGCCCTGGCCGTCGCCATTTGTCATCTGCACAACGGCGCCTTCTCCGGCGCAACGGCGGGTAAGGCCGCGGGCAAGAGCGCGACGGCGTTGAAGTCCTGGCGCAATTACCGCCCGTGATCGCACGACTGTTCGGGCGCGTCGCCGACAAACAACCCAACCGTCTGATCGTCGATGTCGGCGGGGTCGGCTACGACGTCCAGGTGCCGTTATCGACCTATTACGTGTCGCCGGACATCGGCGGCGAGATGGCGCTGCGGGTGCACACGCACGTGCGCGAGGATCAGTTGTCGCTGTACGGTTTCGCGACCGAGCTGGAATTGACGATGTTCGAGAAGTTGATCGCGGTGAGCGGCATCGGCCCCAAGCTCGGGTTGTCGGTGCTGTCAGGTATCGAGCCGCGCGACCTGGTCGGCGCCATTCAGCGCAACGATATTGCACGGCTGACATCCATCCCGGGTGTCGGGAAAAAGACCGCCGAGCGCATGTGCGTCGAGCTGCGCGATCGACTGCCGAAGGCCGTTGACTCGGCGCCGGCATCGCCGGCCGACTCGCTGCGCGACGATCTGGTGTCGGCGCTCGGCAATCTCGGCTACCATCGGCAGGCCATCGACAAAGTGCTCGACAAGCAGCTCAAAGGCGACAGCGACGCGCGGTTCGAGGACGTGTTGCGCGCCGCACTCAAGGAGCTGTCTCGCGCATGACCGATCCGCGCCTGTTGACGCCGTCGCGAGCCGACGAAGACGCCCAGGACGACGGACTCCGCCCGCGGCGGCTCGACGACTACATCGGCCAGGATCGCATCCGCGAACAAATGCACGTGTCGATCGAAGCGGCGAAGCGTCGCGGCGACGCGTTGGACCACACGTTGCTGTATGGGCCGCCCGGTCTCGGCAAGACGACGCTGGCGTACGTGCTTGCGAACGAGCTTGGCGTGCCGATCCGGACGACGGCCGGACCGGTCATCGAAAAGCCTGGCGACCTGGCCGGCATCCTCTCGAACCTGCAACCGCGCGAAGTGCTGTTCATCGACGAGATCCACCGCATGCCGCCGGCCATCGAAGAAATCCTCTATCCGGCAATGGAGGACTTCGAGCTCGATATCGTGATCGGGCAGGGGCCCGGCGCACGCTCGGTCAAGGTTCCCCTCGAGCCCTTCACGCTGGTCGGCGCGACGACCCGGGCCGGATTGCTGACCTCGCCGCTGCGGGCGCGGTTCGGCATCGTGCAGCGGCTGGACTTTTATTCGGTCGAAGACATCGAGGAGATCGCGCGTCGCTCGGCGCGGATTCTCGGCGTGCCGATCGACGATGCCGCGGCCAAAGACCTTGCCAGCCGCTCGCGCGGCACTCCGCGCATCGTCAACCGGTTGCTGCGGCGGGTCCGCGATTACGCCCAGGTCCGTGCCGACGGCCGCGTCACCATCGAGGTGACGCGCGCGGCGATGGAACTGCTCGACGTCGATCGCTATGGCTTCGACGAAAGCGATCGGCGGCTGCTGTTGACGGTGATCGACAAATTCAACGGCGGCCCCGTCGGTCTGAGCAGTCTGTCGGCGGCGCTCAGCGAAGAAGCCGACGCGATTGAGGACATTTACGAGCCGTATCTGATCCAGATTGGTTTCCTCGAGCGCACGCCGCGCGGCCGGACGGCGACGGCGCGTGCCTACGAGTACTTCGGGCGCAGTGTGCCCGGGAGGGGGTTGTTTTGAACGTTCGCCGCGTAGAGATCAAAAGCCTTGCGACCTATGTGCCGCCGCGCGTCCTGACCAACGCGGATCTCGAGAAAATGGTCGAGACGAGCGACGAGTGGATCCTGCAGCGCACCGGCATCCGCCAGCGGCACATCGTCGATCCCGGGGTGGCGACCAGCGATCTCGCGACGATGGCGGCGCGTGAAGCGATTGAAAAGGCGGGCCTGACGCCGGACGACATCGACGTGATCGTGGTGGGCACGGTGACGCCCGACATGCTGTTTCCCAGCACGGCATGCCTGGTGCAGGCGAAGCTGGGCGCCGGCAAGGCCTGGGGGTTCGACTTGTCCGCCGCATGCTCCGCGTTCACGTATGCGCTGACGGTCGGCAACACCATCGTTGCGTCGGGTGGCGCGACCCACGCGCTGGTGATCGGGGCAGACGTGATGTCGAGCATCATCGATTACACCGATCGTGCCACCTGCGTGTTGTTCGGTGACGGCGCCGGTGCCGTCGTCCTCGGGCCATCGGCGGATGACAACGTCGGCATTCTCGACTTCGATCACATGATCGACGGCAATGGCGGGCCGGCGCTGTGCATGCCCGCCGGCGGCAGCAAGTTGCCGGCGTCGCACAAGACGGTGGACGAGCGGCTGCATTACGTCAAACAGGACGGCCAGACCGTGTTCAAGTTCGCGGTGCGCAACACCGGCGAAATCTGCGAGCGTCTGTTGAAGCGCAACGCGCTGACCGGCGAGGACCTCGACCTGTTCGTGTCGCACCAGGCCAACAAGCGGATCATCATGTCGGCGGCTGAACGAATCGGGATGCCGGAGGAAAAGGTCATCATCAACATCGATCAGTACGGCAATACGACAGCCGCGACCATTCCGCTGGCGCTCAAGACCGCCGTGGAGACCGGGCGGCTGAAAAAGGGGGACTTGATCCTGCTGACCTCGGTCGGCGCCGGCTTCACCGTCGGGTCGGTTCTCGTTCGCTGGAGTATTTAAGTCCTTTCGAGAGTGCTTTGAACTGTTGGTGTATCTGAACGACACAGAAGTTGTCGCGCGTCCCCAACCAGAACAATAAGACCGAACTATCTATTTGTCAGTGGTTTACGAAGACGAATACGCCAAGTCCAGCAGTCTGATGTCTCGTTGTGACACACAGTCGATGTACGTAAAAGGCACGTTGCGATCATCAACTACCCAGTAGACGACCTTAAAGTCATATTAAGTCTGCATTCTGCAACTGATCTATTATGGCCCACCGATTGCTGTTACCGGTGAGGCGGGAGTGTCTAGAGATTCAGTGCAGCGTAACAGTGGCAATAGCGTCGCGCTTCGCGTAAGCTAATGCCGCTTAAGTTGCACCAAGTGAAAGATCACTAACGGACTTCTTGACCGCGAACAAACTGCGCAACGCTCGACCTGTATTCAATCAATGACGCTGACCGGCAACAGACCGTGGATCGCAGCCATAGCGCTCGTAGTGGGCGTCATTGGCGTCGCTCCGTCTGCCGCCAGCACGTCCGATGACGCGGTCCGCGCGGCAGTCGCCGCGGGCCACTCCGCACGCGTCATCATGCAGTTTGCGACGACGGCCGATCGTGATGCCGCGTTCAATCGGCTCCTTGACCGCGGTGCCGCGGTTCGTGCGGTTGACACTGAAGGCGGGCCGGCGCTGGTGGTGCTGAGCAGCGCCACGGTCCTCGCTACTGAATTCCCCAACGCCACACAGGTTTCGCTCGACGCCGGGGTCCGCGTGCTCGCGGACACGCCCGCGCGTGCGCGCCCGGTTCGTAACGGCAGTCCAATGCGCGAGGAGTCGGTGGCGCGTCCCCGCAGCGGTCTGGCTGTAGCGATCGTCGACTCGGGCATCGCGCCGCACGCCGACCTGCCGACCAGCCGCATTCGCGCCTTCAAGGATTTTGTGACGGGCGGCACCACGCTCGTGGACAACTGCGGCCACGGCACGCACGTCGCGGGCATCGTCGCCGGCACCGGCGCCCGCTCGAACGGTCTCTACGCCGGCATCGCACCGGACGTCGACATCGTCGCGCTGCGGGTCCTCGGCGACGATTGCTCGGGCAACACCAGCGATGTGATCGATGCGCTCGAGTGGATTGCCCGGCATCACGTCGAGCACAAGATTAAAGTTGTCAACATCTCGCTGGGCCATGCGGTCCTCGAGTCGATTTTCACCGACCCCTTAGTGCAGGCCGTCGAGCGGTTGTCGCGCAAGGGCATTGCCGTTGTCACCGCCGCCGGCAACAAAGGCATCAATCCGGCGACCGGTGAGCCCGGTTACGGCGGCGTTGGCGTTCCGTGCAACGCCCCCAGCGCGATTTGCGTGGGCTCCCTCGACACGAAGGGTGACGCAGACCTCTCGAATGATCAGGTCGCCCGTACGAGCTCGCGCGGTCCGACGCGTTTTGACCTGCTCGCCAAGCCTGATGTTGTCGCTCCGGGTGTCAACATTGTCTCGTTAGCGGCTCGCGGCAGCCGGCTGTTCCGTGAGTTCCCGGACCTTCGCGTGCAGGACGCCTACGGCGAATACGACTATTTCACGCTGTCCGGCACCAGCATGGCCTCGCCGACTGTGGCCGGCGCTGTGGCGCTGATGCTGCGCGACAATCACAAGCTCCCGGCCAACACGATCAAGGTCGCTTTGCAGTTCACCTCCCGCATCCTTGCGAACACCGACGTACTGACGCAGGGTGCCGGCGCGCTCAACATCGCAGGAGCGTTGCAGCTCGGCGACGCGATTAACCCGAGCGTGACTCACGGCGCCAACTGGATCCGTCATCACGTTACGTCGGCGAATACCGACGGCAACGGCCAGCAGATCATCTGGGGCCGGCGCATCATCTACGGCGACCGCTTCGTCAGGCCGCAATACGCCGAGCTGCACCTGAAGCGCTGGGATGACGACCTGGTGTGGGCCTACGACGCCATCGCCGACAACGTGGTCTGGGCCAACGGCGACAACGTCGTCTGGGGCAACGACGACAACGTCGTGTGGGGCAACGACAACGTGGTCTGGGGCAACGACGACAACGTCGTCTGGGGCAATGCCGCTGACGACAACGTGGTTTGGGGCAACGACGAGTCCGACAACGTGGTGTGGGGCATCGGCGACAACGTGGTCTGGGGTAACGACGACAACGTCGTGTGGGGCAACACCGACGAGGACAACCTCCTGTGGGGCAGCGGCCGCCTCCGCGAGGTCTGGGCCGCCAACGTGGTGTGGGGCTTCTGGGCCGACAACGTCGTCTGGGGCAACATCACCAGGGCGACCGAAGACAATATCGTGTGGAGCAACGGCGACGACAACGTCGTCTGGGGCAACTGTTCCAAGGCCAGCGACGACAACGTGGTCTGGGGCAACGACAACGTGGTGTGGGGCAACAACGTCGTCTGGGGTAATTGCAGCGACAACGTGGTGTGGGGCAATGACAATGTCGTGTGGGGTAACTCTGTGTTGACCGGCGGGAGACGATAATGGAGAAGATGCCGTACCAGCCCGAGCTCGAACGGGCCGCGAACATCGCAACGCCGTTCTCGGTGACGACGTCGAACTGGCGCACCAGCCTGCCGGTCCTCGCCGGATCGAACTTTTCGCTTCGTGAGCTGCGTCTGGAAGACGCGCCCACCTTGCTGGCGATGCTGACCACCGAAGAAGTCGCGCGATTCATTTCGCCGCCGCCGACGACGGTCGAGGGATTCGAGCGCTTCATTGCGTGGGCCATCAGCGAGCGCGCTGCGGGCAACTACATCTGCTATGGCGTCGTGCCGGCCGGCATGACCACGGCGATTGGCTTGTTCCAGTTACGGTCGCTGGAGCCGGGCTTCGGTTCCTGCGAGTGGGGTTTCGCGATCGGCTCACAATTCTGGGGCACCGGCATGTTCGTCGAAGGCGCCCGCGCGATTCTGAATTTCGGAGTGGACGTCGTCGGCCTGCAGCGTTTTGAAGCCCGCGCCGCGGTCGCCAACGGCCGCGGCAATGGCGCGCTTCGCAAGATCGGCGCGGTTCAGGAAGGCGTGCTCCGCCGCTCGTTCCTGCGCCACGGCCAGTATCACGACCAGGTGCTGTGGTCGATTCTGGCCGAGGACTGGCGCCTGCAGCGCATGGCCCATCAAGGCGCGGTCGTTCACTAACGTTCGTCGTCACCATTTTTCATGGCCCGGCAGTCTTCCAGGGACGCCGGGCCATAATTTTGTACACGCGTGCAGGTCAGCGATTTCGATTTCGATCTTCCGGACGCGCTGATTGCGCAGGAGCCGCCGTCCCGCCGCGGCGGCAGCCGGTTGATGGTGCTCTCTCGATCGACAGGAGCGATTGAGCATCGGCGCTTCGATCAGCTGCCGGCGCTGTTGCAGCCGGGCGATGTGCTCGTGGTCAACGACACGCGTGTGTTTCCTGCGCGCCTGGTCGGCACCCGCCTGCCAGGTGGTGGCGCGGCGGAATGCTTCCTGGTACGCGAAACGGATACGCCGGACACGTGGATCGCGCTGGTTCATCCCGGCCAACGGCTCCGCGAAGGCTCGATCATGGTGTTTGGCGGCCGGTTGCGAGCCGAGGTCATCGGCCGCCACTTTCACGGGCGCCGGACGGTGCGGCTGTGGACCGAAGACGGCAGCACGGTTCGTGACGCGATCGACGACCTCGGCCACGTGCCGTTACCGCCCTACATCAAGCGCGCCGATGTCGCCGCCGACCGCGATCGCTACCAGACCGTGTATGCGCGCGAACGCGGCTCGATCGCCGCGCCGACCGCCGGCCTGCACTTCACGCCCGAAATCCTTGACGCACTGACGGCGCGCGGCGTCGAACGGCTCAGCGTCACGCTGCACGTCGGCTACGGGACGTTTCAGCCGATTCGGGCAGCCGCGGTCGAAGATCACGAGATGGAGCCCGAACGCTACGAAGTCAGCGCCTCGACCGCCGCCGCCTTGACGACGGCGCGCGGTGAAGGCCGCCGGATTATCGCCGTTGGTACCACCACCACCAGAACGTTGGAATCGCTGGCGATCGCTGCCGACGGCACGGTCAGGCCGGGATCCGGAGAGACCGGGCTCTTTATCCATCCGGGCCATCAGTTCCGAATCGTCAACGGACTGCTCACGAATTTTCACCTGCCGAAGTCGTCACTTCTCATGCTGGTCGCCGCGTTTGGCGGCCGTGACGCGGTGCTGGCGGCGTATCGGACGGCGGTGGCAGAGCGGTATCGGTTCTATAGTTACGGCGACGCCATGCTGATCGCCTGAGGAACCCATGACATTGCCTTACGAAGAGTTCGATCTGTCCGGCATCAAGACCTATCCGCTACGATCGCGGCAAAGTAAGGTCGGACTCGCGCAGTTCGCGACACCGTATCGTGCAGGCTCCGGCGTCAGCGGTCTGCTTCGATCCTTACCCTCGTTGCTGGCCGCGCAGGATTTCAAGCTCGTGATTTCGGCGATCCACGCAGCGAAGGCATCCGGAAAACCGATTATCTGGGGTCTCGGCGCGCATGTCCTCAAGACCGGGTTGTCGCCGATCCTCGTCGACCTAATGGAGCGCGGGTTCGTTTCGGCGCTCGCGACTAACGGTGCCGGCATCATTCACGACTTCGAGATCGCGTTGTCCGGAGGCACGTCGGAAGACGTCGATGCAACGCTTGGCCCGGGCACGTTCGGCATGGCCGAGGAAACTGGCACGTTGCTGAACCGCGCGATCAATGACGGGGTCGCATCCGGGCTCGGGCTCGGGCAATCCGTCGCGAAGTTCCTGGCCGAGGTGAAGCCGGCGTTCGCGCAGATCAGCGTATTGGCAAGCGCTTCGCGATTAGCCATTCCCGTCACCGTGCACGTCGCCGTCGGGACGGACATCATCCACATGCACCCGCTGGCGTCTGGAGCCTCGATTGGTGAGGGCAGCTTGCGCGACTTCAAGTATTTCGTATCCTCAGTGTCGCGTCTCGCCGGCGGGGTGTATTTGAATTGCGGTTCAGCCGTAGTGTTGCCTGAAGTGTTCCTGAAAGCGGTCGCGATCGCGCGCAACGAGGGTCGCTCGCTTGATGGCTTGACGACGGTGAACCTCGATTTCCTGCGGCATTACCGGCCGCTCACGAACGTCGTGTCTCGCCCGACAGCGGGCACGGGCCATGGGTATTCCCTGACCGGTCATCACGAGTTGCTGATTCCGCTGTTGGCGGCGGCGCTCATCGAGCCGATGTGACGGGCGGCATGACCCGTGCCCATCCGGGTAATTGCCCCGCGGTTTCCTGTCGGTATAATGGGCCGGTTTTTCGCCAGACTCCCGAGCCAGTCGCCCCCATGCGCTCACTTGCAACGTTCCTCGTATTGCCGCGCGTCTCGCCGCCACGCCACCGCTGGTTGTTGATCGCCGTTGCGTTGTGCGCGTCCGCGGCGCCGGCACGGGCTCAAGACGCCAGTCACTGGGGCGTGCATTTGTCGTTCGTTCCCACGTGGTCCATCCCCACCACCATCGCGCCGATTTTCGGGGACGATGTCAGGGTCGACGGCAACGACCTGCGGGTGGGTGTCACCCGGGGGCGGATGCTTTCGGGTGATTGGAGCCTGAACTATGTTCGCAAGCGCGTTGCCGATGGTTCGCTCGTCGCACTCGACGACAGCGTGCGCATCAGCAAGGGCGTGATGTTCGATGGCGTCGCCGCCGACAAGTTTGTGCCGTTCGGCACGATCAAGCGCCGAGTGCAGCTCGGCCTGATCCTGGGCGGCGGCATTGGCTGGGGCAAGGGCGAAGTGATCGCGCAAAACGAGGACGGGCTGCGCACACAACTGAAGCCTGAAGCGCTGCTTGCGCCGCTCGACTTCGAATTGTCCTTCACCCCCCTCGCGCGGGTCGAGTTTGGCGTAGCGGTGCTGACCATCCGCAATCTCAAAGTGCGGGGGTCGTACGGGTTCAATTATCCGGGACTGGCGCGCGCCACTTTTGGCGCAGTGTATCTGTTCGGCAACGACTAGCCGCGCCGCCCCTGCTTTCGATGTGAGATGCCGATGCGCACCATACTAGTAATCATGTCGCTGGCGTGGCTGGCGTTGTGCAGCATCGCGGATGCGAGTTACCAATCGCCGGCTTTGCGGATTGTCGTCATCGAAGGCGAAGATGCGGTCAACATCATTCAGCAGAAGACCGCAACCGCACCGGTCGTCGAAGTTCGTGACCGAAACGATTTGCCGGTAGCTGGCGCGATTGTCACGTTCACGGTCGACGGCGGTGGACCGGCTGCATTTGGCGGGGTCGGGCAGTCGGTAACCGTGACGACGAATGCCGCCGGCCGCGCGACCACTGCGTCGCTGACGCCTTTGACTCGCGGCACCGTGCAGATTCAGGTGACTGCCGCATTCGAAGGACAGACGGCATCGGCGGTTATTTCTCAAACGAACGTGATGACCGCGGCTGAAGCTTCTTCGGCATCACGTACGACGGCAGCGTCGAATGCGGCGACCACCGCCGTCTCGATATCGGGATCGCCGGCGACGTTACTGCAGGTCGTCGCCGGCATTGGCGGTGCGGCGGCCGGCGCGGCGATCCTGTCGCGCGTCGAGCCGGTCGCTCCGGAGGCGAACCGATCGGCTCGAATCGCGGCGTTCGCGCTGCAGAATCCCGTGCCGTTTGCCGGAGTCACCGTTCCGCCGGGTGGCAATTGCGGCGGGCGGTCCGACACTTGGCTCTACGAATTTCGCTTCGAAGAATTCGCCGGCGTCGCGGCGACGTTGACGGCGTCTGTGTTCACGATCGACGGCAGGGTCTTCGAATCGGCGCCCACGAACGTGTCGATCCCAGCCAACGGCACGGCCACGACCGGCCGCGGCGCGTGCGCCAATCAAGCGCTGTCGCATACCGTGCAGTACACGTTTACCGGTACTGACGCCAATGGCCACAGCGTTACCGTTGAGACACCGCATCTCACTCTGTTGCCGCGAACGGGCACGCTCAGTGTCTTAGAGGTGTCCGCCGCTCAAAACGCAGTGCCCGGCGAGCTCCGGCGTCCACAATAAACCCGTCGAACTGTCAGCTTAAAATCTCGTCGGCTGGAAGATCTGAACGAGTCCATTCGGAAAACCGATCGCGCCGCTGCGCGAGGGGAATGCCGCCGTCGGCGAAAAAGGCGCGACCGTGAGGGTCACCGTTGCCGAACCGGACCCGCTGACCGGAGTGGCAGTGACGAAGTGACTGGATAGATTCGTGTCGATGCTCCACGTGGGTTGCGCACAGATCGATGGCGTCATCGAGATCGAAATCGGGAACGAACCTCCGGCAACAGGGACCAGCAACTCCCTCGGTGAGTGCGAGAACTCGCAGGTCGGCAGAGCGGGGACTGGGGGCGTCCCCGCATTGTTGGACCCATTCTCACCGTCGCCGCCGGCCGCACCTGCGACCGCAACTCCGCCTGCAACAGCGGCGACGCCTCCGGCAACGCCGACAATCGCGCCGGTGCCGAGCCCGCCGCCGGTTGCCGCTGCTCCGCCAGCGGCGCTGCCCGTCGCTCCTGCGGCCGCGCCTGCCGCTGTTCCGGCCACCGCCCCACCGCCGGCCGCCGCAGCGACCGCAGCAGTCGCCACGACGCTCTGCGCAATCGTGGTGGCCGCAGTCAACCCGTTGTAGCTGGCTGTGACCGAGAGCTGCAGTCCGCCGCTCGAGGCGGGCGTCATCCCGCTCAGAGCCGCCCGGCCTGCCGTATTCGTCATCACTGTCACGCTTTGCGCACCAGCAACAGTGGCGCCGCCCTGGCCGGTGACGCCGAACGTCACGGTCGCACCGGACACCGGCAGGTTGTTGCTGTCTCGCACTTCGACCAGCGCGCGGACGGCGGTCTTCTGCTGAATGATGTTGACGGCGCCCTCTCCTTCGAGAACAACGATGCGGAGTTGTGGCGACTGCGCCGCGACGACTGTCAAGGCGAGCAGCAACTCGAGCGACACGAGGCATTTAGACACGCAGCAGACAATACATGAGGCGGCGTGTTTGCGATATTATTGAAGGTCCTGCCCACCTTCGCGCTGCGCGCTCGGCGGGCTATGCCGGAGTAGCTCAGCTGGTTAGAGCATGCGTCTCATAAGCGCAGGGTCGGCGGTTCGAGTCCGCCCTCCGGCACCATTCCCTTGAATCCGTTTGGAAATGCGAGGCCCGCGACGCGCACCCGGATGAAGCGGCTCCCGGATCGCTCAGCCAGTGTTGCAAATGGGCGTTTCGCGGCGGCAACGCGCCGGGAGCGCCGAGCGTGAGCAAGATGGGATCGACGGTAGTCGAGCGAGTCCGCAGTCAGGCGAGCACGGACCAGTTATGGACGCGGACGACGCGTGTGGTTGCCGCTGCGTCCGGCGGGTCCGATTCGGTCGCGCTTGCGTGTGTGCTGCGCGAGCTGGCCGCGCGTGGAGAGCTGGTACTGGCCGGTCTCGCGCACCTGCATCATCACATTCGCGGCGCGGACGCGGACGCCGACGCGGCATTTTGCCGCGCGCTTGCTGAACGGCTTGGCGTGCCGGCGATCGTTGGCGACGCGGACGTCCCGAGGGACGCGGCCGCGCATGGTGTGTCGCTCGAAGTGGCGGGCCGTCACGCGCGGCAGGCATTCTTCGAAGAGGCGCGTCTCTCGATGAGAGCCGACGTCGTCGCGGTCGCGCATACGCGAGACGATCAGGCGGAGACAGTGCTGTTGCGATTGACGCGCGGCGCCGGCGGTGCCGGGCTTGGGGCCATGCAAGCGCGGCGCGATTTCATCGTCCGGCCGCTGCTTGATGTCACGCATTACGAGCTGCAGCAATATTTGATCGCGCGCGGCGAGACGTGGCGTGAAGACGCCAGCAACGCCGATCGGACGATTCCGCGCAATCGCATCCGCCATGAGGTGATGCCGGTGCTGCGATCGATTAACGCGCAGGCAGACAAAGCGCTTGCCCGCGCCGCGGAGATTCTTCGCGGCGACGAAGCCTTTCTCGAGGGCGTTGCCAACCTGGCGTTCATGAAGAGCGTCATTACCGATGACCCGCGCGGTGTGGTGATCGACGGCGACGAGTTTCGCCGGCTGCCCGTGGCAATCGCCCGGCGGGTGGCGCGTTACGCGCTCGAAACCGCCAACCCGGATGACACGTATGGGTTGGAAGAGGTGGACGCGACGGTGGAACGTTTTCGCGCCGGCGCTGTCTTATTACCTAGGTCGCCTGTCGCGCGAACAGTGCGCTCCGTAGAGCCAATCGAGCTTCCTCTGGATATCCCCGGCACGGTCGAGTCGCCTCGCGGCGCGTGGACGCTGGTGGCGGAGGGACCGATGGCCACGCCTGCGTCCTTGAGCACCGACCCGCGGCGCGTGATGGTCGACGCCAGCGACATTGGATCGCGGTTAGTGGTCAGGCATCGACGTCCCGGCGACTGGCTGCGTCCACTCGGTGCACCTGGGCGCAAGAAAGTGCAGGACGTGCTGGTGGATCGCAAGGTTCCGCGCGACGACCGCGACGCATTGCCCATCGTCACTACTGAAAAGGGCGACATTGTGTGGCTCGCGGGGCACGTGCTGGCCGACCGGTTTCGAGTGACCCCGCTCACGAGGAGCGTGGTAGTCTTGACCCTGAGGCGCTAAGCGTACCCGCAGGGCGCCTGGAGGACGTGTTGAACACGACAGTAAAGAGCGTCGTTTTCTGGGTGGCGATGATCGTTCTGGTCGCCCTGGTCTGGAATTTTTCATCGCGATTCCAGCGTAACGAGCTGCCCGTCAGCTTCAGCGAATTCATTTCCTGGGTGGATTCGGGCCAGGTCGCAACGGTGACGATCACCGGCAGCGAGCTGACCGGTCAGACCCAAGCGAAGGAAAAATTCCGTACCACGCTGCCCGCGCAGTACGAGGGCCTCGTCAACCGCCTGATCGAGAAGAAGGTGATCGTCCAGGCGAAGGAGCCGACCGCATCACCGTGGGCCGCGCTGCTGCTGTCGTGGGCGCCGATCCTGCTGTTGATCGGGTTCTGGATCTTCTTCATGCGGCAGGTGCAGAGCGGCGGCAACAAGGCGTTGTCGTTCGGCAAGAGCAAGGCGAAGCTGTCATCGTCCGCGCAGAAAAAAGTGACGTTCCGCGACGTCGCCGGGGCCGAAGAAGCCAAGAGCGAGCTTCAGGAAATCATCGAGTTCCTCAAAGAGCCGCAGAAGTTTCAGAAGCTGGGCGGCCGCATTCCGAAAGGTGTGCTGCTGATGGGGCCGCCGGGAACCGGCAAGACGCTGCTTGCCCGCGCCGTCGCGGGTGAGGCCAACGTGCCATTCTTCTCGATCAGCGGTTCGGACTTCGTCGAGATGTTCGTCGGCGTGGGCGCGTCGCGCGTGCGCGACCTGTTCGAGCAGGGCAAGAAGAACGCGCCGTGCATCATCTTCATCGACGAAATCGACGCGGTCGGCCGCCATCGCGGTGCCGGCCTTGGTGGCGGGCACGACGAGCGCGAGCAGACGTTGAACCAGTTGCTGGTCGAGATGGACGGCTTCGAATCGAACGAAGGCGTCATCCTGATGGCGGCGACCAACCGCCCTGACGTGCTCGATCCGGCGCTGCTGCGTCCGGGCCGTTTCGATCGACGCGTCATCGTCAACCGGCCCGACGTGCGCGGCCGCGAGGGCATCCTGGCGGTGCATACCCGCAAGATCCCGATGGCCGACGACGTCGACATCAAGATCCTCGCGCGCGGCACCGTCGGTTTCACCGGCGCTGATCTCGCCAACCTCGTCAACGAAGCGGCCCTGAACGCGGCGCGGCAAAACAAGAAGCTCGTCGCGATGTGGGACTTCGAGTACGCCAAAGACAAGGTGATGATGGGCGCGGAACGGCGCTCGATGATCGTCACCGAAGAAGAAAAGAAGATCACCGCGATTCACGAAGCCGGCCACGCGCTGCTCGGCATCCTGCTGCCGCACGCTGATCCGCTGCACAAGGTCACGATCATCCCGCGCGGCATGGCGCTCGGTCTGACGATGTCGCTGCCCGCCGACGAAAAGCACAACTACTCGAAGAACTATTTGATGGACCAGATCGGTCTGCTGCTTGGCGGCCGCATCGCCGAGGAGCTGACCACCGGGAACATGACGACAGGCGCGGGCAACGATCTCGAGCGCGCGACGGACATGGCTCGGCGCATGGTCTGCGAGTGGGGGATGAGCGAAGTGATGGGCCCGCTGACCTTCGGCAAGAAGGAAGAGCAGATCTTCCTCGGCCGCGAAATCGCTCAGCACACCGACTACAGCGAAGATACCGCGCTGAAGATCGATGCGGAGGTCAAGCGGCTTGTCGAAGATCAATACAAGCGCTGCACGGCGCTGCTGACCGAGCACAAGCAGAGGCTGATCGACATCGCCGACGCGCTGCTGGCGCACGAGATTCTCGACGCCGATCAGGTGCGGCGGCTGGCCTACGGCCACCCGCTCGACGAACCGCCCGCCGTTGACGTCCCGTCCGACAGCGCGACGCCGGTGAAAGAGAAGGAGCGGCCGTCCATCGTTCCGCCGATGGAGCCAATCCGCAAGCCGCTCACGCAAGAGTAGTGTCGCGGCGTGATCGCGGCTCCGCGACGACCGTTTAGCGTCCCGATTCCGGGCCGGGCACCGCTGGTGCTCGGCCCGCGCACTTTGGTGATGGGCGTCATCAACGTCACGCCCGATTCCTTTTCAGACGGCGGCAGGGCCCTCGATCCGGCGCAGGCCGTCGACATCGCGCAGGCGATGCAGGCCGCAGGCGCGGACCTGATCGACGTCGGCGGCGAGTCGACCCGGCCGGGCGCGGAGCCCGTAGCTGCGGCGCAAGAGCTCGCCCGCGTCATGCCAGTCCTGAAAGCGCTCGCGGCACGAATCGATATTCCGATTTCCATCGATACCTATAAGGCCGAGGTCGCCGCGGCCGCGCTCGATGAGGGCGCCGCGATCGTCAACGACATCAGCGCTTTCGAGTACGACAGCAATATGGGGCGGCTGGTCGCGGCACGCGGCGTGCCGGTCATCTTGATGCACACGCGCGGGCGGCCGCAGGACATGTACGCGCATGCCGACTACGGCGACGTGGTCGAGGAAGTCATCGCCGATTTGCAGCGTTCGATTCTGCGCGCCGAAGACTCCGGTGTGTCCCGGACGCAGCTGATGGTCGATCCGGGGATTGGCTTCGCGAAGAAGGCCAGCCACAGTGTCGCGGTGCTGGCTGGCATCGAGCGTGTCGCCGGCCTTGGCTTACCGGTGGTCATCGGACCGTCGCGGAAGTCGTTCCTCACATCGGCGACTGGCCCGCTGCAGGCGGCCGATCGCGACTGGGCGACGACCGCGGCCGTGACGGCCGCGATCCTCGGCGGCGCGCATATCGTTCGTGTGCACGCGGTCGACAACATGGTTCACGTGGTCCGCGTCGCCGACTCGCTTCGCTTCGCCGCCGGCGTCGCATAATCGACGCCGCCAGCGGGCTCGTCGCGACCCTCTCTCGCCCCTCAAGGCAGACCCTGCCATGAAGTAGGATCTTGAGGCCGAGCGATGAACCCCAGCGAGCTCCTTCAGCGCTTCAGCGATCTCCTTCGACGCCCGCCCGTCACCTGGTGGGACGTGCTCGACATCCTGGTCGTCTCGATCCTGATTTACGAGCTGCTGAAGCTGATCCGCGGAACGCGGGCGGTGCAGCTGGCGCTCGGCATCGCGGCGATCGTCGGTCTGTACTACCTGTCGACTGGTCTTCATCTGGAGACGTTGAACTGGCTGATCCGCAACTTCATCGGCTACGTCGTATTCGCGGCGATCGTTCTGATGCAGGCCGACATTCGCCGTGCACTGGTGCATCTGGGCCGCGGCAAACTGTTTCGCCGCTTCGACCGGAAGGTGAGTGACGACGATGCCGTCGAGGAACTGGTCGTGGCGGCGACCACGCTGTCGGCGAAGAAGATCGGCGCGATTGTGGTCATCGAGCGTTCGATCGGTTTGCGCAACTACATTGAAAGCGGCATCCCGCTCGACGCGAAGCTGACCTACGACCTGCTGGTGAGCATCTTTCAGCCGACGTCGCCGCTCCATGACGGCGCGGTGATCGTCCAAGGCGATCGGGCGGCGGCGGCGGCATGTTTCCTGCCGCTGACGATCAACCCACGGCTCAGCCGCGAGCTCGGCTCGCGGCACCGCGCCGCGATTGGCGTCACCGAAGAAAACGATGCCGTGGCGATTGTCGTGTCCGAAGAAAGCGGCCGCATTTCGGTGGTCGAAGACGGCGACCTCGAGCACGATATCGACGGCGAGCGGCTGCGCACGCGCCTGCGGGAAGTGGTGACCCTCCGCAGAACCAGTGGCAAGCCGCGCCAGGCGGGACACTCGCTGAGCTGATGGCCTACCATCCATTCCGCAACCTCGGGCTGAAGTTCCTGTCGACGCTGGTCGCGGCGCTGCTCTGGCTGATCGTCGCCGGCGAACGCGTGGTCGAGAGGGTGATGCGCGCGCCCGTGGAGTTTCAGAACCTCCCGGCCGGGCTCGAGCTCGTCGGCAATCCGCCGGACACCGTCGAAGTGCGCCTCCGCGGGTCGTCAGGCGCGCTCAGCCGGATGGGCGCCGGCGATATGTCCGCCGTCATCGATCTGTCATCGGCGCGTCCGGGCCGCCGTCTGTTCCACATCACGCAGAATCAGGTGAATGTGCCGTATGGCATCGAGATCGTCCAGGTCGGGCCATCGACCTTGACGATGGAGTTCGAGATGTCGGCGATCAGGAAGGTGCCAGTCGAACCAGACATCGACGGCCACCCGGCCGCCGGCTACGAAGTCACCAGTATCAAGAGCGAACCTGATACCGTGGAGGTCGCCGGACCGGAATCGGCGCTGAAGCGTCTGCAGGCCGCGATCACCGAACCGGTGGCCATCGCCGATCAGACGCGATCGGTCCGCGAGGTCGTCACCATTGGCGTGCCGGATTCGACGCTGCGGCTGCGTGCGCCGCAGACAGCGATTGTGACCGTGACTATTTCCCCAATTCGACGATGAAGCTATTCGGCACAGATGGAATTCGCGGCCGGGCAGGCAGCGCGCCGCTCGTACCTGACACCGTCGCCAGGGTCGGCGCCGCATTGGCAAGAACCATCACCGTCGCGGATTCGAGTCATCGGCCGCGGTTTGTGATCGGGCGCGATACACGCGAGTCAGGGACCTGGATCGAGCGGGAGCTGGCGCGCGGGCTCAGTGCCGAAGGCGCCAGCGTCGTCAGCGCCGGCATCGTGCCGACGCCGGCGGTGGCCTACCTTGCGCGCACTGAAGGTTTCGACGCCGGCATCGTCATTTCTGCCTCTCACAATCCCTACGAAGACAACGGCATCAAGGTCTTTGGAGGATCCGGTACCAAGCTGACCGAGATGCTCGAGGCGTCTGTCGAAGAACTGGTTGCCGACCCTTCATGGAGTGTGCCCCGCCAGCGGGGTACCACCGAGGACCGGGACCTTTCGGCGCATTACGTCGATCATCTTCTGGAAATTCTGCATGACGCCGGCCCGTTGTCCGGCAGCCGCATCGTCGTCGATTGCGCCAACGGCGCGACCACGCCGATAGCACTCGCGTTGTTCAAGGACCTTGGTTTCGACGTGCACACCATCGGCGTGACGCCAAACGGACGAAACATCAACCTCGACTGCGGGTCGACGCACCTCGAGCAACTATCGAGAGCTGTTGTCGCGGAGAACGCGAGGATCGGCGTCGCGTTCGACGGCGACGGAGACCGCGCGCTGTTCGTGGATCGTTCCGGCAACGTCGTCGACGGCGACGCGGTGTTGCTGATGGCGGCGATCTACCTGAGCGAGCGCGGCCGGCTGCCCGGTGCGACGGTCGTGGCCACGGTGATGAGCAACATTGGCCTCGAGATAGCGCTGCGCGAGCGCGGCATCACGCTGGTGCGAACCGCCGTCGGCGACAAATATGTGATGGAGGAGATGGTCCGTAACGGGTACGCGCTCGGCGGCGAGCAGTCGGGGCACATCATCTTTGCGGATCATCTGTTTACCGGGGACGGACTGGCGACCGCCCTGAACGTGCTCCGCATCATGGCGGAGACGGGGCAGGAGCTCGCCGATCTCGCAGCGGCGCTCACGACGTATCCGCAGGTGCTCGTGAACGTTCGCGTCAAGGCGCGCGCCGATTACACACAGGTACCCGCCATCGCCGAGACGATGCAGCGGATCGAGCGATTGCTCGCGGGACACGGACGGCTGCTGGTCCGCTACTCCGGCACCGAGCCGTTGTTGCGCATCATGCTCGAAGGCCGCGACGATCGCGAAATTCGCGTGTGGGCCGACGAAATCGCCGGTGTGGTCCAGGAACACCTGGCATGAACAAGCTTTCCGTCAACGTGAACAAGGTTGCGACGGTCCGCAACTCACGGGGCGGGTCAATTCCCTCGGTGATTGAGGCCGTGCGCACGTGCATCGATGCCGGCGCGCCAGGTATCACCGTGCATCCCCGTGCCGACGCACGGCACATCACCACGGAAGATGTGCATCAGATCGCCGAGGAGCTGGCGCCATTGCGTGGCCGTGTCGAATACAACATCGAAGGCGACCCGCGGCCAGGATTCCTGGAGTTGGTGCTCGCGGTGCGACCGGACCAGTGCACCTTGGTCCCGGTGAAACCCGGCGAGATCACCAGTGAAGCCGGCTGGCCGGCTGATACCGCTTCGGAGCAACTCTCTGAGACAATTCGCGCGCTCAAAGGCGCCGGCATCCGTGTCAGTCTGTTCGTCGATCCGCGGCCGGATGCGATTCGCTGGGCGCACGCAATGGGCGCCGATCGTGTCGAGCTTTACACCGAGCCCTACGCGCGTGCGTTCGAGCGCGGGCCGGATTCCGCCGCCGCGAGTTTTGCCATCTACGCCGGCGCCGCTGATCTCGCGCACAAACTTGGCGTCGGCGTCAACGCCGGCCACGATCTCGACCTGAAGAACCTGACGCTGTTCAAGACGCTGCCGCACCTCGATGAAGTGTCGATTGGTCATGCATTGATCAGCCGCGCGATCTTCGTGGGTCTCGGCCGGGTCGTGAAGGAATATCTGGCGGCACTGGCGCTGGTGTTCGTGATGCTGTGCCTGAACGCAGCGCCGGCATCCGCCGCGGGCCGGCCCGTGACGTTTCCGTCTGCCGATGGCGTCACGATCGCCGGCGAATACTTCGAAGCGGCTGCGGCTGCCGCGCCCGGCGTGGTGCTGGTTCACATGCTGTCGCGCAACCGCAGCGAGTGGGGCAGCTTGCCAGACCGGCTGCGGGATGCCGGACTCACGACGCTCGCCATCGACCTGCGGGGGCACGGACAGTCCTCAGGGTCCGCGCAAAGCCTGCATGACATGGTTCAGGATGTCCGCGCCGCCGCCCAGTGGATGGCGTCGCGGACGACTGTGCGCCCGGGCGCCATCGCGGTGGTCGGAGCCTCGCTTGGCGCGACGCTCGCGCTGCTGGCGGCGGAAGGGTCGCCGCACGTGCGCGCATTGGGACTGATCTCGCCGTCGCTCGATTACCGCGGCCTTCGCACCGACACTGGACTCGTACGGCGGCTTGGCTCGCGATCGTTATGGTTGTGCGCCAGCGCCGAGGACCCGCTGGCACTGCGCACCATCCGGGATTTTGCGGCCGAGCCGTCCGGACCGCGCGAGCAGATGGTGTCGGCGGCCGTAGCGCACGGCACGCAGCTGCTCGAGCGTGATAGCGCGGTCAGCCGGGCGTTGGTGGACTGGCTGCGCCGCTCGTTGTTATCCTGAGCATTCCCATGCGAGCCGATGCGATCGTTCTTGGCATAGCCGGCATCCTGTTCGGCGTCATTGTGGGCTGGGTGCTTGGCAGCCAGCAGGCGGCGCGGACGGCGCGCGAGGCCGCGCCGGTGGTGCAAGCCGCCGCCGCGCAGCAGCCGCCGCAATCGCAGGCGGTGCCGCTCGATGCGGCGCGCGTCAAAACGCTCGAAGCTGCCGCCGCGAGCAATGCCAAGGACGTGCAATCACGGGTGCAGCTTGGCAACATGTACTTCGACGCCGAGCAGTATCCGCAGGCGATTACCTGGTACGAGCAGGCACTCGCGCTGAATCCGAACGACCCGAACGTTTCAACCGATCTGGGCGTCGCCTACTACTACACGAACCAGCCGGATCGCGCGCTCAAGCAATTCGATCACTCGCTGGCAGTCGATGCCAAGCACATCAAGACGCTGCTCAACGTCGGCATCGTGCGTGCGTTCGGCAAGCAGGATTTGAACGGCGCGGCGCGCGCCTGGCAGCAAGTCGTCGACCTGTCGCCTGATTCGCCGGAAGGCCAGGCGGCGCGCAAGGGCCTCGAGGGGATCAAGAGTGCGCACCCCGACGCCGCCAGCGGGGGCAAGTGACGCGTCATGACACGCTTCATCCTGCTGCTGATCCTGTTCGTGGTGATCGCGCGGACGTTCTGGCGCTTCTTCGACTCGGTGCTGCGCGGCGCGATGGGACCCGCGCCGCAGAGCGGCCGGCGCCCCGGGCAGGCGTCAGCCGTGAAGATGCAGCAATGTCCGGTCTGCGGCACGTACGTGGTGCCCGGAAAGGCGATCAGTCTGGTCAGCAACGGCGCGCCAATCTATTTCGACAGCGAGCAATGCCGCACTGAGTACCGGCAGCGATGACCGCCGAAGCCCAGGCTCGAGCCGACATCGTGGAGATTGGCCGCCGCTTGTGGGAGCGTGGTTATGTCGCCTCGAATGACGGCAATATCAGCGTCCGCCTTGGCGACCAGCGCCTGATCACGACACCGAAGAACGTATCGAAGGGGTTCATGACCCCGGACATGATGGTGATCACCGATCTCGAGGGCAAGAAAATCGCCGGCGAGCGTGATCCGTCGTCTGAGTTGAAAATGCACCTCGAGGTCTACCGCAATCGCCCGGATGCCGGCGCCGTGGTGCATGCGCACCCGCCGACCGCGACCGGATTCGCGGTTGCCGGTATCGCCCTCGATCGGGCCGTGCTGGCGGAAGTCATTACCACGCTCGGCAGTATCCCGATCGCCGCGTATGCGACGCCGTCCACCGAAGAATTGCCGGCTGCCGTTCGCAAGTACATCAAGGCTCACGACGGCCTGCTGCTGGCCAATCATGGCGCGCTGGCGCTGGCGGGTGACGCGATGTCGGCGTACTACCGCATGGAGACGATCGAGCATTTCGCGAAAATCAGTCTGGTCGCTCGCACGTTGGGACGCGAGAACGTCCTGTCGCGCGAGGAAGTCGATCGGCTGGAGGGACTTCGCGGCATGTACGGAATCGCGTCGCCGGCACCGATCTGCACCGATGAATCGGCGCCGGCCGGCGGTGAGCAGCTGCAATGTCAGGTGGTCCAGGCGCCCGACTCGGACGAGCGGCTGGTCCCGCAGCGCCTGCCGCCGCCAATCGGCGGCATTGATGGGGAAATTCGACTAACATATCGCGAGCTAACGGCACTTATCGAAGACGCGCTGCGCGCGCTCAAATAGGGACTTTGGCCTTGCGAGCTGGGACATGGCGACGCCGTATGTGTGGCCAGACCCGGAACGCGGGCCGGGCCCGGAGGATCACGTAAATGGGTGAAGCACTCGGCATGGTCGAAACCAAGGGTCTGGTCGCGATGATCGAAGCGGCCGATGCCATGGTGAAGGCTGCCAAGGTGACGCTGGTCGGCTGGGAAAAGATCGGCGCGGGCTATGTGACGGCGATCGTGCGCGGCGACGTCGCCGCGGTCAAGGCGGCGACCGACGCCGGGGCAGCCGCGGCACGCCGGGTCGGCGAGCTCGTCTCGGTGCACGTGATTCCGCGGCCGCACGCCAACCTCGAAGACGTGCTGCCGATCGGCAAAGCCAACAAGGCGTAAATGCTGGTCGCTCGTATCGTCGGGACGGTGGTCGCGACGAGAAAAGATCCGCGGCTGGTCAGCAACAAGCTGTTGCTGGCCCGGCCGGTCGACCCGAAGGGCAAGGCCGAAGGCAATTACCTCGTCGCCATCGACACCGTCGATGCCGGCGTTGGCGAAACGGTGCTGATCGTGAGCGGCAGCTCGGCTCGCATGGCGTCCGGGCTGAAGGACACGCCCGTCGATGCGGCGGTCGTCGGCATCATCGACACCATCGACGTTACCGAGTAACGCCCCATGCAAATGGCCCGCGTGATCGGCGACGTCGTCGCGACCCGCAAGGATCCCAATTTCGACAGCCTCAAGCTGATGGTGCTGCAGCCGATTGGCGCTGACGGCAAAGACGTCGGCCGCCCGCTGGTCGCTGTCGATGCGGTGGGCGCGGGAGTCGGCGAAACCGTGTTTTTCGTGCGGGGCAAGGAGGCCAGCTTTCCCTGGCACCCGACGGAAGTGCCGGCCGACGCAGGCATCGTCGGCATCATCGATCATTATTCGGTGGCCGAATGATCCTGGCGCGTGTGGTCGGTACTGTTGTGTCGACGCAGAAGCGATCGCAGTTCGAAGGGTCGAAGCTGCTGCTCGTCCAGCCCGAGACGCCCCAGGGCGAAGCGCGGGGGGCGACGCTGCTCGCCATCGATTCCGTCGGCGCCGGCGTCAGCGAGCGCGTCCTGGTGGTGCTCGAAGGGCGCGCCGCCGGTGAAGCGTTAGGCAAGAAACTCTCACCGGTTGACGCGGCGATTGTTGGTATCGTCGATCACGTGGACTTCGTGGAATGAACGACGACGAGCTCAGGACGATTATCCGGGCGGCGATTCAGCGGCACATCGGCAGCGGCGCGTCCACGCCCGAGCCGGTCGGCATGCCGCCCGCGCCGCCGGCCGCTGGTCCGCGCTCGATGAGTTTTGGTCAATACCGCATCGAGCGAGCCGATGGCGATACGATGTGTATTATCGAACCTGCAGTGCAGTGTAATCACTGCGGTTTCTGCAAATGCCACGGGCATTAGTCACTCGCAAACTTCCTTCCTCCGTCATCTCGAAACTGGCAGCGGCTTGCGACGTAGACCTCTACGTCGGCGCGGCTGCCATTTCGCGCGACGAACTGTTGCAGCGCGCCAATGGCGTCGATGCGATCGTCTGCCTTTTGACAGACACCATCGACGCCGCAGTGCTCGACGCAGCCGGCCCGCAACTGAAGGTCGTCGCCAACGTCGCGGTCGGTTATAACAACATCGACGTCAGCGCCTGCCGGGCGCGCGGCATTGCGGTTACCAACACCCCTGATGTGCTGACCAATGCCTGCGCGGATTTCACGTGGGCACTGATTCTGGCGGTAACCCGCCGGCTTGGCGAGGGCGAGCGCGTCGTGCGCGCCGGCAAGTGGCGTGGCTGGGCGCTGGATTTCATGCTGGGCATGGAGCTGCGCAACAAGCAGCTGGGATTAGTGGGACTCGGCCGGATTGGCCGCGCCGTCGCGGACAAGGCACCGGCTTTCGGCATGACGGTCGCGTATACCGCGCGGCAGCACAGCGATCTGCCAGGAGCGACGGCGATGCCGCTCGATCGTCTGCTGTCGACGTCGGATATCGTGTCGCTGCACGTGCCGATGACCGTCGACACCAGGCACCTCATCGATCAGAAAGCGCTGTCGCGGATGAAGCGCACCGCCTACTTGATCAACACATCGCGGGGCCCGGTGGTGGACGAAGCCGCGCTGGTGTGGGCGCTGAAGGAGCGGCTGATTGCCGGCGCCGCGCTCGACGTCTACGAAAAAGAGCCGGAGATCCACCCCGGCTTGCTGTCGCTGGAGAACGTGCTGCTGATTCCGCACCTGGCCAGCGCGACGACCGAAACACGCACCGCGATGGCGGATCTCGCGGTCACCAATGCAATTGCAGTACTGAATGGCCAACCGCCGGTTACACCTGTCCCCTAGTCCCGACCAGCGCAGCGTCGAGCGCGTGATGCGCACGCTCGCGAAGGCGATCGACGGTTTCGAGCTCCCGGCGGTCGAGAAAATCTCCGAACGCCAGAAGCAGGATCCGTTTCAAATTCTGATCTCGGCGCTGCTTTCGGCGCGCACGCAGGATGCCACTACGCTCGCGGCATCGACGCGGTTATTCGCCAGAGCCCGGACGCCGCAGGCGCTATCCCGGCTGCGCGTGTCGCAGATCGAAAAACTGATCTACCCGGTGAGCTTCTATCGCAACAAGGCGGTGTTCGTGAAGGAAGCCGCAACGATGATTGTCGAAAGGTTCGCGGGCAAGGTGCCGCGCACGCTCGAAGAGTTGATCCTCATTCCGGGTGTCGGGCGAAAAACCGCAAACCTGGTCATGATCCTCGCCTTCCAGAGCGACCGCAATATCTGCGTCGACATCCACGTGCATCGGATTGCCAATCGGCTGGGATGGGTAAGGACCCGTACACCGGAAGAGACCGAGCAGGCGCTGTACCGGGCGTTGCAGCAGCGGTGGTGGCCGGTGGTAAACCTCTATTTGGTGATGTGGGGACAGCACATCTGCCGGCCGGTCTATCCTCGCTGCGTCACATGCCCCATCGTGAGTCTGTGTGGCAAGGTAGGAGTGTCATGAAGCAAAGCGTTGTCGCGATCCTG
>Ga0196963_10000254_pt1 | contig 50339 bp, 42 predicted proteins | sample S1_5metaG_FD_148600 | JGI IMG/M metagenome (GOLD analysis project Ga0196963, IMG submission 148600) | Soil microbial communities from Anza Borrego desert, Southern California, United States - S1_5 | ecosystem: Environmental > Terrestrial > Soil > Desert | place: USA: California | collected... | reverse complement strand
GGGGGTTTGTGGGGCCCGGGCATGAAGAGGACTGACTCGGGCTTGGTGCGCGAGTCAGCGTCGCCGCCAATCCGGGACTTCGCCGAGGACGGCTCAGTCCCGGCGTCGGGCTTGACACCGAGCATGGCCTTGAGCTCGTCCTGGTAGCGGTTGAAGCCGAGCTCTTTGAGGATGGGGAGCATGCGGTCGAGGCGGAGGTTCTCGACCTTGGCCTCGTCGAGGGAGAGCGGGACTGGGATGTCGCAGCGGAGGGTGACGAGGGTTTTGGTGAGGGGGAGGGTGGGGGCGGCCTCGCGGAGCTTCTCGCCGCGTTTGCCCTTGATTTCGGCGGCCTTGGCGAGGAGGTTATCGAGGCTGCCGTACTCCTTGATGAGCTGCGCGGCGGTCTTCTCGCCCACACCCTCGACGCCGGGGATGTTGTCCACGTTGTCGCCCATGAGCGTGAGCATGTCGACGACCTGGTCGGGGCGGAGGCCGGTCTCCTCCATCAGCTTGGCGGCGTCGAAGGGCGTGTCGGTGTGGACATCGAACATCTCCACCCGAGGCTCCTCGCCGGGGGCCGGGATGTCGAGGAGCTGCTTGAGGTCCTTGTCCTTGGCGACGATGCGGATGCGGAGGTCCGGGTGCTTCTCGCGGTACTGGCAGACCATCGCGCCGATCACGTCGTCGGCCTCGAAGCCGGGGGCACCGACGAACGGCACGCCGATCTCCTTGAGCAGGTCGAGGCAGCGGTTGACCTGGGGCTTGAGGTCGTCGGGCGGCTCCTTGCGGGTCGCCTTGTACTCGGGGTAGAGCTCGCTGCGGAAGGTTTCCTTGTCGCCGCCGACGTCGAGGGCGAGCACGATGTAGTCGGGCTTGCCAGCCCTGCTGATGTTGGGCCCCTCGGCCTTCAAGAGCTTGAAGAGCATGCCGATGAAGCCGAACGTCATGTTCGTCGGCTCCTTGGTGACCGGGGAGGTCATGGGCGTGCGGATGGCGTGGTACGCGCGGAAGAACTGGGCGTAGCCATCGATGATGTAGAGGGTCTTGGTGGGGGTGGCCGGCATGCTGCAACAGGGTAGCGGGCGGGCGGAGAAGGCCGCTTGAACGCGAAGGGCGCGAAGGGGGAGCGAAGGCGCGAAGAACTGAAGTGATAGCGCTCGGCTGGGGGTAGACTGGGCGCGATGAGGCGAGGTGTCAGGCGAGTGCTGGTGTGCGCGGGGGTGGGCGTGGTCGTCACCGTGGCGATCGCGTGGACGGCGGCGGTGCGCCTGTCCTCATTGATGCCTGTGCGCGAGGGCCTGTTCACGATCGGCAGCGCGGGGGATGGTGCGGAACTGACAGGGACAGTGATGCACGAGCGCCGCTGGGGCGTCGAGACGTTCATCGTGGCCGTGCATGAGCGGCAACCGCCAGACAGCGTGGGGCCCGCGTGGGAGCCGTTCCAGGGAACGACGCGCGGCGACCCGCTATGGCTGCTGGGGCCTGACAAGATGCCGGCCATCGAGGGCGCGTTTGCGAGCAAGTGGGGGCGTTTCGGATATGGTGTGGCGGATACGCGCGAGGAGCAGTTCTCCCACTGGCCTGCGTGGCTCGGTCCGATCCCTTCCACGGAGGATGGCCTGGTTGCGTACGGCGGGCGCGGAGCGGGGTGGCCCTTTGTGACGATGCGTTCGCTGCTGCGGGTGAACCCTTCTCCAGCGCGAGAGGCAAAGTGGTCGGGGCTTGCGCGCGTACGCCCGTATGGACCTTACAACACAAAGCTGCACTCGCAGGACCCGCAGAACGGCACAATCCCGCTCTGGCCGCACCCGTGGCTCTTTCCACTGAGCGTTCTGATGTGGGGTGGTGGAGTGTTCGCGGCCTGGAACGCGGCGCTTGGGATCGTTCGGGTGGGACGGAGGCGACGGGGCGTGTGCCTCAACTGTGGGTATGACCTCGTGGGGAGTTCGGTGGCGTGCCCTGAGTGCGGCTCCGCTCGCGCGTGCGTTCTTCGCTGACCAAATAGAGAACCGGCGGCCTGGTGGGGGCCGCCGGTTCTGCGTGGAGGAAAGGAAGAGCGTCAACGTCTTACTTCTTGGGGGCGAGGGTGCCCTTGAGGGTGCCGACGGCGACCGAGTCGCCCACGGCCATGGTGATGTTGGTCCGCTCGCGCTCGTAGCGGCCGTTGCCGAGGTTGTCAGTGGTGATCTTGGCGATCTCCTTGCCCTTGTGGGTGACGGTGTAGGTGGTGTTGGGGGATGCGCGGTAGATCTCGGCCTGGACCTTGAGGCGGCCGCGGTCGGAGCGCCAGGCGACCTTGGCCTCGATGCGGCCGGAGCGCATGCGGGCCTCGAGGCGGATGTCCTGCTTCTTGTTGTCCTTGGCGGAGGACTTGCTGGAGCCGCTGCCGCCGCCCGCGATGGTGGGGGCGGTGAGGCCGGCGCCGGCGATAAGGATGGCGAGGGAGGCGAGGATGGCACGGGTGTTCACGGGTGAGTCTCCTTTTGCAGGGTGCTGGCCGCGGTGGTGCGGCAGACTGCATGCGGAGGGGGTCGCCCGGGGCTGTCAGGAAAAGAGGCAGAACACGGAGAGGGCGGAGTGGGGACGGAGTGACACGGAGAGGGATCAGTCATGATCCCCTTTCCGTGTAGATCGGTCCTCTTTGTGGCGGCTTTGTTCAGGAGGAGTTTGTGAAGCTCCTCGGTCTGGGTAGGGAGAGCGAGCGCGAGCAAAGAGGAAGCACAGGAACCCTCGCTGGCGCGTCGGGCTCGTTGCGACTCCGAGCTCAGTGATGGCAGCCACAGCCGGAGCCGCAGGAGCCGGCTGCGGCTTCTTCAGCCGGTGCCGGGCCGAGGACCTTCTCGACCTTGCGGGAGAGGTACACGGCGTGGTGCTCGAGGTGATAGGTGGCGTAGACGAGGATGTCCTTGAGGGTCATCTCGCCGCGCTCGGGGTGCATGATCTTGCGGGACCAGGCGGATTCGGGGAGCGAGAGCAGCCACTGGCCGGTCCACTGGCGGAGGGTGTGGATGACGGCGAGCGGGCCGCCCACCGCGGCCATGACGCGGGCGTGGTCGCCCTGGGGGTCGGTGCTGTACTGCTTGTGACCGTGGTTGTAGATCATGGAGTCGACGAAGGCGTTTTCGTCCCAGACGGAGACGACGGGGTTTTCCTCGCCGATGCAGCGGCGCATGCGCTCGACGAACACGACCTCGGCATCGGCGACGTGGCCGACGAGGACGCGGGCGGGCCACTGGCCGACGTTGGTGGCGGGGTTGGGGTCAGCGAGGAAGGCGGAGTCGATCTGCTCCTCGGACATCTCGAAGACGCGCCGGTCGATGCACTCGATGCCGCGGCGGTAGCGCATCGTGAGCGTCACCGGGTCGAGGGACTTGAGGTGGGCGAGGAGTTCCTTGGGGTCGTAGGGCTTGGGCTCTGATGCGGCGGAGGTCGCGGTGGGCTGGTCCTTGCAGCAGGCGCCGGATTGCTTGTGGGCGTCGCCCTTGCAGCAGGAAGACGTGGCGGCGTCGTTAGCGGTGGTGGAAGAGGTGGACTTCGAATGGCCGCCGCAGCAGGAGTGGTTGTGCATGAGCGGATGGTAGCGGCGGGGCGCCGGGTGAAAAGAAAGCCACCGAGATGAGGGCATCTCGGTGGCACGTTTGCTTGGAAGTGAAGTGACTACCTGTCGATTACTCGACGAGGTTGGTGGACTCGGTCTCCTCCACCGGGCTGTCGAGCTGGTCGGCGGTCATGCGGACGCCGAAGCGGACGTCACCGGGTGCGGTGGCCTTGACGCGGATCTGCCACTCGGCCGTGGCCTTGGGGGCCAGGCGGGCGAGGGGGCTGAACTGCACGTTCTGGCCGCCGCGGGCGTCGCCGGCGTTGGTGTCGCCGAAGCCGCGGGCCGCGACGAACTCCTGACCGGTGGGCAGGACGCCCAGGATGGTGATGTTGGTGGCCTCGGCCGAGCCCTGGTTGTGCACGCGGATGGTGTAGACCGTCTCGTCGCCGATGCGGACGGGGTCACGCTCGTCGACGACCTCGAGCAGCAGGGCGGGGATGCCCACCACGCGGGTGGTGAACTCTTCCACCTGCGGCTGGGCGCAGTAGGCCTCGGCGCGGATGCGGCCGCGGACCTCGCCGATCTGCTCGGCGTTCAGGCGGACCATGGTCTGGCGGGACTCGCCGGGCCCGAGGGTGCCGATGGACCAGGTGTTGTTGCCGGCCCGGCGGTCGCTGCGGTCGCCGGCGTCCTCGAAGCGGGCGCCCTGGAAGTCGGCGGTCACGCGCACGTCCCGCAGCGGGATGTTGCTGGGGTTGGTGATGGTGATGCGGCTGCCCATGTCGCGGCCCATGTAGGTCGTCTCGGGCGCGTCGAAGTCAAGCTGCAGCTCGGGCTGGATGACCGCGATGGTGGCCGACTCGGCGCGGGCGTTCACGCCCATGGCGCCGGTGGCCTCGGCGGCGCCGAGGTTGAACTCGCCGGGCCGGTCGGCGCGGGCGGTGAAGTCGATGGACTTGGTCTCGCCGGGGGCGAGGTCACCCACGCGCAGCTCGGCGCCGCGGTCACGGGCGCGCCAGCCCTCGGGCAGGTCGACGCGGACGCGGACGTCGCGAGCGTGGCTCTCGCCGGTGTTGGTCACCTCGTAGCGGAGCGGGATGTCCTCGCAGATGAGGACCTCGCGCGGGCTGCGCAGGGCCAGGGCGATGCTGGGCGGCGCGACGGCGTTCATGGTCACGCACACCTCGGGGTTGTAGCCGGCGAAGACGCAGGTGGTGGAGGGGCCGGCCTTCTCGGTGCGGGCCTCGACCTCGATCACCTTGCTCTCGTTGCCGCGCAGGTCGCCGACGTTCCAGGTGAGGGCGTTGCGGTTCATCGCCTCGGCGTTCTCACCGTTGGGGAAGGCGTTCACGTTGTCGGCGCGGTTGAAGAACTGGCCGTTCCAGTTGAAGGGGGCGCCGCGCTGGGGCTGCAGGTTGCTGCCGGTGATCTCGATGCCCTCGTCGCTGGTCTCGGAGACGAACACGCCGCGCACCGGGTTGTCGGTGAGGTTGGTGACGCGCATGCGGTACTGGAAGGGGGCGCCGACGACGACCTCGGCGGGGGCGATGCGCTCGACCATCAGCGTGCTGCTCTCGCGGTCGCCGGTGGGGAAGTACATGATGGTGCTGCCCGTGGTGGACTCGCGGCGGGCCTCGGTGCGGGTCTCGCGGCGCGGCTCGGGCGCGGGCTCGCGGTAGGTGGTGTCGCGGTCGACGACCACGGCCTCGCGGCGCTCGGTGATGTAGCCGCGGTTGGCCTCATCGACGGTCAGCTGCGGGCGGGCGCGGGGCGTGCCCCAGTCGTCGTCGTGGTTCTCGTACGGGTTGTCCTGGGTGGCGCAGCCGGTCGCCAAGCCCGCAAGGACGACCAGCAGCAGCGGCGAGAGGCCGCGGGAGAAGATCCGCTTGTTCCACGTCGTATTTTCAGTAGGCACACCGTGCTCCTTACAGGGGTGAGATTGGTCCGGCCAATGCGCCGGGGTTCGATCCGTCAAAGCCCGCGCCGCCACCCCGTTGAGGGCGGGACCGCTGTGTGTCGCGTAAGAGGGTGCCACCACGAGCGCTGTGCTGGTGTGAGAATCGGCCAAAACCGGGGGCGGTGTGGGCGGGTGTGCGCGGGGTGTTCGTGGAACGGGTTGCGAACGGGGGGTGAAAGCGGAAAGCGGAAGTCGGAACGCGGAAGTCGGAAAGCGGAAAGCGGAAGTTGGAAACCCGGAGTGGAGGTCGGTGCCTGCTCTTCGCTTTCCGGTTTTCGCTTTACGCCTCGTTCACCGTCAGAGGCCACACTGTCCTCGGCCGCACCCTTCACACCCGCGGCCGCAAGGAGGCACTCACATGGACCCTGATCGCATCGACGGCAAGGCGGACAAGCTCAAGGGCGAGGTCAAGAAGGGGCTTGGCACGCTCACCGGCGACAAGAGCCTGGAGGCCGAGGGGCACGTGGACAAGGCGAAGGGGCACGTCAAGGACGCGTTCGGGCGCGTGAAGGACGAGTTCCGCGCCGAGGACCGGCGGGCGAACGAGCCCTGAGCTGAAGCGTTTTGAATACGACGCCGGGACTGAGCGGCTCTGAGCGAAGTCCCGGATTGGCGGCGGCACTGGCTCTGCGCGGTGTGTCGCGCCCCAATCCGGGACTTCGGCGAGGCGCCTCAGTCCCGGCGTCGTTCATTGTGCTCAGGTTGCGTCGCTCTACTGGGCCAGCTTCTCGCGCACCTTCTTCGGCAGGCTCTCCACGACAAGCTCGTAGCTGCGGCGGATGCACGCCTCCAGCTCGCGCTTGGGGAGCGCCTTCGGGTCGGTGAACTTCACCCAGCCGTGGCGGGCCGCGTAGGGCGCTGGGATGATCCCCTCGCGCTTCGTGAGCCGCTCGAACTCGATGTCGTCGCACTTGAACCCCGGCAGCGTGGGATCGCCTGTCTCCACCACGCAGTACAGCTTTCCGCCCACGCAGGCGCAGTAGTTGTCGCCCCACTTGATGTCGAAGGTGGTGCCGGGGAGGGCGCGGCAGAACGTGGGGATGGGGGCGGTCTCGTAGCCCGCGGCGGCGGTAGGGGTGGGGGCCGCCTTCGCCCCCTTCTTCGTGACGGGCTTCTTCCGGGGAGCGGCCTTGCGCACGGTCTTCTTCGCCATGCCCTGAGACTAACAGGGAACACTCTCTCGCGGAGAACGCGGGGCTCGCAGGGGGATTAGATGCAGTGTCTCTGCAAAACGATTACGGTCTGCACGGCGACTCCGGACTCTTCGGCGGTGTGATGGACGGCAGTAGCGTTCGGAACGAGCCCGGAACGAAGTGACGGGTCAGCGACGTGCGCCGCTGGCAGGAGACCCCTCACTGCGTTCGGGGCTCGTTCCGAACGGTCTTTGGGGTCGCATGCAACGGCGTGCTCGGGACGAAGTGCTTCAGGCCTGTATTCACTGCCCACCCTGTGCAAGGTGCCGCCGGAATCCCAGTATCCTCGCACGGGCCTGAGGCCAGTTCGACGGGCGGAGCAGGTCATAGACGGTGTCCCAGTGTGCGTCGATGAACGCGGCCGCGCCTCCCATGCCCAGGCTCCAATGCCCCTGTGCCGGAGGGTCCAGCAGATCGCGGAATCCAGAGGCCTCGACCATCCGATCGGGTTCGTCGGAGCACCCGATCTCCAGGTACGCCAGCCCCCGCTCGTAGATGGCCTTGAGCACGATGTGGTCGAGCATGTAGGTGCGTTCGGCGTACCCGCGGTCCATGTCCTCGAACTGCGACACCGGCGCGAACCCGCGCTTGAGAAGGGCCGTGGTGTACGTGGAGATCGCGCGGTCGAGGGGCGCAAAGCGGGAAGCCTCGGGCGGGGTCATGGCGGATGCTAGTCGGTTGCATGCGACGAGCATGCCTTTGCCAACGGCCCCGGGACTTTGGGCACCGGGGGGAGGGGTGCGCGGCTTTGCCGCACCTCTCCCCGAGTGCCCAACCGGAGCCAAGGCATTGAGTCCTTGTCTTGATCGACTCCGGGGGTGCAGAGCCGCCCATGGCAACCTTCGTTCGCCCCGCTGGGGCGAAGAGCATTGGGCGTCGTCAACCGGGGGTGTCGAAGCGCCACCCCCGGCTAAGACCGTGCGCCGCGTACGCGGCGGGAGGCACATAGCGACGAAGACGTCGCCATGGCACGCGGGGTTCACGCGTCGTAGGTGGCGTAGTAGATCACGCGCTCGCAGACTTGCACTCGCGGGAAGTCGGACGAGCGGAGGGTTTTGATGAAGTCGCGCATGATGTCAACCTCGAGGAAGTAGCTGAAGCTACGGCCGTCGATGATCCTCGGTGCTGCGGAGCCCTCGTCGTCGTTCTTGAACAGGTGCACCGCGGCGTCTGCGTTCCATGGATCGGTCGCGAAGATGACCGCGTCATCGGGAAGCCGGTCGGCGTTGTCGATGGCTTCGCGAAGCGTCATGCGTGAAGTAGCCCCGCTCGGATTCGAACCGAGGACCAAGGGATTATGAGTCCCCTGCTCTAACCGCTGAGCTACGGGGCCGCGGCCGTCAAGCGTAGGGAAAGAAAAGGCCCCGCGCGGGTGCGCGGGGCCTCGGGTTCGTCGCGGTCGAAAGCCCAGGGATCATGATCCCTGGGCTTTGTGGCAGTCACTTGATGCTGAGCATCTCGCGGTACGTGGGGATGGGCCAGAGGTCCTTGGGGATGCGGCGCTCGAGCTCGTCCACGGTCTCGCGGAGCTCGGCCATGGCGGGGCGGACCTCGTCGCGGACCTGGGCGGCGTGCTTCTCGATCTCGTGGGACTCGTGGTCGGTGGTCTCTTCCAGCTTGGCGATGGCCTTGCGGAGGTCGTTGACGAGGCCGACGAACTCCTCGAGGCTGGCGCGGGTGGCGCCGGCGTCCACGTCCGCGGCCTCGGTGGCGGCGACCGCCTCGGCGAGCTCGGTCTGGCGGCGCTCGGCGGCGGGGAGGACCTGGGTCTTGGCCATGACCACGGCGGTCTCGGCCTCGATCAGCACCTGCTTGATGTACTTCTCGAGGAAGATGTGCTCGCGGCTCTCGACCTCGACCTTGCTGAGGACGCGGTACTTCTTGAAGAGGTCGATGTTCTTCTTGGTCGCGATCTGCTGGAGGGCGGAGACCGACTCGCGGTAGTTGGGCAGGCCCCGCTTCTTGGCCTCCGCGTGCCACTCCTGCGTGTAGCCGTCGCCGTCGAAGAGCACGCGGCGGTGCTGCTTGACGATCTTCTGCAGGAGTTTGGACACGGCGTCCTGCAGTTTGGCGGGGTTGGACGAGCCGTTCTTGCCCAGGGCCCGCTCCAGCTGGCTGGCGACGAAGTCGAGGGACTCGGCGACGATGGTATTGAGGACCGTGGAGGGCCAGGCCGCGGAGCCGCTGCTGCCCACGGCCCGGAACTCGAACTTGTTGCCGGTGAAGGCGAAGGGGGAAGTGCGGTTGCGGTCGCCGGTGTGGCGGGGGATCTGCGGCAGCGTGCGGGCGCCCAGGTCGAGCTTGCCGCCCTTCATGGTGCTCTTGGCGCGGCCGGACTCGAGCTGGTTGACGATGTCGGTGAGCATGTCACCCAGGAAGATCGAGATGATCGCGGGCGGGGCCTCGTTGGCGCCCAGGCGGTGGTCGTTGGCGGCGGAGGCGACGCTGGCGCGGAGCAGGTCGGCGTGCAGGTCCACGGCCCGGATCACGGCGCACATGAAGGTGAGGAACTGCATGTTCGTGTGCGTGTTGTCGCGCGGGTCCAGCAGGTTGACGCCGGTGTTCGTGGACATGCTCCAGTTACAGTGCTTGCCCGAGCCGTTGATCCCCGCGAAGGGTTTTTCGTGCAGGATGCACTGGAGGCCGTAGCGGGGGGCGACGCGCTTGAGGGTCTCCATCACCAGCATCTGGTGGTCGCACGCGACGTTGGCGGTCTCGAAGACCGGCGCGAGCTCGAACTGGCCGGGCGCGACCTCATTGTGGCGGGTCTTGACCGGGACGCCGAGCTTGTACAGCTCCTGCTCGACCTCGGCCATGAACCCGAGCACGCGGGTGGGGATGGAGCCGAAGTAGTGGTCCTCGAGCTGCTGGCCCTTGGGCGGGCGGGCGCCGAACACGGTGCGGTCGCACGCCTTGAGGTCGTCACGCTCGTAGTAGAAGCTGCGGTCGATCAGGAAGTACTCCTGCTCGCAGCCGAGGGTGGCCATGACGCGGGTGACGCCGGCGTCAGAGCCGAAGACTTTGAGCACGCGCATCGCCTGCTCGCTCAGCGCCTCCATGGAACGCAGGAGGGGCGTCTTCTTGTCGAGGGCCTCGCCGGTCCAGGAGACGAATGCGGTGGGGATGCACAGCGTCGCGGTGCCCGCGGAGCGGTTCAGGAAGACCGGCGACGTGCAGTCCCACGCGGTGTACCCGCGGGCCTCGAACGTGCCGCGGATGCCGCCGCTAGGGAAGCTGGAGGCGTCGGGCTCGCCCTGCACGAGGGCGGAGCCGGTGAACTCACTGACCGCGCCGCCGCGCCCGTCGGGGGAGAGGAAGGCGTCGTGCTTCTCGGCGGTGAGGCCGGTGAGGGGCTGGAACCAGTGGGTGTAGTGGGTGGCGCCGCGCTCCATCGCCCACTCCTTCATGGCGGAGGCGACGACGTCGGCGAGGGCGGGGTCGAGGGGCTCGCCGTGGTTGATGGTGCGGACCATCTTCTTGTAGACGTCCTTGGGCAGGCGCTGCTGCATGACGCGCTCGGTGAAGACGTCGGAGGCGAACAGCTCATCGACACGGGTGTCGTTCACGTGGGTCTCCAGGCGGCTGGTCTGGCTGGGCATGCCGGTGACGGTGGTGCCGTTGAGGAAGGGGACTTTGCCGTGGGGGGTCAGCATGGTGTGGACGGTGGTGTGGTGGGTCATGGGGGCGAACTCCTCCGTGCGGGTGCGGGGGGCCTTGTGTCGTTCACCGGCGGATGACAGGATCAAACGCCGGAATGGATCAGGTGGAATGGGGACTGCCAATCGTACAAAGGCCGCGTGGAGACCCTGAAACTCCCGGGGAAACGGCTGGCAATCGACAGGTTGTTCGGGAGGCGGAGGATAGGGGGCGAGGGGCTGGGATTCACTGCACGGCGGGCGGGTTAATGCGCCCGGCGTGGCCCGTCACCCCCGCCGTTGGCGGGTGATCGCCTGCTGCTGTTGCAGTTGCACGGCGGCACTGGGCTGGAGGGCTGCGGTGATCACAGTCATGGGCTCCGGGCCAAGTCTAGGCCCGGGCGTCTCCCGGTACAATCCTGCGGTATGGTCGCCCCGACGCCCCAGATCGATCTCCCCCAAGAACGCATCGCGGAGTTCTGCCGCAAGTGGCGGGTGCGGGAGTTCTCGTTGTTCGGCTCGGTGTTGCGGGCGGACTTCCGGGCGGACAGCGATGTCGACGTGCTCCTTGAGTTCGAAGAGGGCGCCTCGCCGACGTTGGAGCCGTGGATCGATATGCGGGATGAGCTCTGCGCTCTTTTCGGGCGCGAGGTAGACCTCGTCGAGAAGCGTCGGCTCGTGAACCCGTTCCGCCGGCACCACATCATGAACAACCGGCGGGTGCTGTATGCGGCCTGATGAGCGGGACGCTGCACTGTTGTGGGACATGGTTCGACATGCCCACGAAGCCGTGGAGTTTGTTGCGGGCAAGACGTGGGAGAACTACCGGGAGGACCGTCAGCTTCGGCGGGCGGTCGAACGGTCGGTGCAGATCGTGGGCGAAGCGGCAAGAGAACTTTCGGACGACTTTCGAAAGGCGCACCCGGAGGTGCCGTGGCGGCCCATTATCGTTCAGCGGCACATCCTGGTGCACGACTATGGCGAGATCGAGGACGACAAGATCTGGCGCGTGGCGACGGTGCACCTGCCAGTACTGATCCGCCTGATCACCCCGTTAATCCCACCGCCACCACCAACCGACTGAAGCAGACTGCCCGGCACCCGGTGACTACTGCTCGATCACGTCGGGGAGTTCTTCAAGCTCCGCCGTGAGCACCCGCGGCCCATTCTCGGTGATTAGCACGTCGTGCTCGTAGTGCACCGAGAGCGAGCCGTCCTTGGTGTACACCGGCCACTCGGTCTTGCGGCCGGGGCCCTGCCGCTGAGTCGTCATACCCGTGCCGATGGCGATCATGGGCTCCACGGCAACGAGCGTGCCGGGGAGGCAGGGGCTGGTGGCGTCGGGCCACTCGCCGGGGTAGGTGGGGACGGTGTTGGAGACGAAGGGCGGGGCGTGCAGGGTCTGGCCGTAGCCGTGCCCGCCGAGGCCGCGGATGAGGTGGAAGCGGCACTCGCCCTCGACGTGCCCCTGCACGGCCCGGGCGAAGGCGAGGTACGAGTTGCCGGGGCGGAGCTGCTGCACGCCGCGGCGGAGCGATTCCTTGCCCGAGTCGCAGAGCTTCTTGACCTGCGGCGTGGGCTGGCCGAAGACGTAGGTCCACGCGGCGTCACCGATCCAGCCGCGGTGCTTGACGCCGATATCGATCTTGACGACGTCGCCCTTGGTGAGCTTCTTCGCCCGGTTGGAGCCGGGCTCGGTGTAATAGCCGGCGGTGCCGTGGACCACGCAGTCGTTGACACTGAGGCACGCGTAACTAGGGAACGCGGCGTGCGAGCCGGTTCGGTAGCCCAGGAAGCAGGACTTGCAGTCGAGGTCTTCGAGCTGCTTGGCGACGAAGCCGTCGATCTCGGGCAGCGTCACGCCCTCGTGCAGCCACTCGGCGAGCCGGCGGTGCACCTCGACCACCTTCTGGGCCGAGGCGTAAGCCAGGTCGGCTTCCGCGGCGTTCAACAAACGGGGCGGGTGGGGCATAGAGGCGGATGTTAGGAGTGGGGCGGTGAATTGTCGGGCTGGGCGGGTGCTGGATTCGCACGCCTTTTCATGTGGTCATGTCCACCCGCTCCCACTCGACCTCGGGCTGGGTGAGCCAGCCGAAGGCGCGGGCGCGTTCGTAGACGATCGACCCGTTGATGGGGGAGGCGGGGCCGTCCACCTGCTTCTGCACCACGGCCCACAGGAGGCGGTAGTAGAGGTCCGCCTGGTCGAGGAGGTCCGAGGTTGAGCGGAGGTGGAGCTTCTCGCCGCCGATGGCGGCCTCGATAAGCGGCTCCAGGGCGGCGGGGTCCGCGGGGGTGGTGGGCCAATCGAGCTTCTTGAGAAGCCCGCCGGCCCAGAGGAGAGCGGCGATGGCCTCGATCGTCCAGAGGGCGTCGGTGGTGTCTTCGTCGCTGGGGCGGGGGTCGTCGATGAACGCGAGCTGGGTGTCGCCGAGGGCTTCTTCGGCGTCGGCGCGGAGGGGCTCGAACGCGCGGAGGAACTCCTTGTGCGGGCGGCCGGTGGCGGCGAAGTGGGCGCGGAGCCAGACCATCGAGAGAGCGAGAATTTGAGCGCGGAGCTCATCCTCGGAGCGCTGCCCGGCCTCGTCCTCGGACTCGATGGTGGGGAGGGACTCGAGAACGGGCACGCCCTTTTCGCTCAGCAGGGCGATGGATGCCGCCTTGCGCTCCTCGGGGATCTTCTTCGCGGCGGGCTGCTTGGCCATGCCCCAAGGTAGGCCCGGCCCCGCACGGAGCGGCTGTCGTTAGAATCCGCCCTTATGCGTCACCCCGCCGCGTTGTTGATCGCTGCGTCCTCCCTCGTGCTGGGCGCCCCGCTTGCCCGGGCTCAGACCGCCACGCGCCTGTGGGAAGAGAACTGCATGAAGTGCCACGGCGAGAAGGGCGAGGGGGGCGGTGCGGGCACGCGCACGCTGCTCATTCCCGAGAAGCGGGGGATGGACACCGACCGGGCGTTCTTCGACATCATCAAGAACGGCAGCCCCGAGAACGGGATGGAGGCCTACGGCGGGGCGATGACCGATCCGCAGATCTGGTCGCTGGTGGTGCACATCCGCGAGCTGCAGGCGCGGGACCAGCGCGCGAAGGTGGGCAAGCCAAGGCCGGAAGCGGGCGTCTACAAGACGCAGCGGGCCAGCTACAAGGTCGAGCAGGTCGTCAGCAGCGGGGTGGAGGTGCCGTGGGCGGTGGACTTCCTGCCCGACGGCACGATGCTGGTCACCGAGCGCAACGGCAAGCTGCGGACGTTCAAGGACGGCGTGCTGAGCGAGCCGCTGAAAGGCACGCCCGAGGTGCGGGACCAGGGGCAGGGCGGGCTGATGGACGTCACCGTCCACTACGACTACGCGAAGAACGGGTGGGTGTACCTGGCGTTCTCCGAGCCGCTGGGGGCGGGGGGGCGGAACGGCATGACGCAGGTCGTGCGCGGCAGGATCAAGGACAGCGTGTGGACGGAGCAGGAGACGATCTTCCGCGCCCGCGAGCAGGACTACTCGGGCGGGGGCGTGCACTTCGGCTGCCAGATCGTGTTCGACCGGAAGGGGCACGTGTTCTTCGGCATTGGCGAGCGCGGCCTCGCGGAGCGCTCGCAGGACCTCAAGCGCCCCAACGGCAAGGTGTACCGCCTGCACGAGGACGGCACCGTCCCTAAGGACAACCCGTTCGTCGGGCAGGAGGGCGTGTACGAGGCGGTCTGGTCCTACGGCCACCGCAACCCGCAGGGGCTGGTGTTCGACCTCAACGGAAACCTGTGGGACACCGAGCATGGGCCGCGGGGGGGCGATGAACTGAACATCATCGAGAAGGGCCGCAACTACGGCTGGCCGGTGGTGTCGTACGGCATCAACTACAGCGACCAGCCGTTCAAGAGCCCGTTCCCGGGTGAGGAGCACGCGGCTCTCAACATCAAGATGCCGGTGGACCGCTGGCTGCCATCGATCGGGGCGTGCGGCATGGACGTGTGCAGCGGCAAGGCCTTCAAGCAGTGGGAGGGGGACCTGCTGGCGGGCGGGCTGTCGGGCAACAACGTCGACCGCATCCGCGTGGCCAAGGACGGCGACGCGTGGAAGGTGGTCGAGCGCGAGGAGATCGTGTTCGGGATGGGGCGCGTGCGCGGCGTCACGTGCGGGCCGGACGGGTTTGTGTACGTTGTGCTGAACGGCCCGGACAAGATCGTGCGGCTGGTGCCGGCGGACGAGGGGAAGTCAGCCGACGCCGGGACTGAGGAGTCTTCGACGAAGTCCCGGGTTCGGTGAACTGTTCGCCCGAGGAGCCGCGCGTGAAGCTCGCCCTGCACTGGAAGATCCTGATCGGCCTGGCCCTGGGCATCGCGCTGGGGCTGGTGCTGAACTACGCGGCCGTGGAAGCAAAGGAAGCCTCGGCGGCGGGCGCAGAGCCGGGCGCGTTCGTTTCGGGCGTCAACAGCGTTGCCCCGTCGATCACAAAGTTCCTGGGCCTGATCGGCGACCTCTTCAAGCGGGCGCTCCAGTTCATCGCCGCCCCCATCATCCTGTTCGCGATGATCCTGGCGGTGAACTCGCTGGGAGACCCGCGGAAGCTGGGGAGGCTGGGGGCGAAGACCGGCGGCATCTTCGCGTGCACGGCCGTGCTGAGCGTGGTGGTGGGGCTGCTGCTGGTGAACGTGATCCAGCCGGGCGGGTCGCGGTTCATCTCCGAGGAGGCGCGGGGGGCGCTGCTCGCGTCGACGACGGCGCAGACGCAGACGACCACGAGCAATGTCCTCAACGCGTCGAAGACCACGGACCCGTGGACGCTGGTGCGCGAGATCATGCCCACCAACCCGTTCGATTCGCTCGCGCGGGGCGACATGCTCCAGATCGTGGTGCTGGCGCTGCTGCTGGGCATCGCCCTGTCGCTGCTGCCGGGCGATACCTCACGTCCCGTGATCCGCGTGGTGGAGGGGCTCAACGAGGCGTTCATCATGATCGTCCGCGGGATCATGAGGGTCGCGCCCATCGGCGTGTTCTGCCTCATCGTGCCGATCGTGGCGAACCTGGGGTTCGGCGTGCTGGCGTCGCTGGGCGCGTACTGCGGCACGGTGCTGCTGGGGCTGGCGATCATCCAGTTCATCATCTACCCGGGCGTGGTGAAGACGTTCAGCCCCATGCCGCTGCGGACCTTCTTCCGCGGCATTGCCCAGGTGCAGATGGTGGCGTTCAGCTCGTCAAGCTCGGCCGCCACGCTGCCGGTGACAATCGAGGCCGTGCGCGACAAGCTCGGCGTCGCGCGCGACATCACGAGCTTTGTGTGCGCCATGGGGGCCAAGATCAACATGGACGGCACCGCCCTGATGCAGGCGGTCGCTACCGTGTTCCTCGCCCAGTTCTACGGCAGGGACCTGTCGCTCGCGGCGCAGGCGGCGCTGGTGTTCACGGCCGTGTTCGCCGCGATCGGCTCTCCCGGCATCCCCTCGGGTGGCATGGTGATGCTGGTCATCGTGCTGCGGTCGCAGGGAATCCCCGACGGGGGCATCGCGATGATCCTGGCGGTGGACCGCGTTCTGGACATGTGCCGGACGGTGGTGAACGTAACCGGCGACGCGGCGGTCGCGGTCGCCCTGGCGGGGACCGAGGGCCAGCTGGCCCGGTCCGCACCACATGCAACCACCACCGCCGCGCCGAGGAGTGAGGAGCTGTCGGAGGTCCGCTGACTTAGTGCTCAGCGGCTGCTGCTGCCCGACTTGGAACCCGAGGAGCGCGAGCCGCTGCTGCGGCTGCCGCTCGAGCCTGAGGACCCGCTTCGGGAGCCGCCGCTGCTGGAGCCGCTACGGGACGAGCTGCCCCGCGAGCCGCTGGAGGAGCCGCTTCGGGACGACCCGCCGCTGCTGCCGCCGCTGCCCCGCGAGCCGCTGGAGCTGGAACCGCTGCGCGAGCCCCCGCTGCTCGATCCGCTGCGGGAAGAGCTGCCGCCCCGAGAGGAACCCGAGGACCCACCGCCGGTGCCGCTGCCCGAGCGAGAGCCGCTGCGGTTGCTGCTGCCGCTGCTGCGGTTGGAGCCCCCGCCCGAGGAACCGCCGCTGCGATTGGAACCGCCCGAGGACCCGCCGCTGCGGGACGAGCCGGAGCCGCCGCGCGACCCGCTGGAGCCACTGCCGGAGTTGCTGTAGCCGCTGCGCGACGAAGTGCCGCGGGACTGGGACCGCGAGCCGCCGGAGCGGTTGGAGGAGCTGGAGCCGCGCGAGCCGGAGCGACCACTCGAGGCGGTGGACCCCTCGTCCTCGTCCTCATCGTACTGGCCGCTCTCGCTCATGAAGTCAGAGGAGCTCTCCTCCCCCTCTTCGCCGCCCTCCTCGCCCTCGTCCTCGATCATGCCGGCGCGGACGGTGGCGTTGGCCAGCAGCTCGCCCTCGCAGATCTGCGTGAGCTTCTCGTCGGTGGCGTACTCCTCATCCAAGGTCTGCTGGAGCACATCGATGAGCTCCTGCTCGCCCACGCGCTCCGCCAGGGTGCGGGCCGTGCCGTAGCCGGAGATTTCGTAGTGCTCGATCCGCTGGGCCGCGGCGATGAGGGCGGCGTCGATGATGGCGTCCTCGCCCTCCATCTCGAACACCTCGTTGCCCTCCTCGATCAGGCCTTCCATGGCCTTGCACTTCTTGCCGCCCATCTTGAGCCCGAGCGACTCGCCGATCTCCTGGAGGCGCTCCAGCTGGACGCGGGTCTCTTCCGCGTGGGTCTCGAAGGCCTCGCGGAGCGTGGGGTCGCTGGCCTTGCGGGCCATCTTTGGCAGCGCCTTAAGGAGCTGGCCCTCGGCGCTGTAGAGGTCGCGGAGCTGTTCAATGAGCAATGCCTCGACGCTGTTCATCTCCATGGGCGCGTTCCTTCCTTGTGGGTAGAGGGTGTGGCTGGAGATTGACAGGGTCGAGTGAGGCAAAAGTGAGCGGGTTGTGAAGCATGCACGCGCGACCAAATGACCACCGCCACCGAGCGCGCAGCACTCGGTGGCGGTAGCTGGGGGGCGTGGTTGTCGCCGCTGGACTTAGTGCACCAGGTTCGTCGCGGCCTCGATGGCCTCGACCACCTGACGCACCTGGAACGGCTTCTTGAGGAAGCTGTCGTACCCGGCCATGCGGAGGGCGTGGGTCTGGCCGTCGGTGAGCTTGGCGCTCATCGCGACGACCTTGGTGAACTGGAGCTGGTCGTTCTTGCGGACGCTGTCCACGAAGGCCTTGGCGTCGCTCTCGCCGATGTGGATGTCCAGCAGGACCACGTGCGGCTTGAAGCGCTCGCACTCCATCCCGGCGCCGAAGGCCGAGGTGGCGGTGTGGATCTCGTAGGATGTCTGCTCCGTGAGGATCTTCTGGAGCGTGTCCACGACCTCCTTTTCGCCGTCCACGATCAGCACGCGGGTGCGGCCGGAGGTGAAGCCCTCCAACGGGATGCCGTGGGCCCGCATGAACTTGATGAGCTCGGCACTGGGGATGCGGCGGTCACGGGAGCCGGGGATGCGGTACCCCTTCAGGCTGCCCGAGTCGAACCACTTGGAGACGGTTCGGGGAGCCACGTTGCAGATCTTGGCGACTTCACCGGTGGTCAGGACTTCTTTGTCAAACGGCATGTCTCACCTCGGAAAACACACGGGGTCAGGTTTGGTCGGCCGGCGGCGTTGCCGGCCTCACGTCATGTGAGGGATCGGGCGATTGGGAGGGCTGATTCAGGCGTAGCGGAGAAAATTGCTGGAGCGGCGGGTTATCGGGAGTTGCCCCCCCGCCCGGGGCGTGCAACACCCGATCGGGCAGCGGTTTCGATCATTCCAGACCGGCTTGTTCCCTAACTTCACACGCACCCGCAACACCGGGCGGCTGGTCCGCGAACCAAGTTGACGCCCTTTGGCGGCCTCCGGTAGAGTGGCGGCCAACCGAGCAGGGTCCTGATCGGCATGGAGATGGCCTCCACGCCGCGGGGCTGTGCTTGCATCGCAGGTTTGAGGAGTCCCTCGTGACCAATCGCAGCGCTGTCGCTACCCCCTGGGGCCGGACCGTCGGCCGCCTGTCCACGATGTCCATCCTGGCCCTTCTCGCGGCCGTGGGCACGACCGCGGTGACCGGTGCGTACGCCCAGGCCGGGACGGGCGAGCCTCGCGAGGGCGCCGCCAGCCGCAAGCGCACCGACGCCGAGCTCGTCGACCTGATCATCCACTATGTGAAGGTGCGCAACTACGACATGGTCGCGAACACCGCGACCGAGCTGATGGAGCGCAACCCCGGCGATGCCGACATCGTGAAGATCGTCGAACGCGACGCGACCACTCGCCGTCAGTTCGAGGACGCGATGCAGGTCGCCCTGCGCAACTCCACCACCCAGCCTTTCGCGGCCAAGCTCACGCAGTCCTACGAGCGCGGCGTGATGGCCCGGGCGCGCAACTCGGATCAGATCGCCCGCAACATCCAGGAACTGGGCGGCAACCTCCAGCAGCAGATGTTCGCGCAGCGGCGCCTGGTCGAGGCCGGCGAGTATGCGATGCCGCAGCTGCTCGAGGCGTTCCTCAAGCCCAACAACGTCGCCGTGCAGCCCAAGATCCAGCAGGTCCTGCGGGCGATGGGCCGCCAGGCGATCATCCCGCTGTGCACCGCGCTGATGAAGGTCGGCCCGGTCGATCAGGAGCGGATTGCCGACCTGCTTGGCCTGCTCGAGTACCCCACCAGCCTCCCGTACCTGAGCGACGTCGCTAACTCCACCAGTTCCGAGGCTGTGCGGGCCGCGTGCCAGCGGGCGATGACCAACCTCTCCAACGGCAACCTGCCCGACACGGCGAGCCTCTACCGCCTGCTGGCCGAGGCGTACTACAACGAGAAGAGCGAGCTGACGAGCTTCCCGGGCGAGGAGCACCAGATCCTGTGGAGCTTCGACGCCCGCGCGGGCGGCCTGATCCCCACGGCGATCCGCACCCCCGTCTACCACGAGGCCATGTGCATGGGCTTGGCCGAGCGCGGCATGGCCCTGGAGTCCCAGGCCGGCGCCCCGCACCCCGAGACCATCGCCCTGTGGGTCTCCTCGAACTTCTCGCGTGAGATCGACACGCCCAAGGACTACCAGAACCCCGCGTATGGCGCTGACCGCCGCCCGGCCGGGTTCTTCGCGGTCGCCTCGGGTGCGGACGTCGCCCAGCGCGTGCTGGCCCGCGGGCTCGATACCCGCGACACGCCCCTCGCCCGGCGCGCCCTCGTCGCCGTGGAGCGCACGGCGGGTGGCAAGAACCTGTACTCCGGCAGCGGGCGCATGCCCCTGCTCGAGGCCCTGGGCTACCCGAACCGTCGCGTGCAGTACGAGGCGGCCCTTGCTCTCGCCACGGCCCAGCCACAGACCGCGTTCGCGGGCTCTGACCGCGTCGTGCCGGTGCTGGCCTCGGCCATCCGCGGCGCGACCTCCCAGTACGCGGTCGTCGTGACTGGCGACGCCGAGACCTACCAGGGCATGCGCCGCATGCTCACTGGGATGGGCTACACCGTGCTGCCCCAGGCGCGGACGCTGAGCGACATCGCCCAGCCCATCGCGGAGGCCCCCGCGGTAGACCTCGTGGTCTCCGTCGGACTCAACGCCGAGCAGGTGCCGGGCCTGATCGGCGAGGTGCGTGCGTCCAACAAGCTCGCGGCCACGCCCATCCTGGCCGTGACCAGCGCGGATGCGTACAGCGTCCTGCGTCACCGCTACGCGACCGACGCGTCGGTGGCCGTGCGGCCGATGGGCACGCGTGAGGAGCAGCTGAACGCGGCCCTGACGGACCTGATGAATGCCTCCACCGGCGGCCCGGTCTCTGAGGAAGAGGCCCGCCAGTACGCCCAGCGCTCGCTGACGGCCCTGCGCGACCTGTCGCTCTCGAACAACCAGGTGCTGAACGTCGCCGACGCCGCGGCCCCGCTGATCACGGCTCTGTCGGATCAGAACTCGCCCGACCGCATGGCGATCGCCGACGTGCTGTCGCGCATCGGCCAGGACCGTGCGCAGCGCGCGGTGATGGACGCGGCCATGGGCGCGAGCGGCGCCGACCGCGTGCGTCTGCTGGGCATGGTGGCCGACTCCGCCAAGCGCTACGGCAACATGCTGGAGATCCGCAGCGTCGCCCAGATCGTGGAGCTCGCCACCAAGGGCTCCAACGACGAGGCCACGGCCGCGGCGGCCCTGATGGGCGCTCTCAACCTGCCCAACAACGAGCTAGTGGGGCTGATCGCTCAGAAGAAGTAAGCCCGACGGTCATCTGAATGCATCCGGCACCCCCGCCCTCTCGCGGGGGTGCTGTGTTTTTGGACGTGCCCCGCTGCCAATAACCCCGTCAAGGCGATGGGTCTAAGCGGTCTGCGCCGTCCGATCCCGCGCAGACCCTCGCTCGCCCGCGCCCCGCACAGCCGCAGCGTCATTCCGCACGAGGGGAACGCCGATCACACTGTTGTCCTCATCGGCATGGGGTGTGCCTGTGCACCGGTGGGGACGACGGCGGGTTGTGCGCCCGCCGCAGTGTGGTGTGTTCCGGGAGAGGACGTCCCTCCCGGAGTGTGTGTCCCGTTTCGGAAGGAGTATCTGCATGCGGAATCGAATCAAGAAGGCCTTCACGCTGGTCGAAATCCTGATCGTGGTGGTGATCCTGGGCATTCTGGCGGCGATCGTCGTCCCCCAGTTCACGAACGCGACGCAGGACGCCCAGCAGGGCAACCTCCGGGCTCAGCTGAAGAGCCTGCAGAACCAGATCGAGCTCTACAAGGCTCGTACCAACTCGTACCCCACGCTCGCTCAGCTCAACGCCAACCCGACCGACCCTGATGACGGGACGAGCGGCTGGGGCATTCTGATCGACGGCGACTACATCAAGAAGGCTCCGAAGAATCCCGCCGCTCCCAGCGCGGTTCAGCACGTCGTCGCCGCTGCCGCTGGCGCTGGCGCCGGCTGGCACTACAACGAGGCCGACGGCACCCTCGGCGCCACCTTCTACGACGAGGCGACCGACACCATCACCCCCAACGCTCCCTGAGTGTGGGCTGATGTGATCTGACTTCATCGGGCCGGGGCTGAAACACGCCCCTGCCCGGTTTCCCGAAACCCCCGGGGACTCTGCAATGCTCCATCAACTCTCGCACAACGTACGCCGCGCCTTCACGCTCGTTGAAATCCTCATCGTGGTGGTGATCCTGGGCATCCTGGCCGCGATCGTGGTGCCGCAGTTCTCGACCGCGACGGAGGATTCGCAGCGGACCGCCGTGGCCGACCAGGTGCGGAAGGTGCGGCAGGCGCTGGCCGTGTATTACGTGCGGAACGGCAACGTGTACCCCAACATCGTGGCGGGCGACGGCACCTGGGGCGAGCTCATCGCGCCGGGAAGCCCGTACATGCGCCAAGCGCCCGCCAACATGTGGGTCGGTGGCGTGAACGCTAAGACGATCGTCATCCGCAACACGCCCGACGCCGCTTTTCAGACCACCCACGGCTGGGTCTGGGACCCCGTCACCGGCACGCTGTGGGCCGGCGGCTGCAACGCCCTCGACGAGCCCCTGCCCAGGCCCTGATAACCGCGAACCCGCACGCACTTTCGGCAAGAACCCTCATCGGCCCCTTCACACCCGCCGATGCTGAAGACCAAAGGAGCGGACCGATGAGCACCACCAACACCAATACGACCGCCGCCGAGCGCAACCAGCGGCGCACGACCAACGCCCTGCTCGCGGCCATCGCGTGCATTCTGGGCTACAACGCCCTCAACCAGGCCGGCGTCAGCACGGTCAGCACGGCGTACGCCCAGCAGGGCGGCGACGAGGGCATGGTCAGCGCTGCCGAGCAGCGCAAGGTCATGATCAGCGAGCTCCGCAACCTCAGTAGCCGCATGGAGCGTCTCGAGAGCACCCTCGCCCGCGGCGTCAACGTGAAGGTCACCGACATGCCGCCCGTGCGCATGGCCGATCCCTCGCAGATGCAGCCCAAGGAATCGCCCCGCAAGGCGTCGAAGTGAGCGTGGTGGAGGAGGACCGCACCATGCGAGCACGTACCCGCCGGGCAGGACGCCTTGGTTACACCCTCATCGAGGTGCTGGTGGTGGTGACGGTGCTGGGCATCGCCGCGGCCATGGTGGTGCCGTCGATCTCCTCTGCAAGCGTGCTGCGTGTCCAGGGCGCCATCCGCACGCTGGTGTCCGACATCGCGATCGCCCAGTCCGACGCTATCGCCTACCAGAAGGGGCGGGCGATCGTGTTCTTCAACGACCCTGACAACCCGCGGTACGTAGTGTGTGAGGTGAACGGCCCGACGCTGGACCTGACCGTGGACACCCTGCGTGAGCAGCGGGTGGGGGGCGAGCAGTTCGGCTTCGCTTCCTTCGACAACATCAATCTGCCCAACAACATGCTGGTGGTCGACGAGCTGGGCGGCCCTGTCATGGCCCCCGGCGACCCGACCCCCGCCCCGGCCGGTTCTATCGACATCGTCGACCCGCAGCAGCGTTTCCGTGTCAATATTGAGGCGTACACGGGCAAGGTCACCGTGACCAGCCTCCCTCGGTAGGAGATCCCGCCATGGCGTGTGGAATGAACGTGTGCGGAAAGTCCGTCAAGTCCTTCGCTTGGGCGCTCCTGCTCGGCGGGTCGGTCGCGCTCCTCATCTGGGCAAAGCTGCGGATGGTGACCACGGTCCCCCGCACGGCTTACGCCGAGCCCGAGACCGTGCAGCAGCCCGTGCAGGTCAGCCCCGATGGGGTCACTCCCAATCCGGCCGGCCCTGTTGAGGGCGGCCGGTCAGGGGAGGATTCCGCAAAGCCGGCCCAGTAAGTGGCAGCGGCGCGGTAACATGGGCCCGTGCGCCGGGCCCGTCCACAACCTCAGCAGCCGCAGATCACCTCGGACCTCAGCCAGGAGTTCGAGGCTCATACGCAGTATCTGCTGCGCACGCGGTTCATCTGGTTCTCGGGCACGATGACCGTGTTCGGCGGCCTGGTGGTGCTGGTGCTGGTCATCTCGGGTGTGATCGGGCTGTTCTCGGGCCCGGATCTGAGTGCGCCGCTGGCCGCGATCGCTGGCCAGCTGAGCCCCACGCTTCGCTCGGTGCTGTCCTGGTTGTTTGCCGTGACGCTCCTGGTGACCTACGCGTCGTGCCTTGTCGGCGCGAAACGCAACGCCTTCCCGCCGCACCGAATGCTGCTGACCAGCTACCTCCTGGTAATGGCCGACGGCCTGCTGCAGGTGAGCATGGACTGGGCGGGCGCCCGCGGCACGGCCGGGCTGTTCGCGGTCATGATCACGCACATCATCGCCTGCTCGTTCCTGCCCTGGACCGCGACGCAGGCGCTCCGACCGATCGTGCCGGTGCTGATCCTGAACGCGGCGCTCGCGGCCGCGCTGTCCGAGGATGGGCTGAGCTGGCTGGCTGTGAAGGCGCCGTTCTCGCTGCTGATCGCGGTGCCGGGGGTGCTTATCTGCGTCATCCGGCACTCGCGCCGGACCGAGGAGTTCAAGCTCGCGTTCTTCCAGAGAAGGTACGGCGAGGTTCGGCGTGAGCTGTTCGACGCCCGCCGCATCCACGAGGCGCTCTTCCCGGCGCCCATCAAGGACGGGCCCGTGCAGTTCTCGTACGTGTACGAGCCCATGCACCAGATCGGCGGGGACTACTTGTACACCTCCTGCGCGGCACCCGGCAAGCCGCTGAGCATCGTGCTCATGGACGTGACGGGCCACGGCATCCCCGCGGCCCTCACCGTCAACCGCCTGCACGGGGAACTCCAGCGTCTCTTTGCCGAGAACCCGGGCATCGGCCCCGGCGAGGTGCTGGCATCGCTTAACCGCTACGTGTACCTCACCCTCGCCAACCACGCGGTGTTTGTGACGGCCCTGTGCCTGCGGGCCGACCCGGAGGCCGACACGCTCGAGTACGCCAGCGGTGGCCACCCATCCGCTTACCTGCGCGGCGTCAACGGTACCGTGCACGACCTGCCCTCCACCAGCCTGCTGCTGGGGGTGAGCCCCGACGCGGAGTTCGCGCCCGACCCTGTGACCCTGCCCTTCCACCCCGGCGACACGCTGATCGCCTACACGGACGGAGCGATCGAGGCCCGCGACCAGCACGGGCGCATGTTCAGCATGACGGGCATGCAGCGGGTGATCGCCGGCATGCCGCGCCTTCGGGTGGGCGAGTGGCCGCAGTCGCTGATCCATGCCGTGGAGCAGCACCGCAGCGGCCCGCCGGCAGACGACACGCTGGTGATCGAGATTTCGCGCCCGGTCGCGCCCGCCCCGCCCACTCCAGAGGTCACCGTGCCCGCTAAGACTTCACGCCCTCAACCCGTGTAGGGTCGGTGTACTTGCTCAGGGCCTTCTCGAGGTCCACGCCCGTGATGTTGGCCAGTGTGGTGACCCAAGCGATCACGTCGGCGAACTCTTCCTCGAGGTTCTTCCGCTGCTCAGGGGTGGGGGACTTGCCGGGCGCGTTGTCCTGCAGCGAGGTCGCGAGTTCGCCGACCTCTTCGATCAGCCACATGAACGTGCCGGGCACGCCGCGGGCGGAGTCGGTCTTGTAGTAGCGGTCGCGGATGAGCTGCTGGAAGGCGGAGACGGTGAGCATGGTGGGAGGATACAAGCGCCTATGGCTCGCCGGCGGCCCTGATCGTATCATTTGGTTATGCAAGGGCCAGAGCAACTGGAATCATTTCGCAAGATGGACCCTTCAGAACGCTGGCGACTCGTCGAGAAGCTCATGGACTTCGCGTGGGACCAGTTGAAGCGATTGCCGCCTGAAGAACTCGAGCGTCGGCTGGCGATCGACCTCAAGCGTCACGATGACTCCGATGCGGAAATGCTCCGGCGTTTGCGGAGGGCGTCTTGACGGACCTCCCGGTTCAGCAGGTTCTTCTCGAAGGCGTTGCCGTCCTTGAACAACTCCGGATTCCGTACGCCATCATGGGCGGGTTCGCATCGAGGTATTGGGGACTGCCCCGCCCGACCTACGACGCTGATATCGCAGTTGCAGTTGATGCCTCAATGTATCAGGCGATGCTTGATGCGTTCGAGGCGGCTGGCTTCGACGTGCCCTCCGAGCACCGGACCGGGTTCCTGGACAACCTGCAGGGACTCCAGAAAGCGAAACTCGGTCGTTTCGCAGAGGGTCATGTCTGGCGCACAGACTTGTTCGTGGCAGGCGAGGGCGACCTCCTTGAGAGCGCCGTTCGTCGTGCGGTCGATGCGAAGATCGATTCCGTCGTGGTGAAGATGATGACCGCCGAGGACATCGTTCTGCTCAAACTGCTGGCAGGCCGTCGCAAGGACCTGGCAGACATCGACGACATCCTGCTGGTGTGCGGCGAACTCGACCGCGGCTACCTCACCCATTGGGCGGCCCGGTTAGGGGTGGCCGAGTCACTGTCCGAGTTCCTGCCCTGATCCCCTCCCAAACCCCAACAAAGGGGTGGGAAGACCCCCGCAACCCACTTGCCCGCCCGGACCATCGCGCTACACTTCCCTCCCGCGCTCCGGACAGGGCGCGGTCTGCTTTGACTTCCCGAGCGAGAGTTTTCCCCCTATGCCGACGATCAACCAGCTGGTCCGCAAGCCCCGCCGCCCCGTTGAGACCAAGTCCAAGGTCAAGGACCTTGCCGAGTCCCCGCAGAAGCGCGGCGTGTGCCTGATCGTCCGCACCACCACCCCCAAGAAGCCTAACTCAGCGCTCCGCAAGATCGCCCGTGTGCGCCTCTCCAACGGCAAGGAAGTGACCGCCTACATCGGTGGCGAGGGTCACAACCTCCAGGAGCACTCGATCGTTCTGGTGCGTGGCGGGCGTGTGCGCGACCTTCCCGGCGTGCGGTACCACATCGTCCGCGGCGCCCTCGACTGCCTCGGCGTCGAAGGCCGCAAGCAGGGCCGGTCCAAGTACGGCGCCAAGAAGGGCAAGTAACTCATCGAATCACAACCAGTGGGCTCGGGATGGTCCCGGGCCCGGCAGTAATCCCGGTAGGTCGGCCCGACCGCCGGGGTGAACAGTGCAGGGACCTTGAACAGGTCCCCCAGCCAAAGGAGTTTCAGGTATGGGCGGCAAGTCTTTCACCGCGGCCGAGAAGCAGCTTCGTCCCGATCCCCGCTACGGCGATCGGACGCTGGCCCGGTTCATTAACTGCATCATGTACGACGGCAAGAAGGCCGTGGCGCAGCGGTGCATCTATGACGCCATGGACATCATCCAGGCAAAGCTCGCGAAGGAGACCGTCCCCGAGGCCCCCAAGGAGGCCATGGAGGTCTTCCAGCGGGCGATCGAGAACGTGAAGCCGTTCGTCGAGGTCCGCAGCAAGCGAATTGGCGGCGCCAACTACCAGGTGCCCATGCAGGTCAACCGCAAGCGCCAGCAGAGCCTCGCGTTCCGCTGGATCATCGAGGCGACCCGCTCCGAGAAGGGCCGCCCCTACGCCCAGCGCCTCGCCGATGAGCTCTACGCCGCGGCCAAGGGTGAGGGCAAGGCGATGCAGACCCGCGATCAGACCCACCGCATGGCCGAGGCCAACCGCGCCTTCGCCCACTTCGCCTGAGTCTGACCGACAGCAGTCAAACCGCAGGGCTCGGCAGCGATGCCGGGCCCTGTTTCTTTTCCTGGGTACCCCGCCGCTCCGCCGCGGCTTCTCTGTTGCGCGTGCCGCTACGCTGGCAGCGTGAGTTCACCGGGCCCAGTCAACCGCTACCACCGCCAGCAACTGCTTCCGCAAGTCGGCGATGTCGGCCAGGAACGCCTCGCGCGGGCACGCGTGCTCGTCGTCGGTGTCGGCGCGCTCGGATGCACAAGCGCCGACCTCCTCGCACGTGCCGGTGTCGGCACACTCCACCTGCTCGACCGCGACCTCGTGGAGTTCACGAACCTCCAGCGGCAGACGCTGTTCGACGAAGCCGACGCGGCATCCGCGACACCCAAGGCCGCGGCCGCGGCGGCGCGGCTCTCGCGCGTGAACTCGCAGATTGGGATCGTGCCTCTCGTGCGCGACCTGACGGCGACCATCGCCGAGCAGACGCTGGCCCAGGTCCAACCCGACATCCTCATCGACGGCACCGACAACTTCGAGACGCGCTACCTGCTCAATGATCTCTCGGTGAAGCACGCGATTCCATACGCCTACGCCGGCGTCGTGGGCACGGCCGGCATGTCCGCCCTCTTCACACCGCCGGGCCCGTGCCTGCGCTGCGTGTTCCCGGAGCCCGCGGCCCCGGGAGCAACACCGACGTGCGATATCGCGGGGGTGCTCGGCCCCGCAGTGGCGGTGGTGGCGGCGTTGCAGGCTGCGGCAGTGATCAGGCTTTTGATTTCGGGCAGCCCGCAGGAGTGGCGCACCACGCTGAACGACGTCGATGCCTGGACCGGCCGCTCGCGATCTCTCGATCTCAGCGAAGCCAAGCGGCCCGATTGCCCCTGCTGCGGTCGACGACAGTTCGAGGTCCTCTCGTCCACCATTTCCGATCACGCGTCGCTCTGCGGCCAGAACGCCGTGCAAGTCACCCCGCCGGCTCCAGCGAGCCTCGACCTTCCGGCGATCGCCTCACGCCTCGCCGCCCACGGCCAGACAACCTCGGGCCGCCTGCACGTTCGCTGCGTCCTCCCTGACGGCCTGGAGTTGACGGTCTTCCCCGATGCCCGCGCCATCATCCGCGGGACCACCCGTCCGGAGGTCGCGCGGTCGCTCTACAGCCGCCTCCTCGGCGGCTAATCACACCCGCAGACCGCGACGCGTTTCCCCCTACACTCACCCACGATGGACGGCCTCTTCGATCAACGCCGCTACCTGATCCCCTTCCGCTCGGGGCTGCTGCCGCAGATCTTCACCGACACGCTGGTGATCGGCGCGGGTGTCGCGGGGCTGCGGGCCGCGGTGTCGGCCTCCGCCCACGGCGAGGTCATCGTGCTCGCCAAGGGCGACCTCAAGTCGACCAATACCGCGTGGGCCCAGGGCGGCATCGCCGGGGTGATGGCCGAGGACGACAGCGTGCAGTCGCACGTTGACGACACGCTCGTCGCGGGCGCCGGCGTGTGCGAGCCGGGCGTTGTCAAGCTCGTCGCCGAGCGCGGCCCGGGGCTCATCGAAGAGCTTATCGGCTGGGGCATGCAGATCGACAGGGACCCCGCGGACGCCGCCCGTCCGGCGCTCGGGCGCGAGGGCGGGCACACCCACCACCGCATCGTCCACGCCCACGGCGATGCGACCGGCGCCGAGCTCCAGCGCGTGCTGCTGGAGAAGGTGCGGTCGATCTCCAACATCCGCGTGTTCCAGAAGTGCTTCGCGCTCGACCTGATCACCCCGCACACCGAGCCCGGCTCGCCGGTGATGGGCGCGATCACGCACCACCCCAAGTACGGACTGCAGATGATCTGGGCCAAGGCGACCATCATCGCCACCGGCGGCGCGGGCGTGCTCTACCGCGAGACCACCAATCCGGCCGTCGCTACCGCCGACGGCCTTGCCATGGCCTACAGAGCCGGCGCCACGCTGGCCGACATGGCCTATGTGCAGTTCCATCCGACGACGCTCTACCTCGCGGGCGCCAGCCGCGCCCTGATCACCGAGGCGATCCGCGGCGCGGGGGCGCACCTGCTGGACGCCGCGGGCCGCCGCTTCATGCGCGACGTGCACCCGCTCGCGGAACTCGCGCCGCGCGACATCGTCAGCCGCGCCATCGTGCGGCAGATCGCCAAGCAGGGCGGCGAGCACGTGCTGCTGGACTGCCGGCACATCGAGCACTTCGACCTCCGCTTCCCCGGCATCACCGCACTGCTCAAGAAGTTCGAGTTGGATCCTCGTCAGGACCTCATCCCGGTGCACCCCGCCGCCCACTACATGGTGGGGGGGATCCGCACCGACCGCGCCGCCCGTACGGATGTGCCGGGGCTGTACGCCGCGGGCGAGTGCACGTGCACGGGCCTGCACGGGGCCAACCGCCTGGCGAGCAACTCGCTGCTCGAGGGGCTGGTGTTCGGCGAGATCGCCGGCCGCACGTGCGCGGAGATGAAGCAGGCCCCCAGCGGCGACGGCCGCCCCGCGGGCTGGGCGGGCTCGCCCGCCCGCTTCGCACCGGTGCCGATCATCAGCGACATACGTCCCAGCGACCGCAGCGAGCTGGACCTCGCCGACGTGCGCAGCTCGCTCCGCTCGGCCATGTGGCGCAACGCGGGCATCGAGCGCACCGACGCCAAGCTGTCGGGCGTGATCGAGATGATCGACTTCTGGGCCCGCTACACGCTGGACAAGATTTTCGACGAGCCGAGCGGGTGGGAAACGCAGAACCTTCTGCTGGTGGGGGCGCTGGTGGCCCGGTCCGCCGCGTGGCGGGAGGAGAGCCGCGGCTGCCACACCCGCACCGACTTCCCCGAGCCGCGCCCGGAGTTTGCGATACACGACTGCTGGCGGCGCGGGCGGGGCCAGGTGGAGACCGTCGAAGTCGCGGGAGTGCCGCAGGCAACGACATGACCGCGCACGCCGCCATCGCGCTCGTCATCATCTGCTCGTGCGTGCTCGGCGCGTGCGAGAAGCGCGTCGTCCGCTACAACCCCTTCCTCGGCGGCCTGCCCAACGCCGAGTCCGGCACGCCCGTGGTCCGCGGCGACATGAACTACCAGGACCCCACCGCCATCCCCGAGGACAAGCTCGTCGTTGAGGACCCGGTCACCAAGAAGAAGACGCTCACCACCCGCAGCGGCCGACACCTCATGGTGCACATCTACAACGCCCTCAAGGACAACGACAAGAAGACCTTCGTCGACCAGATCCTCGCCAGCGAGACCAAGGCCGAGTGCGCTGCCCGCGGCGTCGACCCCGGCGAGACCTTCGACGAGCTCGTCCGTCGGCGCGACGACGTGCTCGCCCTCTTCAACGCCATGCCCAACGCGGAGCTCACCCCGGGCGCGATCTCGCGCAAGCTGGGCCCCAAGACCCAGCGCGTCGAAGTACAGGGCCTGGGCGCGAAGGACCTCACGTGGACCGGCTTCGACATGGTGATGGAGAAGGGCAACTGGAAGCTGCGCTGGTTCTACGGGCCCGACGAGTGATCAGCGTCACCTCAGCGGCGCCCGGTAGCAGACCAGCGTCGTCCCCTCGATGTGCCGCAGCGGCAGCTCCTTCGCGAGCTTGTTCAGCGTCCTGAACACGCCAGGCGCCCGGTTCGGCCCGCGGTAGTCGTGCCAGAAGATCAACCCGCCGGGCTTCACCATCCGCAGCGCCTTGCGGCTGTCGCTCTCGACGTACGAAGCCGCGTGCGAGCCGTCGACGAAAATCATGTCGCACTGCCCCGCGTACTCGCTCTCGTCGAAGGCCTTGCTGTCGCCGAAGAGCTGCGTGATCCGTCCCTCCACCGGGGTGCCCGAGTAGAAGAACTCGGTGAACGCCGACTCCTCCAGCGCTGCCCGGCGGTCGCGCCCCGAGTCGCCGGCCGCGTTGGCGTACGCGGGCGCCTGCTCGGGAGCGAGGGTCAGCGTCACCACCCTCGCATCCGCCGGCGCGTTGCGGGCCAGCAGGTACGTCGTCTTGCCGGTGCAGGTGCCGAACTCGAAGATCAGCTTCGACTTGCTGGCAATCGCGCACAGCACCCACGTCTCGCGGTCGCTGATGCCGCCGAGCACGTTGATCGCCGGCAGGAAGATCGTCTCGGACTCGATCTTCGGTCCCAGCTCGCCCGGCGCGAGCACCTCATCGACCTCGCCCGCGCTCACCTTCTTGATGGGCCAGGGCAGGAACAGCCCACGCCCCTCGTACTTCGCGCGGTACTGCCGCAGCCGGTACACCGCGGCCGCGAAGCCAAGCACGCACAACCCTGCGATCACGTACTCCATCGGCGGCAGCCTAGCGGCTCAGGGACGGGCCGGCGCGGGCCTCCGCTCGCCCGCTCCTGCGAGCGTCACCTCGACTGTCTGCTCCTTGCCCTCGCGACGGAACGTGATCTTGACGACCTGTCCCGGCTCGGCCTTGGTCATGCGCTCCTGAAGGTCCTCGACGCGCCCGAGGGTGTGGTCGTCCCACTTGAGCAGTACGTCGCCCTCCCTGATCCCCGCCTTCGCGGCGGGCGACTCTGGGTCAGTGATACCCGCGACCTCGACGCCCTCGCCCTCGACGCCGTAGTTGCCGGGCATGATGCCCATGCGTACGCGACGCGAGGACCGCGGCTGCGGCGCGGGCGCATCGCCCGCATCAGCGGCAGGAGCCTCGGGTTTTTCGTCTGCGCGTGCCCGCTGGTTCGCCGGATTCCGCGGGTCGTCACGGTTGGGCTCATCCCGCGGCACCACGCGGGGCGGCGACTCTGCCTCGTCATTCTCATCGGCATCGCGACCGCTGCTGAACGGCAGCGGCTCGGTCCGCTGGGCCGCGTCTAGGGCGATGCGGTAGACGAGGTCCGCCACCTGCGCGGCCCCTTCGAAGTTCAGCGTGTCCACCGTGTCCGCGGGCGTGTGGTACTCGCGGTGCAGCCCGGTGAAAAAGAACAGATTGGGGATCTTCTTGACGTGAAAGCTGGCATGGTCGGAGTTGGGCGCTCCGATGCGCGACTGCTTGGTGGCCATGCCGCTGCTCTCAAGGTACGGCTGGATCCAGTCCTCCAGCCCCACGCCAGAGCCCACCCCGCCGATCTCCAGCGGCGGCTTCTTGCGCAGCCGCCCGATCATGTCCATGTTGAGCATCAGGTAGTGCTTCTCAACGGGTGCGATCAGGTGGCGCGTGTAGTACGCGCTGCCCACCAGCCCCGACTCCTCAGCGCTGAAGGCCATGAACAGCACGGAGCGGGCCTCGGCGTTGTCCGGCAGGTTGCGGTACGCCTCCACCAGTTTCTTCGCCACGAGCAGATTGCCCGACGTGCCACTGGCGTTGTCGTCGGCCCCCGCGTGGATCCGCCCGCGCGAGTTGTCCAGGGAACCGAAGTACCCGTAGCCCACGTGGTCGTAGTGCGAGCCGATCACGATGTACTCATCCGCCAGCCGCCCCTTGCCGGGCAGGATCGCCCCCACGTTGTCGGTGGTGATGATCGGCTTCTCGACCTTGGCCTTGATGCTCAGCTTCACGTTATCGCGGAAGGGGACGACTCCGCCCTGCTTGTCCGCCAGCCGCCGCAGCTCCATCAGCGAGCGGCCCTTGGGGTCCGCCTTCTTGACGAACGCCTCCGCGGCGGCCCGCGACATCATGATCACGGGCACCTTCTGCTGCTGCGCCCCGCTGAACTGGATGCCCTCCAGCTTGTCGGCGCGGTCGTCGGCGACGCCCGGCGGGTTGACCAGCACGATGGCCGCGGCGTTGTGGTAGATCGCCTCGCGGAACTTGGGCTCCAGGCGCGTCGCCCGCGTCCACGGCTGGTCCTCATCCTCCGACCACCGGCTCTTGCCCTGCTCGTCCATGGGCTCAAACCGCAGGATCATGGCGATCTTGCCGGTGAGGTCGGTCTTCGGCGGGTACGAGTAGTACTCCTTCTCCTCGTCGTCGAGCGAGTACCCGCAGAACACCACGGCCCCCGTCACCTCGCCGCTGCCGGAGTGGCCGATGACGTTGAAGTCCTCACCGCCGATCAGCTCGGTGCGGTTGCGACGAACCTGGTACGACGCGGCCTGCTCAACGAGCTTGTAGCGGAACTCCGGCCGCTGCGACGCTGGGGCCTTGAACTCCTGGCGGTAGCTCGTGAAGGGCCTCAACGTGACCTCGCCGTCCTTGCCCTTCACCTCGGTCGGGAACGCCGGGCCCAAACCCAGCCGCTCGTAGTTCCACTGGATGTAGTCCGCGGCGATGCGGTTGCCCTTGGTGTCCGGCGCACGCCCCTCCAGGAACGGGTTCGAGAGCGTGGTCACGTGCTGACGCCAGACCTTCGCGTCATCCGCAAGCACCTCAGCGGGGGAAGGCTCCACATTGCCCGAGCCGGTCCCCGAGCCGCCCCGCGGCATCGCCGGCAGGCCGGCGCCAACCCCCGCGAGCGAAACCACCGCCGCGAGCACCACCACCGACGAACGCCATGGCCGCATACGTGCCGCTCCTGATCACACCCCGTGTGTGCCCGAAGGATAGCGGAAAGCGTGCCCCTGGAAGCCGAGTCTGAGTCGTCCTCGGCGAAGGCTCGGATCGAGTCACCGCAAGTCGTCACCCCGCCCGAAATCGCAAAAACCCAACCCGGCGAACCTACAGTCGGAACCCATGCAAACCACCCTCACCAGCGCCCCGGTCAAGGTTGATATTCACCCCGAGAGCCGCCCTCAGCCGGGCCTGCTGAGCGCCAGCGACACCTTTGCCCACCGCCACATCGGCCCCAGCGAGGCCGAGATTGCCGAGATGCTCGGCACGCTCGGCTACTCATCCCTTGACCAGTTCGCCGACGCGGTGGTCCCCGCCAATATCCGCCTCAAGAAGACCATGGAGCTCACCGGCCTCCACGCCGAGCCCCGCGGCGAGTTCGAGGTCCTGGCCGAGCTCAAGGCCATCGCGAGCCAGAACAAAATCGCCCGCTCGTTCATCGGCATGGGCTACTACGACACGATCACGCCGCCGGTGATCCTCCGCAACGTGATGGAGAACCCCGGCTGGTACACGCAGTACACGCCCTACCAGGCCGAGATCGCCCAGGGCCGCCTCGAGGCCCTGCTCAACTTCCAGACGATGGTAAGCGACCTGACCGGGCTTCCCCTGGCCGGGGCGTCGCTGCTGGACGAGGGCACCGCCGCGGCCGAGGCGATGTCGATGTGCCACGCGGTGCTCGAGGGTGAGCGCCCGCTGTTCTACATCGACCGCAGCTGCCACCCACAGACCATCGCCGTGTGCCGCACCCGCGCGAGCTCGCTGGGCATCGAGGTGCGCGACCTGCCGGAGAACGGCGCCGGCATCGACTGGGCGAAGACCAGCGGCGTGCTCGTACAGTACCCAGACACCAACGGCAACGTCGCCGACTTCGCTGACCTCTCCGACGCCGCCCACAAGGCCGGCGCGCTCGTCGTCGCCGCGTGCGACCTGCTCGCCTGCACCCTACTGACCCCGCCCGGCGAGTGGGGGGCGGACATCGCCGTCGGCTCCGCCCAGCGCTTCGGCGTGCCCATGGGCTTCGGCGGCCCGCACGCGGCGTTCATCGCCACCAAGCCCGAGTACGTCCGCAAAATGCCCGGCCGCATCATCGGCGTCAGCAAGGACGCGCAGGGCAACCCCGCCTACCGCATGGCCATCCAGACCCGCGAGCAGCACATCCGGCGCGAGAAGGCCACCAGCAATATCTGCACCGCGCAGGCCCTGCTGGCCAACATGGCCGGCCTCTACGCCTGCTACCACGGCCCCGAGGGGCTCCGCCGCATCGCCCAGCGCGTGCACGCCTACACCAGCGTGCTCGCACTCGGCCTGAAGCGTCTCGGCCACATCGTCCTTACCCCCACGTTCTTCGACACCATCCGCGTGAAGCCCTCGTCCTCGGCTTCGTCGGTCATCGCCGCGGCCCGCGCCAAGGACGCCAACCTCCGCGACTTCGGCGACGGCACCCTCGGCATCTCCCTCGACGAGACCACCACCCGCGCCGACATCGCCATGCTGTTCGAGGCTTTCACGCCGGGAGTAGCGGTGGGCAAGGGCGGCGCGTTCGACGTTGACAAGCTCCTGGTCGAGGCGGACCTCAACTTCCCCGCGAAGTTCACCCGCACCAGCAGCTACCTCACGCACCCGGTGTTCAACACGCACCACAGCGAGCACGAGATGCTCCGCTACATCTTCAAGCTCCAGGGGCGTGACCTCAGCCTGGCGCACAGCATGATCCCGCTGGGCTCGTGCACGATGAAGCTCAACGCCACCAGCGAGATGATCCCGGTGACGTGGCCCGAGTTCGGCCGCCTGCACCCCTTCGCCCCCGCTGACCAGACCAGGGGCTACCAGAAGCTCTTCAAGGACCTCGAGACCTGGCTCGCGGAGATCACCGCGTTCCACGCAGTCTCGCTCCAGCCCAACTCCGGCGCCCAGGGCGAGTACGCCGGCCTCATGGTCATCCGCGCCTATCAGCAGGCAAACGGCCAGGGCCACCGCAACGTCTGCCTCATCCCACAGTCCGCCCACGGCACCAACCCCGCGACGGCCGTGATCGCGGGCATGGAGGTCGTCGTCGTCGCGACCACCAAGTACGGCGACGTCGACATCGACGACCTCCGCAAGAAGGCCGGCGAGCACAAGGACAAGCTCGCCTGCCTCATGATCACCTACCCCTCGACCCACGGCGTGTTCGAAGAGGGCATCCGCGAGATCTGCAACATCGTCCACGAGCACGGCGGGCAGGTCTACATGGACGGCGCCAACATGAACGCCCAGGTCGGCCTCTGCGCCCCCGGCGACATCGGCGCAGACGTCTGCCACCTCAACCTCCACAAGACCTTCTGCATCCCCCACGGCGGCGGCGGCCCCGGCATGGGCCCCATCGGCGTCGCCAAGCACCTCGCCCCCTTCCTCCCCGGCCACCCCGTCGTGAAGCCCGGCACGGCCACCGAGAGCGCCATCGGCCCGATCTCCGCCGGCCCCTGGGGCAGCGCCAGCATCCTCACCATCTCCTGGGTCTACATCGCCCTCATGGGCGCGAGCGGCCTCCGCAAGGCCACGCAGGTGGCCATGCTCAGCGCCAACTACATGGCCAAAGTGCTCGAGCCCCACTACGGCATCGTCTACAACGGCAAGTCCGGGCGCGTCGCCCACGAGTTCATCCTCGAGTGCCGCCCCTTCGAGAAGACCACCGGCATCAAGGTCGACGATATCGCCAAGCGCCTCATGGATTACGGCTTCCACGCCCCGACCATGAGCTTCCCCGTCCCCGGCACGCTCATGATCGAGCCCACCGAAAGCGAGCCCAAGGCCGAGCTCGACCGCTTCTGCCAGGCCATGATCCAGATCCGCGAGGAGATCGCGGCCATCGAGCAGGGCAAAGCCGACAAGGCCGACAACCCGCTCAAGCACGCCCCGCACACCATCGCGATGGTCAGCAGCGACAACTGGACGCACAGGTACCCCCGCCAGCAGGCCGCGTTCCCCGCGAAGTGGCTGCACGACCACAAGTTCTGGCCCACGGTCGCCCGCATCGACAACCCCTACGGCGACCGCAACCTGGTCTGCGTCTGCCCGCCGCTGGACAGCTACCAGTAACCGGCGCGAGCACGGGTCTTGGGTGCCATGGCGACGTCTTCGTCGCTATGGAGTGACGCGGGCGCACCTGTAAGCCACGGAACAGCAGCGGCTTAGCGTGCGATGGCAGCCCCCCGCCGCCTTTTCCTCAATTCCCGCAAGCCCCTACCCCCTCGCCGTGGTAATTTGTTGCCGCCCCCGCACTCGCGGGGTTCTCCGCCCCATGCGCCTCAACAGGCTGACGTGCCCCGCCCGTTCCCGCATCTCTGGTTGTCACCTCCCCCGGAGTGCCCGCGATGTCCAGCCCCGCCCGCCGTGCGTTCACGCTGATTGAGCTGCTCGTGGTGATCGCGATCGTCGCGCTGCTGATCGCAGTGCTGCTGCCCGCGCTCGGCAAGGCCCGCGAGGCCGCACGCTCGGCGCTCGAGCTCTCGAGCATCAGTCAGCTCGCCAAGGTGAACGCGACCTACTCCAACGACTTCAAGGACACGATCATCCCCGGCCGCATCAGCAAGTACTGGATCTGGTGGCAGAACTGCGGCACGGACATGTTCCCCAACGACCCCTTCGACAACCGCTCGCGCATCTCACACGAGTCGATGCGCAACTGGACGTGGCGCCTCGCCGGCTACGCGAACCTCAGCGTCGACCAGGTGCTCGTCATCAACAAGCAGGACAACGCCGACTTCCGCGCCCGCGGCTACAACGGCCGCGCCCTCTACCAGCACAACCGCTACACCTACCCCGACACCTCCTTCGTCGGCGCGGTCGCGACCCACCCCTCCTTCGGCATGAACACCGTGTTCTTCGGCGGCGATTGCAACCACTCCGCCTTCAAGATGCACGGCATGACCCCCTGCGGGTGGGACGGCATCGTCGGTGACCGCAACCCCATGTCGCAGGGCGGCCAGTTCTACCGCACCAAGTCCACCGACGTCCGCTTCCCCTCCAACCTGCTGACCTTCGCCGCGTCGCGCGCCGCCGACGTCTCCGGCACCGGCTACTGGAGCAACGGCCGCAACCCCGCCGACGCGGGCACCACCACGCCCAACATCATCCGCGACGGCTTCTACAAGGTCCTTCCGCCCACCAATATCCCCGTCAGCGACCCCGACCACGGCTTCGGCTACTCCCTCGCCCCCGGCTGGCAGGGCGCCGCCAACCAGCCCTTCACGCCCCGCACCCCGCCCAGCCAGTACGGCTATCTCAACCCCCGCTACTTCAAGACGGTCGCCAACACACGCCTGGACGCCAGCGCCGGCCGCCTCAAGCTGGATGAGCTGCGCGACATGAAGTACTGGGACGACTTCGCCGCCGAGAACACGCACCCCACGACGCGCGTGTACACGTGGCGTCCGCGGTGACTCATCAGCTGAAAGCTCATCGTGCCACCGAGATGTCTTCATCTCGGTGGTAACCGTTCCACCCGGTGCACTGCGCACCGATTCCAGCTGCCAACCCCACTTTCCGCACCCCCTCACGCCGCTCCCACACGGGTGCCCCATGGTTCGCCCATGGACACCAACAACAATCGCAAGGATCGGATCGACAACAACCCTGCCAACCGTGACCCCATCAGCGGCGCCCCGGGTTCCCACCCGGTGGGCACCGGCCTGGGGGCCGCGGGCGGCGGCGCTGCCGGCGCGGCCATTGGCGCGGCAGCCGGCCCCATCGGCTCGGCCGTCGGCGCCGTGATCGGCGCTGTGGCCGGCGGCCTGGGCGGCAAGGCCGCGGGCGAGGCCGTGAACCCCACGGTCGAGGACGCCTACTGGGCGGAGAACTACAAGACCCGCCCCTACGCCCGCAACGCCGATTACACCACCTACCGCCCCGCGTACCGCTATGGCTGGGAGAACGCCTCGCGTTCGCAGGGCCGCCGCTTCGATGAGGTCGAGCCCACGCTCGCCCGCGACTGGGACCGGGTCAACGACCGCGGCTCCCTGACGTGGGACCGCGCGAAGGACGCCGTGCGGGACGCCTGGGACCGCGTCAGTGACGGTCCGCGTCGCCCATGAGTCACATCATGTGAGCACCGGCGACCCCGGCGACGCTCGCCTCATCATCCGACTCCGCGGAACAGGGGGTTCCTGCCCCCACTCCGCGGAGTCGTTGTGTTGACGCGGTACGTGCATCACAAGTAAGTCGTTGAGGCAGTAAGTCGTCGAGGTCGTAGATGACCTCGACGACATAGAAGTCCTATCCCTCACTCACGCTGCGTCCGCACGCACCGCCGTGTACACCCGCGTGCGGTACCGCATCCGCACGACCCCCTCCGCATCAGCGAACGCGGCGTGCGCTTCCCGCAGCTCGCGCACCAGCTTCTCGTGCGCCGGCCCCGCCTTGGGCGTGTACGACGCGCTCAGCGCTCGCCCGATCAGCCCGTCAAGGTCCATCGGCTGCTCGTACGCGAACGCCTGCACTTGCGCACCGCGAAACAGCGGCGACCCAAAGACAGCCTGCCCGCACTCACTGCGGTCCAGCGCCGCCGGGTGGTTCCCGCTGGCCTCCAGGATCGCCCGCCCGTACGCGCCCGTCAGCGGGTCGCTGTTGTCCCGGTCGTTCCACACCAGGCTTAGCACGCCCCTCTCCTTGAGCACGCGGTGGAACTCGGCCAGCGCCTTCGACTCATCGAACCAGTGGAACGCCTGCGCACACAGCACCAGATCGACGCTCTGCGCATCCAGGCCCGTGCGCTCCGCGGATCCATCGATCCACGACACCCGCGCGTGCGGCTCGGCCGAGTCCCGCATCCCCGCGTTGGGCTCAACCGCCATCACCCGCACGCCGCGCTCCGTCAGCAGGCGCGACGAGATCCCCGTTCCCGCGCCGACATCGGCCGCGATGATCTCGCGACCGCCGCCGCCCGCACCACGAACAAGCTCCACCGCCCGCACGACCGCATCGATGGCCGCCGCGGGATAGCTCGGCCGGTACCGCGCGTACTCCCGCCCGCGATCAGAGAACCGTCCGGTGGGGTTGAGCTCGTGCAGCGCCAATCAATCGTCCTCGAACCGCTCGGTGGCCCGCCGCTTGGCCGCGAGCAGCCCTGTTTCGGGCTCCTTCATCGGTTTCGACGGGGGTTGTGAAGTCGCCCCGCCCGCGCCTGTCTCTACTGCTCCGCCAGGAGCTTGCGCCGAAAGCCCCGCCAGCCGCTGCGCCCGCCGCCGGTCCCGCGCCGCCACCGCCAGGTCCCGCGCATCCTGCTCCGACAGCGCGATCGCCGGCGTCGCGCCTGCAGCGCCATCCACACCCACGCGCGACTTCAGCGCCGACACCGTCCGCTCCGCCGCGTGAGCCCGCTCCCGCTCCGCCGCGGCCTCCGCCGACAGCTCCGGCCGGAACCGCCGGCTCAGCCACCGATCCCACGCCACCCGGCGCGTCGCCACGTCCAACAGGAACACGCCGATGCACCAGATCAGCAGCGTCCGCCAGATCGGCGTCACCGCCTCGCGCGGGCGCGTCTGGGCACGGTCGAACAGCTCCGCCCGCTCCGCCGCCGCGAGCTCGATGACGCGCCCGCCGCTCGTCGAGGCGATCGCCGCGAGCAGCGCATCGTTGGACTCCCGCGCCCGGAACTCGCTGCCCTCCTGCACGGTCGACCCCACGATCACCGGCGCCAGCCGCCGCTCCGAGTTGCCCTCGCGGGCGACCGGCTTGATGAGCGCCACATAGCTCCCCGTCTCCGCCGCGGGCACATCCGCCTCGTATGTCCCCGGGCCGGTCTGCACCAGCCGCACCTGGCGCGAAGCGCCCGACGGCGCGTACACCGTCGCGGGCACATCCAGCCGCTCCATCGGCCGGCCCGACTCGTCATTGGCCTCCAGCCGCAGCCGCAGCATCTCGCCATCGGTCCGCGTGGTCGCCTGGAAGTTCCGCGAGCCCTGCGGGCGCGACGTCTGCCGCACCACCTGCGCCCACATCTTCTCGTACCCATCCCACGGCAGCCACGGCTGCGCCCACTTCCACGTGTCAGACGTGAACGCGACTACCTGCCCCAGCCCCACCTGCCAGTGCGCCAGCACCGGCTCGTTCGTCGGTGTCATGATGGCGTTGACGATCGTCGGCTCGGGGCGCGGCTGCGTGAGCGTCAGGCCGTTCAGCGGCGGCGGATCGTCCAGCCCCGCCACCATGGGCGAGCCCGTCGGCAGGATCACCGGCTCGAACGGCGTCTCCCGGATCAGCGGCGTCCGCACCAGCCGCACGGCCTTTAGGAAAATTCGCGGCAGTTGGCTCGCGCTGATCGCGTGGTAGAACACGCCCTCGCCGTGGTCCGCCATCGTCTGCAGCGTGCGGATGTCCGCGTCATCGCCCACCGCGATCGTGGAGACCTTGATCCCCTCGGCCTTCATCTGCTCCGCGAGCGAGATGGCGACCTCATTCCCGCGCGACTTGCCGTCGGTAAGCGCCACCACGTGCTTGACCTTCGCCTGCGAGTTCCGCAGCTGCGCCCGCGCCAGCTCCAGCCCCGGGACCATGTTCGTGCCCCCGCCAGGGGAGATGTCCTCCACGGCCTCGGTCAGCGCCGTCGTGTTGGTGTTCCGCTGCAGCGGCCACAGCAGCTCGGCGTTGGTGTTGAAGGTGATCACGCCCACCAGGTCGCGCCGGTCCAGCGTGCGGATCGCCATCGCCGCCGACTCGTTGGCGATCTGCTGCTGCGACTTGGTCGTCCCCAGCACAGGCTCCCGCATCGACCCCGAGTTGTCCAGCACGAACACGATCGCGATCTCGGGCGTGACCAGCTTGTCGGGGATGTCCAGCGCCACCGGCAGGATCGGCTCGATGGGCGAGCCCTTCCACCCGCCCGCGCCGAACGACGCCGGCCCGCCAATCATGACCAGCCCCCCGCCCAGGTCGCGCACGTACGCCACCAGCGTCTCCTGCGCCTGCACCGGCACCGCCTCCGCCGGCACGTTCTGCAGCAGCACCACGTCGTACGCCTGCAACGACAGCAGGTCCTGCGGCAACGCCTCGGGGCCGCTGACCACCACCTCCAGCCCGCTGTTGCGCAGCGAGGCAGCGAGCGTCGCGCCCGTGCTGTCGCCCCCGGTGGCCGCGCTCCCGTCCACCAGCAGCACCGCGCCCTTGCCCGGCGTGATCGTGAACGCCTCGGCCCGGTTGTTCTCGGTGGTCGTGTCCCCCGCGAGGGCCGTGCCGCCGTTGCCGGTGGCCACCACGTCCGGCTCGTACACCGCACGGAAGCGGTGCACACGCCCCGAATCCAGCAGCACCTGCACGACTTCGACGTTCAGCCCCGGCCGCAGCTCGATCCGCCGCCCGTTGCCCGGCGACTCGCCGTTGAGGTCAACCGCGCTTCCCTCGCGGAGCAACTGCAGCGTGCCCCGCGACGCCGTGGTGGCATTGAGCACCACGCGCACATTCACCATAGCACCCGCCGCGGCGGTGGGGGGGGCGTCCACCGACTCCACCGTGACCTCGTGCTCCAGCTTGTACCGCAGCGGCACCACGTCGATCGGCACCGACGCGCCCAGCGCCGCGAGCGCCGGCGCCGATACCTCAGCGGCCGCCGCGAGCGCATCGCCCGTCGTCTGGTTGCCGTCGGAAATCAGCAGCAGCCGCCCCGACGCGTCCGGGGGGATCAGCGCCCGCCCAAGCCTGATCGCGTCCGCGATGTTCGTGCCCTCGGCGAGGTGCACATCGAGCTCGGGGTCCAGGTCCTTGCCCGTCGTCGGCACCGCCACCGCCGCGGCCCGCCCGTCGAACGCCACCACCCCTACAAGATCATCTGGCCCGCGCCCCTCCGCCGCCCTCTGCAGGAACTCCCGCGCCGCCGCGACAGCCGTGAGCCGTCGCCCCGGCGCACTCTCCATCTCCACGTCACCGGCGTACCGCCGCACCGAGCCCGAAACGTCGACCAGCGCCACCACCGCAAGCCGGTCGGTCTTCCGCACCCACGCCATGCCCGCGAGCATCGCAGCTATGAGCGAGTACAGCACCAGCCGCGCGATGATCGCCGACACACGCCGCGCCGGGCTCATCGACGAGAACCACAGCAACCCCAACGCGGCCGCGGGGATGAGGGCCAGGAGCAGCCAGAACCACACGGGTTGCTCGAAGCGGAGGTTCATCGGCGGCTGGGCACGTCCTGTGCGTCGGGCAGCGGCTGCGGCGTTGAGTTGGCGGGCTGGCCGCCCGTCGAAGGAGTGGGGGTGGTCCGCTCCACGTAACGCCGGAACACGCGCCGCACGAGGTCGCTGTGCTGGTTGGAGATGTTCTGCTGCTCGATCCCGCGCTCCACGCCCGCGGCCGCCTCGCGGAAACCCTCCGACAGCGTCTCGCTGGACGTGCCTGTGCGCCGCGCGTTGTCGCGGCTGAAGTAGTCGGCGATCACGCGCCCGCCGCCCTCAGCCTCCTGGCGCGGCCGCACGTCCACCGGCGTTACCGGCGTGGGCGAGCGCTGCATCGTCACCGGCGGGTTGCGACGCGCCCCGTCGCCGGCCTGAGTGCCGCCGCCCGGCGAGCCGTTGCGGGCGCCGTTAGCTGCGTGCCGGTCGGAGCCGCGGCCGATGCCCTGCGGCGTACCTGTGGGTGCGTCACCTTCATTCGATCGATCGGATGAGCCGGGCTGATCCTGCGAGGCCGGCTGATCCTGGGATCCGGGCTGACCCTGAGAGCCGGGCTGTTCCTGCGAGCCGCTCGACCCGGGGGCGTTCGGCTGGCGCGATGCCTGCCGCTGCTGATCGCTCTCACTGTTCAGTTGCTCCGGACGCTGGCTCTCAGGCCCCTGCGCATCCCGACGCGGCGTATCGCCGCCGCGCTCACCATTCTGCGCCTGCTGCTTCGCCAGCTCATCCGCCAGCTTCCGCAGCTCCTCCCGCTCCTTGGGCGACGCCTTCTGCAGCAGCTCCTGCGCCCGCCGGTTCAGCCGCTCGGCCTGCTCCCGCGTCATCTCCGGCGCCCGCTTGTCCGCGCCCATGTTCTTGAGCTGCTCCGCCACCTTCCGCATCTGCTCGGCCGACGGCAGCCGGTCCGGCAGCGGCGCGTTCTCGCCGCCCTCGCCCTGCGCCGAACTCTGCTCGCCCGCCTGCTGTTGCCGCCCCGGCCCGGGCTGGTGCTCGCCTTGTTCTCGCGATTGCCCCTGCTGCTCCTCGGCCCCAGCACCAGGCTGCTGCGATTGCCGCTCTGTCTGCTGTGTTGTCCGAGGCTCCGAAGCCGTCGATCGCTGCGTCGAGGACGATGACTGCGGCTCGCCTGATGTGGATCGCTGCTGCTGCTTTGTTGTCTGCTGCTGTTGAGACGATGCAGGCTGCTTCGAACTTTGCGGTGCCTGCTGAGTTGAGGTCCCTTGCTCAGCAGCTTGCTGCTGCTGCGAAGAGGGTTGTTGCTGCTGCGCGCCGCTGCCTTCCATGCTTCGCTGAGACTGACGCGCAGCGTTGCTCCCAGTCTGTGGTTCACCGGGTTGCCGCGATCCACTTTCTGCCGGTGACTGCTGCGCCCCCGCAGCCTTGTCCGGCGCCGTCACCTCGCGCTGCACCCCGCCTTGCGGCTGCGACCCCGGAAGCGACCCCGGCTTCTCCTCCGAACCCTGCTGCTGGCTGTTCGACTGATTCTCCTGCCGCGCCCCAGTTTCACGCCCGCTACCGGGCTCACGCTGCTGGCTCGCACCCGCGGAACCTGGCTCGCTCTGCCGCTGTTGTTGACTGCCCTGGTGCTGTGACCCTGACTGCTGTTGCGACCCAGTCTGCTGCTGCGATCCCGACTGTTGCTGTGACCCAGTCTGCTGCTGCGATCCCGACTGTTGCTGTGACCCAGTCTGCTGCGGCGATCCAGTCTGCTGCTGTGACCCAGTCTGCTGCTGTGATCCCGTCTGCTGCGGCGATCCCGACTGTTGCTGTGACCCAGTCTGCTGCTGTAACTCAGTTTGCTGCGGCGATCCAGTCTGCTGCTGTGACCCGGTCTGCTGCTGTGATCCAGACTGCTGCTGTGACTCGGCCTGCTGCTTCGACCCTGGCTGCTGCTGCGATCCAGTCTGCTGCGGCGATCCAGTCTGCTGCTGTGACCCAGTTTGCTGCGGCGATCCATTCTGCTGCTGTGACCCGGTCTGCTGCTGTGATCCAGACTGCTGCTGTGAACCGGGCTGCTGCTGCGATCCAGACTGCTGCTGTGACTCGGCCTGCTGCTTCGACCCTGGCTGCTGCTGCGATCCGGTCTGCTGTTGTGATCCGGTCTGCTGCTGCGACCCGGTCTGCTGCTGCGAGCCAAACTGCCGCTCACTGCCCTGCTGCTGCTGGGACCCCGACGGCTGCTGCGACCCAGGCTGCTGCTGCGACCCTGGCTGCCGCTCACCGCCCTGCTGCTGCTGCTGCTGAGATTCCGACTGCTGCTGCGACCCAGTCTGCTGCTGCTGTGGCGCAGATGGCCGCTGCTGATTCGAACCGTTCTGCTGGCGCGATGCCGCAGCCTGCTCCTGAGACTGCGGTTGCTGCTGTGTTCCCGGCGTCGACTGCTGCTGCGCTCCAGATGGATTCTGCGGCTGAGGGCCCTCCGGCGTCCGCTGCTGACTCCCCGGGGGCTGCTGCTGTTCCCCACCCCTGGACTGCTGCCGCTCCCCCGCCTGCGGCTGCTGCTCCCCACCGCTGTGCTGCTGCTCAGGCGATGACGCGGCCTGCTCGCTACCGTAAGCCTCACTCTCCCGCAATGCCCTCGCCGCGTCCCGCAACGACCGGCTCAACTCCCGCGTCGGCGACTGCCGCGAGCTCTCGCTCGGAAACTCCGGCGGCTCCTGCGCCGAACTATCCGGCCCCCGCTCCCTTGAACTCTCCGCACCCGCAGGAGCCCGCTCGTCCAAAGGCCCCTCACCGCGCGACCGCTCACCACCTTCCCGCTCTCCACCGGCGTTCGGACTCCCCTGAGACTCGCGCACGTCGCTCCGAGAAGTATCCAAACCACCCGCGGGTTCGCGCTCAGCCGTCGGAGCACCTCCGCTCGCCCGCTCACCCGCGCTTGCAGGGCCAGGGTTCTCCGCGCGACTTCCTGCACCAGCGTCCGACCCCGCCTCTGCACCAGCCTCCGACCGCTCCGCACTCCCACCTTCAACGCCACTCCCCGCCCCCTCCGCCCCCGCACCCTCCTCCAGCGCATCCGCCATGGCCGCGAGGTCTTCCGCCACCTGCGCCCGCTCCTCCGGCGACAGATCCTGGAACTGGTCGCTCAGCCGCAGCGCCTCCCCCGCGGCCCCCTCCATATCCCCCGCCGACAACCGCCGCGCCAGCGGCGACGTCGCCGCGTCCTGCGGCACCCGCTTCTGCAGCTTCGACAGCTGCTCCATTACCCGGTCCTGCCGCTCCTGCTGCTCGCGCGACTTCTGCGCCAGCGCCTGTGCCGCCCGCTCCAGGCTCCGCGCCGCACGCGAACGCGCCTCCGGCTCATCCAGCCCGCCGCCCGCGAGCTCCTGCTCAAGCGACGCCAGCTCCGCCAGTTCCCGCGCCGCCTGCGGGTCCTGTGCCGCGGCCTCGCGCGTCTCCTCCACCAGCTTCGCGACCTCCTGCACGGTCTCCGGCCGCACGGGCTCCCGTGCCACGGTCGCCGACCCCTCGAACAGCCCCATGTCCGGCACGAACAGCCCCGCGGCCACCGCCAGCCCGGCCGCGAGCGTCGCCCCCGCCCACGTCCACGGCACCTTCACCGCCACAGCCTTGGCCGGGTCCACCGAGCGCGCGACCTGCTCGGCCTCTTCCAACGCCATCGCTGTGAATACCGGATCGTTATGCGCCTGGCGCCCCGCGCCGTGCTCAAGCCCACCCTCCAGCTCAAGCGCCGAGCTCAACCGATCCCTCAGTCCAAACCGCTGGTCCAGCTCCTGCGCCCCACGCCTTGCCGACCACGGCCGCACCAGCCCCAGCGCCACACCCGTTAGCAGCCCCGCGCCCGCAGGCACCGCAAGCGCTGTCTCCCAGGGCATCGGCGAGCCCGCCGCCTTCACCAGCGCCGCGCCGACCAGCCCCGCCACCGATCCGGCGAAGAACCCCCACCCGCCGCGCCTCAGCACGCGGGCAAGCGTCGCACGCCGGGCCGCGGCCCGAGAAACCCTGAGCGTCGCCAGCGGTGTCATGCTCACGCCCAATGGTACGGTTTGGCACCGCGCCGGGTTGGGCCCCGCCGCACGATCCCGCCTCAAACCCGTCGCAATCGCCTCGAAGCACGCCCCGAGTTACGAAGCCGTGACCGGCGTCTCATACCGGTACTGCGGCTCCCAGTCCGCCACGCCGCCCTTGAGCATGTCGAACAGCGGCCACAGGGCGCAATAGTCATCCCCCGGTCCAAAGCGATCGTGCCCCGTTCGAACGATCTGGCCGCTGGGCAGCCGGTGGAACACGCTCACGCCCGGCCCCGGATCGCCGTCGCTGTCCATGTACCCCATGTCCTTCGCGAACGAAGACCCCTGCGTGCTCAGCATGCGGAACGGCCAGCCGCGCGAGGCCGCGAACTCCGCCTGCACCTGCGGCGAGTCCGGGCTGCTGAGCACGAACGGTGCACGGCTGCTCAGGTGCCCGTACAGGCCCGCGAGCCCATCGGCCCACAGCGTGCACCAGCGGCAGCTCCGCCCCATGTTGTGCACGACAAACAGGTCGGGCCGCTCGTCGAACAGCTCCGAAAGCCGCACCGGCCCGTGCAGCGTCTCAAACGTGTAGTCGCTCACCGGCTCGTGCGGGATCGCGTGGATGATCTCCACTCGCCGCTTCTTGAGCGCCTGGATCTCACGGTCAATAGCAAGCAGGTCTTCGCGGGTGGGCATGGCGGATCTCCTCGCCGCCGATGCTACCACGATCACGCGCGCTTGAGCGTCGATTCCTGCGCCGCGTACCGCGCCACCACCCGCCGGCACGCCTCCAGCACGTTCAGCCGATGCCGCGCCACCACCGTCGGCACCCACCGTGCCGCCTGCTCGTTGGCCTCACCGCCGGCTGCGGGCAGGTACGGCTCGATGTCCAGCAGCATGAACGACAGGGCCGCGAAGTCGCCGCTGAAGTCGCCCTTGTCGAACTCGCCCAGCTCGCGCAGCTGCTGGTGCAGCTCGGGCAGCCCCTCGAGCAGCCCGATATCCCCGCTGATCATCCGGGACGCCAAGCGTGCCGCCCCCGTCGCCGTCTCGGAGTAGTTCAGCGCAAGCTCCCACCCGCTGTTCTCTGGCGCCACCATGTGAACCAGCGTGCCCGACACGGCCCAGTGATTCAATGAAAATCCGGCAAGTCACCGGGCCCGCCGCTCGGCGATCGCGAGAGGAACTCACCGGCTTGCCAGCAACTCCCGCGGCCGCGCCCGCGACAGCGCAAAAACCGCCGGCGCCGCCGCCCCCAGCGTCACCACGAACACCGCGCACCACCCGGCCACAACCGGCAGCAGTGGGGGTCTCGTACTCAGCTCAAGTCCGAACAGCAGCTTGTCCAGGTGCTGCGCGCTCGCCACCGCCTGCGTTCCCAAGGCCGTGCCCAGCAGCCCCGCCGCCAGCGCGATCAGCACCGCCTCGCCCAGCACCAGCCGCACCAGCAGCCCCCGCGACCCGCCCACCGCCCGCAGCACGCCGAACTCGAACCGGCGCGTCTGTATCCCCGCCACGATGATGTTCGCCACCCCGAACGACGCGATGACCATCGCGAACACCGCGATCCCCGAACTGATCAGCAGCGTCCCCTTGATCACCTTGAGGATGTCCGCCTTGATCTTCCGCCCGCTGCCCGCATCCAGGATCCCCGCGTCCATGAGCTGACTTCGGATCGTGCTGATCGCCTCCTCGTCGCTCACATCCTTCGACAGCCCGATCTGCAGCATGCTGATGGCGTCGCTCCCCAGCTTTTCCTTCAGGTCCTTGCGCGAGCCGAACACCGCGTGGATCGCCTGCTCGGTGAAGTTGTCACCGATCGAGAAGAAGTTGCTCACGATCTCCAGCCCCGGGCTGGTGACGACGCCGACGACCTCCATCGGGTGCTCGCGCCCGTCCGCCCCCTTCATCGTGAACGTGTCGCCCGCCCCGATCCCCTGCGCCACCTTGAACTCGCGGGCGACGATGACCGCCCCGCCCTCGCGCAGCCGCTGCATCGCCCGCTGCTGCCCCGCCTCATCCGTCGGCTCGACCCAGTTCAGCCTGGTCAGCCTGAAGAACGGCTCGGGGTCGAACGCGATGAACGTCGTCTTGTACGTCTGCAGCGCCTTCACGCCGAACGCCTGCGTCTCCACGTTGTGCAGCGTGATCGGCACCGTCCCCGTCACAAACGGCAGCGCCTCCACCTTCGCGCGGCTCTCCTCCGTCAGGTTCAGCCCCACCGCGAACGCATCGGGGAACTCCAGCTTCCCCAGCCAGTCGTTCAGGATCGCGTGCCCCTGGGTCCAGATCGCCACCATCAGCGCCAGCCCGCTCATCATCGCGCCCGCGGTGAACCCGTACCGGTACGGCGTCGCCCGCACCGTCCGCCCCAGCAGGTGCCGGTGCAGCCCCATCACCCGCCGCAACACCGGCTCCACTGCCCGATTCAACAGCACCAGCACCGGCACGCTCAGCAGGAAGTACCCGATGAACATCAGCGGCAGCCCCGCCGTGGCGTAGCTCCAGAACGCGAACTGGCTGTCGTCCCCGCCGAACATCAGCGTCAGCTGCACCGCCAGCGCCCCGATGCCGCACGCCGCCAGCACCACGACCGCCCCCGCCGGCACGGGCCGGGCCCGCACGCCTAATCCCTCCAGCGGCGACACCCGCGATGCCTTCCACGCCGGGAACGCCGCCCCCGCCAGCCCTGCCACAACCGCCCCTGCGCCGGCCACCCCCAGCCCCAGCACCGACACGTGCAGCCCGTTGGGCACGTGCTCGCGCCCCAGATGAATCAGCAGCGCCGCGATCGCCAGCCCCAGCGGCACCCCGACCACCGCACCCGCCGCCCCCACCAGCCCGCCCGCCATCAGCTGCGCCCACGCCAGCTGCCCCCGCGTCGCTCCGATGCACCGCATCACCGACAGCTCCCGCTGCCGCTCCGTCACCCCCGTGGACATCCCCGTCATGATGATGAACGCCGCGGCCAGGAACGACATCACCGTCGCCACCACGAACCCGAGGTCCTGCGACCGCACGTTGTTCTCAAGCCCGCTCGTGATCCGCTCCGTCGTCTGCACGATCACGCCCTTGCCGAACTCCTCCCTGTGCGCCGCGGCCAAAGCCTCCGCGTCAACCCCCTTCGCGAGCACCAGGTCCACCTGCCCGACGCGGCTCCTGTCACCCGTCAGCCCCTGCAGCGTCTCCAGCGTTACAAACGCCCGCCACCGCGGCCCAAACGGCGGCTCCGCCACGATCCCCACCACCTTGAACGTCTCGTTCTTCCTGAACAGCCGCACGAACTCGACCGTGTCCCCGACCTTCAGTCGATGCTCTTCATTCAGCTTGGCCGCCTCCGCCGCATCCTCGACGCTCGCGGGCCCCGGGCCGCCGGCGCCCGCCGCGCCGCCCGCCCGGTTGCTCTCCTTGTTCAGGTGCGCCACCAGCGGCCGGTCCAGGGCCACCTCCCCCGGCGCGCTGGGCAGCCGCCCCTCCACCATCCGCACATCCCGCACCCGCGTCTCGAGCGCCGGGTCGATCCCGTGCAGGATCGCGGTGCCCACCGCCGTCACCCGCTCGCGCACAAACCCCGTGGGCGACTCGCTCCACTGGTGCCGCTGGAAGCGCCAGCTCGAGCTCTCCTGCATCGATGGGACAGCGATCTCCACGCCCTCCCACCCGCGCACCCGCTCGAGCACGGACGCGGGCATCGTCTCGCCCGCGCCCACCGGCTTCACGCGGATATCGCTGCGCCCCACCGTCTCGTTGAGCCGGCTCTCCACCGCCGCCGTGAGCGACGCCATCGCGCACGACACCACCGCGATCAGCGCCGCCGAGAGCGCCACCGCGCCCACCAGCAGCAGCGAGCGGTTACGCCGGGCGAGCAGACTGTTGGTAGCGAGACGCCACGCCGGCCGCATCCAGCCCCTCCGTCAGGATCTCCGACGGAACT
>Ga0196963_10000253_pt1 | contig 50505 bp, 33 predicted proteins | sample S1_5metaG_FD_148600 | JGI IMG/M metagenome (GOLD analysis project Ga0196963, IMG submission 148600) | Soil microbial communities from Anza Borrego desert, Southern California, United States - S1_5 | ecosystem: Environmental > Terrestrial > Soil > Desert | place: USA: California | collected... | reverse complement strand
TTACAACGATCGGATTACGGCTCGGGATGCGGCACGCCGAACCCGAAACTGGCATACGACCTCGACCGTCTCCAGGACCAACAGCGGAATGAACTCCATCCCGAACCCGAAGACCCGGAAGCAATGATGGACATTATCGAATACATCAAAATAGTATAACCGGCAAAGACGACGTTCTCTCCTCGTATGATTTAAACAATGGAAGCCATGAAAAAACAAGAAAAACATAAAAAAAACAATTTCTTAGAGACGCCCTGGCATCTTCTTGAAGCATGGCAGGCAGCGGCCTGGCTAAGAGTCGACCCGGCAAAAGGGCTGGATCACGGGGAGTCACGGCGGCGGCTTGACGCTTTCGGGCCGAATATGATCATGGAGCAGCGCCGGCGCGGACCGCTGCGCATGCTTATTGGGCAGTTTACCGACTTCATGATTATCGTGCTGATTCTGGCCGGCATCATTTCCGGCTTGATCGGAGAGTTGACCGATACAATCGCGATCGTTGTAATCGTGGTGTTGAACGGGATTATCGGCTTCATACAGGAATTCCGCGCCGAACGGGCGGTGGCGGCGCTCAAGCGGCTCGCCAGCCCGACGGCGCAAGTGTTGCGTGATGGCATCGTTCAGACCGTGGCGGCACAGGAACTGGTCCCTGGCGATCTGGTACTGCTGGAGGCGGGCAACGTCGTACCCGCCGACCTCAGGTTACTGGACGTTGCGCGGCTCAAGGTAGAGGAAGCGGCGTTGACCGGCGAATCTCAACCGGTGGAGAAACACGAGGCCTTTTTGCGCGAACTGGAATCGCCTATCGGTGACCGGCGCAATATGGCTTACAAGGGAACCGTCGCGACCTATGGCCGCGGCCTGGGCGTGATCGTCGCGACCGGCATGGAAACGGAACTGGGCAAAATCGCGAAACTGCTGAGCCAGGATCAGGAAAGCAAAACGCCGCTGCAGCAGCGCCTGGCAGTGTTCGGTAAGCGCTTGGCGCTGTTGGTGCTGACCATCTGCGCGGTCATTTTCGCCGTAGGCCTATGGCGTGGTGAGCCGCCGGTGCTGATGTTTCTGACCGCCGTCAGTTTGGCCGTGGCGGCCATTCCAGAAGCCTTGCCCGCCGTATCTACCGTGTCTCTGGCACTGGGGGCGCGACGGATGGTGCAAAAAGAAGCGCTGATCCGGCGCTTGCCTGCGGTAGAAAGTCTCGGCTCGGTTACCTTTATCTGCTCGGACAAAACCGGCACCCTGACTCAAAACCGCATGCAAGCTGAATCCTTTTACGTTGGAGAAAGCTTGCGCGAAGGCATCGCGCAGGATTTTCCGCCTCCTTTGCTCTACGCGCTGGCTCTGAATAATGATGCCCGCCGCGACGAGCATGGCGTCGTGGTGGGCGATCCTACCGAAGTGGCCTTGTATGAAGCCGCCGTCCGAGCGGGCTATGACGGCGCGGAGTTAATCAAGACAATGCCGCGCCTGGATGAGGTCCCTTTCGACTCCGAACGCAAACTGATGTCTACCCTGCATCGGGACAACAGCGGCTACGTCCTGTATACCAAGGGAGCGCCTGAAAGCCTCCTGCCTCGTTGCGTCGAGCAATGGAGCGCCAGCGGCACACAACCCCTGGCTGCGGACGATATCATGGCCGAAGCCGAACAAATGGCCGCGCAGGGGCTTCGGGTATTGGCTCTGGCCTGGCGGCCCTTGGCTGAAAGACCCGCCTCCCCCGACTCCGATGTGCTGGAAAGCCAATTGTGTTTTCTTGGCCTGGTTGGCCTGATGGATCCGCCGCGCCCCGAAGCCCGCGAGGCGGTCGATCTGTGCCGTAGCGCCGGCATCGTGCCGGTCATGATTACCGGCGACCATCCGGCTACGGCAAAAGCGATAGCCGTTCGGCTCGGTATCGCCGAGACGGATTCCGAGGTATTGACCGGGCAAGACCTGGCCGCAATGAGCATCGAGGAATTCGAAGAGCGGGTAAAATCAGTGCGCGTCTACGCGCGCGTGGCGCCGGAACAGAAGATCAAGATCGTCCGGGCGCTTCAGGATAAAGGCGAATTCGTCGCGATGACCGGGGATGGCGTCAATGACGCCCCTGCGCTCGGCATCGCCAATATCGGCGTATCCATGGGAAAGATCGGCACCGACGTGGCGCGGGAAGCTTCGCACATGGTGCTGCTGGACGACAATTTCGCCACCATCGTGACGGCGGTGCGCGAGGGACGGCGCATTTTCGACAACATCCGCAAGTTCATCAAATACGCCTTGACCGGCAATTCGGCGGAAATCTGGACGCTGTTCCTGGCGCCTTTTATCGGCCTGCCGATTCCGTTGCTGCCGATCCACATCCTCTGGATCAATCTCGTAACCGACGGGCTGCCAGGGCTGGCCCTGGCGGTAGAGCCGGAAGAACGGGGCATCATGCAGCGACCGCCGCGTCCGCCCCAGCAAAGTATTTTTGCCGAAGGGATGTGGCAGCACATTCTGTGGGTCGGCCTGTTGATGTCGGGCGTATCCTTGTTTGCCCAGGGCTGGGCCTACTTTTCCGGCTCCGAGCGCTGGCAGAGCATGGTCTTCACGGTGCTGACGCTGTCGCAAATGGGCCATGTGCTGGCGATCCGCTCGAACCGGGAATCGCTGTTCCGGCAAGGACTGTTATCCAACCTGCCTCTTCTGGCCGCAGTGATGCTGACTTTCGGCTTGCAAATGGCCGTGTTATACGTGCCCGCCTTACAGCCCATATTCAAAACCGAGCCCTTGAGTCAGAATGAGTTGATATTCTGCCTGGCGTTATCGTCAGTGGTATTTCTGGCCGTAGAAGTCGAAAAATGGTTTCGCCGCCGTCGAGCCTAGCTTTATCAGTCGGCCGGCGGCTTCGGGATCGAGCCAATTGGCCAGACGGTGGAGTTCAGTATCGATTCACTGTTGCCGGGCGCTCAACTGGGCGCTCCATGCTTTCCTGCTCATGCGCCCCGGCTATTGTCGACAAACTGCTCGGTTTCATCATCCAGCTGCCGGCTGGCGCGCCCCAAAGGCTGATGGATGTAAAGAGATCTGGAAAGGGCCTTGGCATTGACAAATTGCGTATCGCGCACAGGCGGCCTCATCTGATATTTAACCGGCATGCGGTGGTCATCCAGCTGAAGCGCGGGATTGAAGACTTTGTCGAATTTGAAGAGGTTGCCGACAAAATTGGTCTGGCCGCGCAGCAGGTGGCCGCCGATAATCCTGGCCACGTCGCGTACGGCTGCCCAGCCTAGGTGCTTCGTGAACATTACCCGCTGGGTTTCAACCAGTTCCGCGTAGAACTCGTCGATCGGCAGGCGGGTCGGCAGCACGGCGTGCTGGATGTCGAAGAGCCGGTAGTCGCGCGTCGTAAGATGGCGCGATTCGGTCAACCAGCTTTCGGTGCCCGGATAAGGCGTATTGACGCTGATATTGACGATCTCCGGCACTTCCTTGCACCATTCCCTGACGACGTGGAAGCGGTCATGGTCCCAGTCCGTATCGGCGATAATGTTGATGGCGACATTGATCCCCAAGGATCTGGCGAATTCCAACGCTTCGAAATTGCGGCTCAGATCGATGCGCTTGCGGTATTTTTCCAGGCCCTCTTCATCGATCGATTCGATGCCCAGAAACATATAACTCATGCCGAGTTCCTTCCAGAATCTGAACACATCCTTGTTGCGCAACAGCACGTCGCCGCGGGTTTCCAGATAGTATTCCTTCTTGATGCCCTTCCTGGCCAGCGCCTCGCCGATTTCAAAGCCCATTTTCTCCTGAATGAACGCCACGTCATCGACAATAAAAACGCCGGGCTCGCGGATGCGCTGCATTTCTTCGACGACCTTTTCAGGGCTCAGCACGCGATAACTGCGTCCGTAAAAAGTCCAGGCGCTACAGAACGAGCAGTCCCACGGACAGCCCCTGGAGAATTCGATCGAAGCGCAAGGGTCCATCGTGCCCAGAAAATATTTCTTGCGGTATTTAACCAAATCCCGAGCCGGCGATGCATTATTCAGATCGGGCAAAAAGGTTGGCTGGCCGCCCTGGCCTTTCATGGTCACAACCCCTGGCACATGGTGGACGTTTTCCCGATCTTCCCTGATGGCCTGCAGCAACAGCGGAATCCCCGACTCACCCTCGCCTTTCAGGATCGCATCGATTTTGCCTTCGCCGTGCTCCAGCAATTCTTCGGCCGTAAATGAAGCGCTATGGCCGCCGATAAAGACGAAATTGTGGGGCAACCGGTCTTTAACGGCTTTGGCAAGATCGATCACTTCCGGCACATTGGCCAGATAATTCAAGGAAAAAGCGACGATGTCGGGCTGCCAATCATCCAGCAGACGGTACAAATCCTGATGCGACTCCACCTGCAAATCGATCAGGCGGACCTGATAGCCGTGCCGGCGGACCGTATCGGCGACCTGCTCCAAACCAAGCGGTTCCAGGCGCAAAAACACTTTGGTATACATGAGCGGACTTGGATGAACGGCAAGAAACTTCATAATAACCCCTTATTATTATTTGGTCATCGTAACTCGCAACAATCCATGCCACTTTCAGCATAAACGCGCGCTGATGAAATATAGTATCGACTCAATATAAAAAACCTGCCTATATCGGTCAAGTTTAAATAAACTGATCGCTCATCAACAAAAGCACCAAAATACATGACCGCTGGACAGGCTTTTTGCTCCCTGCAAGATCGCCAATTTCATCTTTTTTGGTTAAGGGCATGCTCTACCTAATTTTTTGTAAGCAATGCTACTGAAAATTTACAAATGATACGCGATGCGCACCCTGCAAAGGGTCCCGGATGAATATTAGAAAAAATACCCGACTGCAACCATACAACTAATCCATGCACTGCCGACAACTATCAACAATATGGAAACAATCTGTCAATAACAAGCCATATTGTAAACCATACGTTATTTACGTATAGTGTAGGGCAACTGACAGCAAGATTTACCGCCAAGTCTTTCAGGCGGATTTTTAAGCCAATTTTAAAGAATCATTCTTATAATTTGTCAGCTGGAATTTTATTCCAGCCTGCTTGCAACCCTAGTTTTGGCAATTGCCGAATTTCGGCGCATTGACATGAGATAGAGGCTGAAAAGCCCCGTCTCCACCTGTTTCATATACCTCCTCGGACTATGGAAATTCAGAACCTACCATAATTCTGTATTCTTTATACCTCCCGTTGCCGTTGGCTCCGGGAGGTTTTTTTTGTCCGCAGGCAAGGGTTTTCCACGCTATAACGCGGAAGGCATATCGCTCCGGCTGCTTTTTTTAGTTGTGCCGTGTAACTCGGCCAGCCATGCCTGGATCCTGTCTTCGGCCTGTCGCACCAACTCGGCGAAAGCCGTTACCGCGCCCGATGCATCGGCCGTTCGGGTCGCCTGTTCCAAGCGAAATTCCTGAGCGCCAAGCAGACGTTTATCGTCAGGCGCATAAGCTTCCAGATAAAAACGCATGACGGCGCGGGCCCGGTCAGATGACTCGAACTGCTGTTCAAAGTCCAGCAAATGGATATTCAGTAAATAGCCCAGCGATTTTGCGCCGTTAATCAATTGCTGCTCTAACAATTCCGGAGGCGCGGCAATCCAGCGGTCCATTGCATAAAACCTTACCTGGGTCGGATCTGCGTAGAGCAGACGGTAGCGGATGCGATTGTCCCGCAGCCACTTGGGCGCAGTGACTGTGATGGCCGGCTTGAAGGAACGCCCGCTTTCATTTTTGAAATAAGGAGCGCCAAAGTCGTGCAGCGCGGGTTGCCGCTGCTTGGGCGCAATACCGCAGCCGGTACTCACCATGATAATAGGCATTAATAGCCAGCTTCGATATTTCATTTCGGTTCCTTATAGCCAGGTTCACCCGGACCGGGTTCTGGTTCAGCCGGGCCTAACAGCAGGCTCTGGGGATCATTCTCGAGCAATGCAGCCACACGTCTAATCTGCGCCGTGGCCGATTGCAATTCGGTTAACAGATCATGGACTTTCGGCAACGTCGTTTGCAATAGAAGATCGCCCGTTGTTTGCCCCTTATCGGCAAGATTCCCTGCTTTATTGCTCAGTATCTGCACATTTTTGGCCAAATGTTGTAAATCAGCGGTCAAATCGTCGATATGCGCCAACGTCTTTTGGGCATCGGCGCTTAACGCCGGCACACCGGCCAGCGCTTTATCCACGCTCACTTGCAAGTCGGAAAGCTTGACGGTCAAGGTATTGAAATTACTCAGAATCTCGCCGATATTTTTCGCATTTTCGTCATTTAGCAAAACATTAAGGCGCCCCATGATTTGCTCGGCTTTTGTCAGCAAGTGTTCGCCCATAACCATCAGCTTATCGGTCAGCGAAGGCACTAGTGGAATACGCGTCATAGGATCGTCGCCGGGCGGTAAAATCTCTCGAATTTTGCCATCATCCTGTAATTCTATCTGGGTCAAGCCGGTAACGCCCTTTAACCGCAACGTGGCATAAACGCCTTTAGTCAGCGTGATGTCTTTATCGACTTCAATCGGAATCAGGATGGTACCGAAATCTTTGGGATCAAACTGAATCTTCCGCACTTTACCCACGGCAATGCCGCGGTAAAACACCGTGGATTCCGGATTGAGGCCGGAAACGGATTGACGCGTTGAAATCACATACAGATCGCGTTCGCGCTCAAAATGGCCTATCCAGTAGATCACGACCACCGTCGCCGTAATCAAAGCGACCAAAAACAGGCCTGTCATCAATGCGTGATTATTTCTGCTCATGCATAATCTCTTGATATTGAAATACCCGCTCAGCGCGTCTATTGTGAAAAAACTGCTCGACAAAAGGGTGCTTGCTGCTCAAAACCGTAGCCAGCGGCCCGAATGCGACCAGTTGACTGTCGGCCAGCACCGCTACCAGCGTGCATAAATCCCTCAATATGTCCAGGTCATGCGTCACCATAACGACCGTGAATTTGAGATCGCGATGCAGCCCCGATAACAGCTCGACAAAATCCTCGCTGGAAATGGGGTCCAGGCCCGAAGTCGGCTCGTCCAGCAGCAGCAACTGCGGCTCCACGATCAGCGCACGGGCGAGCGCGACCCGCTTGGTCATGCCGCCGGACAAATCGGCCGGCTTCAGCCAGGCATCCCTGGCCGACAGCCCTACGTTTTTCAGTTTCATGAACACCAGATGCCTGATCAATTCTTCGTCGCGAATGCCCAGTTCGCGCAGCGGGAAGGCAATGTTATCGAAAACGTCCAGCACGCTGAACAGCGCGCCTTTCTGAAACAGCACGCCGCAATTGTTGCGCAGCCGCTGTCCGCTGCTGGGCGTGGCGCTCTTTACCGGTTGCCCCATCACGAACACCTCGCCCTCGGTGGGTGTCTGCAGGCCGATGATCTCGCGCAGCAAAACAGTCTTGCCGGAACCCGACGCGCCCACCAGCCCCAGAATCTGCCCAGGCGGCAGGCAAAGATTGATGTCCTTATGGACCACTTTTTCGCCGAAGCGGGTCGAGACGTGTTCGATCCGTATTGCGCATGATTCCGCGGATGCGCTGGCATCTGCCGGCGCTTCAATGAATGCTGGCGTATTTGCCAAAGACTCGGTCATGGCATACCCACATTCATAAACAGGATCGCGAATACGGCATCGTTCATGATCACCACGGTAATCGCGGCCACCACGGAATTAGTCGTTTCACTGCCAAGACTTTCGGTATTGGGCTTGATGCGGAAGCCGAAATGACAGGCGATCAGCGCTATCATCAAGCCGAATACCACGCTCTTGCCCAATCCGATAAAGACATTGAGCAGCGGCACCACATCGGGCAGCTTATGGAAAAACTGCTGGTAACTGATATCGAGCGTATTCTGCGCCGAAACCATGCCACCGATCAGCGCCATGGCGCTGGTCCAGATGCTCAGCAGCGGCATTGAAATCGCCAGCGCCGCCATTTTGGGCAGAATCAAACGCATGGAGTGGGAAATACCCATCGCGGACAGCGCATCGAGCTCCTCGGTGACGCGCATGATGCCGATTTGCGCGGTCATGGCCGAACCGGAACGGCCCGCGACCAGGATGGCCGCCAGCAATGGCCCCAGCTCACGAATAACGCTCAGGCCCAGAATGTCGATAATATAAATCTCGGCCCCGAAAAGTTTTAATTGCAGCGCTGATAAGTAGCTGAGCACAATGCCGATCAGAAAGCCGACCAATGCCGTAATGCCCAAAGCCCGGACGCCCGCCTCGTAAATGGTGTTGGAAATCTCGAACCAGGGAACCGCGCCCGGATGCTTCAGCAGATAGGCGATATCGAGCACCAATTGGCCCAGCATCACCGCCAGTTCCAGCAACTGAAGCCAGAAACTTTCAATCATTCGCTGCAGATAATGAAATATCAGGAGCGTCCGCGAACTCTTGGGCTCGAATTCCATAGGCCGCTGAGATTGCCAGCGCTCGAACAGGCGCTGATGCTCCGGCCGTATCCGGAGCGCCGCCGGCATCCGATTCCCCCACTCCCGCCAGAGGATCAAGGCTGTGCCGCTATCGAGCATGTCAACAGTCGCCATATCCCATTGCATCGTCTTGTCATCGGCTAATTTTTTGAGTTTGTGCCGCAACAGCGGGGCCATCGCCAGATTGCGAAGCGTCCAGTTGCCCGACAATCTGGCTGTTTTACTGCCATCCTCTTGCTTGAGGACTTCGAGCAGTGATGGGGAATCCGAATGTATTGCGGCATCAGTCATGGACAACCTTACGATAGCAAAAAAAATTTTCCTTAAATGTACGCTATTTTGATTATACCTTGCTCGAGGCGGTATGGCGTCCAACTGTTGTTAAAAAACCAAGATCATGCTCAACCCTAGCCCATATTTGTGTTACATTTGACCATGAGCATGGGTGTTAGACAACGCTTGTGCTCACGACTTTCCGTTTCAAACCTATTTGATTGAGGATTATCTATGAATATAAAAAGATTGTTAGTCCTGTCATTTTCTCTCCTGGTTGCGGAACAGGCTTTGGCTATTGATCCGGTCTATGAAGGCCCCGACGGCATTCGGACGACAGTATTCGTCACCAACTGCCTGGCCTGCCATTCATCCGACAAGGTCGGCGCGGACCGCAACGGCGCGCCGCCTGAAGTCAACTTTGATACCTACGAGGCAGCGGAACTGAATTCCGAGCGCGCCATCGTCAGGGCCGTTGACCAAATGACGATGCCGCCCGCGTCCAGCGGCATCCCGATGCTGACCGAAGAACAAAAAACCGCCATGCGCGCATGGCAAAGCGCCGGTTTCCCCCAAGATGCGGCTTCCCATAACGCTTCTTTTGACGGCACCACGCTGATAGTGCCGATTCTCAATATCGGCGGTGAAAAATTCCATGCCATCTTTACGGCAACCCCGTATACAGCAACCGCCTCGAACCCGACCGGCTACGCATTTATGCTGAGCAGCGCCGTACCGACTTCCGCATCCTCGGACAAAGCCGCGACTTACATCTCTGAGACCGGGCGAATGCTACTGCCTTCAGTGGATCTGATACAAAACGGCGCCGTTCAAGGCAGCGGGGATGCTGAAATGAGGTGGATTACCGGCTCCGCTCCAATGCTGTTCGTTCTGGAAAGCCCTAGGGTGCCGAAAGTTTCGGCTCCGGCTACTTATGACGGCAATTTCCTAACCCTGCCGATTGTTGATGTCGGCAACCCCAATGTCAACGGCACCATAGCAGGGTACCATGCCATCCTGAGGCAAGTCCCGCTCCTCGCCAGCCCGTTTGGCGTCGGATTCAAGCTGGAAAAATTAGAGCAGACCAGGCAGTCCCCGGACAATGCCGCGGTTTATAATCCTGCCACCGGGCAAATCGATCTGCCCGAGATAAAACTGGTGCAAAATGGCGTCAGACGGGGCCTGATGCAGGTCAATATGACATTGGTGCCAGGCTCCGATCCGCTGCTGTTTAGCGTAACCGATTTCAGCGTTATACCTGGAGCGCCATGGTAACCTTCAAGTCTGCAATGGCACTTGAATATTGCTGATTTCCCGCCGGTAAGGCCATGCTTATCGGAAAGGCGATAATGAACCGTTCGCCATTATCGCCGCCCCTTCTGAAGCCGGAACTCAGCATAGTCCTTTGACTGCGTTCGCCGGCTTGTCTACGGCCCGCCCGAAGCGCTATGGCGCCTATGCGGAATTGAAAGCTCCCTATCGGCTTTCTACCTGACCAAAGTCAACATCATGCATGACCAAAGTCAATTTCATGGGTTTTGATGTTAGATAATCTGTAATACACGACTTTTATTCAAGCTTGCGCACATAAGGTGAACCTATGAATATAAAAAGCTCGTTGGTCATGCTGTTCTTTTTCCTTACCACAGGTCACGCTTTCGCTATTGATCCGGTCTATGAAGGCCCTAACGGCATCCGAGAGCAAGTATTCGCCACCAATTGTCTGGCCTGCCACTCATCCGATCTGACCGGCCCGGCCCGTAATGGCGCCCCGCCCTCGGTCAATTTTGACACCTACGAGGTCACGCAATCGAATGCCGAACGCGCCGTTGTCAGGGCCGTCGAGGAGATGTCGATGCCGCCCCTCGGTGACCTATTGCTTAACGACGAGCAAAGAGAGGCCATGCTCGCCTGGCAAAAAGCTGGCTTCCCGCAATCGGTTACGGCCAGTTCCTCCGGCACTGCCTCTTCCTCTTTTGATGGGACGACATTGAGAGTTCCGGTCGTCATTGTCGGCAATCAAAGATTCAATGCGACCTTGAGGCTCATTCCGCTCGCCAGCAGTCCGACCGGCAACGGGTTCGTCCTGCAAACGGCCGTGCTGACTACGGCGTCCTCGAGCAATCCCGCGACCGCTAACGTCCAAACCGGCCGGGTGTTCATACCTGCGGTAGCGGTGATACGGAACGGCGTCAACATAGGCACTGTAAATATCCAGTTGACATTAGTGCCAGGCTCCCGCCCAATGGTATTCAGCTTAGACAACCGCCTGCCGACGCCAACTGTCGCCACCTATTCTCTTGACACCACCATTCTGAACCTGCCGGTCGTCATTGTTGGCAATCAAAGATTCCGTGCAAACCTGAGGCTGGTTCCCCTACGCGGCAGTCCCACCGGCCTGGGATTCTTGCTAGTGAGCGCAGTCATGACCAGTGCCACTTCGAGCACTGCCGCGATTGCCAACCCTGCTACCGGGCGAGTCGTTCTGCCGTATGTTGAGCTGATAAGAAATGATATCGTCCAAAGCGCAGTGAGAGCCGAAATGCAGCTGGTACCGAACTCCAATCCGCTGCTGTTCAGTTTACTCAGGTATCCCGCCATACCCCGGATGCAATGACGGGTACGCGGGACTGGACGTGCCATACATCAAGACCATGCTTGTGAGAAGGCGATAATGAGCTGTCCGCCATTATCGCCGATGGCCTTGAAGCCGGAATGCAATGCGCGAAGCGGCATGACGCTCTGTCAGGAATTGACGATTCAATCCAGCTTTCTACCTGACCAAAGTCAATGTAATGATTCGCCATGCTAGATAGCCTGTGCGCTACGACTTTATATTTCAAGCTTACACACTAAGGTGAACCTATGAATATAAAAAGATCGCTAGTCGTTTTATTTTCTCTTCTTATCACAGGTCACGCTTTCGCTATTGATCCGGCCTATGAAGGCCCCAACGGCATTCGGGCGCAAGTATTCGCCACTAACTGCCTTGCCTGTCATTCTTCCGATAAAGTCGGCCCGGCCCGCAACGGCGCTCCAGCCAATGTCAACTGGGACACCTACGAGGCGGCGCAGCCGAATGCCGAGCGGGCCATCGTCAGGGCCGTCGTGGAGGAATCGATGCCGCCCGATGGCAGTGGCATCCCGAAGCTTAACGAGGAGCAAAAAGCCGCCATGCTCGCCTGGCAAGAGGCCGGTTTCCCGAGAGAAGCTGCTGTCACCTCTACTAATTCTTCTTTCGATGGGACTACGCTGAGACTTCCGGTCGTCAATGTCGGCACGCAAAAATTCGACGCAACCCTTGAACTCATCCCAATCGAAGAAAGCCCGACCGGCTTCGGATTCGAACTGAAGAACGCTGCGTTGACCACGGCGTCTTCCGAAAATCCGGCGACTTATAATCCTGAAACCGGAGTAGTGACGATACCCTCGGTCAATCTGACGAGAGGCGGCACCGATATAGGCACGGAAGATGCCCAATTGACGCTGATAGCCGGCTCTGAACCCATGCGGTTCATTTTGGAAGCGCCCGGTTTTTCGAATATTTCGAATGAAGCGACCTTCTCTTTCGATACCAATATTTTGACCTTGCCTATCGTCAATGTCGGCAATCAGAAATTCCGTGCAACCTTGAGGCTGGTCAATCGTCCCAACAGCCCGACCGGCGCTGGGTTTGTGCTGGAAACCTCCGAACTGACCACCGGGTCTTCGACCACTGAGGCGACTTACGTTCCGGAAACCGGACAGCTCAGCCTGCCTTATGTGGAAGTGATAAGAAATGGCGTCAACCAAAGCCCCATAAGCGCCGAAATGGAACTGGTACAGGGAACCATTCCGTTGCTGTTTAACTTAACCAGCTTTACGTCGACGACTCCAAGATAACGGTATCCGCTAAGCCGGCAATGGCGCTTGATTATTGCCGGCTTAGCGGATAAGCCCTTGTTTATTGCATAAAGATGCATTAGTGAAGGATTTTTCATCTCACGTATGAGATTTGTCTATTTTACTTTAATCGCCAGCATAGCGGCGATAATGAGCTGCTCATCATTATCGCCGCCTCCCTTGAAACCGGAATTCAACGCCGCTCAAAGCCATGCCCAATATGTCGGAGCAAGCGTCTGTTCCAGTTGTCATGAACTGGAAACCAGCCATTGGAGCCATACGATTCATGCGCGCGTTCCCCATCTGGCCGCGCCGGACAATCCGAAGGTGGAAGGCTGCGAGACCTGTCATGGCCCTGGCTCCGAACATGTATCGGACCCGGCCGACAAATCGAAAATCATGGCTTTCACGCATCAGTCAGGCTCGACCATCAATCAGCAGAACACCATGTGCCTTCAGTGCCATCGGGGCAAGGAGCGTATCGCCTGGCCCGGTTCGATCCATCAAATGAACGACTTGAGTTGCAGCGACTGCCACAATCCGATGGCCCGGTTCTCGGAAAAAGGCCTGTTGCGCAAGGACGGCATCAGCCAGACCTGTTACAGTTGCCATCAGCAACAGCGCGCCGAATTCAGAAAACGCTCGCACATGCCCCTGCCCGAAGGCAAAATCACCTGCACCGACTGCCACAACCCGCACGGTTCCATTACCGCGCCGCTGCTCAAAGCCGACACGGTCAATCAGGTTTGCTATCAATGCCACCAGGAAAAGCGCGGGCCTTTCATCTGGGAGCATGCGCCGGTCCGGGAAAACTGCCTGAATTGCCATCAGCCGCACGGTTCCAACCACGAATCGCTGCTGGTCAGCACCAGGCCGTTCCTATGCCAGTCCTGCCATACCAATCGCGGACATCCCAACGATTTGATGACCACCGCGAACCTGGCGTCATCCGCCAATCCGGATGCGCGCCTCATCAACCGAAGCTGCCAGAACTGCCATGCTCAGATTCATGGGTCCAATCATGCGGCGGGCGTGCTTTTCCATCGATAGCATGGCGGCGCGGCCCGTTACCGACGCCGGCCGGCGCACTGCCCTGCTGATCTCATCGCTGGCCTTTGCCTGGCCGGCGGCAGGCATAGGCGATCCGCCCGGAAACAATCTCAACCCCACGGGCACGGATATAACCCGGATCAAGTCCGAGCAAGGGCTTTCCGCTTTCAAGGAACGCCCTTCCAGAACGCCGAGCGGCTTGTTGTACGACGCGCCCTACGCCCCATTGGGCTATAAAAAACTGAACGAAGACTGGCAGTACCGGGGCAGCCTGGATTTCGGCTACTTGTTCGGCAGCGACAGAAGAGCGTCTTCAAAATTCAATGATTACAGCGACTGGCGCACCGGCCCCCTGCTCAATTACTTTTCGTTGTCGGGCTGGCAGGAACGCGAAGGCTATTTCCTGGACGCGCAGGGCGGCGGCGTCGGACGCGATGATCAGTATTACCAGCTATCGACGGGGCAGCTCGGCACCTTCAGGATCGACGGCCTTTTCAACCAGACGCCGCATACCTATACCGACAACGCCGTGACGCTGTTTCAGGACGTGGGCAGCGAAGACCTGACCTTGCCGTCCGGCCTCGCTCCCGGCAGAAACAGTCGCGATCAGATCCGGCAAGCCCTGGCGTCGGCCTACAACCCCGATCTGGGCATCGACAGGGAGGAAAGCCGCATCGGCTTCAGCTATACGCCGACCCTGGGCATGAAATTTTTCGCCGATTTTTCCCATGAAACACGTCAAGGCAGGCGGGCCTTCGGCGGCTCGTTCCTGCCGCCGTTCTATGCCGGCGAGAACGTGGGCGGCATGGTCGAAACCATCGAGCCCATCGATTACACGACCAATGAAATACGTTCCGGCTTCAGCTACGCGGGCACCGATCTGGAACTCAACCTGAACTATACCGGCTCGTTTTTCGCCAATGACAAAGGCCGGTTGACCTTCGATAATCCGTTCACCAACCTTCCCGGCACAAACTTTATCGTCGAACGCGGCCGTTTTGATTTATATCCCGACAATAGCTTCCACCAGGTCAAAGCCGATTTCGCCTACCGGCTGCCGCTGCGCGGGCAGCTGACCTCAACCCTGTCATGGTCGCGCATGTATCAGGATGACGACCTGCTCCCGTCGACGCTCAATTCGGGCCGGACCTTCACCGGCATCGACATGGGCCAGTGGAATTCCGTTGCCTCGCTGCCGCGGCAATCGGCCGACGCCGAGATCACGAACTGGCTGTTTCAATTGGGGCTGCAACTGTCGCCGTGGGACCCTTTGATGCTGAAAGCGAAATTCCGCTATTACAACGAAGCCAACGACACGGACTACACCGCGTTCAATCCGCTGACCGGCCAATACGGCCTGATCCTCGAAGATGGCGCGCAGGGCGGCGAGGTTTTCAGGCCGGCAACCCCGCAAAGCCCTTTCCATTACCGCAGCATCCCTTTCTCGCAGGCAGTCATGGACTGGTTCCTCGATGCCGATTACCGGCTCAGCTACAAGACCACGGCCGGCTTCAGCTATCACTTCGAACAGCATGAGCCCAACTACCGCGAGCGCGTCAGCACCGATGAAAACCATCTGAAATTCCATTTATCGAACCGCTCGCTGTCCTGGGCGACCTTGCGCCTGTCTTACCAATACTCGACCCGGGACGGCAGCGATTATGACTACAATCCCTACCTGCCTTTCTATACCGACTCGCTGCCCGGCTTCAGATCGTCGCTGCCCGACGGCGTCACGCCGCATACGCTCGCCGATCTGAGAAAATACGATCTGAGCGACCGGCAGCGGAACCAGATCAAGGTTCAGGCCAATTTTCTGCCGCGCGACGATCTGGATCTGATCGCTTCCGTCAACTGGACCGACAGCGACTATGACGTCCATTACGGCCTGCAAAACGCCCGGACCCTATCGGCCAATCTGGAAGGCAACTATCAGCCGTCGTCGCGGCTGAATGCCTACGCTTTCTACAGCTTCCAGAAGCAGGAAAGCCAGCTCAGCAATATCAACGATATCGGCATCTCGGCCGACCCCAATGCCGGCGGCAGACGCTTCCCTTATGCCGCAGCCTGGACGGAATCCGTCGACGACATCAGCCATCTGATAGGGCTCGGCTTTCGCTACCGGTTCGACCCGTTCGATGTCGACATACGTTATTCATACAACTGGGCGGACACTGATGTTGACTATGAAGCCGCATCCAATTTGGCCTTCGCCAATCCCACGACCAGCAACCAGCCCATCGACGGCAGATTTCCGGTCATAAATTTCGACAGGCATATTCTGGAAACCAACCTGAGATGGAACCTGCGCCAGGATATATCGATGCGCTTCTATCATCGTTATGAACATAACAGCATACAGGACTGGCACTATGACGGACTGTCGCCGCTGATCGGCAATCACCTGTTTCTGAATGCGATTCCCGAAAATTACGGCGAGCATGTTTTCGGTTTTTTTGTGCAGTATCGTGTCCAGTAATGTCTGTTATTCCCTGAAGTCACGCAAAATACAGGCATACCGGGGGTTCGGCACAAAAGGTTTCCTGCCGCCTGTTTCGACAGGCCGAGGAAAAAGGCAACTTCACAGGGAGCCTTAAGGCCTGTCCGCTTTTTTCACCGCGATAAGCCCGACAAAGTTATACCACTTAAAAAACACTTCGCAATGCGCGAAGCCGGTGTCGTGCAGCAAGGTGATATTTTCACTGAGCTTGTAAGGGATAAGAATATTTTCCAGCGCTTCGCGTTTTTGCGAAATTTCCATCTCGCTATAATGATTGCGCCGCTTGTAGTTGTAATAATGCCTGATGAATTCCCGGTTAAAGGTGCTGTCTTCAGCTAGTATTTTTTCAACCAGAATCAATGCGCCGCCGTTGTTTAAGCCGTCAAAAACGGATTTTAAGAGTTTTTCCCGATTGATGGGCCGGATGAATTGGAGCGTCAGGCTCAGGATTACGACTGAGGCGTTGGAAATTTCGACACTTTGGTTCAAGTCCGCGACGCGCAATTCAAAAGGGCGTTTAAAGCCGGCTTCTTCCAGTTTGTTTTGGCATTTACTCAGCATTTCGGGGGAATCATCAATGCCGATAAAACGGATTTCCTCGGCGATTGAAGTGTTCATGCCGATCAAGGTAGTGCCAGTAGCGCACCCCAAGTCATAGACATCTGTACCTGCAATGGCGTAGCCGGCGGCTTGTTCCGCCATCATGCGCTGGATTTCTCCGTAAAAAGGCACCGAACGGTTCACCATGTCATCAAATACATTGGCAACCGCGGTACCGAATTTAAAATCCGCCGACTTTTGAAGTTGTTCCTTAAAAACCTGATCTTTGCACATGAGAATCCAAAAAGTAATCGCTAAAACTTATCTGTTGACCGGAAGTATTTAACACCAATCCCGTAAGGTTTTATATAGTACCATAGGGTTAAAATACTGATTTGACTTTCAAGCACTTGCGAAAAATGAACCGCATCCATAATCTCCATGCGGGCGTCAGCACGGCACGTTTCTCTACACGCATCCATGGCGTTATGCAGGAGGCATCCCCTCTGAGGGGAGCAGTTGCCGAGAACACGAAGAAAACAGAAGGTTAGCGTTTTCTCCCTGCAACACATGAACTTATTGAAACAGGTTTGCAAGAAATTGAATTTAAAAACTTCGTGTCGTTTAGAGGCGCCTGCTTTGGGTCTTCGCGGCGGAGCATTCAGGCTGGCAAAATAAAAAACGGCTATCCAGGAATCACCGCAAGCTTCAAACAGACAGGCTAAAGCGCGAAATCCAAGGCAGAAATTTCAGTCTCCCGCCACTGGCCGAATGGCCGGATTTTACCGGAGATTTCCGCAGGCTCCAAGCACGAGGTACAATAGCTTACCCGATCTTTTAAGGAAATTTATTACCATGCAGCCAGCTACCATCCCTCCGATCAACCGTTTCCTGATCTCCACGGGTAACGTCCTGTATCATGCGCGCAAGCTGTTATTGCCGGCGATCGCGATCACACTGGTCATTACGATTAAACCGTCCTTGTTCCTCGGGAGCCACGCACTTGACCGAATGATGGTGATTCTTGGCATCATGATTATTCTGGCTGGCGAGATACTGCGCCTGGCAACCATCGGCTTTGCTTACATTCATCGTGGCGGAAAAAATCGGCAAGTGTATGCCACCAAGCTGGTCGTAAAGGGATTATACTCACACACGCGAAATCCGATGTATGTAGGAAACTTCCTGATAACGATGGGATTGAGCCTGCTCTACGGTTCGCCCTTGCTTACCTTGCTGATCTTCTTGTCCTTCGGGTTTGTCTACCTTGCCGTCATCTCTGCGGAGGAGGATTTTCTCAGGAAAAAGTTTGGCCAGGAGTTTGAGAGCTACACGAAAAACGTCAATCGCTTCTGGCCCAATCCGCGCGGCCTGAGGCGGACCTTGCAGGAGTTTGACCATTATAACTGGCGCAAGGCCGTCGACAAGGAAACCGGAACGATAGTCGAGACACTGCTGATCGGCACCGCACTGGTCGCGTGGAAAACTTATGCCCTCTACGGGTTCGCGGATAATCACTCGCTCTTCGCTGTCCTGGCTGCGGTGTTTTTGTTGGCCGTGGCCTTGTCCGCTTTTGTCAGTCACTTGAGAAAAAAGGGACGCTTGGTGTCGGACCTTCATGATGAATACAGTGATTTGGGGTAGTCCGGCTTTGTAAGCCGGGCCGCGCGAAATGGTCAAACCAATGGGCGGCAGCACATGAATTCTCCATCTTCGATGTAACGAAACAACTGGCAGGATGCCTCAAAACTCTATGCCTCCCGGCAATTCGCATTAACGGCTACGGTGCCCGGAACGGCAAACGGAACAAAGGCTGTCCATCAGCCGGCGGTTTTAACTATTTCAGTTGCTTATTGCCGGCCGCAAGCAACGGATACGGATTGATCGCGCCGTTACGGGTATAGATTCCATAATGCAGATGCGGCGGCGTGCCTTTCGCATTGCCGGTATTGCCGACGTAGCCGATCACGTCGCCCCGCTGAACGAGACCGTACACTTTAACAGGCCCGAACCGGTCCAGATGGGCGAAGTAATGGACCTGGAGCCCCGGCCCCAATAGCCTGACGTTATTGCCGCCAAGGCGGTTCTGCCCGATGCCGATGACCAGGCCCGGCACTGGCGCAAGCACCGGCGTGCCGCGTTTGGCGAAAATGTCGACGCCTTTATGCTGGCGGTCGCTGCCGCGCGGACTGCCCCAGGAGTCGGCAATCCTCCCACGCGACACGCCCTGCACGGGAACCGGCAATGCCGAAGGCGCATCGGCCGTTATCAGCGCATATAAAGCCTTCGGATGCGGAACCACAAGCAAGACTATCCCTGAGAAAACGCCAATTAACACAAGCAAGGCAATAAACATTCTCATAGCCGCCTAATGCCAAAATGTCGAAAACCGAAATTTCGAATAGGGCGGCATGCGTGCCCGGACAGTCGGCTTTCAATCCGAACGGCATGCCTCCTATTGCCTATGACAAATCTCCATGCATTATTCTCACCAAGCTAAAAGACCTGAATGAATTTTCAACGGATTTTTTATGAATTTTCATTTCCTGATGGGGTCGAAAAATTCGTCAAGCCCAAAATCATGATTGAAATCGGGCATGCCTCTACCGCTTCGCATCGGTAATCGAGTTCTGGAGTTTGCTATTGCCATTAGAAACTGATTCAAACACGAGCGTGGTTTATGCACCGGGATTTTTCACTGCTTAAAGACTGCGATGTTGACGTGCTGGTTTGCGGCGGCGGCGTTTACGGCGCCTGGACGGCCTACGATGCCGCCCTGCGCGGCCTCAAGGTCGCTATTGTCGATCAGGGCGATTGGGCCTGCGCGACATCTTCCGCATCCAGCAAGCTGATCCACGGCGGCTTGCGTTATCTGGAAACCCTCGACTTCAAGCTGGTCAGGAAGACCCTGGCTGAACGGCAGATGTTATTGAAAGCCGCGCCGCACCGGGTCTGGCCGCTGCGTTTCGGCATCCCGGTTTATAAAAACAGCCGCATAGGCTCGCTGCAACTGAAAATCGGCCTGCTCCTTTATGACCTGCTGGCCAGCACGGTGCCGAAAACCCAGACTTACCAATGCCATTCCCATGGCGAGTTCGCCGAACGTTTCCCGTGCCTTGACGCGACCGGCCTGACGGCGGGCTTTACCTATTTCGACGCCCAGACCGACGACGCCCGCTATGTCCTGGAACTGATAGCCGGCGCGCAGGACAGCGGCGCGATCTGCCTGAATTATTGCCGGGTCAACCGATTTCTGGAAAATGGCGACCGCCTCCGCGGCGCCGTCTGCCAGGACCAGGTCACAGGCGAGAAGGCCACTGTCGGCGCGGCTCTGATCGTCAACACGGCCGGCCACTGGTCGGCCCATCTTCATGGCGACAACCGCTACAGGCTCTCGAAAGGCGTGCATTTGATCCTGCCCAAGGTACTGGAACATGAAGCGCTGCTGCTGACCGCGCAAGCCGACGGGCGCGTGTTTTTCATGATGCCCTGGTACGGGCTGACGCTGCTCGGCACGACCGATACCGACTACAGCGGCGATATCGACCACGTGGCGGTCGAGGACGAGGATATCCGCTACCTGCTGTCCGAAGCCAACCGCGTGCTCAGGACGGTAAATTGGACGGCCGATGACATCATCGGCCGGTATGCCGGCTTGCGCGTACTCAAGCCCAGCGATGAAACGTCGCCTTCGGCCGTCAGCCGTGACTGGACATTAAAAATCGCCGGCAATGGCCTGCTCTCCTCCATTGGCGGCAAACTGACCTCGGCCCGCGAAGATGCCGAACACATAGTCGATACGGTATGCGAGCAACTGGGCATCGATGCCCCCGGCCAGACCTTCGGCAAAGCCTTTCCCTGGTGTCCTGAAACAGATTACGCGGAATGGTGCGCCGGTGTGTTATACAGGGCCACGCACCTGGGCATCGACGATATCAGCGCGCACTGGTTGCTGCGCCGCCACGGCAGCCGGGTTCCGGCCGTGTTCGAATTGTGCGAGCAGGAACCGGACATGGCTCGGCGCATAACGCCGGCATTGCCGTTCATCATGGCCGACCTGGTCTTCTGCGCGCAGCATGAAATGGTCGTGCATCTGGAAGACCTGCTGAGACGCCGCATGCCGCTGCTGATCCTGGCAAAGCTGACGCCGGCCGAATTACAGCACCTGAGCCGCATCACCGCCGAAGTGCTGGGATGGGATCGGGACATCATGAACCATCAACTCGACCGTTGTACCGAAAAATGGCTGCTTCATTGACTCCGACTATCGCGCTCGACCTGGGCACAACCGCCCTGAAGGCCGGCATACTGGCCAACGGCGGCGAATTCGCAAGCGTACTTTCACGCCCGGCGCCGGCCACGACGGGCGAGAACGGTATCCGCGAAAGCGACGCGCTGGCCTATCTGACCACGGCCACGGAACTGCTGGATGAGTGCCTCGCCGGCGCGGGCGACAACGCCAGGCTGGGCCTGTCATGCCAGCGCTCCTCTTTTCTTGTCTGGGACAAGATCAGCGGGCTGCCGGTCACGCCGCTGATCTCCTGGCAGGACACGCGCGGCGAAGCGGGCTGCAAGGCGCTGCGCGCGCAGGAGCCTTTGATAAAAAGCCTGACCGGCCTGCGTCTGACGCCGTATTATTTCGCGCCCAAACTGCGCGTCCTGCTGGAAGAGCATCCGCCGTTGCGCGAGGGCCTCGAGCAAGGCGAACTGGTCGCCGGAACGCTGGACAGCTTCCTGATCTATCACTGGACCGGCGGCAGCCGGCATCAGACCGACGCCTCCATGGCCGCGCGCACACTGTTGATGGACGTCCGGCAGACAGCCTGGTCGCCGGCCTTATGCGACCTGTTCGGCATTCCATTAAACTTTCTGCCGTCCGTCACGCCCTCCGTCGGCCTGAATCTGACGCTGAAAAACGGCTGCACGCTGCACTCCAGCATCGCGGACCAGTCCGCCGCCCTGATCGCCAGCATCCGGCCCGACAATGCGGAAGCCCTGGTCAATCTGGGCACCGGCGGCTTCGTGATCCGTTACCGGCCCGAAGCATCCTCGCCGCCGCCGGAGGGTTACCTGGAAACCCTGGTTTACGAGGACAGCGCCTTGAATACACACAGCGCTATCGAAGGCACGATCAACTCCATCGCCGCCGCGCTGGCCCCTTATCCTTACCGGGACTGCCGACTGGAGAATCTGGCCGAATCGGCGCAACTGTTCTGTATCTGCGAGCCAAGCGGGGTGGGCGCGCCGTATTTTCGGGAGGCAGCCGGCATTGTCTTTTCGGCGCCTGTCGCTCATCTCGATGAGCGGCAGATTGCATGCCTGCTGCTGGAGGGCATCATTTTCCGCGTGACGCGCATGCTCGACGACTTCCGGCATTGCCATGGCATCGACCGTGTTTACCTGTCGGGCGGGTTGTCCGAAGTGCCGGCGCTTCAGCAAGGCGTGGCCGCATGCAGTTCGCTCGAGGTTCACAGCCTGCTGCAAAAAGACGCCAGCCTGCTTGGCGCCGCTATTTTGGCCGCGGGCCTGCCGCCGGCCCATGCGAGGAAATCGGTAAAAGTATCATTAACAGCCGATGCCGGCCCGCTAAGGAATAAATATCAACAATGGAAAATCTGGTTCGACACATTTAATAAAGACATGATCATGATATAAAGTGAACAAAAGCCGGCTGTAGACCGCCCAGGCATGAGCAACCTCCATGCGGTACAGGGTGTTAATGCTTGTTATACTAACCGGAGCCGACTATCAGAAAAACCATTATTCTAAAAAACAGGTTGAAACAAAAAATGCAAAAATCCATTCTCAATACCCGCCTGTTAGCCGCCAGCCTGATCGTCTCAGGCATGCTGGGCGGCTGCGCGACCACGCCTAAGACGGATGAATCCGATGCGAACGATCCTCTGCAAGACTGGAACCGAGGCGCGCAGTCATTCAATGATGACGTCGACGACATGATTTTAAAACCGATGGCGAGAGGTTACTTGTGGGCGACCTCGGATGCCGTCGACGAAGGCGTGACCAATTTTTTCAGCAACCTGAACGATATCGGCGTCACCGTCAACGATTTGCTGCAGTTTAAAATGCTCCAGGCCGGCATGGATGCCAGCCGTTTTCTGATCAACACGACGGCTGGCGTAGTCGGGGTTTTCGATGTGGCCAAGCATCTCGATCTGCCCAAGCATGACGAAGATTTCGGCCAGACTTTGGGCTACTGGGGCATTCCATCCGGCCCTTATCTGGTGCTGCCATTTGCCGGCGCCAGTTCGCCGCGCGACGCGGCCGGCCTGCTCGGCGATGCCTTGTTGAGTCCTTTGACTTACACCTTCCTGTTTTCCGGCGGCCTGGTCAATGCCGTGTCGGTGGCGTCGAGCGCGGTCGATGTCGCCGATACCCGGGCGGGCCTGATGTCGACCGAGAAAATGATTGACGAAGCCTCCGTGGACCGGTATGAATTCATCAAAAACTCCTATCTGCAGCACCGCGAATTTCTGGTCAATGACGGCAACGTTCCGGCGCAGGATGCGGACGGATTTGACATAGACAAGGAAGTCTCCGCCATGGAAGAGATTGATAACGCGGCATCGGATGCGGCCAGGGCGAATGGCGTTGACAATGCCGAGGCGGATACAGTCAAGGTGAACGCCGCCAAAACAGTTCCCGACGACGCCGTGAAAATAACTCCGATAGCCGACAGAGCCCCGGTTGTAACCCATACGCTGAAACTGGAGGACCCCAAACAAGGACGCTCGCCCAAGTCGGTCCCCGTGCACAAGCATTTCCTGGATTTATCGGCCCCCCGAGAGGAATGATGCCATGCCCAGAACACCTTATCCCGACAACTGGAGTGACATCGATACCGCACTCTATAAAAGATCGGTTAAGGTGTTCAGTTCCGTCAAAAAAATGCTGAGCGTCAAGCTTAAGCTGCATGCCGACACGCAGGTCCACCAAGGCGATATTTTTTTATTCAACCATTTCTCGCGCTTCGAGACGTTTATCCCGCAATACCTGATCTATGAGAAGACCGGCGCCTACAGTTGCGCCATCGCGTCGGGGGAATTCTTCAAGGGCGACACGGTACTGGCCCGATACCTGAGAAATGTCGGCGTTTTCCCCCATGACCATCCGCGCTTGTTCCCCCTGCTTGCCGAGCAGATACTCCGCGGCCGCAAGGTCATCGTCTTTCCCGAAGGCGGCATGGTCAAGGACCGCCGCGTCATGGACAAAAAAGGCCGTTACAGCGTTTATTCGCGGCTGACCGGCGAAAGGCGCAAGCACCACACCGGCCCCGCCGTGCTGGCCCAGGGGATCGAAGCCTTCAAGGCCACGATCCGCAATGCCTATACCGACAAGGATTACGATCAACTATTGCGCTGGAAGGAAGACCTGCACCTGGACAGCCTCGACCAACTGCTGACCGCCGCGCTGAAGCCGACCCTGATCATACCGTCCAATATCACGTTTTATCCGATCCGCTCCGATGAAAATCTGCTGCTGGCGAGCGTCGAGCTGTTCGCTGACGGGCTGAATCTGCGCCAGACCGAGGAACTGCTGATCGAAGGCAACATCATACTCAAGAATACCGACATGGATGTCCGCATGGGCACGCCGGTCGATCCTTATAAGGTCTGGCACTGGTGGAACCGTTATCTGCTGGGCATGGTCGCTTCCGAATTCAGGACCCTCGACGATGTGTTCGCCCTGCATGCCAGGCCCAGGAACTGGAAGCAGAGAATGCTGGGCTCGTATTTCAAGAAAAGCGCCGCCGCCACGCGCAACCAGTACATGGAAGAGATCTACGCCAACGTCACGATCAATCTGAGCCATCTAGCCTCGACGCTGATCATGCATTGCATCGAGACCGGCCAGCAGCAGATCGAGCGCCAGCGTTTTTTCACGATACTGTATATCGCCGTCAAGCACCTGCAGAACAACACCAAAATCAACCTGCACCGGAGCCTTTTAAACCCGGTCGATTACAGCGATCTGATCACCGGCACCAGCAAGCGCTTCGAGCAGTTCATCTCGGTGGCGATCAAAAACGGGCTTATCCTCGAATACGAGGATAATTACCAGTTTTTGCCCAAACTGCTGGAAGAGCACGATTTTGACAATATCCGGCTGGAAAACCTGATCGCCGTTTACGATAACGAGGCCGAACCGATAACCGCCGTGCGCAAGACCATGGTCAAAGCGATGGCCGAGTACGATCATGTCGACCCGCAAAAACTGGCCGCCTGGCATTTCGATGACGAATGCCGCGATCTGAACTGGGAGCGGCATCTGTACAGCAAGGCCCATTTCGACGACATCAATGAAAACGAGACGGCCACGGCCGATCCCTCGCCGTTTTTCCTGCAACCCGAGCACGGCAACGGCATCGGCGTGCTGTTGATACACGGCCTGCTGGCGACCCCGGCCGAAACCCGAGGCTATGGCGACTACCTGGTCAAGCAGGGCTATACGGTCATGGGCGTCAGGCTGAAAGGCCATGGCTCCTCGCCTTACGCGCTGCGCGACCAGAACTGGCAGGATTGGTACGCGTCCGTGCAGCGCGGCTTCAACATACTGAAAGCCCACTGCAACCGGATTTTCGTTACCGGCTTTTCCACCGGCGCCGCGTTGGCGCTTAAGCTGGCATCGGAAGGACACCCGGAAATCGTCGGCGTCGGCGCGATCGCCGTGCCGCTGAAATTCCACAACCCGACCTTTATGCTCGTGCCGTTATTGCACGGCACCAACAAGCTGGTCGGTTGGGTTTCGGCCTATGAGGGGGTCAAGCGCTTCATTGAAAACATACCGGAAAACCCGACCATCAATTACCGGCACACGCCGATCAGAAGTCTGTATGAGCTGCGCCTGCTGATCGATGACATGGATGAGGTTCTGCCCCTTATCGATACGCCTGTGTTCGTCGTCTATGCCGACCAGGACCCTATCGTGTCGGTCAAAAGCGCGCCGGAACTCTTCGAAAAACTCGGCACGTCCCGCAAGCAGCTCAAGATCATCAGCGCCGACCGCCACGGCATCCTGTTGCATAACCTCGGCAACACTTGGGAAATGCTCGATGACTTCATGGCCAACTGCATCGATGAAACCAATCAGGATGCAGCCGGTCAAAGAAGAGCTAGTGAAATTCATCCACAGACCCTGCCGGAGCCGAGCCGTTAGAAATTAAGCTTAACTCACTGGAGATAAGGATTATGAAAAATGTCGTTATTGCCGGATATTGTCGGTCGCCGTTTACGCCCGCCCATAAAGGCCGCCTCATTAAAGTCAGGCCGGACGATCTCGCCGCGCAGGTTGTCAAAGGATTGATCGAAAAAACCCGCGTCAACCCGCATGACATCGAAGACCTGATCCTCGGCTGCGCGTTTCCCGAAGGCGAACAAGGGCTCAATGTCGCCCGCCTGATCGTCAATCTGGCCGATTTGCCGATTTCCGTCGCCGGCATGACAGTCAACCGCTTCTGCGGCTCATCCATGCAGGCCATCCATATCGCCGCCGGCGCCATCCAACTGAATGCCGGCTCCGCATTCATCTGCGCCGGCCTGGAATCCATGACCCGGATTCCGATGGGCGGCTTCAACTACATGCCCAATCCGGCTCTGTACGAGAAGCTGCCCGAAGCCTACATCAGCATGGGCGACACGGCCGAAAACCTGGCCCGGCAATACGGCATATCGCGCACCGACCAGGAGGCTTTCGCCCTTTTAAGCCAGCAAAAAGCCTGCGAGGCCCAGCAGCAGGGCCGGTTCGCCGATGAAATCATCCCGATCAGCACGCCGGACTCGGGCGTTGTCGATCAGGACGGCTGCATCCGCACCGATACCAGCATGGAGGCCATGGCGCATCTGCCGCCCGCCTTTCAGACCAACGGCAGCGTCACGGCCGGCACCTCCTCACCCTTGACCGACGGCTCCGCCGCGGTGCTGGTCTGCAGCGAGGAATACGCCGACGCGCACGGCCTCGACAAACTGGCCCGGATCAGGTCGATCGCCGTTTCCGGCTGCGCGCCGGAAATCATGGGCATCGGCCCGGTGGGCGCTTCCACCAAAGCCCTGCAGCGGGCAGGACTCGAACTGGACGATATCGACATCGTCGAATTGAACGAAGCGTTCGCCGCGCAGTCGCTGGCCGTCCTGAAGGCCCTGCCGGTTCCATTGCATAAACTGAACCTGGACGGAGGCGCCATCGCGCTGGGCCATCCGCTGGGCGCGTCGGGCGCCCGCATTACCGGCAAAGCCGCCAGCCTGCTGAAACGCGAAAACAAACGCTACGCGCTGGCCACGCAATGCATAGGCGGCGGTCAAGGCATCGCGACCATTCTGGAGGCAATCTGATGGATATCAAAAAAGTCGCCGTCATCGGTGCTGGCGTCATGGGCGCCAGCATCGCCGCCCACATCACTAACGCCGGCGTGCCCGTTTATCTGCTCGACATCGTGCCCCAGGACGCCAGAAACCGCAATGCCATCGCCGAAGCGGCCGTCAAGAAACTGCATGAAGCCGAGCCCGCGCCGCTGATGCACAAAAACAACGCGCGCCTGATCACGCCGGGCAATGTCGAAGATCATCTGAACTGGCTGGCCGATGTGGACTGGGTCATCGAAGCCGTCATTGAAGACCTGCAAATCAAACAATCGCTTTACCGGAAGCTGGCCCCCGTCTGCCGCGACGACTGCCTGATCTCGTCGAACACCTCGACCCTGCCCCTGGCGCTGTTGACGCAAGGCCTGCCGGAAAGCTTCACCCAGCGCTTCATGATCACGCACTTCTTCAATCCGCCCCGCTACATGCGGCTGCTGGAGCTGGTGGCGGGCCCCGACACCCGGCCCGAGCTGGTCGAAATGGTCGGCCGTTTCGCCGACATCAGGCTGGGCAAGGACTGCGTGGCCTGCAAGGACACGCCCGGCTTCATCGGCAACCGCATCGGCGTGTACTGGCTGCAATGCGGCCTGCTGGAAGCGCTGGACCGGCATATCGGCATCGAACAGGCCGATGCCGTCATGACGCCCTTCGGCGTTCCGAAAACCGGCATCTTCGGCCTGCTGGACCTGGTCGGGCTGGACCTGATTCCGCACATTCTGAAAGGCATGGAACTGGCGCTGCCGAAAACCGATGCGTTTCATCAGGTCAACCGGCTGCCGGAACGGGTCGCCGGCATGATCAAGGACGGCTATACCGGCAGAAAGGGCAAAGGCGGCTTTTACCGGCTGAACGAAGTCAACGGCAAGCGTGTCAAGGAAGCGATCGATCTCGCGACGGGCACCTATCACCCGGCCGAGAAGCCCAGGACCGACGATTTGCACGAATCCGTGGGCGCGATTGCCCGGTCGCCGCTGCAGGCCCTGCTGTCAGGCTCGGGCCCGGCCTCGCTTTATGCTTGGGAAGTCTGGTCAAGAACGCTTAGCTACGCTGCCAGCCTGGTGCCGGAGATAGCCGACGACATCGTCGCCGTCGACACGGCCATGCGCGAAGGCTTCAACTGGAAACACGGGCCGTTCGAATTGCTGGACCAGATCGGCGTTGACTGGTTCGCCGACAAACTGCGCGCGGAAAACCGCGAGGTGCCGCCGCTGTTGGCCGCCGGACAGCCCATGTATCAGGTCAGTTCCGGCCGGCTGACTTTCGCCGATCTGTCGGGCAATTACCAGCCGGTGCGCAGGCCGGAAGGCGTGCTGCTGCTGTCCGATGCCAAATTGCGCCAGCCCGCCGTGCTGGTCAATCCGTCGGCCAGCCTGTGGGATATCGGCGACGGCGTGGCCTGCCTGGAGTTTCACAGCAAGATGAACACGCTGGACATGGACACCATGACGCTGATCCGGCAAAGCATCGAAAAAGTCAACAACGAATTTTCAGCCCTGGTCATTCACAACGACGGCGAAAATTTTTCCGCCGGCGCCAACCTGACCTTGCTGATGCAGGCCATCCACAACAGCGACTGGCCGGCCGTCGAGCAATTGCTGCTGCAGGGACAGCAAACCTTTCAGGCCCTGAAATTCGCGCCTTTTCCCGTCGTCGGCGCGCCATCGGGGCTGGCGCTGGGCGGCGGCTGCGAAATACTGCTGCATTGCGACGCCATTCAGGCGCATGCCGAATTGTATATCGGCCTCGTGGAAGTCGGCGTCGGGCTGATTCCGGCCTGGGGCGGCTGCAAGGAATACCTGCGCCGCTGGCTGAAGTTTCCCAAGCGGCCCGGCGGCCCCATTCCGCCGATTGCCAAAGCCTTCGAGACTATCGGCATGGCCAAGGTATCGAAATCGGCCATGGACGCGAAAGAGCTGCTGTTCCTGGCGCACACCGATGGCGTCAGCATGAATAAGAGCCGTCTGCTGGCCGATGCCAAGGCCAGGGCGCTGGCGCTCAGCCAGGATTACCGGCCGCCTGAACCCTGCGTTTATGCGTTGCCGGGAGAGACGACCCGAGTATTGCTCAGCATGGGCGTCAAGGCCCTGCACCTGCTGGGCAAAGCCACCGAATACGATGTCGAAGTCGGCGGCAGGCTGGCCTATGTCCTGAGCGGCGGGCATGGCGCCGACATCACGTCACCGCTGGCGGAAGGCGACATCCTGGCGCTGGAGCGGGAGGCCTTCATGCGCCTAGTACAGCAGCCCGGCACCCTGGCAAGACTGGATCATATGTTGAAAACCGGCAAGCCGTTAAGGAATTGAACACCGGCAATCCCTGATGTTACGCAGCGTTGAATTTAGATTGGTTTAGCAAAGAGTCGCCAGCGCGACGGTTTGACTTAATCGGGCCAGCTAAAGCTGACCAAATTCGCTCCTAACGAATTTGTCTTTGCCCGGCTTCGGCAACTGCTTCTCGCTTTTAACGACACGTGTGGGCTGGGTTGGAGCTTTAGCCGAAATGCCGGGTTTATCGACCCAGCCTACCACGCCAATAATAAAATTGCGCGGCATGCGCATTGATAACAAACCGAGGAGAAACAACAATGCTCTGGTTACTCGCCCTATTCCTCCTGCTAGGGGTGCTTGCCTATCACAGAGCCTCGCTGCTGAAGTCGACGATCGCCATCGCCCTGCTGCTGAGCGCTTATACTCTGCTAAGCAACCTACCCTTGCTGAATGCCTTGTTATGGATAGGCTTTCTGTTTCTGGCCATACCGATCAATTATTCGCCTCTGAGGCAGCAAATCGTTACCGTCAGGGTCTTCAAGCTGATGAAGGATGCGTTGCCGCCCATGTCGCAAACCGAACGCGAAGCGCTGGAAGCAGGCAATACCTGGTGGGAAGCGGAATTGTTCTCCGGCAATCCGGACTGGCGGGTGCTGCAGAACTTGCCGGCCGCCAAGCTGACCGAGGAAGAACAGGCCTTTCTGGACGGTCCCGTTGAAACGCTTTGCGCCATGCTCAATGATTGGGACATCACGCACAATCGCCAGGATCTGCCTGAAGAAGTCTGGGACTACATCAAAAAACACAAATTCTGCGGCATGATCATTCCGAAGCAATACGGCGGCCTGGATTTTTCCAACACGGCCCATTCGGCCTGCGTCATGAAGCTTGCCAGCCGCAGTACCACGGCGGCCGTCACGGTCATGGTGCCCAACTCGCTCGGTCCCGCCAAACTGCTGCTGGAATACGGCACGGAGCAGCAAAAAAACCATTATCTGCCGCGCCTGGCCTCGGGCGAAGAAATCCCCGCTTTCGCGCTGACCGGCCCGCATGCCGGCAGCGATGCCGGCGCCATGCCCGATACCGGCATTCTCTGCCACGGGCAGTTTAAAGGCCAGAGGGTGCTGGGCATCCGCCTCAACTGGGAAAAACGCTATATCACACTGGGCCCCATCGCCACCGTGCTGGGCATGGCATTCAAGCTCTACGATCCGGACCGGCTGATCGGCGATCAGGAAAGCCGGGGCATCACCGTGGCCCTGATCCCGACCGACACGCCCGGCATATCGATCGGCCGGCGCCATTTTCCGCTCGATTCGGCGTTCCAGAACGGCCCGAATTGGGGCAAGGATGTGTTTATTCCGATGGACTGGGTCATAGGCGGCGTCGAGCAGGTCGGCAACGGCTGGAAAATGCTCATGCAGTGCCTGTCCACGGGCCGGGGCATTTCCTTGCCGGCGCTGAGCGTGGGCACGGCAAAAGCCACCTGCCGCAATACCGGCGCTTATGCCCGCATCCGCAAACAGTTCAATCTGCCGCTCGGCGAATTCGAAGGCATACAGGAGCCGCTCGCGCGCATGGCCGGCGAGACTTATATTCTCGATGCCGCGCGCCAGGTCACGACAGCGGCCCTGGACTACGGCAAAAAGCCGTCCGTGATCTCGGCCATCGTCAAGTACGAACTGACCGAGCGCATGCGCCGCATCGTCAACGACGGCATGGACATCCAGGGCGGCTCGGGCATCTGCATGGGGCCGCGCAATTATCTGGCCCGCTTCTATGAGGTCATCCCGATCAGCATTACCGTCGAAGGCGCCAATATCCTGACCCGCACGATGATGATTTTCGGCCAGGGCGCCATCCGCTGCCATCCGTTTATCCAGAAAGAAATGGCCGCCTTGCAGCAGGAGCCATCCGGACAGGCCTTGCAGCAATTCGACGGGATTCTGTTCCGGCATATCGGCTTTTTTCTCCATAACATGGCCGCCAGCTTCTGGCTGGGGCTCACCAATGCCTATTTCCTGCGCGTGCCCGGCAACCGCATGACCAGGCGCTACTACCGGCGGATCGCCCGTCTCAGTGTCGACTTCGCGCTCGTTGCCGACTTCGCCTTGTTTTCCCTGGGCGGCTCGCTGAAGCGCCGGGAAAGAATCTCGGGGCGCTTTGCCGATGTCCTGAGCAATCTGTATCTGTGCTCCTGCGTGCTCAAGCATTACCATGACCAGGACTGCCCCGCTGACGATGCGCCCCTGCTGGACTGGGCCTGCCGGCATACCCTGCATCGGGCACAGCAATCGCTGCTGGCCGTGCTGTGGAAACTGCCGATGCCCCCGATAGCCATGCTGTTTCGAATGATCACCTTCCCTACCGGCAAGCGTTACGGACCGCCCAATGACAAACTGGCGCATAAAGTGGCTTCAGTGCTGCTTGCCGATACGCCGGCGCGCGACCGCTTGACCGGCGGCATCTACATCAACGAGAAAGCCGATGACGCGACCGGACGTATTGAAATCGCCTTTAAGGCGGTACTGGCCGCGGCGCCGGTGGAAGCCAAAATCCGCGCCGCTCAACTGCACGGGCAATTGTCCAAGGGGGATCAGTCCAAAGTCGTCGCTGAAGCGCTGGCGAAAGGCATTATCGTTCGGCATGAAGCGGATTTGATCGCTGCCGCCGAACGGGCCAGGTTCGCCGCCATCAGCGTGGATGATTTCAGTCCCGAGGAATTGACCGGCAGATTTAAACAGGTGTGACGGTATCGATGCCGGTTGTTTCCTGAAAATAGCGCAATCAATAATGCAAATGCCCGATTATTTAACAGTTATAACCAAATGGTGTACTATAATGTTCGAACAATCTTTAAGAGCCTGAGCCCAGCCTCAAGCTTGAGTAATCGGAGAAAAAATGAATGCCTGTCAGTGTTGATGATTTTAAGAAAGCGCTACAACTTTGGGCCAGCGGCGTCACTGTCGTTACCACTCAATCCGAGAAATTCGGCGTACAGGGCATGACCGTCACCGCATTTTCCAGTGTTTCGGTCGATCCGCCTCAAATATTGGTATGCATCAATGCTTCGGCCGATACCGGCGCCGGCATTGAAGAAAGCCGGTGCTTTGCCGTCAATGTGTTGAATTCGGAGCAACAGGACGTTTCCAACCAGTTCGCGGGCGGCAGCAGTCAGCAGCAACGCTTCGAAAACACGGCCTGGGAGCCCGGCATCACCGGCTCCCCCATCCTGACCGACAGCATCATGTCCCTGGATTGCAAAGTCGTTGAGAAAGTGCGCGCCGGCACGCATTGGATCATTATCGGGGAAGTGCAAGATACGATTCGCCGCGAGGGCGACCCGCTGCTGTATTTTTGCGGCAATTACCGGCAGCTTTCGTAGGCAGCGGCCTTCGAAATGCCGGGTTTCCACCAAGCGCCAATCCAGCCTGCAAAAGCTATCCGTCGCGGGACACGTCGGGTTTCATGACGGATAGCCATTCCGGTGCCGATTTTTACGGCCCCATCACCCGCATTTAAATACCGTCTGCCAAATCCTGACTGATGAATTTCCTCTGCCCTTCATGACAAGGCGCGCGGTTATTTCATTACGCGTGTGGAATCTCTATGTTGTTTTCGCGCAGCGCCTGTTCAAGCCGGACATGCAAATCATGCGTGGCAGGCATCCGGTCTGGCAGCGCCGCCACAAAAATGCGAATGGAAAACTCCAGCGCCTTGTCGCCGAAACCGACGAACAATACGCTCGGTTCGGGCTCCGCCAATACGAGCGGCGTGGAGCGCACCGTGTCCATCATGACTTTGTGCGCCAATTTGACATCAGACCCGTAGGCAATGTTCACCGGAATCACAATACGGGTGATCGCATCGCTTAAGGTCCAGTTCACCAGTTGAGTGGTGATAAAGGTCTTGTTGGGCACGATCAGCTCTTTCTGATCCCCGTCTATGACCGTGGTCGCACGCATCTGAATGCGGCTGACTTTGCCGCTGACGGTGCCGATGGTCACGGTATCGCCGACGCGTACCGGACGCTCGAACAGCAAAATGATGCCGGACACCAGGTTGGCGAAGATTTCCTGCAATCCGAAACCCAAACCGACACTGAGCGCCGCCACCAACCATTGCACCTGTGACCAGCTGCCGCCCAGCTCATTGGCGACGCTGAGAAAACCGATGGCTATCAGTACATATTTGGCCAGCTGATTGATCGCGTAGCGGCTGCCCGCTTCTATCGACAGACGCCTGAATATCAATAATTCGACCACGCCGGAGAAATTGCGCACCGAAACAATGATGATAAAGGCGTACAATCCGGCCAGCACCAGATTGGTCATCGTTATCGGCTGATAGCTTTCCTGTCCCTCGACGACAACCTTGTGCTCCCAGAGCACGATGTTATCCAGGAACGAAAACGCCGGCAGGATATTCCTCCAGATCATCCAGAATCCGATAATCAGGCCGAAACCGATGAAGACGTTCAGCAGCTTCGTGGTCTGAGCGTTTATTTTAGGGATATCGATCAGCTCTTCCTCAGTGGGAAGCACAGGGTCTTCCGCGCCCGCGGCCACGGGCTTTGCGCTGCTTGCCGCAAGCTTGCGTTTTTGCCGGACGTTCTGTAGAGCCAATTGCCGGTTGACCAGCGTCAGCCAGCGCAGAACCATCTGGTGCACGATAACGGCCACAAAAACCAGGCGTAGCGTCACGGTCAATTTTTGCTGCAGTTCCACCGCGCTTTGATAATACCCCGCAACGGCAAAACCAATCACAATGACAGGCGCCAGGATAATAGCCGGATACCAGACATAGCGCAGCCGGGACGGCCATTTGTCAGGTTGCGCTTGAATATAATCCTTGATCAGCCCTTTCGACGGATGCAATACCCGGCCCAGAAAAACCACCAGGACCGCCATGGCAACGATAAGCCCCAGGCGGCCGAGGTTATCGCTATGTCCTGAACTTCGGGATGCCTCGGTCGCATAAATGATGAAAACGGCCGGCAGGATAACAAAGCGTATCCAGGCGATCTGGCTGCGCAGGAAATGGGTTGTGCTTTTCTGCCATTGAAAATGTTTGCTCGCTATGCCTCTCGAGCTGAACAGGCGGTAAAAAAACTCCAGGAAAAACAACGGCACCGAAACGCCCAGCAACCCCGCCCCGACCGACTTGCTGAATTCGGCGGCATGGGCGTGACTGCTCAAGAACCAGCCCAGATAATACAGAAACAGCGGCAATGGCAACACCAGGATCAGCGTATACCCGAGCGCCCGCAACGTATAGTTGAAATTGTCCGTATAAATCTTCTCGACTTTTTCGGAAATGGCCGCCAGCTGCTGTTTCGCCCAGTTCCTGGCTGATATGGAAATGGTCAGGCCCAATACGGCAATGATAGCCAGAAACAGATTTTGCAAGGCGATATGGCCGGTATCCTTGACCGCAGCCAGCCAGTTGAACGGCGACAGCAGCCACCGCGCCGAATCGTACAGACCGACGAAAAAGTCCTGATTGATCGGCGCGGAACTGGGCACCCATAGCAACCGCTCGTCCAGATAGACCGCGAAATCCTCGGCCTGCCTGACCATCTGCCGCTTGGCAAAATCCAGATCGCCCAGCGTGCGCAGATAAGTTGTATAAGCCACCGATAATTTATTCAGCAATTCCTTCTGGCTGTCCAGCAACATGCGAAGTTCGGCCTGTATCATCATGCGCTGATCGGCAGGCAGCGCCGCGTCGACCTGCCGCGCCATGATCGTCCGCAGCTCGTCATCGATGTCGGCGAGCTTTTTCAACTTGTCGTCAATCTTGAACTGCTCAAGACTGATTAAAGCCGTCTCGTTCTGGATCGCCTGCGATTGCAGCGCAAACTGGTCATTGGTCGGCAGATTGCGGCGCTGCTCGCGCAATATCTTGCCCAGCGCCGGACTCAGGCCGGCCAGGCTGATTTTCTTTTCGGCGCTTTTGAAGTCATTGCCGATTTCGGCAGCCTGTTCATCCACCCTGGCTTTTTGATCGCCGTATCGTTCGATCTTGCCGGTAATGATTTGCAAATCCCGGCTATATTGGATGTTTTCGCGCGTGTAGGCTTGAATGACGGCATGCTTGCCGGCAATCTTCTTTTCGGCCTGACTGAGCGCTTCCTGCACCTCGCGCGCTTCCTGCTGCCGTTTCTCGTTCACCAGATCATCTATGGCAGCGACCACCGGGGCCAGCGCCGATTTCTGCAAACTCAGCAACTGCAACTCGGCTTTCATCTGTTCCACTCTGGCCGGATTGCTGATCGCCTCGATATCCAGCATCTTCAACTCGGCCGTGCGCGATTCGATCAGCGTTTTCAATTGCATCTGCAAGGCTTCGGCCTCGAGTTTCGAAACCGGGCCGCTGGCGGGCGCTTCCAGGTTTTTCTGCGCCGATTCAATATCCTGTTTCGCCGCCACGATTTCTTCCCGTATGAGTTGCGGACGGCTGTTTTGCAAAGCCAGCTCATTTTCCAGCTTTTTTATTTGTTCATCCAGATTGCCGATTTTTCCTTTCTCAAGAATAAGGCGCTGCTCCAGTTCTTCAATGGGGATATTACTGAAATCCTCGATTTTCTGTCTGGAAAGCTTTTGTTCGAGATGGCCGATATCCCTTTGCAGTTTTTTTGTCAGATCGGGCGCCTTGCTGACGGCTTCCTTAAAACCGGCCGTCTGGTTGTTGAATCCTTCCGTATTGGCCAGATTATCCTGCGCAGACTGATACAGCTTGAGTATCTTGGTTTTCAAGGCGGCATCCAGATCCTGCCGCGCATTCAAGGATTCAATTCTGGCCTGCAGCGTGTCCGGGGTAATGCTGGATTTGCCATTTTTTGGGCTTGTATCGGATGCTGTTTTTTCAGCCCAGGCAGGAGACCATCCGAGACAAAGAATAAGCAATAAATACAGTAAATTATGAACCATCGAACTGACAACGGCGCGCGAATCCATACTTTTCATGAAAAAATTAAGTTACAGCCGGAAGAGAATAGACAGAGGATTATCAAGTTGCTCGGTGGAGCGGTGTTTTTGTCATTTTACCAGAAAGCAGGCCAATCTCAGCCTGTCTCCAAGTCATTATTTATGATCAAGCACCGTTCATGCAAAACATCAACGCGACAGATTAACAGAGTTTTCTTAAGCTGTGATTGACTCATGCAAATTGTCAATAACCGCGACGCGTCTCTATGATAAAATGCCGGGCTTGAGGACGGTATTTCTGCCTCATCGAGGCATTAAGGATCTTAGGTTATATATTTGGGTGTTACATTGCATGCGGCCGGTAATATTAGTAAATGATTATAATTATGAGGTTAATCCTGGTTTCAATAGTCTGAAGTTATCGCTGAAAGACCGTTTGAAACTGTGGCGCATGCGCTATGCGGGCCGGCTGCTGATGCTGATTTTTCTGGCCATGCCTGCATGGCTTCATGCCGAAGCCGTCGCCGAGCAGCCGCCCGGCACGGAAAAAGAAATAAGCGCCATTATAACGGCCAAACAACACCCTTATCTGAAGCTGTCCAGCTTCCTCAATCGCGCCGAGGATCTTGAGAATCTCTACAAGATCAGCCAGTATCAGCCGCTATGGCTAGGGCATGAACACTCGGAAAAAAACATCGCCGACGCCCTGACGTTATTGGAAAAAGCCTCGGAGCACGGTTTGAATCCGGCAAATTACGATGCTGAAACGCTAAAGCAAAAATTTCCCTCGGCCTTAAAGCTCGGCCCGGAAGCTTATGAGGCAACCGCCCTGTATGATACGGCGCTGAGCCTGTCCCTGCTGCGTTTTCTGCACGATCTGCATTATGGGCGCATTAATCCGCAAGGCATCAATTTCAATCTGAAATTAAGGGAGAAAAAGCTGGCGGACTTGCCCGTGCTGATTAAAGACAGCCTGGTACAGGATACAATTTCCAAATTGCCCTCGCTGGTCGAGCCCAAATTAAAGCAATATCAAAAACTGAAACAGGCTTTGGCCACTTACCGTCGACTGGCTGCCGAATCCCAACCCTATCAGTTAACTCTCACCAAAACCGTACATCCCGGCGATAAACTGCCGAAGATGGAAGATTTGCGCCGATTTTTGATTACAGTCGGCGATATGCCCGAAGACGACGCTAGCGATCATCACGGCGCCGAAAAATCGTCGCTTTATAAAGACGCAATCGTGGAAGGCGTTAAAAAATTCCAGTACCGGCATGGCCTTGGCGCCTACGGCGTGATTGGCAAGGAGACAGCCGCGGCGCTCAACGTGCCGTTGGAACAGCGTGTAACCCAGATTGAATTGGCGATGGAAAGACTGCGCTGGCTGCCTGAACTCCCGGCCGGGCCGTCGATTATCGTCAATATTCCGGCCTTTCAGTTATGGGCATTCAATTCCCTCGGCGAAGTGGATGCCGACATACTGAACATGAAAGTGGTCGTCGGCAAGGCCCTGAAAAACCAGACGCCGGTATTAATGGAAGAAATGCGCTTCATCGATTTCATGCCCTATTGGAATATTCCCTACAGCATCCTGAAAACCGAAGTCCTGCCCAAATTGATGAAAAATCCGAATTACCTGGCCAAGGAACATATCGAACTGGTCCCCAGCTTCGGCAATGAAATCAAGGCCGTCCCGTTTACCGGCGACTCAATCGTACAACTGAAGCGGGGAACATTAAAAGCCAGGCAGCGCCCCGGCGGCAAGAATGCCTTGGGCAAAGTCAAATTCATTTTCCCCAATCAGAATGACGTCTATTTGCACGACACGCCGGCCAACGCCTTGTTCGGCAAGTCGCGCCGGGATTTCAGCCACGGCTGCGTGCGGGTCGAAAACCCTCAGCAGCTGGCCGAGTTCGTTCTGAAAGATCAGGAGGGATGGAACAAGGAAGCCATACAGGCCGCCATGCAAACGCCGAAAACGCAGCACATTGTCCTGAAAAAGCCGATACCGGTCCTGTTCTTTTATACGACGTCTTTCTTCGATCAGAACGATAACCTGGTGTTTTATCAGGATATTTACGATCAGGACTCCATTTTGCAAAGCGCGCTTGAAAAGCCGGCCGACTTGTCCGATCAATCGCTTTTCATCAGTAAAAGTCCTGCCGCCGGTTCAACCGGCGAGACAGGCACGGTGATCGCTAAAATTGCGCAATAGCGGCAAAAGATTCCTACCATTTAAAAACACGAAGCTTTGGCTCGGGATTTGGCAATCAATAATGGATGGCCAAATCCCGAGAAGAAAACAGGCCTATCGATACGAAAATTCAACCCCAGGACCTGACATCGCCCGTATCCAGATGCACAAAATCAGATCGCGCATAATACCCGACCCCGCCGCGGCGCATGGCCAGCGCTGCGTTTCTGATCCTTTGCGTATCCAGTCCGGCCACATGGATATCAATCGCCCGGCCCTGCATATGCAGGCTGCGTTTTGCAGCGCACCGGCACTTCCTGCGCAATCTGGCGTTAGTCCGCGGAGAACGGTAGCCCGAGAAGATATGAAAAGGCCTATTGAGGCCGAGTACCAGTTTCAGATCATGCAACTGGTCCAGCAGCGCCGGATCGATGGGATGAACGTCATTGGTATGATAATCGCGCAGCAGATAGCTGATTTCGCTCAGGGCGTCGTCAAGATAACTGCCCTGTTCAAAATAGGTCAGCTTCAGCTTGTCGCCGGTATGGACATGATGTAGAGAAAGCGATTTGTGCGAAGGAAAGTGTCTGACTGCCGCATTTACGATTCCGGTACCGCCCAATGTCAACAAAGAACCACATGCCATAGTCTTCAAAAACCTTCGCCTTGATGCTGCAAAACCGCCCTCATCAATATCTAGGCTTCCTATCTGTCTGTTCATGTTTTGTCTTTTGTACCATTACAACACCCATTGTTCGCAGCCAATCTTAAATAAGGCTTAAGTAGGTATTCGTACTTAAATTGAACGGCCATTTATCTGATAACCCGCCCTTAAGCAGTAAAATTCTTTTTGAACTCATCATTGCAGCAACCCAGGACATAAAAAATTTATGAACACCTCTTTAGCCGTGCTGATCGCGGTTTTTCTACTGATCGCCGTACGGAAAATCGGCAGATTTACCATTAAAATCTGGCAATCGATGGCCGTTGGCGCCCTGATCGTACTGGCCGCCGGAGAAATCAGCTGGCCAAACGCCTTAAAGGCCATAGACCTCGATGTCATGCTGTTTTTGCTGGGCATGTTCATCGTGGGCCAGACGCTGGTCGCCAGCGGCTATCTGTATTATCTGGCCTATCGCCTGTTCAACCGGTTCAAGACCGCGCAGCAGTTGCTTCTGGGCATCCTGTTCGGCGCTGCCTTCAGCTCGGCGCTGCTGATGAATGACACGCTCGCCATCGTGGGTACGCCGCTCGTGTTGCGACTGGCGCTAGAACACAAGCTCAGCGGCAAACTGTTTTTGTTGACGCTGGCCTACGCCATCACGCTCGGCAGCGTGATGAGTCCTATCGGCAATCCGCAGAATCTGCTCATCGCCACCCATGCCGGCTTGCCGGCGCCCTTCCAGACGTTTTTTAAGGCTCTGGCCGTGCCCACGCTGATCAATCTGATCGTCACCTATTTACTGTTGCGCTGGCTTTACCGCGAACAGTTCAGGAACGGCCTGCCGCTGATCCATAATCCCGTCGGCCTGCTGGACCCGAAACTGGCCAGACTCGGCCGTGTCTCGCTGTTTTTGTTGATCGGCCTGATCGTCGTCAAAATCGTTCTGGTCGGCCTGCACAGCCCGATACAGATCAAATTGAGCCATATCGCGCTGATCGCCGCCCTGCCGCCGGTCTTGTTCAGCTCCCAGCGCCTGCATTTGTTGAAAAACCTGGATTGGGCGACCCTGGTGTTTTTTGCCGCCATGTTCGTGTTGACGGCCAGCGTCTGGCAAACCGGCATCATGCAGCAGCAGGTCGATGGCTTGGCGATAGACCTGACGACCGTGCCGGCGATCATGCTGCTCAGCGCATCGCTCAGCCAATTGATCTCCAATGTGCCGCTGGTCGCGCTGTACCTGCCCATGCTGACCCATACGGATGCCGCCTCGCTGATGGCCCTGGCGGCCGGCAGCACCATAGCCGGCAATTTCCTGATCCTGGGTGCCGCCAGCAACGTCATCATCATCCAGCATGCCGAAAAGCATGAAGCGACGCTGGGCTTTTTCGAATTTGCCCGCATCGGAATTCCATTGGGCTTTATCAATCTATTGATATACTGGACATGGCTCAGTTACTGGTATGGCTAACCCCGGAAATTTCCTGATCGTCGAATCGCTTGCAGGCATTGAATGAGTAAAAAAACTATCAAACCTTCGGCCTATCTGACTGAAGTCAAAATGCTTTCGGACCGTATCGTCAAGGCCCAGCAGCCCATACGCATTCTGGATGCGATCAAATGGGACGACCAAGTCAGGCAGGCTTTTTTCGAAGGCAAATGCAGGAAGCCGCCGAACGTGACGTCCGATTATTATCTGCAGCGACCTCTCGGTTTCGATCCGACCGAGAAAAAGCGCGAGTTTTACCAGATCGAGCGGGATCTGGCGCGCAAGCTGGGTCAGCTCAATCCGCTCAGCGTCATCATGCGCCGGATCTGCCGCGAATATCAGTCCGTCGTGCGCATGCTGGAATCCCGCGGCACGCCCATATTTTCCGACATTTCCCAGGAACTGTACGGCTCCTCGCACGATGTGTTTCATGTCGGCGACCCGACCATCGCCGACCTCGGCAGCATGATGGAAGAAACCCTGTCGCAACTGCTGAAACTGGATTTTCTGATCGAAGAACCCAAAACCATCACCGCCAAGGAAGCGGTCACCATCCTCAACGACAGGATCGAAAGCCTGCTTCCGGGCAACGGCCTGCGCGCGATGCTCAGCGACGGCATTGTCGCCGATGCCGCTGCCGGCACCGACTACGTCAAGCTGCGCGCGGATGCCCTGTTCAATATGCGCGACCTGCGCGTACTCGAAGTGCATGAGATCTGGGTGCATCTGGGCACGACGCTCAACGGCCTGGCCCAGCCTTATTGCACGTTTCTGGGCAAGGGTCCGCCTTCGTCCGCGGTCACGCAGGAAGGATTGGCGGTATTGATGGAGATTTTGACCTTCAGCTCCACGCCGAACCGGCTGATGCGCCTGATCAACCGGGTGCGCGCCATCACGCTGGCCGAGGACGGCGCGGACTTTATGGATATCTTTCATTTCTTCAGGGACAAGGGACTGGACCAGGAAGAAAGCTACCTGCTCAGCAGCCGGGTATTCCGAGGCAGCAGCGCGGACGGCATGCCTTTCACCAAAGACCTGACCTATATCAAGGGCTTCGTGCTGACCTATAACTTCATGCGGCTGGCGGTCAGCACGGGCAAGCCCGATCGCATCCCGCTGCTGTTCTGCGGCAAAACCATGATCGAGGACATGCGGGTGCTGGTCGACCTGGTCGAGGAAGGCACGGTCATCGCGCCCCGCTTCCTGCCGCCGCAGTTCAAGGATCTGATGGGGCTGTCGGCCTGGCTGAGCTTCAGCCGTTTTATGTCATCGATGAGTTTCCGGCAACTGGAGCAGGACTATGCGAATGTTCTATAATCGGCTCATCACTCCAAAAAGCCGGCGTGTTGGACGCCGTGCATCCGCCGCCACCCGGAAACCGTATCGATACGGCATATGTGGCCATAGCACAGCATTGCATCGATGCTGATTAAAATAAAAATAATAGAGAGGAAATCATGAGAATATCCAAATTGCTCGTCATTTTATTGAGTCTTTCCTTGTTTGGCATGACCGACGCCATGGCCGGAGCCAGCGGCCATGCCGGCCATACTCCCGGCAGCGGCAGCGGCGGCGGAGGGGCCTGCGTAAAAGCCCGTCTCAGCAAATTCCAGCCCGGTCACATGGCTACCGTTGCGCCCGAAGCGGAATTTTCTTTCGTGGTGACCGGCATACAAAGCCCCGATCAAGTCGATGTCAGCGTAAAAAAGATCCCGGTGGCAATCACCGGCGAAGATAAAGACAGTTTCTACCTGATAAAGGGCAAACTGCCGGCCGATCTGAAAAATGTGACGGCCAGGGTTAACGTCAAGGTCAATGCCAAATCGCCAAGATGCGATGCCGAAAACGGCTGGCTGGTCAAGATAACCGGATAATGACTTCAGGGCAATCGCGCTATGTTGAAGCTTCCGCCGGACGGGTTTTTCAAACCCGTGCGAACGTTTTATCGAAGCCATCAAGCCGGTTTGAAATGTCCGGAACCAACTGGCAAGCCTGCCTTTTGGGATCATTCGGACCGTAATCGCGCCGCGCTGATCTTCGGAAAAAAGACATAGCGCGACTGCCCTGATAATAACTTAAACTGTTCAAGGAGAAGTATCCGTCAGGTTTGAAACAACCTTCACCTGGCTGAGCTTTTGAGAATACCGCATGCATGAAAATCTTCTCACTAAAAGATGTGTGGCCTACTGCCTGGCGCAACGTTTCGATATTGCCGCGTTATCGAAAATCATTTCGGAATCGAAACAGGTAAGGATCATCAAAGGCGCGTTACTGGTTGAAGACCACGAAACCTTGTCGGTCATTTTCGCGTATGGAGCCGTCGTGCACTGGAACATCGATCCGGAGCAGCAGGCCCGGCTCCACCGTTTACTGCTGGAGCATGCGGACAATCCGCTCGATATCGTGGAGGAAGACAATTTCACCTACGCGCTCAACTGCTCGATGACGCGCATTGTTGAAGATCATATCGAAATCGAGTCTTCCGACCCCATCCTGCTGTTTTCATTGTCCCAGGGCATGGCGCAGTCGATCAAGCTGGCCTATTTCGAAACCCATGCGCTCAGGACCATCAACAATACCAATTACATTCCCGAATCCCTGGCGCAGGACGGCCGCATCAAGTTGAACCGCCAGGAAATCGCCCAGATCCGCGGCCAACTGTTTCTGACCAAAAGCGACATCATCCTGAATTACGACCTGCTCGATATTCCCGACTTTTTCTGGGAATACCCGGAGTATGAACCTTTTTACAGCGTCGCCGCCAAATACCTGGAAATAACGCAACGCATCGAAGTCTTGTCCAAAAAGCTCGAAACCATCCATGAATTGTTCGAAATGCTGGCCGATGAGCAAAAGCACAGACACTCCTCGGCCCTGGAGTGGATTATCATCTGGCTGATTGCGTTTGAAATCGCCATGACCATTTTCGAAAAATTGGCCTGAACGCCCGGCGCCAGCCATAGCCTTCCCTTACCAACCTCTCTTTATGCTCAGTTACCGCCACTCATTCCATGCCGGCAATTTCGCCGATGTCCTGAAACACCTGACTCTGATCCGGATTCTTGAACACCTGAGAAAAAAAGACAAACCGTTCTGCTGCATCGATACCCATGCCGGCCCCGGCGCTTACGCACTGGACAGCGACCATGCGCTGAAAAACCGGGAGTTCGACAACGGCACCGGCAAGCTCTGGCAGCGGCAGGACCTGCCACCTCATGTTGCCGCCTATGTCGATCTGATCAGACAGTACAACGGCGCGGACAATCTCACGCGCTATCCCGGTTCGCCATTGATTGCGCAACGCTTGCTGCGCGGCAAGGACCGGCTGTTTTTGTACGAACTGCATTCGACGGAAATCGCCCTGCTGGCGGAGGCCGTCGACAGAGACAGGCGCATCAAAGTCTTTCATGAAGACGGCCTGAAAAACGCCATCGGCCTGTTGCCGCCGGCCGAGCGCCGTGGCCTTGTCCTAATCGATCCGTCCTATGAAATGAAAAGCGATTACCAGGACGTCGTGGAAACCTTGACAAAAATGCACAAGCGCTTCGCCACCGGCATTTTCGCGCTCTGGTATCCGGTCGTCGAACGCAGGCGCAACAAAAAGCTGGAGCAGGCCCTGCAAAACAGCGGCATCAAAAATGTCCAGTTGTTTGAACTGGGCATTCAGGCCGATACAGCGGAACACGGCATGACCGCCAGCGGCATGATCGTGATCAATCCGCCCTGGACATTGAAGTCTGACATGGAACATGCTCTGCCATGGCTGGCCGATGTGCTGGGCGAAAACGGCGCAGGTTTCTACCGGATACAGGAGCTGGTCGGGGAATAGTTCCTGCTCTATTAAAATCGCCTAACCGCTGAGCTTGAGCTAGAATTTAAAAACAACCGCTTACTCATTAAAAACAGCTTCAGGCCGGACCTCTGGCCTTGAGCAAAGGAACTATTGATGCCGGCATTCACGCCACAAGCCCGAATCACCATGCTTGTGTGCATGGCGTTGGATGCCGGCATTGGGTTATAGGATATTAACATGACAGAATCATTAGGGTATGTAACACAGTTTAGGAAACATCTGGCTAAAAATCTCCTGGAGCGCGGCAAGGAAGCCGTCGAAGGCGCCGCAGACCTGGGCGAAGCCGGCTATAGCCTGGCCACTGATCCGGCCTACCGGGAGCAGGCCTTTAAAACCGCCAAGGAAGTCGCCAAACAGACCAGTGACGGCATCGGCCACGCCATAGACGATCCCACCGGCACGCTCAACGGCATCAAGACTGATGCATCCGCCGCCTGGGACACCTTTAAAGCGGAAAGAGCCCAGGCCACCGCCGAAGGCCGCCTGGCCGAGTTCGATGCGCAAGCGGCCTCGTACGTGCTGACCGGCGCCGCCCCGGGCGGCCAGCTCGGCAGAGTCGGCAAAACGGGCGAACTGCTCGCCAAAACGGCCAAGCTGGACAAGGCCGGGGACCTGGCCAGCACCGAAAAGCGCGCGGCCCAGGCCATCAAAGACGGCGCCTGCCTGCCCAACCAGGCGCCCAGCAGCACAATACGCTGCCCCCTGGCCAAACCTGACAACCCGGCCGCGAAAAAAACCTCCCCCAAGACCGGCAAATCCGCCGCCGGCAAACCCACTCTGAAGAACGCCGACACCTGCACCAGCGGCTGCCCGATCAGCATGGCCACCGGCGAGGAACTGCTGGAGCTGACCGACTTCACCTGGGACGGCCCGCTGAGCCTGCCCTGGACGCGCTTCTACCGCACCGGCCAGTCCGCCGCCGATCTGCAACTGGGCCACGGCTGGCTAACGCCGCTGGACGAATGGCTGGACGTGTCGGACACGGCCGTCGCCTTCCACGACCGCGAAGGCCGCACCATCGAACTGCCCCTGCCCGCCCCCGGCGACTACAGCCTGAACCTGCCGGAAAAGCTGCGCCTGTACCGCGAAGCCGGCCATTTTCGCCTGGTCGGCGACGGCCAGCCGGAACGCCTCTTCCAGGGCGAGCACGGCCGCTGCCGCCTGCAGCGCTGGCAAAACGCATCAGGCCAGTTCATCGAGCTGGTCTACGACCGCCACGGCCAGGTCCAGGCCTTGCAGGCCAGCTGGGGTAAAACGCTGCTGGTCCAGCGCGACGGCCCGCACATCGTAGCCATCGGCCCGGCCAGATTCGGCGAAACAGGCCCGGCCTTGACCGCCACGCCCTTCGTGCGCTACCGATACAGCGGGCAAGGCGATCTGGTGGCCGCGCTGAATCAACTGGATCAGGGCGAGACCTACGCCTACCGCAACCACGTCATCACCCGCCGCACGCTCGCCACCGGCTTCAACTTCCGTTTCGAATGGGACGACTACAGCCCGGCCGGCCGCTGCCTGCGCAACTACGGCGATCACGGCATCTACGACTACCGCTTCGAATGGACCGACAGCGGCCTCAGCCGCGCCATCGACTCGCGCGGCGGCGTCACCGAATACATGCACGACGCCAACGCTTTGCTGCTCTGGCAGACCAGCCCGGAAGGCCGCCGCACGCACTACGCCTACAACGAGCACAACCTCTTGAGCCGCGTCACCGATGCGGCCGGCCACAGCACCGCCTACGCCTACGACGAGGAAGGCCGGCTACTCTCCGTCACCGACCCGCTCGGCCAGACCACGCAGCTGGCCTACAACGCAGCGGGCCAGCCGACCGGCCTGACCGATCCCTTGGGCCAGACCTGGGCCCGCGACTACGACGGCCAGTGCCGCTTGATCCAAACCGAAGACCCGCAAGGCGGCGTCACCCGCATCGCCTACAATAACCAGGGCCTGCCAGTGCGGATCGTCAATGCCGCCGGCCAGGCCCGCACCTTGCTCTGGGACGACCAGTCTCGCCTGGCGGGCGAGATCGGCTTCGACGGCATGCGCCGGCATTATCGTTACGATGACGAAGATCACCTTGTCGCCGCCAGCCAGAATCAGCGCATCACCCAGTACCGGTACGATGCCGCCGGCCGCGTCACCGCCGTCAAAGCCCCCGACGGCGCCATGGTCAAGCTGGAATACAATGAAGCCGGGCTTTTAACCCGCTACACCGACGCCGCCGGACGCCGCACCGAGTACCGCTATGATGATGGTCTGTCGCAGCTCACCGAACGCATCGACCCGGCCGGCCAGGTGCTGCGCTATCACTACGACAGCGAGCGCAACCTGACAGGCCTTACCAACGCCAAAGGCGAACGCTACCAGCTAAAATACGACAAGGACGAAAACCTGATCGAAGAGATCGGCTTCGACGGCCGCCTCCAGCGCTACCACTACGATGCGGCAGGCCAACTGGACCTGTACGCCCAGCGCGGCGACCAGGACTGGCAGGTCACGCGCTTTCAGCGCGACCCACTCGGCCGCCTGCTGAAAAAGACCGGCTGGGACGGCGCGGCCTGCGAATTCGGCTACGACCCGCTCGGCCGCCTGAGCCGCGCCCGCAACAGCCACGCGCAGCTGCAGTTCCAGTACAATCCGCTCGGCCAGGTCATCAGCGAAAGCCAGAACGGCGCCACGATCACCCATGAATACGACGCCCTGGGCCGGCGCACCGCCACCGTCACGCCCACCGGCCAGCGTATTGACTATGCCTACAACGCCCAGGGCCGCCTGCAGACCGTCAGCCTGGACGGCGAAATCCTCAGCCGGCACCAGTTCGACGACCAGGGCCTGGAAACCGCCCGCCAGCAGGGCCAGCTGGTCAGCCGCTACGCCTACGATCCGATGGGCCGGCTGATCCAGCACCAGGCCGGCCTACGGGACAAAGCCACAGTGCTCGGCCGGCGCTACGGCTACGACGCCACCGGCAAGCTCGCGTCCGTCGACGACCTGCGCCAGGGTGCCAGCCGCTATCTCTACGACCCTGCCGACCGGCTTATCGAGGTCGAAGGCCTGACGCCGGAACATTTCGTGCACGACCCGGCCGGCAACCTGATCGGCGTCAATCAGGACAGCGGCGGCATGGTCAAAGGCGACCGCCTGGTGCTGCTGGGCGATCGGCATTTCAGTTACGATACGGCCGGCAATTTAGTCGAAGAGCGGGGCGGCAAGGCCGGCCGCCTCGTTACCCGCTACGCCTACGACAGCGATAACCGCCTGATCCGCGCCGAGACGCCCAACGGCGTCAGCCAGTACCGCTACGACCCCTTGGGCCGGCGCATCGCCAAAGTTACGCCCGAGGGCGAGACCCGCTTTGTCTATGACGGGGCACGGCTGCTGCAGGAAAACCGGGCGGAGCGGCAGCGCACCTATCTGTTCGAGCCCGGCGGCTTCAGGCCCTTGGCCTGCATCGATCAGGCCGGTAGTGCGGCATCACAGGTCTATTACTACCACCTGGACCATCTCGGCACACCGTGCGAGATGACCGATGCAACCGGAAAAATCGTCTGGTCCGCCCGCTACCGCGCTTATGGCGCACTGGCGCTGGCCGATGTCGCCGAAATCGATAACCCGCTGCGATTTCAGGGCCAGTATTTTGATGCCGAGACGGGGCTGCATTACAACCTGAACCGCTATTATGATCCCCAGGCGGGGCGATTCATCCATCAGGATCCGATAGGGCTGTCAGGCGGTAACAACCTCTACCGCTATGCGCCTAATCCGGTTAACTGGATTGATCCGTTGGGATTAACTCCATGTACTCCGAATAAAAAAACCTCATATCAAGCTAAAAGTCGCAGAGATGCATTTAGGCAGGCGAAAAGAGATGCTGAGATAGAAATGACTCAAAATCCTGAAATAACTAAGGTTAAATTAGAAGATGGCTATGGTGGTTATGTTCGAGGTCAAGATGGACTCCCTGTAGAAGTACGACAATATCATTTTACTAATAGACATGGCGCACAAGTAGTTATTCAGGAACATAGTTTAGGGCACATAAAAGCAACTCCAATGCATGGGGCTGAGCCTCATTTTAATGTTAGACCTATTGAGAATCTAAATACTGGATCTATTGCTGGAACTCATGGTCACTACAATTTTTAGAGAGATAAATAATGAATTTCATTAACAATATTGGTAATAAATTTTTGAATGAGTTGTTTCCTGATGGGTTGAATGAAAAGGTTTTATTGGGACAGTTATGTCTTGATTTGGCAGATCAATTTTCAATAAATATACATGTATCTCAAAAACCCAGTAAGGAGATCGCCAAGTGGGGTACATGGGGCAAAGATTATAATGTTATTGTAATTAAGTTAATAGGGCAATTCTTAAAGAAGGTGAATATAGTTAACTGGCAAAATGTCGATTTTTGCACTTTGAATTTTTCAAACACAAATGAATATATCAGCCTTAATTTTGACGGTGATACATGGAAGGTAAATTTAGAATTCAAAACACTAACTTTTCAACGTTGTGATGTTTATTTAAAAAATTAACTTTGAATAGAGCCATAGGATGATGATATGGACTCCTCTTCACTCCCACGGTGTCATAATGCACCCAACAATAAACAACGGAGCCAAGAGGAGCCCGAAATGAATCATAATGTAGTTGGCCTGGACATCGCAAAGAACATCTTTCACTGCTATAGCTTGAGCGCCGAGGGCAAAGCGATCAGGAAAAAGCTCAAGCGAGCAGAATTGCTGGCTTTTTTCGCCAATTACCCGGCGAGTCTGATTGGCCTAGAAGCTTGCGGCGGTGCCCATCATTGGGGGAGAGAACTGACTAAGCTGGGGCATCAGGTTGTGCTGCTGAATGCCCGTTACGTCAAAAACTTCGTGGTGGGCAATAAGAACGACTTTAACGATGCGCAAGCGATCTTCGATGCCGTGACCCGGCCGAACAAGCGGGTGGTGGCGATCAAGACGCTGGAACAACAAGATGTGCAACTGGTTCATCACATCCGGCAGGATCTGGTAGACAAGCGCACGGCACTGGTCAATCAGCTCCGGGGCTTATTGAGCGAAAGAGGCATTGTCATCGCCCAGGGGATCGATCGGGTCAGAAAAGAACTGCCCTTGATCCTGGAAGAGGCGGAAAACGGCTTGACCCCGCTCAGCCGTGAAGTGTTGGCCGAACAATACCAGCAACTGAAGGCGCTGGATCAAGCCATCAAGGACCAGGACCGGCGGATCAGCCGGCTGTGCAACAGCAACGCCTTAAGCCGGCGATTTCTGGAAGTGCCCGGCGTGGGGCCGATCACCGCTACGATCGTTGCCGCCGATCTTGGCCAGGGCAAGGGTTATGCCAGCAGCCGGGATTATGCCGCCAGTTTGGGCGTGGTGCCCAGACAGCATAGCAGCGGGGATAAAGCGGTGTATCTGGGCATCAGCAAACGGGGCAATCGCTATATTCGCACCAAGCTGATTCATGGGGCCCGGTCGGTGGTCAAGTACTGCAGTGGCAAGACTGACCCGTTAAACCGATGGCTGCAAGCCCTGGTCGAACGGCGGGGCTTCAATAAGGCCGCGGTCGCCCTGGCCAACAAGAATGCCCGGATCCTGTGGGCGATGGCGACTAAAGAGCAGGCTTACGAGCCTAAGGTGGCTTAATAGGCGCCGGGTTATCCACCCTTTGCCCACCGACTGCGTGAAAGTGAAGCACTTCGTCCGTGGACAAAGCGTGGATAACCCTCTTAGGACCTGTTTTAACCGAGTAGACCAGATTGCGGAGGCAAGTTAACCATTAGTGATGACAACAACAGGTCAGACCGGTGCTTTCCAAACCCGTTCAGCGCATAGGTTCTTAAGAAACCGTTAGGATGGTTGAGGTGAAAGCGCGCGGATAGATTCATCAGGCGTCCTGAGGTAAGAAAACCTCTATTAAGAGACCGAATAGTTGGCGGCAATCTTGATCTCTGTTAGTGGCATTACAAAATTGAAAACTTGGCTTGCAATAATCGAGGAGTCCATATATGCGCTGAGGCACGAAGCGCATCGTTCGAGT